>Ga0157373_10002639_pt1 | contig 13599 bp, 13 predicted proteins | sample C65metaG_FD_113460 | JGI IMG/M metagenome (GOLD analysis project Ga0157373, IMG submission 113460) | Corn rhizosphere microbial communities from Kellogg Biological Station, Michigan, USA - C6-5 metaG | ecosystem: Host-associated > Plants > Roots > Rhizosphere > Soil | place: USA: Michigan... | reverse complement strand
TTCAACGGTGTAAAAAGGAGCAAGTTTCTTGCCCTGGTTCTCGGCGATGACTTCATCAGTCTTTTCGCGTGAACGGTTAAAGATAGAAACAGTGTAACCGCGGCTCTCAATGTTAAGAGCCAAGTTGCGGCCCATCACTGCCATACCTACAACGCCGATCTGTTGCTTGGACATTACATACTCCTGTCAAAATTTGCGATGCTAACGAGTTCTATCATACTAATTATTCGATCAATATTATAGAGCTATTACATATGCAAGCTTGACTTTCTATGCGCTCATTACACTGAAAGATAGAATAAAATTTTAAAATTTTTATAAAAAAGCCTTACTTCTTTCTAATAAGATCAGTTCCGCAATCAGAAGTTTCTGTTATGCAACGTGCATTCAGAAGATCCCTTTCTGCATCCCTGAACCAACCCCATTTGTTAAAGTAACGTATTGCTGAGTTAATGTGTAAAAAAAGAAATTTTAAATTTGTATATGAACGCCTTTGCGATTCATGAACAACTGTTGCACAAGGACAATAACGTACACCTAACCCTGTTGAACAAACTCGCCGGGAAAGATCAACATCTTCAAGATAAAGGAAAAAGCGTTCATCAAAACCTTTTATTTCTCTCAAAGCTTCATTACTAATTAAAATAAAGCATCCGGAGAGCGATGGTGCGAAGAAAGGACGGCTGTAGTCAGCGTGATGCAACTCATATAAAGCGTTCTTTTTTTGAGAAATCCTATAGAGGAATCTTCGCATAAATAACTGTGAAGGCGTCGGCAGAAGCTTACAACCATGCTGAAGAGTACCGTCAGGGTATACAACTTTGGGTATAGCCAGTGCCAAGTTTGACTCAAGACTATAGTTATACAATTTATCTATTTCACCCTGAGAGAAACTGATATCAGGATTACAAATAAGAATAAAGTTTGATTGATTTTTAAAACGCAGGAATGACTCATTATGACCTGCACCAAATCCTCTATTGACAGGCAAAATGATAATATCAATTTTATTATGATTTAATGTTTTTATCCAATCACAGTGGCCACCATTATCAACAATGCAGACTTTATCAATACTCTTTTCTAAGAGCAAAGCATTCAAAGTAGGGGCTATGTCAGAGTACGAATGGCGATAAAGAACCAGTGAGGCAATTATTTTCAAGGGATTACCAGACATTAGAGTTTATCAAACAAAGCGTATGAAAAATTAGTCAGTTGTCCTATCAGATTCTGATGATAGACGTGTGATCTTTTGAATAAAGTAATGCGTTGCGTAAGGGCTCGCCCACGTATGTTATAAAATGCAGAGCTTGACTCATGATTTTCAGGCGTAATGCAGTTATTAATGGCTTCAAGCATTCGCATATTAACGCTATTCCAATGCTGATTTCTTCCATGAATATTTTTCCAATAGTTAGAAAACCTCCTTGAAAAATTCATTCCATTACCAATAACATTATGGGAGTGTTGACGATAAAGAACCCCGGGGGTTTTGTCATAAAACACCCTTCCACCACACGCTGTAACAATAAGATAAAGACTCCAATCGTGAATAATCATGGGCTGATCAATAACCCTAATAAAAAGATTTCTGGCAGCCTGATTAAAAACCATTGTGTTGCCACTTGCAATGTTCTGAAGCAACGCATTTTGAAAGGATGGGTTTTTCTCATTTAAAGGGGAAAAACCTATGGGAGCGCCTTGCTCATCAATAAGTTTTGTTCGCGAACAATAAAGGGACGGTACATCCTCTGGAAACTGCTCCAGATAATCCACTGCGCGCTGCAACTTGTCAGGAAGCCATATGTCGTCCTGATCTGAAAAGGCATAATAATCCGCAGAAATAGCAGCATGTCCGATTAGAAATTTAAAATTCTCACAAAGCCCGTTCTGAGGCCCGTTTATTACAAACCCACGACCATCGAAAGTCTTTAAAAAATCTTCAGAAATAATCTTTGTGTCATCATCAGACCCATCGTCTGAAATATATAAACTCCAATTAGCAAAACTTTGCTCAGCAAAAGACTCAAGCTGCTTTGATAAAAAACGTTCTCCATTTCTACTTGCTAAGAGAATGGCTAAGTTTCTATTTACTGCATTCATATTTAACCTTAACAGCCAGTCTTGTTAAAAGAAAGTAGGCTTGCAACTTATGGTACATTGACCTTGCTGAAATCAATCTCAGGAATTACATTTTTATCAATGGAATTTTGCAATCTTGAAAAATATGCATCAGGGTAGTGGTCAAACTCCCCAGAAAAATACTGAACAAGATCACTCCAGGATTTATGCTCATTTGTGTATTTATTTATAAGCGGCAAAGTTTCATTGATTTTCATTTTGTATAAATCTTTCTGCGATTCCAACAATCTGATATCTTCAATAATATTCCCAAAAAGCTCCCCCCAAGATTTATATACTGACGGAGCATTCTGGAACTCTTGCGGGAAGAAGGTTTCGTTATAAACAGCAAAGGCTATAGAATTTGATAGGAATGGCTCTAAATAATAACCATCATAACCCTCGCCAAATGTAATTGTAAATTTTGCATTTGATATAAGCAGTTTATAATCTTCAAGACTGATGTTTTCTATTGTAATCAGTTCATAGTCAGGCAATTTACTTTTAAGCAATGAAATAAGATCATTGCGTGTAAAACCTTTTTCCGATGACCCAGGATCCGCAGAAAGAGCAATTATATTTTTCTTATCAGCGAATTCTGACTTATAGAATGTTGGTAAAAAAGGTGTTAATAACTTAACAGGGCAATTGAATTGATTAGCTATTTTACGAGTTGTGTAGCGCTCATGAGCGGTTGTGACAGTAATATTATCCGTTATCTCACGACACTGCTCAATATCATAGGCAGAAGGAAAGTAGTCATGATTTTGATCTAGGATATTGATTTGAAGATAAGGGATCCTTTTCAACCAACTCCGCTGAGATTCTTTAATCTTATATAGAAAATCTGGAAGATAATACTCTGGTATGTTGAGCGTTAATTTTAATGGATTACAATTTTCAGCAATATCGAAGAAATGAATCATCGGAGCTGACTGTTTGAACAATGAGTATTGTACAGGATTATTTTGTAATGGTAAGCCCGACATTACCACTTTAAAGTCAAAATCTTTTGATAGAAGGTCTGAGAAATAAACAAATCGATTAATAGATAGCATACCACCACCTATCGTATCTCTTGAGACATTAAAAAATACGACTAAATTCTTTTCATCAACAAGAGCCTGGACATTCTTTTGGTAGTCGTTATTTTTTTTGTTAAACACTTTATTGAAATGAAACTTTATATAGCTTTTAAATCTTTTATTGCGGTAAGCATCTTTCAGCCCCCAATAATAAGGGAATAAAAAAGATGGAATAAATTGTTTAATCAAATGACGAAATCCGTGATGTAATATAGGCGGGATAACTTGTCTAATTGCATTCCTACCACCATGATGCAGTATTGGCGGTAAATAAGGAACAAGCCTTTCACGGAAAGATTTATCTTTCTTCTTATGGAACTCTAAAAAGTCACTTTCTAAAAGGTAATTATCCAACTTAGCATTACCAGTATATATTTTTATTATATCAACCCAATGTTTTAAATCTTTTATCGATAACGGATTATCTTTAAAAATCCTGCATTTCACCAGCGGGAAATCGTATTTAAGTAGCCTTAATGCAGGAGTGTTATAAATACTGGCCCCTCTATACACCACGTTAACAAAGCAATCGATAATGAATTTTTTATCTTTAAGAAAACCAGTCAGACCCATCTCATATTTAAGGCAAACATCCATTCTGTTTTTCTCAACAGCAACAGAATTCATAAAGTTTTGAAAGTCATTATCGTTAATGACATTTTTCCGGAACGCCATAAAATAGCTTCCAAGACAAAATAACGGAGTCTTTTTACTCGGGATATTCAAATACTCTTGCAACGAATAAATATGATCATGATTATATTCGTCAGTCGCTAGTAGAGCCCAACAATCTATGTCTCTGGATGACATTTTCTTAAAAACAACATCGAGTTCCTGAAGAAGGAAGCAGGAATCATTGATGAGAAGTAGTTCATCATACTCGCTAATGATATCCCAGCCTACTTTACTTTTCGCTAATTCTGAGTAGGAACCAAAATCATATTTACCATGTTTATATCCCCAAACACCCTTACAAATATGGGATAGTTTATTGATTTCTGCAGCTTCCAAAGGGCCATCGCAGAGATAATAAACATCTGAATACTTAGCCAATTCCTCTATATAATCCACTACGTACTGCTGAATACAATTTGAAGAATTATAACCGGCAAATAAGCATACTCTTTTCATTTTAGTACTCAATAGAATTAGATCAGGAAAAACTCAACAGCATCCACATCAAAGCAAGGAATATTTAAAGATCTGAAAACCTCATATCTTTCAGAAAAATAGTTGTCAATGAATATAGCAGGAGAGATGATATAGTTTGATTTTTGTGACTTATCTTCAATGTGTATTATGCTGTCGAATAAATCACAAGAAATGGCATACTTTTCTAGCGTTTCATTTATCTTATATTCATGCCTGGAAATTAAAACAACTTTCTTACCAGAATTAACAGACTGATATATAAAAGATATAACAGGAACACAGACTTTGTTATTAACAATTAATGTGTCATCAAGATCAACATAAACATACTGATAGTCATAATCTATTATTGATTTAGTAATAATTCTTCTCTCGATTTCTGATACATAGGGGTTTTCTAAGCAGATTACATCTCTCTCCATAAAGTCCTGTACTGCCAGAAGAGGCAAGTTAACCCCTTTAGCCCTTTGTGCAACCATAGTTCCAGCTATTCGGCATGAAATCTCCAGCAACTTCCAGTTATTAGAAACATCTTTTTTCAACTGGAAAAACCATGGACCACGCATTTCTACATTTTCATTTATGCTCTGAGCAATATCAGAAATAACGCTCACATCATGTATGAAACTGGACTTCATAGTAATACCAGCCCGAACTCTCTCACGAGTTCGCGGGCCTACATAGATAAGCTCATTTTTCCAGTTAGTAAAACAGTCTACTGTTATTTCTTGTCCAGGGAGATACTCAACGATAACGGAGTCTTTTTCTGTTTTAAGTAATGCACTGAGATTTTCGATGTTGTCGACTCTGTGTACACCCTGCGCACCTTGGCCAGTATCAGGTTTCATTATCACAGGCCATTTAATGTCAGATTGCGGGCCATCATATACAACTGGACACCAATCAAAGTCTTTAAATAGGGAATACGTCTGACGCTTGCTCCTGGCAAGCGAGGCAGTTTGCGGATGACCGTTAACCAGAAAAAAATTTTCTTTAGAAAAATCAGCCAATCTTTTTAACACACTATCATGTGTTGCAAAAACCATGTCAATTTCATTTTCCCTTATCATATTCAGGAAATGCGACTCAAAGGTAGGGTCATTAATAAATGGAACATCAGGTATATAATTTTTAAAATTAAGCCTTCCAAAATCATTAATACTCGATGCGCCCCATAACTCAACATGAACGGAATATTTAAGTGCGTCATTAATCTCTGAAGCATTCTCAGATCCGCAAGGGAAAACTAATACCCTGATTTTTTTATTCATATTTTCCCCTCACAAACAATTTTCATAATAGTATCAATAATAAAATCCAGATCTTCGAAGTCATAACGCTGATCTAAAGGAAGGTAAAGAGCTGAGTTGATTAACCTAGTTTCAAATTCATTTATATTTCGGAATAATGCATCTTTCCAATACGTTGGTAGAAAAATATTCTTTTGGATTAACAATTCTTTAGGAATATATTTTTCCGAAAGGAATGGATAGCATAATGGCGCACATTCCATAGACAAATCTAACTGATTATATTTTGCTAATTTAGAATTATAATAATTAAAGTTGCGCATTCTGATATCTGAAACGCGATCAGTATCTGTATAGTCAAGTATCATTTCAGTTAATGCTGAAATTCTTTTAGGCGTAAGATCCTGAAATTTCCCTTCGGCACTGACATAATGCCTGTATGCAACATCACGTTTATCTAACAGGCGCTCAAAGAGATGTCGGCAGTTATCAAGATTCATATCTGAATCCTCAATAGAGGACTTTAAAACTGCCATGCTTTTTAATAAGCCGCCATCGGGAACGCCAAAAAACTTTCTTGGTGAATAAATCGATGCAAGAAATTCATTACACTTAGAAAAATAGGCCTGAGAATTATCAATAATAATATTTTCAGCAGGATATTGATGTGCCAAAAGTCTAATGTTATGCTCATTCAACCCAAAATAGTTGACATAGACTATAACATCAAACTTGCCTAAGTTGATACTTTTCTCAATTGAGAATTTATTGGTTATATTATAAATTTTAACGTTTACATTTGTGTTATCAAAAACGTCAAATAGCGCATCACAAGTATATGCAGGTAACCAAACAGTTTCTAAATAGGTTTCATTGATAAAGTATTTAAGTGCAGCACGAGCGGACTGTAAAGCAACGACTTTAGTTGATTCTTTTTTTATATTCGTCGGCATTTCAAATGGTAAGAAACCACCGAAGGATTCTTTCATCCTGAAATCCCCATGACCATATCTTTTGTTTTCTCAATACCTATATTCATCAAGATATCAATAATTGATAAACCGGGTTGGAAATCATTTATCGTTTGTGGATAAGCGGTAAGATTAGGTTTTACAAAATCAAGCTTAACGTTTTTGCTTAAAAAGAGTTCTTTATCATAGAGTGAACTTCCACCAGGTAAATTAATATAGGTTTCAGCGCTCTCTTCTTGGCAAATATCTAATACTCTATCGACTGAAGAAAGATCATTATTAGTATAACGTTGAGACGAAACATCAAACTGTGTGCTGATTTCTAATAATTCACATATTGAAATAATGCTATTTTGCGCAATTTTAGATAAACTCTTTTCATTTGCTGAAATGATCTTTTCCACTAAAGGGAAAATATCTGAAAAATAAGGTGTCTTATTGTATGAAAATTTAATGGAGTCCAGTATTTTCTTTCTATCTCGGGCAGAATCACTCACTTCTATATCCATGATTTTCGAAAATGAGGAGGCGTTGCCAAGCGGGATGGTGAAGTATTTTACTGCACCAGATATAATCAATCTATTCCTGTTTATCCACCCGCTCTTGATATAGTTAACATCATCATAAAAAATGAACAAATCACTTGCAGCAACTAATTGGTAATAACCAATATAAGGAAATAGATAGGGCTGCATTATCGCTAACTTCATACTCTCAACCTCTAAATAATTTAACAATCTTCTCTACATCTTCAATTGACAGAGCAGGATAGATTGGAAGGCAAATAACTTTTGAAGCAATTTTTTTAGCGACCGGCAGGTTTGAATCATTGCTTGAAGGTAGATCTTTGTACATTGGAAAATCTGTAATTAAGGGATAGAAATATCTTCTTGCATAAACATCATGAGACTTAAGATGTTCATAAAGTTCATCCCGAGACATATGGAAGGCATCAGAAACAATAACAGGGAAATACGAGTAGTTTTGCTGGACTTCTTCACCGAAATCTTTTAGTTCGATACCTGTGATATTTTTTAATAACTGCTTATATTTGTCATGCACTTTTTTCCTTCCAGCAATAGCATCATTAATGCCCTTTAACTGAAGAAGTCCGAAAGCTGCATTTAACTCACTCATTTTCCCATTGATACCGGGTGCAACAACAGTAAGTTCATCGACAAAGCCAAAATTTTTGAGTTGGTCGATTCTTTTTTTCATCTCCGGGGTTTTGCAAATTATAGCCCCGCCTTCGAAAGTATTAAAGACTTTAGTTGCGTGAAAACTCAATACTGATAAATCACCATGATTAAGTATGCTCCCAGCATTATCGGCAATAGCGAAAGCGTGTGCAGCATCGTAAATCACTTTCAAATCATGTTTTTTAGCAATTTTATCGATTTCATAGTAATCACATGGGTTACCATAACAATGCACCGGCATTATGGCTCGTGTATTTGAGTTTATCGCTGCTTCAATCTTCAAAGGATCGATATTGTATGTTTTCTCATCTATATCAACAAAAACAGGCGTAAGTCGATTCCATAAAATCGAATGAGCAGTAGCTACAAATGAATACGGAGTAGTTATAACTTCCCCTTCAATTTCTAATGCTTGTAACGCTGTGACCAAAGCAATAGTAGCATTTGAAAAAAGAGAAATATAACTTACCCCTAAAAACTCACAAAGCTCTGCCTCAAGTTGTTGATGGTATGGGCCGCCATTAGTCAGAATCTTTTTATTCCAGATGGTTTCCAGATAAGGAACAAAATCATTGAGATCTGGTAGAACGGGCTGGGTGACAAAAATTTTATCGTTTTCCACTTTTCTTCCTATTAATTCATAAAGTTCAGGTAGTCTTTTACGATGGTTTCAGTATTTCCAAATTTTTTAAGTTTATGATTTTCAATCCAGACAACTTTATCGCATATTTTTTTAATAGTGTTCATATCATGACTCACTATTAAAATAGTAACACATTTATTTTTGAAACTTTCAATAACCTTGAGACACTTCTCTTGAAAAGGTCCGTCACCAACAGATAGAACCTCGTCAATAATTAATATATCCGGATCCACTTGGCTGATCACCGAGAAGCCTAATTTTGCGAGCATCCCACTTGAATATATTCTTATTGGTTCATCAATGAAATCGCCCAGCTCTGAAAACTCGATTATTTGGTCTAACTTTTTGTTGATCTCTTTTTTCCTTAATCCTAAAAGAGAAGCGTTCATTCTTATATTTTCGCGTCCGGTCAACTCAGGATGGAATCCTCCTCCCAGCTCTAACATTGATGCAATACGACCTTTAACCGTAATTGTCCCTTTGGTCGGAGCTAAAACCCCCGCGATTAAAGCCAGTGAAGTACTCTTACCAGCACCGTTTCTGCCAATAAAGCCTACCGTCTCGCCTTTATTAATTGAGAATGAGACATCTTCAATTGCTATATAGCGTGCTGATTTAAAAATTGTCAGGATTTTACTAGGATGAAGAAGTAAGCTTTTTATACCCATCGCAAAATGATGATACAGAGGATAAGCTTTAGTAACATTATTAAATTCTACGGTTATCATCAGAGAACCTCTGCAAAACGGTCTTTTAATTTATTGTATGTCCACATTCCTAAAAAAACGCAGATTAATGAGGAGATATAAAAATTACCAACATATCCCCAATTAAGATTATTATGCATAAAAAGATCGCGCCAACTTAATATCATCGATGATAAAGGATTAGCATTGAAAACCCACAAGTATTCTTTAGGAACTAAATCAACGGAATAAAGAATAGGAGTAGCATAAAACAACATCATAATAGCAAGAGAAACAAACCGCTCAATATCTCTGAAAAATAGATTTATTGTTGCAAATAGTATAGCCAAGCCAAATGAAAATAATATTTGTGCCAGTCCAATAATTGGGACACCTGCCAACCAAATCCAGTCAGGGGAAAATCCGTATATATGGAGAAAAATAAAGATAACGGGGATTGCGAATATAAAATGAAAACATTCCATCAGTACTGTGCTAAATGGAATGACAAATCTCGGAAAAGCGGTTTTTTTGATTATTTGCGCATTAGACAAAAACCCTCCCATCCCCATAATTAGTGAATTTGCAAACCACTGCCATGGGAAAAGTCCGCATAGTAAAAATAGAGTATAGTTCTCAACCGGCACCTTCATTACGACTTTAAACGCTACGTAATAAATAAATGCAAAGCAGAGAGGGTTTGCCAGAGACCACAAATAACCAAATATATTATTCTTATATCTTATTTTTATTTCTTTTCCGGTGATGACCAAAACCAATTCAAAAAGGTAGCCTATTGAGTATCGCATTATCTTTTTCGCACTTAATTAATATTACATAAAATACATCCAAATCTAATCAAGCGTCAACTTAATTACTCGGAAGTGGATATGTATAAGTTTTCTGGGAAATGAAGCCGTCAATATTGACTTCAGTATGAAGGGCTTAGTGACGGTTTTCATTTTAAACCTCTTTAGAACGGAAATTTTTCTTCGCGATGGTCATTTATTAACTTAATTTCCGCACATTACCAAACAGATTTGCAAAGCTTTTCCCATTGCGATCTTTCTCTGATAAGAGTGGTTCTGAAACGGGCCAATCGATAGCCAGATATGGATCATCCCATTTAAGACATCCTTCATGAGCTGGATTATAGTAATCAGTACACTTATATTCGAAATCGGCTGTTTCAGACATGACAACAAAACCGTGAGCTAAACCGGGTGGTACCCAAAACTGCTTTTTATTGTCTTCAGAAAGATAAGTCCCATCCCATTGTCCAAAAGTAGGCGAATCGACGCGTATATCCACTACTACGTCAAATACTTCTCCCCTCACTACACGGACAAGTTTTCCTTGTGGGTTTTTTGTTTGAAAATGCAAACCTCTGAGTACACCATTCGACGAGCGAGAATGATTATCCTGCACAAACTCAAGTTGAATATCTAACATTTCCTGATAACGATTCTTTTGAAAGGTCTCTAAAAAAAAACCTCTTTCATCACCATATACTTTAGGCTCAATTATCTTTGCATCGTGAATTAGAGTATCGATGATTTTCATTATAACCTTCCTTCCACCAGTGCCATTATATACTTGCCATATTCATTTTTAAGATAGGGTTTAGCTAATTCCTGCAATTGTGTTTTGGTGATAAAACCCATTCTGAAAGCAATCTCTTCCGGACAGGCAACTTTTAAACCCTGACGAGATTCAATAGTCTGAATAAAATTATTCGCTTCCATCAGGCTCTGATGCGTACCAGTATCAAGCCAGGCGTGTCCACGTCCCATGATTGAAACGGAAAGTTTGCCCTGTTCCATGTAAATTCGGTTAATGTCCGTAATCTCGAGTTCACCACGAGGTGAAGGCTGCAGGTTTTTCGCCATTTCCACAACACTGTTGTCGTAAAAATAGAGTCCAGTAACGGCATAATTACTGCGAGGGTTCTCAGGTTTTTCCACCAGAGAAATAGCTTTACCCTCCTTATCAAATTCTACAACACCATAACGCTCAGGATCGGTAACGTGATAAGCAAAGACGGTAGCGCCATCATCCTTCAATGACGCAGCTTCAAGCTGCTTGTAGAGGTCATGCCCGTAGAAAATATTATCGCCAAGGATTAGTGCGACTGAATCATCACCAATGAACTCTTCACCAATGATGAACGCCTGAGCCAAGCCATCCGGACTCGGTTGCACTTTGTACTGAATTGAGATGCCCCACTGAGAGCCATTGCCCAACAGGCTTTCAAAGCGCGGCGTGTCCTGCGGTGTGCTGATAATCAGGATATCGTTAATTCCTGCAAGCATCAGCGTGCTGAGTGGATAATAAATCATCGGCTTATCATAAACCGGAAGCAGTTGCTTACTGACTGCCATTGTTACCGGGTAAAGACGCGTTCCTGAGCCGCCAGCGAGAATAAAACCTTTATTCTTTTTCACAATTTCACCTTACATGAACAGGCAGCTTTCGCTACCTGTTTAAATTATTTAAGAGTTTCTAGCAACATACGTTCAACACCCAATTTCCAGTCAGGCAGGGTCAAACCAAACGTATGTTGAAACTTCTCAGTATTGAGCCGGGAATTTGAAGGACGTCTGGCAGGTGTAGGGAATGCACTTGTTGGCACAGGATTAATCACCTGAACATTAAGCTCAACACCCTGCAATTTAGCAAAGTCGATTACGCTCTTAGCATAAGCATGCCAGGTCGTCTCACCTGCTGCAATCAGATGGTAGATGCCAGCAACTGCATTATTATTCAATGCCACTCTGATTGCATGTGCAGTGCTGTCTGCGATTAGTTCAGCGCCAGTTGGCGCACCAAACTGATCATTAATCACAGACAATGAATCCCGATCTTTAGCAAGCTTCAGCATCGTCTTAGCAAAGTTATTACCCTTTGCAGCATAAACCCAACTGGTTCGGAAAATAAGGTATTTCGTCATGGTGCTGACGATTGCCTGCTCCCCTTCCAGCTTAGTCTGTCCATAGACATTCAACGGGGCTGTTGCATCATCTTCACACCAGGGACGATCGCCCGAGCCGTCAAAAACATAATCGGTAGAGTAATGGACCAACCACGCGCCGATTTCTTCAGCGGCCTCGGCCAAAGCCTTAATGGAAGTGGCATTAGCCAGACGAGCCTTATCTGGTTCTGATTCAGCTTTGTCTACTGCGGTGTAAGCTGTCGCATTTACGATGACAGCAGGCTTGATACTGCGTACGGTGTCAGCTATCCCCGCAGGATTTTCAAAATCGCCGCAATAGTCAGTAGATTGACGATCGACCACAATCAAATTGCCCAATGGCGCCAGCGCACGCTGTAATTCCCAGCCGACCTGGCCGTTTTTACCAAAAAGGAGAATATCCATTAGCTACGTTTCTCGTAATTTTCTTCGATCCAGTTCTGGTACGCGCCACTCTTCACATGCTCAACCCACTGAGAATTGTTAAGGTACCACTCAACGGTTTTCTTCAGGCCCGTTTCAAACGTCTCTTCCGGTTTCCAGCCCAAATCCTTTTCAATCTTAGCGGCATCAATCGCGTAGCGACGATCGTGTCCCGGGCGGTCCTGAACATAGGTAATTTGATCACTGTACGGAGTTGCTTTTGGACGCAACTGATCCAGCAGTTCGCAAACCTTCATCACAACATCGATATTTTTCTTTTCGTTATGTCCGCCGATGTTATAGGTGGTGCCAGTCTTCGCATTTTTAACTACGGTGTAAAGCGCGCGCGCGTGGTCTTCAACATACAGCCAGTCACGAATCTGATCGCCTTTACCGTAGATAGGTAGTGGTTTGCCTTCCAGCGCATTACTAATAATCAGTGGGATCAGTTTTTCCGGGAAATGATAAGGACCATAGTTGTTCGAGCAGTTGGTGACAATCACCGGTAGCTTGTAAGTGCGGCCCCAGGCGCGAACCAGATGATCGCTGGCAGCCTTGGTAGAAGAATAAGGGCTGCTGGGTGCATAAGGCGTTTCCTCGGTGAACAGCGGGAGGTCGCCATCCATTTCATCCGGATGAGGTAAGTCACCATAAACTTCATCCGTGGAGATATGATGAAAACGGAATGCCGCTTTACGTTCTTCAGGTAACGCGCTCCAGTATTGACGGGTTGCTTCTAACAGAGCATAAGTGCCTACCACGTTAGTCTGAACAAATTCAGCCGGGCCGGTGATTGAACGGTCTACGTGGCTTTCTGCAGCCAGATGCATGATGGCATCCGGTTGAAACTCATTTAAAGCCTCAGTGATAGCCTGACCGTCGCAGATATCAATCTGTTTAAAGGTATAGCGTGGATTGCTGCTCACCTCTTTAAGAGACTCAAGATTGCCTGCATAGGTTAGTTTATCAACGTTAATGACTTCATCGTTCGTATTGTTGATAACATGACGCACAACCGCTGAACCGATAAAACCTGCACCACCAGTGATAAGAATCTTCATAACGTATTTATTCCTGACAAGCTATCTGAGGCATGGG
>Ga0157373_10002637_pt1 | contig 13606 bp, 13 predicted proteins | sample C65metaG_FD_113460 | JGI IMG/M metagenome (GOLD analysis project Ga0157373, IMG submission 113460) | Corn rhizosphere microbial communities from Kellogg Biological Station, Michigan, USA - C6-5 metaG | ecosystem: Host-associated > Plants > Roots > Rhizosphere > Soil | place: USA: Michigan... | reverse complement strand
GGAAATTCGACTGCGATCTGCTGCCCAGCCTCTCCCGTTCCGAGGGGCAGCTAGTGAGGGTGAAAGGCCTCTCTCGTGTCCGCAAAGTCTGACCCGGCGCTACGCGTTCTTGTCATCGCCAACCAGAAGGGCGGGGTCGGCAAGACGACGACGGCCATCAACCTGGGCACCGCCTTGGCCGCCGTCGGCGAAAAAGTGCTGCTGATCGACGCCGATCCTCAAGGGAACGCCTCCACGGGCCTGGGCGTCTCGCGCCAGCAGCGGCGCACCAGCCTCTATGACGTGCTGATGGGCGACTTGCCGCTGGCCGAGGCCTCCGTCCACACCGCCCTCCCCGGCCTCGACCTGGTCCCGGCCGATGCGGACCTCTCCGGCGTCGAGCTGGAACTGGGCGCCCAGCCGCGCCGCTCGTTCCGGCTGCGCGACGCCTTGGCGCCGCTGCGGGAGCTTGGCCGCTACACTTATGTGCTGATCGACTGCCCGCCCTCGCTGAACCTGCTGACGGTCAACGCCATGACCGCCGCCGACGCCGTCTTCGTGCCGCTGCAGTGCGAGTTCTTCGCGCTGGAGGGCCTGACGCAGCTGATGCGGACCATCGAACTGGTGCGCGGCAGCCTCAACCCGTCGCTTGAGATCCAGGGGCTGGTGCTGACCATGTACGACCGGCGCAACAGCCTCTCCGAACAGGTCGCCCGCGACGTGCGCACCCACTTCGGGGAGAAGGTCTATGACACCGTCATCCCCCGCAACGTGCGGGTGTCCGAGGCGCCGTCGTACGGCAAGCCGGTGCTGATCTATGACCTGAAGTGCGCCGGTTCGCAGGCGTACCTGAAGCTCGCCCGCGAGGTGGTCGGCCGCGAGCGCCAGCGTCAGGCGAAGGCCGCTTAAGGGAGTATCGCCATGGCCGCCAACGAAATGGCCGAGGGCCGCAGGGGCCTCGGACGCGGACTTTCCGCCCTGCCCGGCGAGGCCGAGACGCCCAAGACCGCAACAGGCGAGCGGGGCGCGCAGAGCGAAATCCCCATCGAGCTGATCGCCCGCAATCCCGACCAGCCGCGCCGCGCATTCGGCGAGGCCGAGATCGACGAGCTGGCGGCCTCGATCCGCGAAAAGGGCGTGCTGCAGCCGGTGCTGGTGCGTCCGTCGCCGGACGCGGCGGGCCAATACCAGCTCGTTGCGGGCGAGCGCCGCTGGCGGGCGGCCCAGAAGGCGGGGCTGCGCTCGCTGCCGGCGCTGGTGCGCGAGCTCGACGACTCCCAGGTTCTGGAAATCGCCATCGTCGAGAACGTCCAGCGCTCCGATCTCAACCCTCTGGAAGAGGCGCTTGGCTACCGCGCGTTGATGGATCGGTTTGGCCGCACGCAGGAGGCGGTCGCGCAGGTGGTCGGCAAGAGCCGGCCCCACGTCGCCAACGCGCTGCGCCTGTTGAACCTGCCGGCCGAGGTTCAGGCGATGCTGGCCGATGGCCGGCTGAGCGCCGGACACGCGCGGGCGCTGGTCGGTGCGCCCGATGCGCTGGCGCTGGCCAAGGAGGTCGTCGAGCGCGGCCTCAACGTCCGTGAAACAGAGGGCCTGACCCGCCGCTCGCCGGAAAAGGCCTCCGCAAGGTCGCCTCGCAAGGGGAGCGTCGTCCGCAACCCCGACATCGACGCGCTGGAAAACGACCTCTCCGAAATCCTGGGGCTCGAGGTCGAGCTGCTCGACCGCGGCGGGGCGGGCGAACTGCGTCTGCGCTACGCCACGCTGGAGCAGCTCGACGACCTCTGCCGGCGGCTGATGCGGTCCTAGAGGCCGAGGCGCCGCGCCCGCCCGGCGATGGTCAGCGCCAGGCGCTCGGCGATCAGCACATCGGGTGAGCCGGCCTGCTTGCAGGCGCGGTCGGCGTTGAGAATTTCCGGCTGGATCTGATCGAGCTGCGGCAGGGTCCAGGCCCTGGCCTGGCGCAGGAATTCGCGCTCGTTCTTCCAGAAGACGCCGGACGCCTTGGCCGCTTCCTGCAGCGAGGCGCCGTTCTGCGCCAACGTCAGCGTGCGGCGCAGGCGGCCAAGGTGCATGCCGATGGCGCGTACGGCCGCGGGGCCAGTCTCGCCCTCGGCGGCGGCGCGGCGAAGACCGGCCTGCGCGGGTCCGACCCGGCCGCCGAAAGCGTCGGAGGCGGCGTCGGACAGAGAGGCTTCCGGCTCCACGCCAAGGAAGGCTTCCAGGTCGGCGGCGTTGGCGGTCATGCCGCTGCCGGGGCCAAGGAAGAGGGCCAGCCGCTCGATTTCCTGGCGCGCGACGCCACGCTCCTTTGGCAGGCGGGCGACGAAGAGGTCCAGCGCCTGTGCGTCCAGCCCGACCTTGTCTCTGGCCAATGTTTCACGGACCAGCCGCGCGACATCGCCCGGCTCGTCCTCGTAGCAGGGGATGGTGGCGCAGCCGGCCGCCTTCTCCCCGGCCTTGCGAAGCGCGGAGTCGCGGCGAAGTTCGCCCGCCTCGACGATGAAGAAGGCGTCGGGATTGAACTGGCCGTCGGCGTGGGCGGCGATCGCCTCGGCCGCCGCCCGCTCGGGGCCGGCCTTGTCGCTGCCGAGCCGCAGGCGAACCAGACGCCGGCCGCCCATCATGGAGAGCGCCGAGAGTTCGTCCTCCAGCTTGCCGCCTTCGTCGAGGTCGTTGTCGGTCAGCGCGGCGACATCGAAGGGATCGTCCGGGTTCGCGGCGACGGTCTTCGCCAGCTGCTCGGCGCGCTCGCGCACCGCGCCCCGGTCGCGGCCGTAGATCAGCGCGCAGCGAATCTCGCGGCCCGGGTCCTTCAGGAAGCGTTCGATGTCGGGGCCGCGGGAGAGGATCATGCGCGGCTCAGCCGCCCGCGCGGCCCGCCAGCCAGCTCGCCAGCTCCAGGTGGATGCGCCGGGCGGCGTCGGCGGCGGCGCGGGCCTCCGCGTCCTGCTGGGCCGCGACTCCGGCGTAGGGCTGGTCCTCGCTGTCGTAGGTGACTTCGGAATCGACGTGGCCGGATTTCACCGCGGCGCCGCTGGCGGCGTCCACCAGCCGGTAGTCGACGCCAAGGCCCAGCTCATAGCGGCTGACGACATTGTCCTGGCGAAGGCCTCGCCCGACGCGGGACTGGGTGTAGGTCAGTTCGAGCCGGTAGGCGGGCCGTTCGCCCGCCTTGTGGGCGAAGGCGTCGTCCAGCTCTTCGCGCAGCAGCTCGCCGATACGGCCTTTGGGCGCGACGACATCGACCAGGGACAGCCCCGGCGTCACGCCCGGCGCGGCATAAAGCGGCGTGAACCCGCAGGCCCCAAGCGGCAGGGCGGCTGCGATGGCGAGGGCGGCAAGCGCGCGCTTCACCGCTCAGCCTGCCACGATGTTGACGATACGGCCGGGCACCACGATCACCTTGCGAACGGTCAGGCCCGCAAGGTGGCCCGAGACGGCCGGATCGGAAAGCGCCAATTCACGCACGGCCTCTTCGGAGGCGTCCTTCGCCGCGCGGACCTCGCCCCGGCGCTTGCCGTTGACCTGCACGGGCATGACCACCTCGGCGTCTTCGGCAAGCGCCGGATCGAAGGCCGGCCAGGGCGCATCGACGGCCATCCCTTCGCCCCCCACCATCTTCCAGCACTCTTCGGCGAGGTGAGGCGTGAACGGCGCGATCAGGCGGGCGAAGACGGACAGGGCTTCGGCGCGGGCGACCAGTACCGAAGCTCCTGCGCCCTCCGCTTTGAAGTCCTTGAGAATGTTGAGGAATTCATACAGCCGCGCGATCCCGCTGTTGAAGCGGAAGTGCTCGATGGACTCGGTGACAGCCTTGATCAGCTTGTGGGTGGCGCGGCGCAGTTCGTCGGCGGGCTCGGCGGCCGGTATGGCCTTGGGCTGACTTTCGAACTCCGCCCAGACGCGCTGCACGAAGCGGCCGGCGCCCTCGACGCCGCCGGTGGTCCACTGCACGTCGCGTTCCGGCGGGCTGTCCGACATCACGAACAGACGTGCGGCGTCGACGCCATAGGTCTCGAAGATTTCCTCGGGCGCGACGACGTTCTTCTTCGACTTCGACATCTTCTCGATGTCGCCGATCTCCAGCGCCTCGCCGGATTTTCGGTGTTTGGCGGCCCGGCTGCGCCCCTCGCCGCTCAGCTCGACGAAGACGGGCTCGACCCAGGCGCCGTCGGCGGCGCGGTAGGTCTCGTGGGTGACCATGCCCTGGGTGAACAGGCCCGCGAACGGCTCCTCGACCGACAGCATGCCCTCGTCCTTCAGCGCGCGGGTGATGAAGCGGGCGTAGAGCAGGTGCAGGACGGCGTGCTCGACGCCGCCGATGTACTGGTCGACCGGCAGCCAGTAGTCGGCGGCCGCCTTGTCGATCGGCTGGGCGGCGTGCGGATCGGCGAAGCGGGCAAAGTACCAGGAGCTGTCGACAAAGGTGTCCAGCGTATCGGTCTCGCGCTCGGCCGGGCCGCCGCAGGACGGGCAGGCGGTGTGGCGCCAGGTCGGATGGCGCAACAGCGGATTGCCGGGACGGTCGAAGCTCACGTCATCGGGCAGCACCACCGGCAGCTGGTCGTCGGGAACCGACACCACCCCGCACTTGCCGCAGTGGATCACCGGGATCGGGCAGCCCCAATAGCGCTGGCGCGAGACGCCCCAGTCGCGCAGGCGATAGACGGTCGCGCCCTCGCCCTGCCCCTGGGCCTCGACGCGGGCGATGGCCGCCGCTTTGGCGTCCTCGACGCCGAGCCCATCCATGAACCGCGAATTGAAGATCGTGCCTGGCCCTACATAGGCCTCGTCGGCGACATCGAAGCCGGTGGGATCGGCGCCCGGCGGCAAGACGACGGGGCGGACGGGCAGGTCATACTTGCGGGCGAAGTCGAGGTCGCGCTGGTCGTGGGCGGGGCAGCCGAAGATCGCGCCCGTGCCGTAGTCCATCAGGATGAAGTTCGCGATCCAGACCGGCAGCTTCCAGTCCGGATCGAAGGGATGGACGACCTCGATGCCGGTGTTCAGGCCAAGTTTCTCGGCTGCCTCGATGTCGGCCTCGGAGGTTCCGCCCCGGCGGCATTCTGCCACGAAGGCGGCGACCTTCGGATCCGCGGCCGCCAACTGCTCGGCCAGGGGGTGGTCCGGCGCGATGCCGACGAAGGATGCGCCAAAGAGCGTGTCCGGCCGGGTCGTATAGACCTCCAGCCCCTCGTTCATCTCGCGGACCGGCGCCTCGCCCGCCCAGCGGAAAGTCAGACGCAGGCCCTTGGACCGGCCGATCCAGTTCTCCTGCATCAGCCGGACCTTGTCGGGCCAGCGGTCGAGGGTGCTTAAGCCCTCCAGCAGGGCGTCGGCATAGTCGGTGATGCGCAGGAACCACTGGGTCAGCTTGCGCTTCTCGACCACCGCGCCCGACCGCCAGCCCCGCCCGTCGATCACCTGCTCGTTGGCCAGCACGGTCATGTCGACCGGATCCCAGTTCACCTGGGCTTCCTTGCGATAGACCAGCCCCCGCTCGAGCAGCTTCAGGAACCAGCGCTGCTGCTGGCCATAGTAGGCCGGGTCGCAGGTGGCGAACTCGCGTGACCAGTCGATCGACAGGCCCAGCAGCTTCAGCTGCTCGCGCATGGCGGCGATGTTGTCGTAGGTCCAGCCCTTGGGGTGGACGCCCCGCTCCATGGCTGCGTTTTCGGCGGGCATGCCGAAGGCGTCCCAGCCCATCGGATGCAGCACGTTGAAGCCGCGCGCACGCTTGTAGCGCGCCACCACGTCGCCCATCGCGTAATTGCGCACGTGGCCCATGTGGATGCGACACGACGGATAGGGGAACATCTCCAGCACGTAGTATTTGGCCTTGTCCCGGGCGTCGTTGGAGGCGCGGAAAACATCCCGCTCGGCCCACGCGTCACGCCACCTGGGCTCTACCTCTTTCGGATTGTAGCGGGCCATCTGGGAAGGCCTGGCGCCCGTTTGTTAGTCGTTGACGTTGGCAAGCCGCAGCTGACGGGCGCGGGTCAGGATGGCATTCTCGAGGTCTTCCGAGGTCTGCGGCGAAGGCTCGACATCGACCCATCCGGCCCCGTTGTTGACCTGCTTGAACACCGTCACGTTCAGGCCGTCGGCGCGAAGGCGGGTGTCGAGGATGTAGACCGTCGCCTTGAAGCGTTCGGTCGGCACGTCCGGGCTCGAATACCAGTCGGTGATGATGACGCCGCCGTACGGATCGGCCGAGGCCAGCGGCATGAAGTTCAGGGTGTCGAGCGCCGCGCGCCAGAGGTAGCCGTTGACGCCGATCTCGGCCGGGCCGCCCTGCGCCGGGGCGCGGTGCATGAAGCCGAACAGGCCATGATGCTCGCCCTCGACCTTCGGACCGCGGGTATGGCCGCAGGCCGCCAGGCCGGTCAGGCTCAGGGCCGCAAGTCCGACCATGACGCTCCGCATCACCGGCCCACGCACAAACGCCATTTGTTCTGCTCCACTCGTTTCCGCCTTGGCGCGCTTCGCGCCTGGCGACACCCCCAAAGCCCAAGAAGGCGGTCTACAACAAGGCTTGCCCGCATCCAAACGGGAATCGCGTGACCTTCTCGCCACAGGCGCGGGCGGAATCGTCGGCCTGCGCATCTGAGTCGCACCGAGGGCCGTTGACCGGGGCGCCGATGAGTCTTTAATCGACTTTGAGGCAAAGTCTCCGGAGGGCCGGAGACGTGGGGCTAACCGGGGGCGAAGGGTGGCGATGGCGCAAGGGCGCATCTTGGCGGCGGCGGCAGCGCTGGTCCTGTTCGGGACCGCGGGCTACGCCCATGCCGAGACCGCTCAGTCGCGCAGCGCCGCGCAGGCCGCCGCTCAGGCGTTCACCGTGAGGGGCGACTTCAACGCCCAGGCGGCGGCCGCGCAACCCAACAAGATCCTTCAGTGGGACACCAAGAAGGGACGTTGGGGCCTGAAGCTGGACCTCGCCGGACGCGACACCGAGTGGAAGGACGTTGAGGCCGGCGCCTTCTTCCGCGTGACGCCGTCGCTGCGGGTCGGCGGGGCTGTCGGCCTTGAGTCCACGCAGGACACGCCCGTACAGCAGCGCGACAAGGTGCAGCAAGCCGCTCCGAAGGTTCGGCTGGAGACCGCCTTCAAGTTCTAAAAGCGTCCACCGCAGCGATCCCGACCACGCCCGAGGCCCCCAGCCTGCGGGCGTTTTTCATGTCCACGCCGCCGAGCGCATAGACCGGGACCGGCGCGAAGCGGGCGATGGCGGCCAGGCGGGCGGGGCCGATGGGCCGGCCCGCCGAGGGGCTGTGGCTTTCGAAGACGGCGGAGAGCAGCACGGCGTCAGCGCCGAGCTTGGCCGCGCGGCGAATGGCGGCGGGCGAGTGGGCGGCGGCGGTGACGAGCCAGCGCGGGTGACGGGCCTTCACGCGCGGCAGGGTGCGGGCGAGGCGCTCAGGCAGGTGGACGCCCTGCGCGCCGGCCTGGACGGCAAGCGCCTCGTCCGCGCCGATAAGCAGAACCAGCCCCCGGCGCCGAGCGATCCGGGCAAGCCGCCGCGCCTGCTCCAGCGCATTGGCCGCTCCGAAGGCCCGGAATACGATCGCCGCGCCGTGAGGAAGGCGCTCGGCGACGGCGTCGGGATCGGGCGTGCGGCCGGGGTCGGTGACGAACAGCAGCGGCGGCAGGGGCTTTCGCCACCGCGAGCGGCGATTTAAGCCTCTCGCCGTCGCCCACAGCTGGTCCAGAGATGTCCGCGCCATCCGACGCCCTCTATCAGGAAATCGCCGCCGCGCGTCAGGCCGTGCTGGACCGCATCGCAACGGCGGCCAAGGCGACCGGGCGCGATCCGGCCGGCGTGACCCTCGTCGCCGTCTCCAAGCAGCAGCCTGACGAGCGGATCGAGGCGATGCTCGCGACCGGGCAACGGACGTTCGGGGAGAACCGGGTGCAGGACGCGCTTGAGCGCTGGTCGCCTCGCCGTGAGGGCGTCGAACTCCATCTGATCGGGCCCTTGCAGACCAACAAGGCCCGCGAAGCCGTCGCCTTCTTCGATGTCATCGAAACGCTGGACCGCGAAAAGCTCGCCCGCGTGCTGGCCGAAGAGATCGCGCGCGGAGGGAAGGCGCCCCGCCTCTACGTTCAGGTCAACACCGGCGAGGAGCCGCAGAAGGCGGGCGTCGCCCCCGCCGAGGCCGACGCCCTCATCGCCGCCTGCCGCGACACCTACGGCCTCGCTATCGACGGCCTGATGTGTATCCCGCCCGAGGCCGAACCCGCCGGCCCGCACTTCGCCCTGCTGGCGAAGATCGCCGCCCGCAATGGGCTCACGAAGCTGTCGATGGGCATGAGCGCCGACTACGAGACGGCGGTGCGGTTCGGCGCGACCAGCGTGCGCGTCGGCTCGGCCCTGTTCGGCGCGAGAACGCCTAGACTGGCCTGACCTCGAGCACGTCACCAGGGGCGGCCCGCTTCAGCAGCTCCAGCAGGTCGGCCTTGGCCAGCGCTACGCAGCCTTCGGTGGGCGAATAGTCGGGCTTCGCGCAGTGCAGGAAGATGGCCGACCCCATGCCCGGAACCGGCGGGTCGTCGTTGTGGGCCAGGATCACGACCACATCGTAGAGTTCGTCCTCGCGCCACATCGCCTCGCAGCCGGCGCGGTAGGGCAGCACGACGGGGCGGTTGTAGTTCGGGTCGGCGGGGTCGTCGCACCAGCCGTCGCTCTGCGCGATGGGCGCGACCGGCAAGGCGGTGACGGGAGGCCCCACCCGGTCGGGACGGTAGAGAACCCGCCGCATCGGCCAGATCCCGAGCGGAGTCGCGCCGTCGCCCTCGCGCTTGTCATCGGCCGCGACAACGCCGCTCCGCCCCAGCGCGCAACGCACGCGGCGTCCCGCCAGGTCGAAGCCGCCGTCGGCATGGGCCGTGAAATGCATCCGACAGGTCGTCCTTGCTTGGCTCGCCGGGTCATTCCAGTGCATCCTGCGCGGGCATGGCGCAACGCAAGACCATTCTCATTATAGACGATGACGAGGAGCTGCGCGGCGCGCTCGCCGAACAGCTGCAGCTGCACGAGGAATTTTCGGCCGCGGAAGCCGACTCCGCCGGCGAGGGCGTGCGGGTGGCGCGCGAGACCCGGCCCGACCTGATCCTCCTCGATGTCGACCTGCCCGACATGGACGGCCGCGAGGCCTGCCGGCTGATGCGCAAGGGCGGGGTGAGCGCGCCGATCATCATGCTGACCGCCGCCGACAGCGACAGCGACACCATCCTGGGCCTCGACTCCGGCGCCAACGACTATGTGACCAAGCCCTTCCGCTTCGGCGTGCTGCTGGCCCGCATCCGCGCGCAGCTGCGCAGCCACGAGGCCTCCGAAGACGCCTACTTCCGCATCGGACCCTACGAGTTCCGCCCGTCGGCCAAGCTGCTGGTCGACGACAAGGGCAGGAAAATCCGGCTGACGGAGAAAGAGACCAGCATCCTGAAGTACCTCTACCGCGCCGGCGAAAAGCCGGTGTCGCGCGAGGAACTGCTGACCGAGGTCTGGGGCTACAACGCCGGCGTCACCACCCACACGCTCGAAACCCACGTCTATCGCCTGCGCCAGAAGATCGAACCCGATCCCGCCAGCGCCTCGATCCTGCTCACCCAAGCGGGCGGCTACCGGCTGCAGCCCTAGAGGATCAGGTCGGCGCTGACCGGCGCGTGGTCGCTGGGCCTCTCCCACTCCCGAACGTCGTCATGCACCCGCGCGGCCGCCGATCCGAGGCGGAAGGCGGCCTCGCGCAGGGCCGGCGTGACGAGGATGTGGTCGAGCCGCAGGCCGCGGTTGGAGGCGCGGAAGTCCATCGCGCGGTAGCTCCACCAGGAAAACAGCTTGTGCGGCTCGGGGATGGTCTCGCGCGGCAGGTCGATGAAGTCGAGCGAGGCCTTCAGCCTCTCGAACGCCTCGACCTCGGCCGGCGTGTGGGAGACGATCCTCGACATGTAGCGGTGGTTCCACACGTCGTTCTCGCCGGGCGCCACGTTGAGGTCGCCGGTGATCAGGATCGGCTCCTTCGGGTCGCGGCGGGCCAGCTCGGCCGTCAGCTTTTCGTAGAAGTCGAGCTTGTGGTCGAACTTGGGGTTGGCCTCGCGGTCGGGCGTGTCGCCGCCGGCCGGGATGTAGAAGTTGTGGATCTCGACGCCCGCCACCTTCGCCCCGACGCAGCGCGCGTGGCCCTCGCGGCAGACATCCAGCGGCGGAGCGTCCTCGATCGGCAGGCGCGAGGCGATGGCGACGCCGTGCCAGCCCTTCTGCCCGGCGATCTTCAGGTGGCCGTACCCCAGGTCCTCGAACGCCTCGCGCGGGAACTCGCCCTCGCGGCACTTGATCTCCTGCAGGCACAGCACGTCGGGCGCCGTCTCGCGGATGAAGCGCGCGATGTGGTGGGTTCTCGGGCGGACCGAGTTGATGTTCCAGGTGGCGATGCGCAGGCGCATGGTCGGTACTTAGGCAAGAAAAGGCCCCGGTGCGAGGGGGTCGCGCCGGGGCCTGCAAGGTCATGTCTCACGCCGCCGCCGGGAGGGGATAGGATCCGGCACGGTGGGCGCCAGGCGCCCGAACCGGCGCCTATTGCCACGTTGCAAAACTGCCACTGCCGCTAAGGAAAGTCAACCGAACTATAGTTCCGGGCTTGCCTGTGGCGAAGTTATCACATCGGGCGCGAGCCGCCCTTCGGCCGCGGGTCCTTCAGGACGAAGAGTCCCGGGTCGATGCTGGCCGATTGCAGGTCCGTGATCTTCACCCGCGTCACGCCGCCCTGCGCGTCGGTGACCGACCAGCCGACTAGCCGCACGGGGGCGTCGGTGAAGGTGAGCGTGATCTGGCCGCGCGTCTGCTTCTTGGCGTCGCGGGCGGTCAGGGTGAAGCCGTCGGCCAGCCGCGTGACGTTGGTCACCTGCACGCCCCGGTCCAGACGCACCTCGCGGGCAAGGAGCAGGGCGAGCGGCGTCGCGCTGAGCGGATACTGGTTGAAGGTCTTCAGCCTCTTGTCGGCGACCGAGACCTTCGAGCCGTCCGACACCACGGTCAGCCCCGAGGGTGCATCGTAGGCGAAGCGGGCCTTGCCCGGGCGTTGCAGATAGATGGAGCCCTGGGACGTAGCGCCCCGCGCATCGGTCTGCACGAAGCGGCCCTTCACCGACTTCATCGACTGCAGGTAGGACACCGCCTTGTCGACCAGCGACTGATCGGCGGGGGCGAGGGCGAAGGCCTGCAGGGGCGCTACGGCGAGCGCCATCCCGATCAGGGCGGCGCGTCCGGCGTTGAAATAGCTCATCGAGGGCTCCTTCTCGTCTGCCCTCACTATGGCCTGGCTCACTGTCGCGCAAATGACCGCGGGGAGGCGGCATTGCGGCGCCAGGATGACTGGCCGTTCATCGTAAGGGCGTTAGACCGGCGGCGGTCCGGCGAGGATCTCGCGTTTGCCGGCGTGGTTAGCGGGTCCGACAACGCCCTCTTTCTCCATGCGTTCCATCAGTGATGCAGCCCGGTTGTACCCTATCTGCAAACGCCGCTGGATGTAGGAGGTCGAGGCCTTGCCGTCGCGGGTGACGACCGCGACCGCCTGGTCGTAGAGGTCGTTCGAGCCCTCGCCGCCCCCGCCGTAGTCGAACTCGCCGTCCTCGTCCTCTTCCGGAGAGGCGGTCACCTCGTCGAGGTATTGCGGCTGGCCCTGCCCGCGCAGGAACTTGGCGACGGCCTCGACCTCGCCATCGGAGACGAAGGGCCCGTGCAGGCGGGTGATGCGGCCGCCGCCGGCCATGTAGAGCATGTCGCCCTGACCCAGCAGCTGCTCGCCGCCCTGTTCGCCCAGGATGGTGCGGCTGTCGATCTTGGAGGTGACCTGGAAGCTGATCCGGGTCGGGAAGTTGGCCTTGATGGTGCCGGTGATGACATCCACCGACGGGCGCTGCGTGGCCATGATCAGGTGGATGCCTGCGGCCCGCGCCATCTGCGCTAGCCGCTGGACGGCGCCTTCGATGTCCTTGCCGGCCACCATCATCAGGTCGGCGACCTCGTCGATGACGACCACGAGGTAGGGCATCGGATCAGGCCGGATCTTCTCGCTCTCGTAGACCGGGCGGCCGTGTTCATCGAACCCCGTTTGAACCGTTCGCTCAAAATGTTCGCCCTTGGCAGCGGCTTCGGCGACCCGTTCATTGAATCCCGCGATGTTGCGCACGCCGATCTTGGACATGCGGCGGTAGCGGTCCTCCATCTCGCGGACCGTCCACTTCAAGGCGACAATGGCCTTCTTCGGATCGGTGACGACCGGCGCCAGCAGGTGAGGGATCCCGCCGTAGACGCTGAGCTCCAGCATCTTCGGGTCGATCATGATGAAGCGGCACTTGTCGGGCGGCAGACGGTAGAGGATCGACAGGATCATGGCGTTGACCCCCACCGACTTGCCCGAACCGGTGGTCCCGGCGATCAGCAGGTGGGGCATCTTGGCGAGGTCGGCGATGTAGGGCTCGCCGCCGATGGTCTCGCCCAGCGCCATGGGCAGGGTCTGCGAGGCCTTCTCGTAGTCGGCGCTGGCCAGCAGGTCGCGCAGATAGACGGTCTCGCGCCGAGCATTGGGAAGTTCGATGCCGATGGCGTTGCGCCCGGAGACCACCGCCACCCGGCAGGCCGAGACGCTCATCGAGCGGGCGATGTCGTCGGAAAGCGCCACCACCCGGGCGTGTTTCACGCCGGGCGCAGGGACCAGTTCGTAGAGGGTGACGACGGGGCCAGGGCGGATCTGGTCGATGTTCCCCCGCACGCCGAACTCGGCCAGCACGCTTTCCAGCAGCCGCGCGTTCTGGCGCAGCGCCCCCTCGTCGAAGGCGGACGCCCGGGGCGCGGGCTTGGCCAGCATGGCGAGCTCCGGAAGCATGAAGCCGCCCGGCTGGACGAAGTCGAAGGTCTTCTGCTTCTCGCGGCTCTCGCGCGGCGATTCCTTGTGCAGGGGCTTGGGCTGGCGGATTTCCAGCGGGCGGCCGTCGTCCTCGTCATCGTCGGCGTCGTCGAGGTCGTCGGCGATGGAGAGGCGCGTGGCCTTGGCCGCCTTGGCGGGCTTCACCTTGACCGGAGACGGGACGGGCTTGGCGGTGACCTGCAGCCACCAGTCGGCGATGGCCCGGCGGTTCAGGCCGACGGCGAAAGCGAGCGTTCCCGCCGCGATCAGTCCCAGCGTCACGCCCGCGATGATCTCGGAGCCGGGAACGGCAGTGCGTGCGATCAGACCGGTCAGGCCATTCAGCAGCGTATCGCCCCAGAAGCCGCCCAGTCCCGCCGCGATCGGCCAGGCCGCCGGCGGCATCGGGCTCGCCAGCACGCCGGCCAGCGCCACGAGGCCGACGATGGCGACGAGCGCCCGGACGCGCACTCGCACCCGCGAGGCGTTCGGATCGGCGTCCGCTACCCGGTTGACCCCGAACGCCACCATCAAGAGCGCGGCGGCCCAGGCGGCGAGGCCCAGCGATTGGATGAAGAGGTCGGCGATGACCGCGCCGGTCGCGCCCAACATGTTGGTGGGGGCCCGTACGGACGCTGCGTTCAGGCTTGGATCGGCGGCGTTGTAGGTCGCAAACGCCAGCACCAGCGCCCCGCCGGCGAGCGCCACGAGCAGTC
>Ga0157373_10002636_pt1 | contig 13607 bp, 11 predicted proteins | sample C65metaG_FD_113460 | JGI IMG/M metagenome (GOLD analysis project Ga0157373, IMG submission 113460) | Corn rhizosphere microbial communities from Kellogg Biological Station, Michigan, USA - C6-5 metaG | ecosystem: Host-associated > Plants > Roots > Rhizosphere > Soil | place: USA: Michigan... | reverse complement strand
GGCACAGGGATTGATATCGACAACGTCGCCCGTGGGCAGGAGTTTGATGGGCAAGCAGGAAGGCGACGACATCGTGGTCCGAACTCCGGCGGGCGCGCGCAACTTCGAGATCAGGCAGTTGCGTACGCTACACGACGAGCTTGAGTAGTTCTTCTATGTGGAGCCTCTGTGTTCTCTGTGTCTCTGTGGTTCGCTTGCGTACAAAAGTAACAACCACAGAGACACAGAGAACACAGAGGTTGCACATAGAAGAACTACTCAAGCTCGTCGTGTAGCGTGCGCAACTGTCTTATTTCGAAGTTGCGCGCGCCCGCCGGAGTTCGGACCACGATGTCGTCGCCTTCCTGCTTGCCCATCAAACTCCTGCCCACGGGCGACGTTGTCGATATCAATCCCTGTGCCGGATCGCTCTCTTCGGGAGTCACGAGTCTGTAAGTGACTTCCTCATCCTTTTCACTGTCGTACAGAACCAGCGTCGACCCATAGGAAGCCTTGTCTCGCGGCACCTTGTTCGGATCAATTGACGCTATCTCGCTGATCCTTTGCCGCAGTTCGACGATGCGCGCCTTGACGACGTTTTGCCGGTCGAGCGCCGCGCGGTATTCGGAGTTCTCACGCAGATCCCCAAACTCGAGCGCCCGCTTGATCTCCTTCGGCAAATGAATGCGCAGTTCCGCTTCGAGCTCGTCGAGCTCCCCCTGAAGTTTCTCTTTAATAGCCTGTGATGATGACACGATGCACCTTCCGCCGATATTACTGTTGGGCCTTATGATAACTGGCCTCGTCAGGAGCGCCAAAAGATATTCCGGTGTCACGCGCCGTGCGGACCAACTGGCCATTTGGCGGCACTGTCTTGATGTTCTTGATCGCTTCGGTCAGTGGAACCGAAACCACGTCGCCCGCCTGCAAAGCCACCATCACACCACTCTCGCCGTTCGCCAGCGCACGAACTGCGCACGATCCGAAATTGGTTGCGAGCATGCGGTCGAATGCGTTGGGCCGTCCGCCTCGCTGGAGATGTCCGAGTACGACGCAGCGGGTCTCCCGGCCGGTAAGCTCTTCGAGATCTTTTTGCAGGTGTTGGCCGATACCGCCAAGCCTGGGTGCACGCTGCCCATCGCCCTTGTCTTGATAGACTAACTCGTGCCCGATCTCGATCGCTCCTTCGGCGACGACGATGATACTAAAATTGGAGCCACTCAGATCGCGCGCCCGAATCTTGTCCGCCACGGCCTGGATCGAGAACGGAACCTCGGGAATCAGAATCACATCAGCGCCGCCCGCGATGCCCGAATGAAGCGCGATCCATCCGGCATGGCGGCCCATCACTTCCAGAATCATCACTCGATCGTGCGACTCGGCCGTCGTGTGTAATCGATCGAGCGCTTCCGTCGCGATGTCGAGTGCAGTGACGAAACCAAACGTCAGTTCCGTACAGGCGAGGTCGTTGTCGATCGTCTTCGGAACACCACAGACGCAAATGCCGCGCTGGTGAAATTCATTCGCGATGCCGAGTGTACCTTCACCGCCGAGTGTTACCAGCGCGTCGATGCCTAAAATCTTCATGTTGGAAATGGCTTCCTGGTAGACGCTTTCGACGTCTCTTTGCACACCGCCTTCAACGCGCTGCACAAAGTTTCCGCGATTGCGTGTGCCGAGGATCGTTCCACCGCGCGGAAGAAGCCCTCGCACGTCGCTGGGTGAAAGCAGTCGAGTGCGCGTTTCGCCGAGCAGACCTTCGAAGCCGTCTTCGATGCCGATCACGCGCATGCCGTGCTCGCACGTCGCAGTTTTCACGACCGCCCGAATAACAGCGTTGAGGCCGGGCGCATCACCACCACCAGTCAGGATTCCGATTGTTCCAAGCATATTAGGACCGCGACAGTCTACCATTGACGATTGCCAATTGGCAGTTGGCAATCTTCAGCGACTGGCGTAGCATACCCAAAATGGAAATCGACGACGACGCAAAAGAGATAGTTAGAGAAATCGGGACTGCCATAAACGAGTCGGTCGAGAATTCGACGAAGGTTGCCGAAGCCATTGAACGCTTGCGCGAAGCCGGTTACGAGATGGAACTGACACTTCGACTCGAGATTGGTTTGCGGCCTCACGCCGGAGACGATGAGAACGATTCAGAAACCGCAGACCTCGAGCTCACCGAAGAAGATCTACAGGTGCTTCAGAAGATGAAAATCAGGATCGACCCGGAGAGATAATCTAGCCGCGTTCATCCGCGGCTTAAATCTTACTCCGGTACCTCGTCGCTTCCTGTTAACGATTGTTGACGAAGTGCAGCGGCGCCCAGCAAACCGCCCATCCCCATTGATTCAACAGCGCTGCTCGGCACGAGCATCAACGCGCCCTTTTCCTTCAGCCCTTCATACAACATGTTCATTGCTCGCAAGTGCAGTGCGGTTGGATTGTCTCGATAAGACCGCGCCGCAGTCTCGAAAGAATGCGCGATCTCCACTTCAGCCTGGCCCAGGATTATGCGTGCCTGCTTCTCTCTCGCCGCCTGTGCCTCACGCGACATCGCATCCTGAAGCGCAGCAGGAATAATCACGTCGCGCATCTCAACTGATTGCACCGTCACACCCCAGGGGTTCGAACGTTCATCAATCAGTTCCTGCAACTCTCCTTCGATGCGCTCGCGCCCGCGTAGCAAATCAGTGAGTGACGTTCTGCCGATAATGTCGCGCAGCGCAGTTTGCGCCGCCCAACTCACCGCCTGTGTATAGTTCTGCACTTCCAACGCGGCTTTCTCCGGATCGTAGACCATCCAGAAGAGCACGGCGTCGACGTTTACTGGAACCGTATCGGACGTCAGCGTCTCTTCAGCCGCAAAGCTCGTCGTGATGACTCGCTGGTCCACCCACGCCGTGACAGAGTCGACAAAAGGGATGATCCAGAACAGACCTGGACCACGCAAACCGACATACCTTCCGAGTCGCAGCACCACACAGCGTTCCCACTGGCGCGCGACCTTCGGCGCCTGCGCAAACAGAAGTCCCAACAACAAACCGACAATCACACCCGCGGGATTCAGGGTTAACCACGTGAGCAATCCGCCCAGGGCTAAAGGCGTGAGAAAACTGACTGCCGCAACGATGTTGAATCGAGGCACATTCGGCGCCGGCAAGTTACTCCTGGTTTCCATCAAACTCGTAGACATTGTTAGTCTCCTTTTTTGCGCCGGCTTTGAAGTTGATCAAGCAGGTCATCGGCCGACAATCCCATGGCTTCCGCTTCTTCCACGAATCGATCGACGAGCTCCTTCAAGTGTTTTTCATGCTCGTCGCGATGACTTGCTGCGAGATGGCGGGCGCTGACAAAAGTTCCCACTCCTCTTCGCGTTTCGAGGATCCCTGAGCGCTCCAACTCGGCGTAAACCTTGGCAACTGTGTTGGCGTTCACGCGCAGGTCGACTGCCAACTGCCGTACGGTTGGGAGCTGCTCGCCAAGCCTCAGCCGTCCCGTTGCAATCGCGAACCGAATTGCTCGCGTCAATTGCGCGTAAAGCGGCATGGGGTGCGAAGAATTGAGCGAGAACATCTGACTCATCTCAGATTGTACTACGATGGTAGTACAAGTCAGGTTTCAGGAAAATCTGCGGCTAATTATCGGGTTTGGTATGAATTAATTCGTTATGCTATCTTGATTCGCTTTTAATCCAGCCAGTTTTGTTCGCCTTTATAGGTCGAAGAGGAGTTCAAAGACGTATGTCTACCCCTAGCGTGAGCGCCGACGGACACGTCGGCAAAGTTGTGCAAATTATCGGTCCCGTTCTCGACGTCGAGTTTGACGGAGATTACCTGCCTCCGATTTACCAGGCGCTCCGGGTTGTTTCCGAGGGCTTCGACGTGCCTACTCCGATCGACGTCATTACTGAAGTGCAGCAACATCTCGGCGAAGGTCGCGTCCGCACCGTGTCGATGTTGCCCACCGATGGCATGGTGCGCGGCATGAAGGCGATCGACACCGGTGGCCCCATCACGATGCCGGTGGGCGAGGGCACGCTCGGTCGCGTACTCAACGTCATTGGCGATCCGGTGGACACGCTCGGTCCCGTCAAACACGACAAGCGCTACCCGATTCATCGTCACGCTCCGAGTTTCGAAGAACAGTCGACCGAGTTGCAGATGTTCGAAACCGGCATCAAGGTCATCGACCTGATTCAACCGTTCCTGCGCGGCGGAAAGATTGGGTTGTTTGGCGGCGCGGGCGTCGGCAAAACCGTTATCGTGATGGAGCTGATCAACAACATCGCGAAGGCGCGAGCCGGCTTCTCGGTCTTTGCGGGCGTTGGTGAACGCACGCGCGAAGGAAACGACCTGCTGCGCGAAATGGTCGAGTCGCAGGTTATTCAGTTTGGCGACGAGTTCAATAAGAATTTCCACGACACGGGCAAGTTTGACCTTACGAAAGTAGACATGAACGCCATTGGGCAGTCGAAGGTGGCGCTGATCTACGGACAGATGACGGAACCGCCCGGCGCGCGTCTGCGCGTTGCGCTTTCGGGTTTGACGGTCGCCGAATACTTCCGCGATCAAGGTCTCGACGTGCTGCTCTTCATCGACAACATCTTCCGCTTCACGCAAGCGGGCTCTGAAGTGTCGGCGTTGCTCGGCCGCATGCCTTCCGCGGTCGGTTATCAACCGAACCTCGCGACGGAAATGGGCGAGATGCAGGAACGCATCACTTCGACGAAGACCGGTTCAGTCACTTCGATTCAAGCGGTCTACGTACCCGCGGACGACTACACCGATCCCGCGCCCGCAACAACCTTCGCGCACCTCGACGCTGTCACGGCGCTGTCGCGACAGATCGTAGAGCTCGGAATTTACCCGGCGGTCGATCCTTTGGGTTCGTCGTCACGCATTCTGGATCCGCGCATCATCGGTCAGGAGCACTACGACACTGCTCAGGACGTGAAGCGCGTCTTGCAGCGCTACAAAGATCTACAGGACATCATCGCGATTCTCGGTCTCGACGAACTGTCAGACGAGGACAAGCTGGTGGTTTCTCGCGCACGCAAGATTCAGAAGTTCTTCTCGCAACCGTTCTTCGTCGCGGCTCAGTTCACGGGGCTCGAAGGCAAGTACGTCAAACTCGAAGACACCGTGAGAGGCTTCCGCGAGTTGGTTGACGGCAAGCACGACGATCTTCCCGAGCAGGCATTCTTCATGGTCGGAACGATCGAAGAAGCAATTGAAAAAGCGAAGCAGATTGCGCAGTAGCGACTATGGCTGACAAGATTCAACTCGAAGTGGTCACACCTGAGCAGCGTGTTTTAGCGGAAACGGTTGACATGGTGACTTTGCCTGGCCTGGGCGGAGAGCTGGGAATTCTCCCGGGCCACACACCTCTGGTCTCTGAACTGCAAACCGGCGTGCTGACTTACGTTCAGGACGGGAAGAGTTTTTCGTTGCAGGTTTCCGGCGGGTTTGTTGAAGTCAGAGACGATCAGGTTGCGGTGCTCGCGGAAAAGGCGGAATCGTAGCCGCAGATGACACGGATTAAAATCGGATCTCCATCCGTGTTATATCCGTGGCTGGTTTTATGCTGAGCGTATCGCCTCTCGCATTTCCCGCACCGCATTCTCCAGTCCCACAAAAATCGCACGCGCCACAATGTTGTGGCCGATATTGAACTCGGTGATCTTTTTGATCGCCGCGACCGCCGTGACGTTTCGATAAGTCAGCCCGTGACCCGCAGCGACATTCAATCCGTACTGCGTCGCCAGCTCAGCCCCATCTCTTAATCTTCGCAACTCCTGCGCAGCATGAGCCGCGCCTTCCCCATGAATGCCGCGCGCGCCGAGCGTTGCTTCAGCATAGGCCGCCGTGCAGAACTCGATCTGCTGTGCGCCAACTTCGTGTGCTGCCGCGATCTGAGCAGAGTCCGGATCGATAAATAGACTGGTGAGAATCTGACCTTGTCTCAACTTCGCGACAGCCGCGCGCACGATGGCGATGTTGGTCCTGACGTCGAGGCCGCCTTCGGTTGTGATCTCGTTCGGGCTTTCGGCGACGAGCGTGACTGCGTCAGGTTTGTTGTCGAGCGCGATCTTCAACATCTCCTCAGTCGCCGCCATCTCGAGGTTCAAATAAGTGGTCACTGTGTTGCGCAACAGTGGAACGTCGCGATCGATGATGTGACGGCGGTCGCCACGAAGATGCACCGTGATGCCGTCGGCGCCGGCTTGTTCACACACCATCGCCGCTGCGACCAGGTTCGGTTCCGGCGCGCGCCGCGCCTGGCGCACGGTTGCGACGTGATCGATATTGACGTTGAGACGAGCAGTCATCTGACTTTTGATCTTAGTGGTTAGTACTTTGTTGTATGATACAAAGCACTAAGTACAAAGCACAATTAACTCTGCGGTTGCTTTAACTCATGCACAGCCCTGATCGCGGTGTCGTAAACGCCGCGACGAGCTTGCTGGCGAATCAGTCCGACTTCGCTCAGCATCTTGAAGCTGTCGCTCATGAGACTGATCTTGCTTCCTTCGTTGTGGTCCCATCGCACCGGGATCTCTTTCAGGTTCAGCCCCGCGCGAAAAGCCAGGTATAGCAACTCGACGTCAAATCCGAAGCGATCGACGGTCGCCGCTTCAACCAGCGGACGGCACACGCTCATGCGAAAAGCTTTGAACCCGCATTGCGTGTCCCAGAAAGGCAATCCTGTCGCCAAACGAACTGCGAGATTGAAGACACGGCCGGCTTGTTCGCGGCGCCACGGCTGATGCACGCCGATTAACCGCCGTTCCAGCGCGCGTGATCCGAATGTCACGTCGTACTGCCCGCTGGCGATCGGATCGACGAGTTTCGGCGCGTCGCTGATTGGCGTGGAAAGGTCAGCGTCTGAAAAGAGCGTGACGTCACCGCGCGCAGCGAGCAGTCCGAGTCTGACCGCTCTGCCTTTGCCGAGATTCGATTTGTAACTGATGACGGAAGTGCGCAGGTTTCCAGCAGTTTCCGCGAAGGTTTTCCGCGCGATGTCGGCAGTGTGGTCCAAAGAGCCGTCGTCGACCACGATCACTTCGCCATCCGCCGCGTGTTCGCGCATGTAGTCGACGACCGCCCGAATAGTGTTTCCCAGGCGGACTGCCTCATTGTAAGCAGGAATGACGACAGACAGAGATGCGGACATCAGGTTCAAGGCAATATAACACAGCACATCGAAGCGTCTCGGGAACAGAACCAGTCAGGGGTCGTGTCCTAATTTCGGGTCCTCTCTGTGCGGCCTCTGTGTCTCTGTGCCTCTGTGGTTAATCATTGCTCAGGAAAGTTCACCACAGAGGCACAGAGACACAGAGGCCGCACTGAGAGGAATTCAGATTGGGACTTGTTCTCTTCATCGTGCCAGACTCCAATGTGTTCCTGTCGCTGTGGTATATTTCAGGCATGGAAGTCGCCCGCCAATTGCCGGAATCATCGTCTCACTTCGGTGGGTGGTTCAGTAAGAAGTTCGCTGGAACCGCGTTCGCTGTCATTTTTATCGCCGCGATTGTTGGCGGCACCATCGGCACTGCACGAAAGATCAGCAGTCTGACCTCCAGCAGCTCGAAGAACTCGTATCGCGTCGTCGACGAGATCGAAAAAGACTACAACGAAGCGGTTGCCATCATCACCAACAACTATTCCGGCGACATCGACCACGAAAAAGCGACTCAAGCGGCTATTCAGGGAATGCTCTCAACCCTCGATCCGCACTCCGCGTACTTCCCATATAACGAATTCAAGAAGCTGAAAGAAGATCAGGACTCGCGCTTCTACGGCATCGGCGTGACGATCGTTCAGCATCGCGACGGTGTTTATGTTCAGTCAGCAGTCGAGGGCACGCCGGCTGCGAAGCTTGGCTTGAAGTACGGCGATCGCATTCTCGAAGTTGACGGCAAAGACGCGCGCGAGTGGACCAGCGAACAGGTTTCGAAAAACGTGCGCGGCGCGCTCGGCGAACCGGTGACGATCAAAGTCGAGCGTGCGGGTTCTCAGGCGCCACAGTATTTCACGATCGTTCGTGATGCAGTTCCGCTCCCGACGATTCGCAACGCTTACATGATTCGCCCAGGCACCGGCTACATCGGGCTCACCGGCGGGTTCCAAAGATCGAGCGACGACGAGCTGAGCAAGGCGATGAAACGCCTCGACGAGCAGGGAATGCGCCAGCTCATTCTCGACCTGCGCGGCAATCCAGGCGGACTGCTGGACCAGGCGATCGACGTTGCCAGTGAGTTTCTGCCGCGCGGCCAGGTGGTAGTTTCTGTGAAGGGCCGCACTGAATACAGCGATCCGATCGTTTACAAGTCCACGGGCGCTGAACCCGCAACAGTTCCGCTCGTAGTACTCATCAATCGTAACAGTGCCTCGGCGTCAGAGATCGTCGCCGGCGCTATTCAGGATCACGGCCGCGGTTTGATCGTCGGCGAGACGAGTTTTGGCAAAGGTTTGGTCCAGCGAATATTCCAGTTGCCGTTCAACACCGGCCTGACGCTCACGACCGCGCGTTACTACACGCCGTACGGGCGTTCGTTGCAACGCGATTATTCGAGCGGTTCGCTTTACGACTACTACACACGTCACGAAGCAACGGAGAGCCCCACGCCGCAGAGCAGTCGCAACCTCGACTCGCCGTTGGCGCTGGCTTCGCCAACTCCGCATCCGCACAGTGGACCAGCCGTGCAGACTGCAGTGGGCCGCGTGTTTTATGGTGGCGGCGGAATCACTCCCGATATCGAAGTGAAAGAAGCCGCAAATACACCTGCGCGTCTGCGAATCGCGGAAGCTGCGTTTCATTTCACGAGACAACTGGCGGCGGGAGTCGTTGCCGGTTTGGAGTCTTACAGAGTCGATAAAGTCCAATACGGCAAAAGCGCCAAGGCGACAGACTTTGCGATCACCGATCGCGTCGTCGAAGCGTTTCGCAACTTTGTCCGCACGCAACCGGACTTTCAGGTCCAGCCTGCGCAGCTCGACGAAGAGCTCGAGTTCGCCAAGCTGCGGTTGCGTCAGGAGATCGTAACCGCTGCATTTTCAAACGACGCCGGTGCGCGCGTGCTGCTCGACAGCGATGCTCAAGTGCTCCGTGCGCTCGAAGCCTTACCCGATGCCAAGCGCCTTGCCGACAGCGCGCGCGGCACAACCTGGCGCGGCTGAGTTTTCACATGAAAAGATTTTGCATCGTCGCGGCGATCATGATTGTCGCACGGCTTTGCGTCGTCACCGCGCAAGAGCAGCAACCCGCACTGAAACCTTCCGTTTCGCCTAAAACCACACCAGCTCCCACGCGTCTGCTGCTGGAAATAGTCGAGAACAATACGCTGCCTCCGGCTTATGCTGTTGTTGCCGGTGCTGAAGAGAAACCGAAATGGATCTGGGTGACGAGATTCAAGCGCATTCCCGGACGCGAGGTTTCTCCGCCGCCGATTCAGGCCGTCCGGCTCGAATCGGTTTACAACGGCGAGACTGCGGACGTCAGAGTGTCAGTATTTCGAGGAGCGAAAGGTTTTGAGCAGGAGGATCCGGTTGGCGTCTACCAGGTCGGCGTTGGCGAGCAAAAGATCGTAAGCGACTTGGACAAATTCGGTATCGAGCCGTTTACGATCACGTTGTTGAATACAGTTCCGCCGCTGCCTCCGCCACCGAGTTTTGAAAACGCCACTCGATCGATCGAGATTGCGAGCGTTCAGTTGGAGAACATGCCGGGGCCGGGGTACAGAATCCTTTTGCGCAACTTGTCGGAAAAGAATGTTTCGGCGGTTAGAGTTGAAGTAATCAGCGATGGACGCCCTGGTGTTAGTAGCCTTTGGCAAGGCGAACAAGGTGAAGCGCTCATCAAGCCGGGAGCAGTGTTTGAGAAATCTATTCCGGTAACGAGAGCGGTGAAGACGGCAACCGGTTACGCGCCGGGAGCGCCGCAAGCGAACACGATTGCCATTCGCACTGTTGTGTTCGATGATTTGAGTTTCGAGGGCGACCCGCAATCGGCGTGCATGTTTGAGTCGTTTCAAGTGGGCCGCCGGCTTTGGCTGAAGCACGTCGTGCCGCTGCTCGATCGGGAGTTGGCGAATCCAATCCCCGATCACATTGAAGCTGCGAAGCAGTTCAAAGAGAACTTTCTCGCGTTGAAGTATGAAGTCGAGGCAAGCGAACCAGACAAACCCGCGTCCGTTGCCCCGACCTGTGCGAAGCCGGGGCAGCTGGCAAACATTTCAGTGGAAAACATGAAGTTGGACCTGCTGCGCGAGCTCGATCAGATCATCACCACCCGCCCCGCCCCACCCGTCAACTTCACCTCCTGGATGAAAGACAAGCGCGACCGCTACAACGCCTGGCTCTCCCGGTTTTAGGTGCTTCCGAATCTTTGTGCTCTTTGGGATCGCTACACAAAAACACAAAAACTCAGACAAATATCCAAATTTATTTGCATTCAGAGCCCGGAGTTATTTATATTCCGCAGCCTGGCCTTTTCTATCGGCAGTCGTTCTATCCCGCGCAGTTTAGGTGAACAATTTGTTGAAAGGATACTTTCGCATGAAAGACCGGTCGCGCTCCGTTTACGATCTTGGCCTGCTCATTGTGATCGCTTTTGCTGTCTCGTTCGCCGGCATGAGCGTCTATTCGAAAAACCAACCGGTTCCAATTTCTCAAGGCACGCAGACGCAGACTCCGGCCGCCGCTCCACAAGGCCCGAGGCCGACTCCCAGCCCAACGCCAACTCCGATCAACTGGTCGACCGACCCGATGCTCAAGCGCTTCGTGTTTCGCAGCATTGGACCAGCAAGCATGGGCGGTCGCATCGACGATATCGCCGTCGCAGAACAGAACCCGTACGTCATCTACGTGGCGTTCGCGACCAATGGCCTCTGGAAGTCGACAAACAACGGCACGACCTTTCAACCAATCTTCGACACCTACCCGACGCATTCGATCGGCGACGTCGCGGTTGCGCCTTCGGATCCAAACATCGTTTGGGTGGGCACGGGCGAAGCAAACAATCGCCAGAGCTCGAGTTTTGGTGACGGCATCTACAAGTCAGTCGACGCCGGAAAGACTTTCACCAAGATGGGTCTCGAAGATTCGCAAACGATTGCTCGCATCGTGATCGATCCGAAAGATCCGAACATCGTTTACGCCGCAGTGCTGGGCCACCTCTTTGGACCAAACAAAGAGCGCGGTATTTACAAAACCACTGACGGCGGTAAGACGTGGACCAACGTGAAGTTCATCGACGAAGACACAGGCTTCACAGACCTTGCAATTGATTGGTCAGACACCAAAACACTCTACGCCGCTTCGTACCAGCGTCGCCGCACCCACTTTGGTTTCAACGGCGGCGGTAATGGCAGTGGAATCTGGAAGACGATCGACGCCGGTAAGACGTGGAAAAAACTCGAAGGCGCTGGATTGCCGGAAGGTCTCCTCGGCCGTATCGGACTCGACGTCTCTCGTTCGAACCCAAACATTCTTTATGCGCAAATTGAAGTAGGCGCGAGCGCCGGCACCGGTGGTGAAGAGAACACGTTCGGCGGCCAGGTGGCGCCGAGCCCGAGTCCGTCGCCGTCTGCATCGCCGAGCGCTACGCCCGCTGCGAGCCCGGGTGCTTCTCCGTCGCCCTCGCCTCCGAATCCGAAGAGAGCAGGTGTGTGGCGCTCGGACGACAAGGGAAAGACGTGGCGCATCGTCAGTAATGAAAACAACCGGCCGATGTACTACAGCCAGATTCGTGTCGATCCGAAGAATCCCGAGAATGTTTACGTCGGCGGGTTGAACTTCAGTAAATCGATGGATGGCGGCAAGACTTTCAAATCGCTTCAGGCCGGTATCGCGCACAGTGACAACCACGCCATCTGGGTCGATCCCACGAACGGCGATCACTTGCTGGTTGGAAACGATGGAGGTCTCAACGTCAGCTACGATCAGGGCGCGACGTGGGAATTCGTCAATACAATTCCGGCGGCGCAGTTCTACGCAATCGGCGTCGACATGCGCAAGCCGTACTACGTGTACGGTGGTTTGCAGGATAACGGCTCGTGGGGTGGTCCAAGCCAAACGCGAAACCAGTTCGGGATCACGAATGCCGATTGGTATCGAGTGGGTGGCGGCGATGGGTTCTTCACGCAGGTCGATCCCACTGACCACAACACCGTTTACGCAGAATCGCAGGGCGGTGCGGTGCAGCGCGTTGATTTACGAACCGGACGGAGTGTCAGTATTCGGCCTCGAGGTGTGCCGCAACGACGCGGCACAGGGCAGGGAAGACAAGGCGCAACGCCGGCGGCCAGTCCCGGTGGAAGCCCAGGTGCATCTCCCGCAACATCTCCTGAGGCGTCGCCAACTCCCGACACCCAGACGCAACTCGCTCAATTCGCCGCGGCGCAGGGGTTCGGTGGCTTCGGTGGCGGCAACTTGCAGTCGAACGTCGTTCCGACGCCGCCGGTTGGTGAGGTATATCGTTTTTACTGGAACACGCCAATACATCTCTCGCCCCATAATCCGCGCGTCGTGTTTGTCGGTGGTAACCGGCTTTTCCGTTCGCTGGACCGCGGCGACACGTGGATTGCGACCCCCGATCTGACGAAGCAGATCGATCGCAACACGCTGCCGATCATGGGCGTGCCCGGTAAAGATCCGATGGCTTCGAAGCACGATGGTTACTCTGGTTACGGCTACATCGTGTCCGTCGCGGAATCGCCAAAGGTGCCCGGAATCATTTGGGTTGGCACTGACGACGGAAACATCCAGGTGAGTCGCGACGGCGCCGCAACATGGACCAACGTTTCGAAGAACGTTCCGGGCATTGGCGACACTTACCACATCTCGCGCCTCGAACCTTCGCGTTACGATGCCGGCACGTGTTATCTCGCCGTCGACGGACATCGTTTGGACGACATGAAGCCGTACCTGTTCATCACGAAGGACTACGGCGCGACGTGGACTTCGATCGTCAACAACCTTCCGAAGTGGGGCACTGTGAATGTGGTTCGTGAGGACCCAAGGAATCAGAACCTGCTCTACGTCGGGACCGAGTTTGGTCTCTTCATTTCGCTCGATGGCGGGCGTGAATGGAAGCCGTTTATGTCCGGGATGCCGACGATTCGAGTCGACGACATCCTGGTCCATCCGCGTGACAACGACCTGATTGTCGGCACCCACGGTCGAGGCATTTACATTCTCGACGATATCAGCGCGCTGCAGCAGTTGTCGCAGAAGGTGATGGACTCTGAGGCGCACTTGTTTGACGTGAGACCGGGAACGATCTGGCAAAACGACATTCGTCTCGGGCGATACTGGGGTGGCGCAAAACTTTTCCGCGGCTCGAATCCGGCGCCAGGCACGGCGATCACTTACTACCTGAAGTCACCTGCAGCGGGCGATGTGAAACTCACGATCTCGGATTACACGGGCAAGGTTGTGCGTAATCTCGTGGGTACGAATGAGGCTGGGTTGAACAGGATTCAGTGGAACCTTCGCGGCGACCCGCCGCCACGTCCGACTACCGGCTTTGGTGGTGGCGGTGGTGGCGGTCAAGGTGGTGGTGGCGGTGGTGGCGGTGGCGGCGGCGGTGGCGGCGGTGGCGGCGGTGGAGGAGGCGGCGGCGGT
>Ga0157373_10002635_pt1 | contig 13612 bp, 10 predicted proteins | sample C65metaG_FD_113460 | JGI IMG/M metagenome (GOLD analysis project Ga0157373, IMG submission 113460) | Corn rhizosphere microbial communities from Kellogg Biological Station, Michigan, USA - C6-5 metaG | ecosystem: Host-associated > Plants > Roots > Rhizosphere > Soil | place: USA: Michigan... | reverse complement strand
CGCGACATACGTGGGAGTGCGTCGCGCCCATCCATATTCGTGGTTACTGTCCTCACCCCAGCAACCACTTGAGACGGAGGATCCACCAACCGTCTCTCTTGCCCCACAATATACATCGCAACGCCTGTGCCGTGCAAGAGAGTTTTTGGGAAGGAGTTGCGATGCTCTCGTTTGCTGGGAAAGAGTGATGAAGTCGCCGGTCAACGACTTTTCAAACCCCTCAGCGACCCGGAAACGATGTAGATTTTTCAGGGTCGAGCGTGTAGAAATTTCACGAGCGCGGAGCGCCCGCCCCGATTTCTCGCTCGATGGCGCCCGCGATTTTATCTGCGTAGCCTTCGATTTTGAACTGGTTCTCACCCTCAATCATGACTCTCGCCAGCGGCTCCGTTCCGGAATACCGGAGCAGCAGTCGTCCCTTCTGCGAGAGCAGTTCCTCGACCGCTTCCACCTGCGCCTGCACTGGCGGCATTTGGTCAAACGGCACCTTCTCGCGAACGCGTACGTTGACGAGAATCTGCGGGTACTTCTGGAACCCGACGACCATTTCGGCCAGCGTTTTTCGCGCCTCGCGAAGCGCCCGCAGCAGGCAAAGCGCGGTGATCATGCCGTCGCCGGCGAGGCTCAACTCCGGCAGAATAATGTGGCCCGATTGCTCGCCGCCGAGACTCGCGTTGAGCCGTAACAACTCGTCGAGCACGTACTTGTCGCCGACGTCTGCGCGTACCAGCCGGATTCCCGCCGAACGGAAAGCGATCTCGAGTCCGATGTTGCTCATCACGGTTGCGACGACGACGCCGTAATTCAACTTGCCGTGTGACTGAAGATGGGTGCCGAGAACCCACAAGGTGGCGTCACCGTCCACGAAGTTTCCTTCACCATCGACAAACAACGACCGATCCGCATCGCCGTCGAAAGCCACACCCAGATCGGCACGCTGCTGGACCACTCGCTCTTGCAACGACTCGATGTGCAGCGAACCACAGTCGCGGTTGATGTTTCGACCATCCGGATTACAATTAATCGGGATCACTTTTGCGCCGAGTCGTGTGAACAAAGCCGGCGCCAACGCGGAGCTCGCGCCGTTTGCACAATCGACCACGATCGTCAGCCCTGCGAGCGACAACTCATTGCCGATCTTGAACGCAAGGAAATTCAGATACTCCTGCCGCAGTATCTCTTCGAGCGCCGGCGAAATCGGGCGGCGATTTGTTTGAGACGGCGCAGGTAGTTCGATGTTCGCGTAGACATCCGACTCGATCAGACGCTCGACTGAGTCGTCGATCTTCTCTCCTGTCGGCGCGAAGATCTTTATTCCGTTGTCCTGGTATGGATTGTGTGAGGCACTGATTACGACGCCGGCTGCGGCCTGAAGCGCGCGAGTTAAATAAGCGACGCCGGGAGTGGTGATAACACCGGCCGAGAGACACTTTGCGCCGGCTTTGCTCGCGCCGTCGACGATGGCCCGCTCGATCGATTCGCCAGATTCGCGAGTGTCGCGTCCGATGACGATCTGCGGCGCCTCGGCGCCATTCGCAAGATGCGTTGCGAGAGAGAAACCAATTTTACTAACTGTTTCTGGATCGAGTGGAAATTGTCCAGCTTCGCCTCTAATTCCGTCAGTACCAAAGAGAGCTTTCATCAGGATGCGGGTTCTATTTCAGCGGTACGAATTTCGAAGTCTGAACAGCTTTGAGAACTACTTTGCCTTTCAACCTCTCGGGCAGCTCCAGTCGTGGTTCGAATGTTTGACCTTCGCCGTCGAGCACGATCTTCAGGTCTTCCGGTTTCAACGAATCGATCAGACTCGTCGCTCCCAACAGAGTAACAGAAGTCGTGCTAGGTTGAACCTTGCCGCCTTGCGCTGTGCTGACATTCACGCCTGAAAAGCTCTTCTCTTTCCGCACTTCGCCGATCTGAACGTCGACGCTCACAGCCGGATCCAACAGGTCCACCTTCGGATCGGGCACGTCGATTCCAAGGTTCGAGGCGGTGAAATTTTCCTTGTGTCCAGCGAGCCAGATGGTTTCAGTCGCCACTTTTTGAAGCGCGTTCACGTGACTCGCCGGTCCACGCACTGTCACGCTGCCATTGTTCGGGTGAACCGCATAAACCTCGAAACCGTCAGCAGGTTTGCCTTCGAGCTTTGGCTCGACTGCGACTTGCCGTTCGAGGACAGGCTCGAGATGAATCGCGATCGCGCTCGGTTGAAAGCCGTCGACCTTGATGCCCTGCGGCAGTGAGATCTGGGCCTTGTCGGCGAGGCGCAAAATTCGTTCGCCGGCGCGCTGGTCGCTGATGTCGACGGTGGCAACAAGATCGAGCGAGGTTAAATCGTCGAGCTTGTTCCGGCTGCCGGTAAGCATGATGTCGACTGTGCGAGGCGGATCGTTACTGATTTCCAGCGACTGCGGTCTGATGAAGTTAAGCTGGACGTTGACGTGCGCGGTGACGGGTTCATTTTGTCCGGTGACGAGGAGCCAGAGAACGATTGCGATCGCGAGCGAGAGGAGTTTGAGGCTCCAGTCTTCGAGGAAGATCCGGCGCAGCAACTTCTCCACGCGATTCGGCGCGACCGGGCCTATCTCGGGTGTCGAGACTTCGTCTTCGTCTTGAAACGGCATAAGTTTCCAGAGTTTACAAAAAGCACAAATTCAAATGGGTGCGATTTCTTCCGCGTCAGCCTCGGATTCGGAATGTTTCTCTTTCTCTTTTCTCGGCTGAGCTTCCAGTACTTCGAAGATCGCCTCGCGTAGCTTCGTCGCATCGAGGCCGCGTCTGATCTCGCCTCGCTTCACGAACGAGATCAATCCCGTCTCTTCCGACACCACAACGGCGACCGCATCCGTATCTTCAGTGACACCAATCGCAGCGCGATGACGCGTCCCGAGATCTCTCGAAAGTCGTGGATTCAACGTCAAAGGCAGGAAGCACGAAGCCGCCGCGATGCGATGTCGCCGCACAACAACCGCGCCGTCATGCAGCGGGCTCGCCGTGTTGAAAATACTCACGAGCAAGTCATAACTCAGCTCCGCATCGAGTTGAACACCGCCGTCAGTGACATTCTTCAACCCGACGTTCCGTTCGATAACGATCAGCGCGCCGGTTTTCGTCGAGGCAAGCGTAGTGGCCGCGAGAATAACTTCGTCGTAAATCCCTTCGCCAAACTGCCCGCGATGCCGCGAGAAAGGCATGCGAAAGCGGTTGCCGAACGTGATCAGCGCCTGGCGAATCTCCGATTGGAAGAGAACGATGATCGCGATGCCGATGTAGAGCAGCCCGTTCGAGAGTACAAACTCGAGCGTTGCGAGATCTTGTTTGACGGAAAGCCAGTAGAGAAAAACGAGAGCAGCAATCCCGGCGGCCATTGGAGCGGCGCGAGTTCCGCGCAGGAGTTTCAAAACTGCATACACGAGCAAGAAGACAAAGATTATGTCCGCGACATTGCGCGGCTCAATCATTCGTCTCAGATACTCGGTGTATGGCAGTAGCAGTAGCATCTCGACTGTTCAAAACTCCCAGCCTGCGGTTCTCGGCGTAGCGACGACAACGTCTTTTCTCCAGAAACATGCGAAAGCTTAGGCACTTCACCCGATGTGTTGCGGAACGGTGTTCTTCGTGTCTCTCTTGTCGCCGCGCGCTGCCTCTACAAAGATCATTTCTACCTTGGGTTCGGCGCGCTTAATCCGCTCTTCAATCTCTTCGATCGACTGCAAAATATCACTGGTAACCAAATTATCTTTAAGCTTCACGTGCGTATTGATCAAAATCTGTTTCGGCGCCAGATGCATCGTCAACAACTCGACGACGTGTTCGACATTCGGATGACTTTCAATTGCTTTCTTAATCGCCTCCACCTCTTTCGGGTTAGCTGCTTCACCGAGAAGCAAGCCACGCGATGCGCGCGCCAGCACGAAAGCAACGACCGCAAGCACGAGCCCGATGATTATCGAAGCAAGCCCGTCCCAGTAAGCACCAGCCTCGCCGCCAACCTGATAGTGCGTCAGCAACAACCCGGTAAACGCGATCACGATTCCAATCAACGCTGCTGAATCTTCAAAGATCACTGTCTTGGCGGTCGGGTCCTTCGACTCGCGAAGGTACTGCATGAAACTCAGGCCCTCGTGGTGCGCCTCATTCACTTCCTGGTAGAGCGCCAATCCGATCGACCCGGCTTCTAAAACAAACGAGATGCCGAGTATCCAGAACGCCCACTCCAGATTCGTTGGCGCATGCGGATGCCTGAGTTTTTCGATGCCCTCGTAGATCGCGTAGGTCGCGCCAACGCCAAAAATGAAAATAGCTGCGATGAAAGACCAGAAAAACCGTTCTTTCCCATAACCAAAGGGATGCTTGGATGAGGCTGGTCGTTTGTAAAACCGCAAACCCAACAGCAAAAAGATCTGGTTTGTGGTGTCGGCGACCGAGTGAAAAGCCTCAGCCATCATGCCGGATGAACCGGTTATGACGGCTCCGATAAACTTCAGTATCGCGATCACTCCGTTGGCAAAGAGCGCGCCGATTACGGCCAGCATACTACGAGTCCTTCAAGTTTCGAGTCCGAAAGCTCCGTTCGGATTATCTCGGAAAAATTCGGCTCTGGCAATGTAGGTTAATTCAAGAAATAGTAACAATAACAAGTCAGGAAGAGGGGCTTGCCCCCGCTGTTTGTAGAGCGGGGGCAAGCCCTTCTTCCTGACTTGTTCATTACCTTTACTGTTTAATTCCCTTTACTACGCTTTTTGCGTTTGAATTTGCCGCTTTGAAGAAATCCGACGAGCTCTCCGCTTTTCCCAACCACCGCCAGCGAACCAATCCCGTTTCGCTTCATCAGTTCCTGTGCGTAATCGAGGGTGGCGTTTGGCTCGACGAAAAACCGCGGCGCGATGGGGCGCATCACGTCACGGGCGCGTGTGAGGTGCCAGCGTTCGCGTGGTAAAGACTTCAGATCTTCCAACGACAGCATGCCGTGAAGTTGATGATTCTCGGCGACTGGAAAAGCGACTTGCCTGTGCAACGGCAACACAGAATCGATCAGATGACTGATGAGCAGGTTCGGATCGATCGAGAACGGCGCGGACATCGCCTCGCTGACGATATTCTGCACTCGACCGCGGACGTGCTTCACGACGCTGTACGCGGCGTCGAAAAGAAACAGGCCGACGAGCACCGACCAGAATCCCATGAAGTAAGCTTGAAAGTCTGGCGCGATGGCCATGTAAACGCCGAAGATGATCAGAATCGCGGCGATCAGCATGCCGCAGATTCCGGCGAGCCGTGTTGCTTCCTTGATATCGCCGGTGCGACGCCAAAGAATCGCTCGCAATATGCGGCCGCCATCCAACGGATATCCGGGAAACAGATTGAAGACTGCGAGCAGTAAGTTGCCGGCACAAAGGAGCAGCAACACACCGCCCGCCGTGAGAAAGCGGAAACGGATCGTCGGCAACATCAGGACAAAGCTGATCGCCGCAAACAGAAAACTCGCGGCTGGTCCGGCAATCGCAATGCGAAACTCCGCCCGCGGACTCTCCGGTTCGTTGCGAAGCCGGGCCAATCCTCCGAACGGATGCAGCACGATCTCTTCAATCTCGATTCCCTCAGCCTGGCCCATCAGCGCGTGTGAGAGTTCGTGACCGAGAACGGAAAGAAACAGTCCGACAGTTGTAATTACAGCGAGGATCCACGCGGCGCCCGTGCTGAAGGGTGGAAGTTGGACCGTGCCCACCCACATTCCTCCGTGTGACAAGTTCCCGGCGATGAGCCAAACGCTCAGGAGGAAAACTACAAACCAGCGGTAATCAAAACGCACCGGAATCCCGGATATGCGTGCAACCGTGATCTGCTTTTTAGAGAGATCGACTAAGTTCATCCCGAATCAGGTTTCGAAGGCAGTGGCTTCGGTGTCGATTAAGGGGTGGGGTTCGGTGCGCGCCACGCGCCGTAGCAACAGCGGTTCGTCGTAGAGTTGGGATAGACCACGCACGATGGCGAAGCGCGGCTCGTCGGCAACACGTACCGCGAGTGCAAGCTCCTTTTGTAAATAACTCGGCAGTCCTTCAAGGGATGCGCCGCCGCCAGTGAGGATCAACCCGCGATCGAAAATATCGCCTGCTACTTCGGGTGAGAGGTCTGCGAGTAACTGCCGCACTTCTTCTGCAATGCGGCGAATGATCGGGGTCGTGATCGCATAAACCTCGCCGGCGCTGATGTCGACGGCCGCTGGACTTCCGGTTTGGACGTCGCGGCCACGCACGTGGATCCGCTTGCCTGGATCTTCGGGTTCGATTGCAGAGCTGAGCTCGAGTTTCAAACGTTCTGCAGTTTGCACTCCGATCGTCAGCCCACGATGACGGCGCAAACGGTCCATGATCGCGAGATCGATATCCGAGCTGCCGATTCTTTCCGCGCGTGAAGCGATGATCGAGCCGCTGATGATTGCAGCGACGTTCGTCGTACCGCCGCCAATGTCGACAACCGCCGCGGCATGTTCGTCGTTGATCGGAACGCCCGCGCCGATCGCGGCAGCCTGGCCTTCTTCAATCATGTAGACGCGGCCGATGCGTGCTTCTTCAGCAGCGGCGAGCAGCGCTCGTTGCTCCACCTGTGTCACTTCGGAGAGCACGCTCATGATGGCGCGGCGGCTGAAATGAGAAATGCCGCTGCGCGCTTCTTTCACGAAGTGGTCCAACATTGCGCGCGTTCGTTCGAAATCAGCCACGACGCCGTCGACCAGCGGAGCAATCACCGTGACGTCGCGAGCTTCACGCCCTTGCATCTTGTGGGCTTCATTGCCGACGGCGATGACTTCGCCTGTGACCTTGTTAACTGCGACGACAGAAGGCTCATCGACGACGACACCGCGCCCGCGCACCGCGATGATGGTGCTCGCAGAACCCATGTCGATCGCCATGGAGTCAGAAACGAGGTTTCCCAGGGCGTTGAGGCCCAGGAAAGATTTAGTTTTACCAATGAAAGACATAACGCAGAAAAAGAAAGACTGTCATAGGTCCTATAGGTCTTATTGGACCTGTTGCGAGAGAAGCTCGCGATTTAGAACGAGCCGCTGGCTCGTTGCCAATCAACTTCCCAAAGGTTCACAGGCTGTTGCCGGTTCTTGACCATGATCGCCTCCCGCGGTTTGAGTTTGTACCGGCTGTGCGCAGCTTTCGCCGTCGCATCGCTGATCAAAATCTCACCACCCAGAGCATTAGACTCCAGTCGCGACGAAGTGTTCACAGTATCGCCGATGGCCGTGTATTCCGAACGCCGATCGGAACCAATGTAACCGATAATTGCTTCGCCAGTGTGTAGGCCCATCCCTACACCGATCTCCGGCAAGTTTTCGTCGCGCAATTCCCGATTGATTCCCATAAGCCGCCGCTGCATTGCAACGGCCGCGTTAAGAGCATTGGATGCATCATCGGGCGTTGCGGTGGGCGCACCGAAAAGGGCCATCAAGCCGTCGCCCAAATATTTATCGAGTGTGCCGCCGTGCGCGAAGATGATTTCAGTCATTGCCGAGAAGTATCGATTGAGCAAACTGACAATCTTCTCCGCCGGCGCATGTTCCGAGATGCGAGTGAAACCGCGAATGTCCGCGAACAAGATCGTGATGGTCTGACTGGCCCCACCGAGCTTGAACGACTCCGGATTCTCCAGCATTTGCTTCACGACGTATTCAGGCAGGAACCGGCTGTAGTTGGCCCGTGCGACTTCTTCGCGCGCGAGACGTTCGTGCGCTCGCGCATTTTCAACTGCAATCGCGGTCTGTGCCGCGACTGCGCTGATCAGTTCGAGATCATCCGGCTTGAAAGCCGCGAACGGATCGAGTCGATCGGCGTACAGCGCGCCGTGCACGCGCGACTCAGTCATCAGCGGCGCACAGATCGTGGACCGCACGCCTTGCGAAACGATCGAATCAACGCCAGCGAACTGCTCGTCAGACGCAGCGTCCTGCGAAAGCAGCGCAACGCGATCCCGCATGACTTTCCGCGTAATCGTTCGACCGATCGACAGCCTGCGCGCGTGCGCTTCGAGTTTGTTGTCTCGAGCACGCATGGCGATCGGCGTCAAAGCCGCATCGTCTTTCGCGCCGGCGTCTGTTTCAGCGAGCAACGCAACGACGCGATCCGCCGGAGTCGATCTGAAGATGATGTCTGTAGCTTTTTCGAAGATGGCGTTCAGATCGAACACTGAGCCCAACGTCGCGCTCATCTCGTAAAGCGCACTGAGAATGTTTGCCTTGCGCTGAAGCGCTTCGAGCACTTTGTCGCGCTGCGGCGAAGTTGTTACTTCGTCTTTCGAACGCAGCACAGTCGACATCACGTCATTCGCGGAGATCAGCAACTGCGTGTGACCGAGCGGCTTGTCGTCGTAACGAACGTCAGTGGTCCGTTCCTCAACCGGCTGCTCGAAACGCAAAGTGCTCGCGCCGATCGTGATGCGATCTCCATTTTTGAGTTGGTGTTCGAACTGCGGCTCACCGTTTATGAAAACCTTGTTCGCGCTGCGCCGGAGCTGCCCGTTGATAACTGCGCCGTCGACAATCGTGAAGGTGCTGTTGTCGGTCTGATTTATGTGAGCGTGGTAACGCGAAGCGCGTGGATCATCAAGCACGACCGAATTGTCGGGCGCGCGGCCAATCGTGCAAGCGACTTGCGGCGAAAAGCTAAATTGCCACTGGCGACCACTGGCGTCGGTAATTTTGAGATGAGCCATGGCCGGGCGATCCTAACAGTAGAATCTTGAAGCTGACAACAGGAAGAACTATGATGCGCTGGCGTCCTCAACACTACCAAAGGAGTAACCGGAATGAGTTTCTCCGCGCGTTATGTACCCGCAGTTTGCTTTACGCTTTTTACTTTCGTTGTCGCTGTGTGTGCGCAATCCGCGACGACACAAACCAAGGCGCCGCGAAGTTCACTCTCCGGACGTGTGACAATCAAAGACAAGGGTGCGCCGGGAGTAGCTGTCGGTCTGCGTAAAGCCGACAGTGGTAATCCGTTTGATCCGTATATCAAGACAACAACGGACCATGATGGTTACTATCGCGCCGGCAATCTCGCGGCCGGAACCTACGAAATAGCTCCATCGGTGCCGGGTTACGTAATCACAGACAATAACAATCAACGGACTAAAGATGTACTGGTCGCTGAAGACGAGAACGTCGAAGGGATCAATTTCTCACTCGTTCGCGGCGGTGTGATCACGGGTAAAGTGACTGATGCCGACGGACGCGCGCTGATCCTCCAACAGATCTTCCTCCTCAAAACTGATCCGTCTCCGCAACAACAAGGAGTGCCGCCGCGACCGGTGTTTTCCACAAATGCCGCTGTGACAGACGACCGGGGCATTTATCGAATGTATGGACTGACGGCAGGCAGTTACAAGGTTGCTGCAGGACGAAGCGACGATAGTTTTGGGACTCCTGGTATGCTGAGTCGCAGCACTTACAAACGAGTGTTTCATCCGGACGCGACCGAGGAAAGCCGTGCGACTGTAATCACTGTCACGGAGGGAAGTGAAGCGAATAACGTTGACATCGCGCTCGGTCGACCGCAGCCAACCTTCTCGGTGAGCGGGAAAGTTATAGACAATGAAAAGGGTACGCCGGTGCCGAACCTCCGTTTCGGGCTGCAACGCGGGGCTGCACCACGGTTCGAGCTCGTACCGACACAGATAGTCTCCAACGTCCAGGGAGACTTCCTGGTAGAAGGACTTGTCCCCGGCAAGTACTCAATCTTTCTCTTTCCAACTCCACTTCAAAACCCAAACCCTGACATGCGAGCTGAGGCAATTACGTTTGACGTCGTTGATTCGGATGTTACTGGTCTGACGGTTCGACTCGTGAAAGGCGCGAGCCTGAACGGTGTGGCGGTGCTAGACACTGACGACAAGGCAGTAATTCAGAAGTTTCAACAACTGATATTGCGAGCATTTGTGATGACGGCGCCGGGAATGTCGGGTTTGGGGCAGTCATCCTCATCGCCGATCGGTCCGGATGGAAGTTTTCGTCTCGCGGGGTTACCTGCGGGCACGGCAAGTATCACACTTGGCTCTCAAATGGGGCCACTCCAAATAAAAGGATTTACGATCAGTCGCATTGAGCGCGATGGCGTTACGCTGGCGCCTCGTGGCCTTGAAGTAAAAGACGGCGAACAGGTGGCGGGTCTTCGCGTGATCGTTTCTTATGGAAACGCGTCAATACGTGGGGTGGTGAAAGTCGAGAATGGATCGTTGCCGCCTGAGGCGCAAATCTTCGTGAGACTATTCAGGCCGGGTGAGACTAATTCAAATCTTCCGTTCGCGCGCGTGGATTCGCGCGGACATTTCTTAATCGAGTCGCTAGCGGCCGGCGTGTACGAAGTGCAAGTGACGATTGGGAATATCCCAGCGCCTCCTCGAAGGTGGAAGCAGGAAGTGACCGTGCAGGATGGCGCAGTGTCAGACGTTGTGGTGACGGTTGACTTGGGGACAACACCAAAACCATGAAAACTCTCCTGTTGATTCTTGCGATTCCGCTTTGCGTCGCAGCGCAGGCGCCGGCATCGTCTCCGCTGCCGGCTACGAATGAACCCACCACCGGAACGATTACGGGAAAAGTCGTGAATGAGGCGGGGCAGCCAATGCCCGGAGCTTCTGCGTTCGTTCGCGCCGTGAATGCTTCGACGAGCCGCACGACTATTACAGATTCTGACGGTAACTTTCAGGTCAGCGGACTCGAGCCCGCCCTCTACACAATCGGCGCGAGCGCACCCGCGTACACGACGATTCCTTCCGATCCGAATACACCGCCTGTTTACTACCGCATTGGCGATACAGCTCGGTTGGAGCTGGTTCGCGGCGGCGTCATCACCGGAATGGTGACGAATGCATTGGGAGAGCCCGTCATCGCTGTACGTGTAAGGGCAATGTTGATTCGCGACGCGAAAGGGCAGGTTGTCAGAGATAACTTCGGAGGATCTGAGCAATCGACGGACGATCGCGGAATCTATCGCATGTTTGGGCTTCGTCCCGGAACATATCTCGTGAGTGCAGGTGGATTCGGCGGTGTGCAAACGTTCCAGTTCAATCCCTACGACTCCGATGTGCCAACGTATGCTCCATCATCGACACGCGATAACGCAGTGGAAGTGAGTGTCAGAACCGGGGAGGAAAGCTCCGTCGACATTCGTTATCGCGCCGAACCGGGATACACGATAAGCGGCACCGTTAAATATAGCGGCACTACCGGCGCATCAGTAACGCTGACTCCGGTTGGCAACTTTCTACCCGCCGGAAACGTGTTTCAAGCTCCGGCGAGTCGCGGCTTCGCGTTTCTCGGTATCGCGGATGGCGAATATCAAGTGGTGGCGCAGGAAATTGCGTCTGCAACTGCGAATCCACCCGTGTTTTCGCTTTCTGAAGTCAAAACGATAACAGTGAAGGGCGCGAGTGTCGGTGGAATTGAGCTCGTGACGAAGCCGCTCGCATCAGTGAGCGGCAAGATCGCGCTCGAACATTCAAAGGTTCCTGAGTGCCAGGGGAAGCGTCCGCCACTGTTTCAGGAAACCGTGGTTCAAGTGCGCCGGCCTGCCAAAGATGCAGAAAAGGAGAACTCACCTTTCATGCGGATCTTCGGCTTCAGCGCAACACCCGATCAGAATGGGGCGTTCGTCCTTCGCAACATCATGCCGGGAAGATATCAATTCGATCCGCGCTTCTTTGCGCGTTACTGGTATCTGCAATCGATAACGATCGGTGGAGCGGCTGCAGCCACGGGTGCTAAAACACAAGCCGCACAAACGAAGACGGATGCTGCTGCGAATTGGGTCAGCATTAAGTTTGGTGAGCAAGTCAGCAACTTAACGGTCACGATTGCTGAAGGAGCGGCCTCGATTCGTGGAAAGTTAGCGTCAGCGGAGCCGGCGCCGGGGATGTCGCTTTATCTTGTTCCCTCGGAAACGGACAAAGCCGAGGACGTGTTGCGTTTCTTCGTCACCGAGATCGCGGCTGACGGCACATTCGTGCTAAACAATCTTCCGCCAGGTAAATACTGGGCGCTCGCGCAAACAAACGCCGATGCTCAGACCGCGACGTTGCTCAAGCTGCGCCTTCCTGAAACAGCGCCAGCGCGAATCAAATTGCGAAAAACTGCGGAGACACAGAAAACTGAAATTGAACTAAAACCTTGCCAGAACATCACTGACTATAAGCTCAAGTTTTAAGTGCACAAAAGACACAAATAGTGCCGCTTCCAAACCTTGACGCTTCGCAAGATCGCTTGCTAGACTTCAATCACTTACCAAACAGGGCTTCGACGCAACAATCAGCGTCCTCGGAAATTCCCCATAGACCGCGCGTGCGGCGCTTGTCTGATGTTTCAAATTCGATGGAGGTGCATGGTGGGCTTCAAAGTCGGCCAGAAAGTCGTTTACCCGAATCACGGAATCGGGACCATCGAGCAAATAGAACAGAAGCAAATAGGCAGTGACCTCCTACCTTTCTACTCGCTTCGTCTTGCTGCTAATAACTCCCTGGTCCTAGTTCCCGTACCCAATGCTTCAGAAGTTGGCCTGCGAGCCCCAATCTCTTCGGGCGAGTGTGACATGCTGTTCAAAGCACTAGCAGATGATTTTTCCTCCCCCGCTAATGATTGGAAGGATCGCTTCAAGGAATTCTCAGAAAAAATGCGGACCGGCGACATTTTCGCTGTGGCCGATGTGCTCAAGCATTTAACGTATTTGAGCAGTCTCAAACCCCTCTCTTTTCGCGAACAACGGATGCTCGAACGTTCACGCTATCTGGTAATTTCGGAACTCGCAGCGGTGTGTCGTCAGCCTGAGTGCAACATCGAACCTCGCGTCGATCAAGCGCTCGCGCGTGCTCACAGCAAACACGATAGACGTCCCGTCCGCGCCCGAGCAGCCGGAGCCGCAGTAGGACACTAAGGCCACAAACGCATAAAAGGACGCGAAAAGTGACAAGGCACTCGTGTGCCTTTTGTGCGTTCTTGTGGCTTGCATTATGATTCCTGCCTACGAGTTCAATCATCATAAAACTCCTTTCAGTGCTCGTGCTCGTCGCAGCTAACGGCTTTTTCGTGGCTGCGGAATTTGCTTTGGTCGGCGTTCGCTCGTCGCGAATCGAGACTCTCGTCGCCGCAGGCAGTCGCTCGGCCAAGCGTCTGATGGGTCTGCTGCAAAATCTCAATCAGTACCTGTCAGCGTGCCAGTTGGGAATTACACTCGCTTCACTCGCTTTGGGTTGGATCGGGGAGCCGGCGATTGCCCGATTGCTTGAAGGACCACTGTCCGGCTTACCTGATTGGTGGCGACACGCCATCGCGTTCGCCATCGCATTCTCGATCATCACATCGCTGCACATCGTCCTCGGCGAACAGGCGCCGAAGTTGATTGGCCTTGCGGGCGCGGAGAAAGTGGCACTCGCCGTCGCACTGCCGCTGCAACTCTTCTATCGCGTTTTCAGTTTGCCGATTCGTGCACTTGACTGGGCAAGCGTGCGCGCGGTTCAACTCGTCGGAATCAAAGCGACTGCAGAGCACGCGTCAACCTACACGGAAGAAGAACTGCGACGGCTCGTCGATATCTCGCGTGAGAGTGGTCACCTG
>Ga0157373_10002629_pt1 | contig 13625 bp, 15 predicted proteins | sample C65metaG_FD_113460 | JGI IMG/M metagenome (GOLD analysis project Ga0157373, IMG submission 113460) | Corn rhizosphere microbial communities from Kellogg Biological Station, Michigan, USA - C6-5 metaG | ecosystem: Host-associated > Plants > Roots > Rhizosphere > Soil | place: USA: Michigan... | reverse complement strand
TAGAGAAATAGCCCCTGTGATTACTGCTTTGATCTGTGCCGGTAAAATTGCATCGGGAATAGGTGCGGAATTAGGATCCATGAAAGTAACCGAACAAATTGATGCAATGGAAGTGTCAGGGATTAATCCTTATAAATACTTAGTGGTAACAAGGGTGCTGGCCACTACATTAATGATACCTCTTTTAGTTGTGTTCGCTGACGCTGTTGGCATTATGGGTGGATATGCAGGCATTAATATTCACAGCGATGTAAATATGGTGAGATATTTCTCACAAGTTATAGAGTCGCTTTCATTTGCTGATATTTTTCCGGCTACTATTAAGACCTTTTTCTTCGGCTTTTTTATCGGGATGATTGGCTGCTACAAAGGTTTTACTGCAGCTAACGGAACAGAAAGTGTTGGTAAAGCGGCTAATTCCGCTGTGGTTGTTGCCTCCCTTAGCATATTTATCATTGATATGCTTGCAGTGCAGTTGACCGATCTGTTTTATTAAAAAAAATAAAAATGCTCCTGGAACAAATAAATATCAGTAAAAAAAACAGTCGTGTTGAATCAAAGACGGTAATTGAGGTGACCGGATTATGCAAATCATTTGGGAAAAACAATGCAATACTAAAGGGCATTGATCTTACCGTACAAAAAGGTGAAAATCTCGTTGTACTGGGCAAATCAGGCTCGGGCAAATCAGTTACCATTAAATGTATGGTTGGGTTGATAAAACCGGATGAAGGCGATATAAAATTATTTGATACGGACATTGCCTCATTAAACGACGAAGAACTCAATGTAATTAGGGTTAAAGTTGGATTTCTTTTTCAGAACTCGGCATTGTATGATTCCATGACCGTGAGAGAAAACCTTGAGTTTCCCTTAAAGCGTCATTTTAAAAAATTGTCCGATAGGGAAGTGGATACAGCGGTTACCGAAGTGCTGGAAAGTGTAGGACTTGCAGAAGCTGTTGATAAAATGCCTTCCGAATTATCCGGTGGCATGCGCAAAAGAATAGGGTTGGCACGAACACTTATCTTGAAACCGGAGATCATTTTGTATGATGAACCTACAACCGGGTTGGATACCATCACTTCGAAAGAGATCAGCGAACTGATACTGGAAGTTCAAAAAAGATATAAAACAACTTCAGTGATTATTACCCACGACATGGCTTGTGCAAAACTAACCGGCGACAGACTGGTTATTTTGAAAGATGGTAAGATAACGGCACAAGGCAGTTATGAAGAATTAGAAAAAAGCAGCGACAGTTGGGTGCGTTCTTTTTTCATCTAACAAGTAAAAAATAATTATGAGTAAAGAACCAGGATCGAGATGGAAATTAGGAATGTTTGTCATTATAGGGTTGGTAGTATTTGCCGCGGCGATCTTTTTTGTTGGAAGGCAGACGAACTTATTTGGATCGACATTTCGCTTAACTGCGCAGTTCAAATCAGCGGGCGGATTGAAAGAAGGCAATAACATACGTTTCTCCGGGATCAATATTGGTACTGTCAATACCATCACTCTGAAAGACAGTTTTGTAATTGTCGACATGGTGATTAGAAAGAAAGTGCAGGAGTTTATAAAAACAGATGCAACGGCAATTATCGGATCTGACGGATTGATGGGCGACAAGGTGCTTACCATTAACCCTGGAACCATTTCAAAAACACATGTAAAAGACGGCGATCAAATACTGACTAAAAAGGCCATTGATATGGATGATATCATGGCCAGCCTGAAAACAAATGTTGACAACGCTGGAATTATTACAGCGCAACTTGCCGACTTTACATTCAAAATGAACAATGGGGATGGCATTTTATCGAAGGTAATTGGAGACGAAACCTTATCCAAAAGTCTTCAGTCTACGCTGGCCAATTTGCAAAACACCTCTAAGCAATTCTCGCAATTCTCTGTTTCTATGAATAGTGGAAAAGGTGCTTTGGGTTTGGTTAGTGATGAAAATTTTTCAGATGGTATTAAACAAACCGCAACCAATCTTCAAAATACTTCTGCGCAATTTGCCTTATTCAGTACAAAAATGAACGAAGGTAACGGCATTATATCGCAGCTGGTAACGGATGATAAAATTGGCAAAAGCCTGGATTCTACCATGTACAACATTCAACAGGCAACAAAAAAACTGGATGAAAACATGGAAGCCCTTCAGCACAACTTCCTGCTGAAAGGATTCTTTAAGAAAAAAGCAAAGGCGGATGCAAAGAAAGCAATAGAGGTAAAGCGGGCAGCGGATTTACAAATAAAAACAGATGCCCCCATTACAGAACAAGCAAAAAATAAAACGTCCGGCTATTGATGTGTTAAGATGGATGTTCCTGAGGCGACGATTTTTGTTTGGGATCTATCGCTACACGATCAATCAATCATGTAACATTTTAGAGAAATCATGTAATAACTATTCACTTTAATAGAACGACCTTTCTTTAATAAAAAAGAACATGAAAAATCAATTTGACAATACGGAACTGGAAAAATCGAAACCTCATATTATAGTAGAGATATTGGAATATGTCCCGAATTCCATTTTGATTAAAACCATCATTAAAAAAACTACAGGGAATATTACAGTTTCGGCGGTAGATGCGGGGGAGGAACTGGCGGAAAAAATACTGGCTTTTGATTGTTTTATTCAAATTATTGATGGAGCAGCTGATGTGATAATAAAAGGAGAAAAAGTTAATCTTGCTCTTGGCGAAGCCCTCATAATTCCTGCGCATGCTTCGCATCATATTACAGCTTCTGAGCAATTTAAAATGATATCTACCATTATCAAAAGCGGATACGAAGATTGATCCTGCCTGTTACCCACATCGTGAAGCTGCACATTTTTTCAAGATCAAATTTTAAACTAACATACAATGAAATCTATTCAAACAAAGTCCTCAATCAATACCATCTTAATGATTGTGACGGCAGCGATCGCACTGTTTTCCTTTAGCTCCTGTGCAAGAAAGATTAGTTTCCAGACCTCTTCTGTTGTTCCGGCGGCCAGGGGCGACGTGAAAGTGAAAAAAGACAATAATAATAACTACAGTATCCAGGTATCGTTAAACAACCTGGCAGAGCCTAAACGGCTGGAGCCATCAAAAAACACCTATGTGGTTTGGATGGAGACCAGCGATAATGTTACAAAGAATATTGGCCAGATCAATAGCTCTACGGGCTTTTTATCAAACAAGCTAAAGGCTTCTTTTGAAACAGTGTCTTCAACCAAGCCAACAAAAATTTTTCTTACTGCCGAAGATGATGCAGGTATTCAGTACCCCGGAACGCACGTTATTATGACAACGAACGATTTTTAGCCTGTTTGCCGGATTTGAGAAACTGAATAGCACCTACTTTTTATTAACTGACACTTTCTAAATTTTTAAAACATACAACATGAGAAATTTCTTTCTGAAAGCTATCGGCATTACGCTTCTTGCCCTTCTTACCTTACAGGTTTCTGCACAGGATATTAAATGGTCCGTAAACAAAAAGGCCAGGCCCTACGTTGCAAGGGGCATGGGCTATATTATGAACAACGAGAACGAGATGGCGTATCCCGAATTTCAAAAGGCGGTAACGCTTGATCCTAATGCCACCGTTGCTTTATATTATCTGGCCACAATAACAACGGGCAACGTTCGCCAGAATTATTCACAACGGACAATGCAAAGTCTTGAAGGCAAAACGGACGGTGAAAAATTGTTCTTCTCTTCTCTCGATACGACTCTTAGCCAAAAACAAAGAGCCGATTTGTATGAGAAGTTGCATGTTATGTATCCGGGTAGCGTTCTGTTCAGTGGCTATTATAGCTTTACAAGATCATCCGATGAAACAAGGCTTGGGGCAACACAGGAAATGATCAGGCAATTTCCAAACGAGGGATTTGCTTACAACAATCTTGGCTATTTGTATATGAACTACAAAAAGGATATGCGCATGGCCAAGCAGAGTTTTGAAAAATACATTGCTTTGTATCCTGACGGATGTAATGCATATGATTCCATGGGAGAATATTACCTGAATAATGGCGATTACCCTAATGCCAGAAAATACTATCAAATGGCTCTTGAGAAATATCCGTTTTATACCAACTCCATTATAAAGCTTCAGGAAATTTCAAAGGTGGAAAAAGCACGAACAACAGGGAACAATTAAACAACCGAAAAATTGCGGCTGACGGACAACGGGTGCGTTTTAAAATATAAGTGAGGTTACCCGTTTCAAATCGATTTAATAAACCTACCTTGTTTATCGTTCATTGTTTCATTTTTGCAGCCACACCATTGCCGATTGCTTTTTAATTATTCAAAAAACACGTATGATGTTTCAAAAAGTTATTCTTGTATTTCCGTCTCTCAGCCAATTATGGAGGTTTGTTAAGGAAACCACGATTAATTATTCCGAATTTAATTCAGCGGAGCTTTCGCTTACGTGCAATTGCAGGGAAGCCGATGTTACGATGGTAAAAGAAAAGTATTATGCCCATTCCCAGGATGTAGTCCCAGGGAAATGGGTTGCCGGGAAGGCGGTTTAATCACAAGCTCTTAAGTATGCAAAATTCAGCCGGCAAATTTTTTCCGGGACCAATCTTTGGAATTTTATTTTGAGCAGATATCTAAAGACGTCGTGCACAAATACCATATTAGCGTTAACAAGTCGTTCCAGGTGCATCATTTTACAATGGAGAGCACAGGAGAGAAATGGCGCATAGTATTGACACCGGCACCGCAGCGACGGATACTTGCATGAGAAGGAGAAGTAAAAGAAGCTATTCTTAATCATGAAACAACAGGTAAGGTCTAAAGGAACGATTCTTCTTATCAAATCAGCTTTGTATTGAAAGTTTACATAAAAAATATGGTTTGCCTTCGATGCATTTTACTCGTAAAGGATGAATTGAAACGGCTGGATATCGGATACCGCAACGTAAAACTGGGAGAGGCAATTATTGACAATTCTACCACAGCCGCCGAATTAACGGCGCTTGATAAAGAACTGTGCAAGGCGGGTTTGCAGATTGTTGACAGCAAGAAAAGCCGGTTGGTAGAGCAAATCAAACTATTGGTAATAGAACAGGTGCATTACAGCAGTGAACCATTGTCAGAAAAATTTTCTTGCTACTTAGCCCGCAAACTTAATTATGATTATACCTATCTGTCAAATTTGTTTACCAGCATACAGGGAATGACCCTGGAACAGTACATCATATGGAATAAAATTGAGAAAGTTAAAGAGCTGTTGATTTACGACGAAATGACCGTTGCAGAAATTGCCCTGCAAATGAATTACAGCAGCGCAGCTCATTTATCAAAACAATTTAAAAAGGTCACAGGTTTCAACGCCTCTCACTATAAAAAAGTACGACAAATCAGGTCAGACGGAGAAAGAGAGAGTGAATAAAGTGCTGTTCACATCAGCTCGGGCTGAGAGCTTTGCGGAAGCTTGCTGTTATTGAAAGCACCGTAACAAAACTGTGAATTATGCAGCAAATGCACAGAATTGTATAGTGCGGGTTTCTTAGCATTGTCTCAATTTTATAAGTCAGTTTTTTCATAGGCCGCCGCTGAATACCATCAGACACCACCCTTTCGGCTAATCACTTCGCTATGAAGAAAGAAAAATTTATTGTGTACGTGGTTGATGACGACGAGGATGATTTGGAAATCCTTTCAGAAGCATTCGAAGCGTCCGGCTGTTCGTCTGAGATAAAATGTTTTACATCTGGTCACGAACTTTTGCATTTAATGAAACTAAGAAAAGTTGAAATGCCTGATATCATCATTATGGATCATTACCTTTCAATACAGGACGAAACCGATATGCCGGGAATCATCAGGAGTGAAAAGAAAAACGATAACATAACCCTGGTTGTATATTCTTCTTCCTTATCGCCTGTCAGGATAGAACAACTTTTACAAAAAGGAGTGGACCTATGCAGGCGCAAAGGAAACAGTATGGAAGGCTTAAAAGTGGATGTTGAAGCTTTTTGTGAAGCAATTAAAAACAAACAACAAACTATAACTGAATAGGGTCCGTTTTTATTCGTTCCCTATAAGTTAATTTGTTTTAAGGAACGATAGTCAAGGGCAAAATTGTTGTCAGCTCCGACAAATCAGCTTTATAAACTATACGAACCGGAAAAATAGAAACTCGCTCTCTGTTCAATTGTTACCAGTCACAGAAATGTGGTTGGTTTTTGATCCCTACTCAAACCATCCTTCCATCTTTTAACTCTCTTCAATCAGGGGCGCAACCAAAACCAACTGCTAAAACCTAAAATATGCCAGAACTCATTATACAATTTCCCACTTTGCCCGACATGCTGGATTTTATTGGAGCTACCGGAAAAGCAGGAAAACAGTTAACACAGGATAATTATTCAATCCATGGTTTTTTTTCTGACGCTGAAATAGAATTGGCACAAAACGGAATGAATGGTGAAATAAAACAGTTTGGCTGAAGCAGAGCCCAGCTTAAAAAGGAGGAGCCACAGGCATGGTAAATGTGGTAACGCTATAAGCGTACAACCAAACTATTTCACTTTCACATCATCACCTGTTGCTTCATTCTCTTCTTTCTTTTTTTGCTCATTTTGCTTCAGTGAGCCGGTCCCGGTTTCTATCTCTACCTGTTTTATCCATACTGCATAATCATTTGGCTGAATAAGGCCGCCATAGGTAGTAGCATAGGCCTTTGTAAACTCTGCACCGAAATATAAAATAAGAGAGGAGTAGTAGATCCATAGTAAAATAATGACCAGGGAACCTGCCGTACCATAGGCAGAACTCACATTGCTGCTGCCAATGTAAAAGGTTATGGCAAACTTACCCATCATAAAAAGTACTGCTGTAACCATGGCGACGGTGATCACATCCCGCCATTTAATTTTTGCATCAGGCAATATCTTGAAGATAATAGCAAAAAGCAGTGAGACCACCACAAGCGTGATGAGCAAATTCAGAATGTAAATAACAACAACGGTAATATCCGGAAAGACCTTTACAAGGTGCTGGCTTAACGCCTCTACCAGGCCGGTAATTATGAGTGAAACCAATAATAAAAACCCAAGGCTCACCACTATGGAAAACGACAGCAGGCGATCAAGCAACATTTTCAACCAACCTTTCTTGGGCTTTGGTTTCAGACCCCAAATGGTATTGATACTATCCTGTATTTCAGCAAAAACAGTGGTAGCACCTATTAAGAGTGTCACCATACCAAAAATACCGGTAACAGCACCTTTACCGCTAAGGGAAGCGCTTTTAATGGTCTCTTGTATTTGAACTGCCGCAGAGTTGCCTACCAGGCCTTTGATCTGTGAAAACACAGTGCCTTCTATTGCAGCCCTGCCATAAAAAATATCTGCAAAGAAAATAATTACGATCAGCATGGGCCCAATAGAGAACACTGTAAAGTAGGCGAGTGCACCGCTAAGCTTTACTACTTTGTCGTCTATAAATCCTGTAAAAGTGTTTTTGAGCAGACCCCAAATACCTTTCCATGTAATTTTTTTTGCCATGTTGATTGATCTCTTTGCAGTGGAGTGAAAGTAGGCTATTTAGATTGGTGCTGGCCTAAATTCTATGCCACTCTGTGAAACCTGGCTTCAAAGTGTCGAAAGTCTGAAATACAAGAGGAGAGTAGAATAGACTAGTTACTTCTTCGACTATTGTGAATTTACATTAAATATGAAATGTTTTTTTAAGACTGCGGCCTTTTTTAAATCTATAATGAAGAAAAAACAACACCATCACAACAGGGATCACGCAAGCAGAGACAATAATACTCCATCGCAATTTTACCAACCGGGTTTCAAAAAAAGATAAAATGGTGTCTATCGAAAGGCATAGCAAGGCTGCGGCAATGAACGCATAGGCAATCAGATTAATGCCTTTGAATTTTGATCGCTGGATAACACTAATAAGTATGATCACAATAAGATTAGCCGCTAACAACAATGGTATTGCCAGTCTGATTGACCAGTTGATGCCATTCGTTAATGCATCAAGAAACACAAGAAAAACCGAAGAAACAATAAACCCTCCTATGATCTTTATAATGGTGCGCTGGTCCCAGAAAGCAAATAATGAAACATAAGAAAAAATAGTAAGCCCGATTGCTACTGTATATTCCGACCAACTCATATTGTGGTTAATAAAAAAGTCCACAATGAAACTCGCAATAGTTCCTGATAGCAAGACGATGGAAACAATCTCCCATGTAATTTTTTTTTGCGGAAGGCTCATTTTTGCCTGGCTGAAATAATCTTTCTGTGAAATAAACTTCTTATTCGGTGCTTCACCCGAATGGTTATTGGTAACTGGTTCTTCACACAGCGGGCAAATGGTCATATTATCTTCCAGTTCTACCCCACAGTTTTGACAATACATTGCTGAGACCTTTTAAAATCGTACAATTTTAACCGGAATTCCTTGAGCTATTAAAAATGTCAGGAATTGCCGTTCCACCTCTTTTGAAACTGTTATATTCCCAAACGATATCACTAACTTATTATCAAAGCCGGCGACGGCACAATTCACTTTAAGGTTTTTATTTGGCGGCGGCGGAATAAAAATAAATTTATCTATCCATTTATTGATGCCAGGTGTCAGATTAATATTCCCAAGATTGGTTACTACGCCACTATACTGTGCCGTTGCCAGTGAGTAGAGCTTAGACAGAATGAAGGACTTGATAAAAAGTGGCACTGCCCTTATAAAAGGATTTTTTTCACCGCTTACATTGCGGGAAATCATTTTGCTGATCAGTTTTTTGTCGGTCTCAAGCTGCATTTGATGATGAACGGTTTTGATGATCTCTTCAAATGAATAATGCCCCAGCCGCAGGTCAATCCCCGGCATTACGTAAAGAGAAAAATTTCGCATGGTATACGTAGGGAAAAGTTTCCGCAGATTCACTGGTACCTCAATCCTGATTATTTTATGGCTTGTTCGTTTTTTGAATGGTGATAGCCTATCATGAATATTCTGAAGAGAATATAAGTAAACAGCAGCGAGGTATTCTGTCAGGCTTACTTCATATTCCTTTGCTTTCTTTTTGATATCGTCCGTTGATACAATAGCTGTTAATACATCAAATCGCGGCAGATTTTTCAAACGAAAAGGAAGGTGGAATGCTTTTGGTATTTTGACCGGCCTCGATTCAATTTTTCTAAAATATCTGTTGTAAGCATCTTCATATTCTTCCTGCGAAGGTGTTTCCCCGGGGCGCAAAAAAAAGAGTTCCTGTGGCAATTGCAGGCAACATTTTTCCAAATAAGCCAATAAAAGTGTTTTTAAAAACTCGAATGCGCCTGTTGCGTCGGTAAGTATATGGGAAAATTCAACACTTATCTTATTTTCTTTTGCCAGCACACGGAACATAAGCTCATCTTTTGCAAAGGCTCTGCATGGTATAATATGGTCGGGCTCTACAGTAATAGGCAGATGACGAGGTTCCAGATAATACCAGAAAACGCCGGCTTTTAATTTTACTTTGTAATAGGGGAAGCGTTCTTCAATTGCATGAATAGCTTCAAAAAATTGCTTTGCTTTTATTCTTTCTTTCAATTCGACGCCAACTCTGAAAACTGATGTTAACTCCTTGTCTTTTATAGCCGGATAAATTTTGGCTGCATTGTCTAAACGAAGCCAGAAATCATTTATGTATTCCTTCTCTTTTGGCATTTATATTCAGCTGCTGACCAACTTTAAGGTTTCGTTACTTAGAACTGGCATTATTTACTGTTATTGCCAACCAATTCAACCTATCTTACCAAACCTTAACCTATTTATATTGGCAAGCATACAAAGCAAATTATTTACCATTCTCCTTCGGCTGATCAACAAAAAAAAATTTCTTGATAAACAGCTTGCTGGTAATAGACTGTACCATTTCACCCGGCCCAAACCAACTTCAATTGTTTTCGAAGCCTGCCGCGTTCACAAATTTCAAGTAAATGACCGGAATGTTTTTACACTGCAATCAAAAAATGAAAATACTTGTAGTAGGCATATTCTTTACTTGCATGGGGGAGCTTACGTACAGGGCTTTAATAAATTTCACTGGCAATTTCTTGCCTGGTTAGTGAAAGCTACAGGATGTACGGTCACAGCACCTGATTACCCTCTTGCACCGGAGCATACACATAAGGAGGCATTTAAAATGGTGACCGCTCTTTACGAACAGTTGCTCTTGACCGTGAGCCCTGGCAATTTGATCTTGATGGGAGACTCATCAGGAGGCGGATTAGCGCTGGCATTAGCTCAGAAATTAAGAAACGAGCAGATCGTTCAACCTTCGCAAATTGTTTTACTTTCTCCATGGCTTGATATAACGCTGACCAATCCTGAAATAAGCAGCATTGCTAAACATGATCCTTTCCTTGATAAGAATAGTTTGCGCAAGGCAGGCAGTTTATACGTCGGAGAGGCAAGTGCGAACGATTATTTGCTGAGCCCTGTCAATGGCTCGTTGGAAGGTCTTGGAAGAATCTCTATTTTTATTGGTTCCAAAGAAATTTTAATAGCTGATGCAAGAAAATTAAAATCGCTTGCCGAAAGGAATGGAATCGAAATTGATTACTATGAATATACAGACATGGTACACGCATGGATGTTCTTGAGTCTTCCGGAATCGAAAAAAGCAAGGCGGCAGATATGTGATCTAATAAGGTGATGTTGATGCGCCAATACCGATGGATATAAAAAACTTTTTGAAATAAAACCAGTAGTGAGAGTTTAAAGACTTCGACCTATGGTAGACGGTATAGAATCGTCACTAAGCGTGAAAAAAGTGATAGCTAAGTCTTTCCCGTGAAGTGATCGGTGGGAATTTGTATTTCATGACCTCACTTTTACTTAAATGAGTTAATAGCCAATAACTACTGTTAGGAACTAAATGAAGCTTCAAGAGCTAGCTGCCCTGCGTGCAGCAATCAGTTGTTCTTCCAGCACAAAAGAAACGAGATAATATATTTCGTCGGCGTTGCTGGGCTTACTTATGAAATGAACGGCACCCATTGCTTTCAGTTCCTGTGATTCTTCTACTTCTCGGGAGGTGCTGTAAATTATCACCGGGATGTGTTTTAATCTCTCATCTTTTTTTATTTCCTGCAAACATCTTTTACCATTATAACGTGGCATCCTCAGATCTAAAAAAATAAAATCAGGTAATTTGCGGGCCGACGTGCGTAAAAGTTCGAGTGCCTGCTGACCATCGCTCGCGGTAATACATTCAATGTGTGTATCTACTTCTTTAACTGCTTCAATAAAAAGTTTCCTGTCGTCAGCATCGTCATCTACAATTAGTACGCTTATACGATCGGCCATAAATAGTTGTTTAGAGGTGGTTAGATGTTGTTCCCGTAATTCAAAGGTCATGAATAACAAAAAATAGTTTGTTACAATCTGATCATAATTTCTTGCATTATTCACAGTTTTCTCCAAACATAATCATTCGACTCGCAAAGCTTTTTATAATCAGAAGGAGTTTCTCCGGTGACTTTTTTAAACTGCTGGCACAAATGCGAAACGCTGCTGAACTTCAATTGATAAGCGATATCCGATAAACTCAAATCTTCATACATTATCAATTCTTTCACCCGTTCTATCCTGTTTACGATATAAAATCTTTCGATGGTGCTACCTTCCATCTCAGAAAACATGTTCGAAAGATAAGTGTACTCGTAGTTGAGTTTTTTACTCAGATAGGCAGACAACTTAAGTTCCATATCCGTATTTGGCTGATGAAAGATTTCCAGGATGTGGGTTTTAACCTGTTCAACCAGCACCTTCTTTTTATCTTCCATCAGTTCCAGTTCATATTTCTGCAAGGCGTTATTTAATGCTTTTTTCTGTTCGGAACTGAGATAGTCCCGAAGCTTTACCCTCCCCAATTCTATACTCTCGTAATCAATCTGTAAAGCCTCCAATGCTGACTGAACAGCCATTTTACAGCGAACGCAAACCATATTTTTTATGTAAATGATCATGAAAGAGCCCTACATAAATGATTAAATACTGTGCCACGGTTTAGCTGGCGATGTCTTGTATATCATCTCAAAAAAAACCTCCCCTAGAATATTATTTTTGGTTTACCGGAAGGATCACAAAAAAACTAGCACCTTCATTTTCTTTTGATTTAGCAAATAGATGCCCGTGGTGGTTTTCTACTATTTGTTTACACAACGCAAGTCCTACTCCTGTTCCTTCAAATTCATCAGGTGTATGTAACCGTTCAAATATTTGGAAGATCTGCTCTCCAAATTGTTGATCAAACCCAATTCCATTGTCCGTGACCTGGATTTCGATGTGCTGTCCGTCTGCTTTTAAATCCGCGTATTTTTTGACATCTTCTGCACCAAGCAGCTGAGAGGTGATGATAATGCGTGGCGCAACTGTTTCCTGTCGAAACTTAATAGCATTGGTCAACAGGTTATAAAATAGTTGATTCATTTGCAATGGAATCGCATCTATTTGTGGCAGCGGTTCATTATAAACCAATTCAGCTTTGGTTTCAGATACAAGTAAGTCAAGATCACCCATTACGTTTTTCAGAACCTGGTCCAGGTTAGTTGAGAGATATTCCTTTTCTGCATGAATAATTTTTGAATATTTCAATACAGCCTTGATCAATTCGGACATACGGTCAGCTGACAACATTATTTTATTGATGATCTCTTTTCCCTCATCGGTGATATGCGAAGCAAATTGCCGGCTTAGGATCGAGGCGAAAGTTTTGATCTTGCGGAGTGGCTCCTGCAGATCGTGAGACGCAATAGATGCGAATTGTTGAAGGTTTTCATTGGAATGTTGGAGGTTCAGATTTGCTTCTTTTAATTCTTTTGTTCTCTCAAGTACCTGCAATTCCAGTTCCTGTTCAAATATTTTCCGGTCAGTAACGTCCTGTATAGCGAGCAAGATTAATTGTTCATTGCTGTTCTCATTAACCAACTGGCGAGCATTTAGTTCCATTATTCGCTCTCCAGCAGAAGGGAGGACAATTTTTATTTCAAGCTTTTCAAAAAAAGATTGATCGGGTAAGATTTTCTGCAATTTTTCGCGAAGGCCGGGAATATCCCATTTCTTATTTCCCAATTCAAAGAAATCTTTTCCTGCTGTTTGAGCTTCTGATTCATTGAATTTCTGGTAGTAGGACTTGTTCGCACTTTTGATGTGGAAATCTTTTGTAAGAATCACCAGGGGTTCGTGAATGGTTGATACAATTGCTTCAGCATATTTACGGGAATGGACCAATTGTTCATTACGTTCAATTAGCTCCTGGTTTAATATGGTCAACTCTTCATTAGTACTTTGAATTTCCTCTTTAGTTGTTTCCAATTCTTCGTTCAGACTTTGCAGTTCTTCGCTGCCGGATAATAATTCTTCATTTGCACTTTGCAATTCTTCGTACGCAGCTTCCTGGTCTTCGGTAATTGAGCGCATGTCTTCACGGGCCTGTGCCAATTCTTTTTCCAGTTGTTCTACACGATCTTGTTCGCTCCGTAACCTCTCCGTTTCTTCCTTTGTAAGTTTCTTTTTTCCCGTCTGTTTTTTTACTTCAGGCTGTTCATTTGTTTCCAAAAAAAGCACAAGAAAGTATTGTTCGATTGTATTTTG
>Ga0157373_10002628_pt1 | contig 13627 bp, 14 predicted proteins | sample C65metaG_FD_113460 | JGI IMG/M metagenome (GOLD analysis project Ga0157373, IMG submission 113460) | Corn rhizosphere microbial communities from Kellogg Biological Station, Michigan, USA - C6-5 metaG | ecosystem: Host-associated > Plants > Roots > Rhizosphere > Soil | place: USA: Michigan... | reverse complement strand
TGAAACACCGGGCAGGCGGAGCCGGACATCGGGGGCACCAGCCATGACCAATCACCCGGCACGGCGCGGCCCCTTTCCTCCTCGTTACGAAGGTGCTGCATGAATTGCTGTGAGGCCGTGTGGTGATCGATCATCGTTACCCCCGCTTTCTGGAATGAATGCAGGACGGCTGTATTCAGCTCCACCAAGGCACGATCCTTCCAAAGCTGGGAACGCCTGGAACGGTTCAGCCCCATTCTATCAGCCACCACAGGTAGGAGGTTATAGCGGCTCTCATCGCCAAAATTCCGCGATGCGATTTCCGTTCCCATGTAGTAACCGCTGAAAGGTGCGGCGGTGAAACGCAAATCTCCTGCCACCATCGCCATTTCCGAGATCACCGGCAGAGCATGCCATTTCAAATTTAGTTCACGGAACCATGAAAGATCCGGGTGGGAGATCGGCACTTCCAGCACCGCGTCTCGGGGCAATTCATAAAGAACAGGCTTCCCTCCCGGCATGGAGATCACCAACGGCAGGATATCGAAATCACTCCGCTCCCGCGGCGGCTGCCATCCCAGAGCTTTCACCCACTCGGTGAAATCACACTGGGCAGGATCACCCAGAATAGAGCCATCGGCATGACGGTAACCCGCATAACGGATGAGCTGGGAATTCCAGATGCGGATGCCTTTTCCCAAAGGATTTGCAGATGCGAACACGGTTAGCAGGGAACGGATATTCCCACCATTCGTCCCCATTCGCAGATGCTGCACACAGGCTTCGAAAACCTCATCTGTCGTGGAAGCAGAGCGGGCATCGATGACTTCCAATGACTTCCACAAAAGCCGTGCGATGCAGCGGGAATGATTCCTCCATGCCAAGCGCCCCAGCCATGTGAGATCTTCACCCGTGGGATTCCATCTTTGCCCCGCTACCAGTCGGGCCTCGATGCACGCCACAGCGGCTTCTGCTGCTTCCAAGCGTCCCGTCACCGGGCACGCATTCGTTTTCTGGAGCGAATCAAGCATCTGCCGCTCTGCCTACGCCGGGGACAGCGAAGAGACAATGCTGAATCCACCACAAGGAGAGGCCATTCGGAGTCTTGCACCTTACGAATTTTTCAGCAGCGCAATGATCGCGATCACGGCGATCACTCCCAGCACGGCGAAGAAAATCTTCACCCAGCTCAGCGGATGCTCCCCTGCGATTTTTCCGGTGTAGCCATTGATGACGACTTGGAACGACTTCGCGCCGTAGTTGTAGGTGGCCAGCCACACCGGCACCAGGATGTGCTTGAAAGTTCTCCCCTGATAAGTGGATGAAACCTGCAAGTCCCGGTAGGTATCCCCCGGTACTTCATTGGCACACATCCGCTCGATGGCGGCATCCATCTGCTGCTTGCTCACGGTGGATGCTTGGCGCAGATCCACCTGATAACGCTCCACCGTCCAGCCACGCACGTATTCAGGCGCGTAGGGTTTCAAGTCCTGGAGCGTGGGAAATGGCTCCACCTTGCGCAGAAGATCCAGCTTCACACCCACTGTTCCCGGCACCAGATCATCATCGAAAAAGTGGGAAAGCTCTCCCGCACTGGGTTCCCAGCGCGTCTTCTGCACCTGGCGGGAAACCGTCCGCCCCTCGGAATCCCTTCCCTGCTCCGTCACATAATAGTGATAGCCGGACTCCGCAGTCCATGATGCATCCACCTTCGCGTCGAACGTCCAGTACGGCAGATAGATCCCGTGCATGGTATCGGTAAGAGCGGCGCGCTTCAGCTTGTTAGGAGCAAACCAGCGGCTGCCATACCACTTGCGCAGATCATCCCGCACCTGGTTGGAAGAAACCACCACCGGCAGCAGGCTTTCCGGAGTGATCAGGCCCTGCAGATTTTCCACTGGCACGATGGAGGGTGAGCCGCAGAAATCACAACGCTGTGCCACGCGTGTGCTGTCAAACACACTGATCGCCTGGCAGCTCTCGCATTTAACGGCCTTCTTCTCCTCCTGGAGGCCCCGATCTTCATCTCCCCTGGAGGAAAGCGCCTCCTCCAGGGCATGTTCCACGATGGCAGCACCCAGGGCGTCCTCCCCTTCAGTCCACGGGACGATGGTGCCGCAGTAGGGGCAGGCCAGCGCCTGCTTGGCGGGATTCCACTCCGCATCCCCGCCACATTCCGGGCAGGGATGTTTTTTCAGTGCACTGACTTCAGCCATGGAAGTGGATCATTCCGCAAGGAAGGCATCCAGGGCAGATCGCGTGATGCGATAAGCGCTGCCGATTTTCTTGCCTTTCAGATCCCCGGCCTCCAGGGAGGCAATGACATCGGCCTCGGTAACGCCTAAAATTTCCGCTGCCTGCCCCGGGCTGAGAAGTTCGGGAATGCCACCTGCTGCGGCAGGAGCGCCGGGCAGGGGCGGCGGCGTCTGCATCTGCTTGAGCATCTCCTGCGCGAGGCCGAAGCCCATGGCCATCTGGGCAGGCATGGCGGCATTCGCCCCGCCTTCACCTCCCTTGGTCATGGACTCCGCCATCTGGAATTTCACATATTCGTTCAGATTTCCAATCGCCCCCATGCTGGAGCGTTTGTCGATGGCGGCCTCCACCTCCGGCGGCACTGAGACATTCTCCACCAGGAAGCTGGTGATCTCGATGCCGTACTTGGAGATCGTCTGCGGATTGATGAGTGGCAGCAGGGCATCCCCCAGTTCGGTATAACGTGAGGCCACATCCAGCGCAGGCACACCACAAGAGGCCAGCGCATCACTGAAAACGCTCACGATCCGGGAGCGCATGGTGTCTGCAAATTCATCCAACCGGAAATGATGATCCGTACCCGCCACTTCCTTCAGGAAGACAGGTGCGTTCACGATCCTGAAATCAAACGTCCCGAACGAGCGCAGGCGGACGATGCCGAAATCCTGATCCCGCATCATGATGGGGTTCGCAGTGCCCCACTTGTTGCCGGTGAACAGGCGGGTGGTAACGAAATACACGTCCGCCTTGAATGGCGATTGGAAGCCGTATTTCCAGCCCTTCAACTTCGTAAGCACGGGAATGTTCTCCGTCACCAGCGTGTGCTTGCCGGGATTGAAGGTATCCCCGTACTGCCCCAGATAGACGAACTGCGCCTGCTGGCTCTCACGTACAATCAGTTGCGCGCCATTCTTGATGGCCTTGTCATCATCCGGATAGCGCCAGGAAAGCGTATCCCGTGAGTCATCATTGAACTCGATGATTTCCAGCAACTCACCTTTGATAAATCCGAGAATGTCCATGGGCTTCTGATGGGGTAAAAACGTTCCTTCCTAGCTAGCACCAAACCTGCGTGAGGAAAGGGAAATCCTCACTCCAGCCCACGTGCAGCCACATCTTCCTCATCCCAGCCCAGGTAATGGCCCAGCTCATGAAGGAAGGTGGTGCCCACTTCATCCCGGAAGTCATGCTCCTCCTCACCGGCCCATTCCCAGAGATTGGCAAGAAAAAGCCGGATGCGGGGCAGCTCCTCCGGCCCGGCTTCATCCTCCACAGTCGGCCCTTCAAAAAGCCCGAGTTCATCGCCTTCCAACTGATCATCATAGGCGCCGGTCCCAGGCTTCTGCTCGAATGAAATCGAAACTGTCTCCGCAGCCTTTTTCACATCCGGCGGCAGGATTTTCACCACTGCCTTCAGTTCCTCATCCGCCCACTCCGTCAATGTTTCGAATTCCATGCCGGGATTTAAAACGCTCCTTCTGTGGAAACAATCTGCCTTTTGGAAAAAGATCGCTATTTTCCCTGTAGCAACGCCGACACCGTGCAGATCACCCAGGCCATCATCATCCGCCTCACCCGCCTCACGGAGACGAGCCTCATCGTCCACTGGCTCACCGAGGAACACGGCCTGCTCAAAACCGTGGCGCGCGGTGCGCGGAAGCCAAGCAGCGTTTTTTCCGGAAAACTGGATCTTTTTTTCAGTGGGGAGATCTCCGCACAGCAGGCCCGGCGGGGTGAACTGCACATCTTGCGTGAGGTGGCCATCAGCCATTGGCGGGAAGGCCTGCGGAAAAACTATACTGCCACCCTGCTGGCGGCCTACTGCTGCCAGCTCATGGACTCCGCCATGGAACCGGAACATCCGGAACCGGAAATGCATGACCTGCTGCGGCGCGCTCTGGATCACATCGACTCTGCGGGTGCCAGTCTCAAGGCGATGCACCATTTTGAAAAGGAACTCGCCCGCCTGCTCGGAGTCTCCAGTCTGCAACGCCAGGCGGATGTCGCTCTGCGGGATGCTTTGGGATCACTTCCCTCCAGCCGGAAAGATCTTGTCGAGAGACTTTCTCCCGACAAAGATTTCCGCTCGTCAGTCCCCCTCGGAGATTGATAAACACGTTCCTCTCCAAAACCCATGGATTCTCCGACTGCCAATCTAATCACCCTGCTGCGCGAGCGTACCGAGTCATTGATCGCCGCTGGAAATGTGGAGGAAGCCTACCACGCGGCATCGGCTGCGGTGGAAAAAACCCAGCACACCCTTGGCACGGACCTGGAAAGTATCGATGCCTTCGCCTACGCTCTGGAAATCCGTGGGGAAATCGCCCGGCAGACCGGCAGGTTCGAGCAAGCGCGGGATGACTATCGCCAAGCGATTGATCAACTCGACAATCGTGCCGACCGCATTGCCCAGATCGGGCGGCTGCATGCGGCGCTGGGGGCCGCGCAGGACGCTCTGGGAAATCCAGAACGTGCGGCAGCCATGTGGGCACAGGCGATCGGTTACTTTGAGCGGCATGATCCCCCCCTTATTCTCGATATCGCGGCTATTGCCAACAACCTGGGGTTTGTCAAAAAAGCGGCTGGAGACCTCGATTCCGCTGAAACGAATTTCCTGCGCTCGCTTGAAATCCTTCATACCCAATATGGGCCGGAGCATGAGGAAACCGCATCCGTCTCCAATAATCTGGGCGCACTATATCAGGCCGCAGGATTCTTCGAACAGGCGCGGGAAATGCACATGATGGCTCTGGAAGCCCGCCGGAATTTATTGGGAGAAGAACATCCGGATACCGCGCAATCCCACAATAATCTGGCGCTTGCGCTGTTGGATACCGGGGACCGCACCTGGGCACGCCGCCATTTTGAAAAATCCCTCGCCAGCTTTGAAGCACTGGGCCGTGATTTCGCCGATGATCTGGATGTCGTCGCCTCGAACTACTGTGAGTTCCTGCGTGCGGAAGGTGAAACCGCACTGGCGGAAACCATCGCAGGCCGCGTACAGGAGCAGTTGAATTCCTTCAACTAAGGTTCACTCCCTCACTTCCGCCACCGCCATCGCAGCGATGCCTTCCTTGCGGCCGACAAAGCCCATGGTCTCATTCGTGGTGGCCTTGATGCCCACCCGCTGTGGCGGGATGCCCAGCGCCGCACCGATATTGGCACGCATGGCCTCCCGGTGAGGCAGCACCTTGGGGGCCTCCGCAATGATAGTGGAATCCACATTCACGATGGTTAGACCGGCTGCCGCAGCCAACTCCCGGCATTTTTCCAATATCCGCAGGGAGCAGATGTCCTTGCAGGCCGCATCACCCGGCGGAAAAAAGTAACCGATATCCGGCTGCCCCATTGCTCCCAGTACCGCATCTGCAATGGCGTGGCACAGCACATCAGCATCCGAATGCCCCTCCAGTCCATGGGTGTGAGGGATGGTCACTCCACCCAGCACAAGCGGGCGGTTTTCTGCGAAACGATGAACGTCGTAGCCGATGCCGGTCATGAAAGTATTAAATTCTAAAGTGTGGTACTTTCTTCAGAGGATTTCCTCGATCGGGATGAGGCCATTTGTCGCGACGATGGCCCAGGCATCCGGCACATCGGCAGGAGTGAGACTCACTTGTCCTCCTGCAGTTTCCAGCAGGAGCTGGCCTGCGGCGATGTCCCAGAGGGAAATGCGGGATTCCACATAAGCATCCAGACGGCCGCATGCAATGTAGGCCATACCGAGTGCGGCGGATCCCATCATGCGCATCTTGCGCGCACGCAGGGAGGCCTTTTGAAACCGCTCCATGCCGATGCGCAGTGCCTCACCATCCTTGCCACAGCCGACGAAGAGGATGGATTCCTCCAGTTTCGTCCGCTTGCTGGCGGAGATGGGCCTGCCATTGAGAAGTGCCGGGGAGCCTTTCTCCACCGTCCACGTTTCACCCACCATGGGATCATGGATCACGCCCACCACGATCTCACCGGCCACCCGCAGGGCGATGGAGACGCAAAAGTGTGGAATGCCGTAGAAAAAGTTCACCGTGCCATCGATGGGATCGACAATCCACTGGCGCTCGGACTCCTGGTTTCCAGCCAGACCTTCCTCACCATACAGGGCATCCCCGGGACGGGCACCCAGCAGGATGTCCGTGATCAGCGTCTGGGATTCCTTGTCGAGAGCCAGTTTGATATCGTGGTGCATCGCTTCATCCACCACGGCCTCTGAGCCAAAGTGAGAGCGGAGGAAAGTGCCCGCTTCGAGTGCGGCCTTGGTAGCGAGTTCGAGGTCAGTCATGATTTGAAGGTCTGTAGTTCGAGAATGGCATCCACCAGATGGTGGGCGAGGTGGTTTTTCGTATCAGCAGGCAGAGAGATCGTGCGGTCGGGATAGACCAAAAGAACCTCATTTTCCTCGGAATCGAATCCGATGTCCGGCTGGGAAACATCATTTGCGATGACAAGATCGCAGTGCTTGCCCAAGAGTTTTTCCCTCGCGTTGGACTCCAGATTCTCCGTTTCTGCCGCAAAGCCCACCAGCGTTCCCCGAAAGCCGAAATCATTTCTGGCGGAACCCAGAATATCCGGCGTGCGCACCAGTTCCAGCACCAGAGTATCCCCGGATTTCTTGATCTTGCTGGAGGCCACCTTCGCAGGCGTGTAGTCCGCCACAGCGGCCACAAAAACCGCCACATCCATCCGGCCGATGTAGGCTTTTACCGCAGCATGCATTTCTTCCGCCGTTTCCACGGGAATGAAGTCCGCATGCTCCGGCACATCCAGGCGGGTGGGGCCGGATATGAGCAGCACCTGGTGGCCAGCCTTGATAAAAGCCTCCACGAGGGCATAGCCCATTTTTCCCGAAGAACGATTAGTAAGAAATCGCACGGGATCAATCGGTTCGCGGGTGGGGCCAGCAGTGACAAGCACTTTCACGTGCGGGAGTGTGGGGAGCCATTCGCACCGGGTCAAATGCTCAGGCAGCATAAAAAAGGCAGCCACCCGCGAACGGATGACTGCCGGTGATTTTTCAGCGGTGACGCTATTACTTCTTGGGGGCCTTGGGGGCTGTAGCAGCCGGTGCGGCGGGTGCGGCGGTTTGTGCCGGGGCATCCGCTTTGCCGGACTTGATGTCCTCCAGAGCTTTCTTGGCAGCAGCAAGTTGTTTTTCATCCAGCTTCGCAGCCAGATCTGCCGCCAGCTTCTTGCTGTCTTCCACTCCACGCTCACCCCCCAGGGTGGCATAGGCCCATGCCTTCACCAGATCTGCCTTGGTCCCGGAACCGGTGGCGAAAAGACGGGCAAGTGAATAGGTGGCCGGGCCATTGCCCTTGTTGGCAGACAGCGAGTAAAGCTGGCCTGCGTTGGCGAAATTCTGCTCCACTCCGGCACCGCGCTCATAGAGCAGGCCCAGATTGTTCTGTGCCTGTGGATTTCCGGACTTGGCACCCAGCGTCAGCCACGCCACACCGGCAGGAACATCTGCCACGCCCAGCTTTCCGCCCAGGTAGAGCAGGCCGAGTTCGTTCTGGGCCTCCCCCATGCCGGTATTGGCAGCCGCCACCAGGAAACTGTAGCCCTTCTTGATATCAGGCTTCTCTTGGTTGAGATTATAAACCGCCAGACGATAGTTGGCCGGGCCGCTGCCAGCTTCCGCCGCTTTTTCAAGCAGGGAAAGGCCACGCTGGAGATCCTTTTCGGTGCCCTTGCCTTCGATGTAAAAATCAGCAGAACGCAGAATGCAGTCCACTTGGCCCACATCCTTGCCCTTTTCATATTGAGCAAGAGCGGCCTTGAGATCCTTTTTCACGTTTTCCTCGTAGTCACCCAAAACCAGATAGGCGGCATATTGCTTTTCATCGATGGCCTTCTGGAGCCACTTGCGGGCCTCCTTTTCGTTCTGAATGGACTTGTCACCGCTCAGCAGGCGGGAACCCAGGGAAGCCATGGCTCCTGCATCACCTGCTTCTGCCGCCTTCTGGAAAGAGGCAATGGACTTTTTGAAATCCTTCTTCTCGGGGAAGCCGAACTGGCCTTCATAGAAACTGCCCAGCAGAACCCACGATGGCTTGTCACCCGCTTCCGCAGCGGACTGCCACCAGGAAATCGCTTTGTCTGCATCCGGCTTTTCGCCGACCAGGCCACGCAGATAGGCTTCACCCAGAATACGGCCAGCCACCGTAGGGTCATCCTTGGCGGCGTTTTCCAGAGTCTTGAGAGCTTCCTCACGCTCTTCCTTTTTCTCGGAAGCGAGCAGGATGAAAGAAAGGCGGTAGCGGGCATCGCGCTGTTTGAGATCGGCAGCCTTGCGGTAGTATTCCAACGCCTTGTCCCGGGAGGCTTCCGCGCCTTTTCCAGATTCGTGGGCAAAGCCCATCAGGTAGAGTGCATCAGGATTTCCCTTGTCCGCCAGAGGCTTGGCAATATCCACCGCCTTTTTGACTTCGCCTGCCTTGAAGGCATCCGTGGCTTCCTTCATGGGCCCGGATTCCATAGGACTGAGAATAGCACTGTCCTTCGTATCGATGGAAGTGGCGGCGTAAAGCGATGGGGAAAATGCTGAAATCAGCAAGACACTGAGAAACGGGCGTAAGCGCATGGGAGATTATTACCCGTGCATTTCCTATTATGACAAGCGTGATCCTTGACTTATCCGCGGCTTTCCCAACGGGTCCTTAATTCATTGATGCATTGGGAAAGCAGATTGAGGTCCAAATTATGAACTTCCACTCCTTTTCCAATGCCCGCGAGCAACAAAATCGTCAACTCCCCGCCAAGATGCTCGCGGAATTCATCGATGCCCGCATACACGCGCCGCTGATCCAGCTCATCCAGCCAATCGAGTGCCGGGTGATACAGATCGAGCTCCAGTTTCCCGAGCAATTCCAGAATCCTCTCAGCGGTTCCAAATTCCAGATGCCCGGCGCGGGCGGAGTAGAGCGTATCCAACGCCAGCCCCACGGCCACCGCCGCCGAATGGCCAAGCTGATAGGAAGTCATGGCCTCCAACTTATGGGCCGCCCAGTGGCCGAAATCCAGCGGCCTGCTGGACCCTGCCTCGAAAGGATCTCCCCCATGCGCAATGTGGCCGGCATGGAGCAGTGCGGATTTTTCCACGCACTCTTCGATCTCCGCAGGCTCCAGCCTGGCCAGATGATCCGCATGTAGCTCCAGCCAACCATAAAAGGCGGCATCCCTTACCAGCGCCACCTTCACCGCCTCGATCAGCCCCAGCCGCCGCTCATTGAAATCCAAGCTTTCCAAGAAAGAAAAATCATTCACCACCGCGAAGGGAACGGCGAAGGAACCTATCCAGTTTTTTTTCCCGAAGCCATTGATGCCACATTTCACACCCACTCCGCTGTCACACTGGGAGAGGGTGGTGGTGGGAAACCTTACCAATCTAACACCACGGTGCGCGGTGGCTGCAGCATACCCCACCGCATCCATAAAGGCCCCGCCCCCTATCGCCAGCACGTAGGAATGGCGATCAATGTGCTCCGCATCCAGTATCTCCCAGATGGCCTTCACCAATGTATCGTCCGCTTTGGCAGGCTCTCCGCCCTGGAGGATCGTCACTCCCCGAAAATCAAAATTTGAAGCAGCAAAATAAACAGCGATGGAGTCCCCCAGATTTGGCCAGGCAGCTGCTATTGCCTTTTCCATGAAGACGACCACACGGCGCCCCGCGCCCTCAGCCAGCAACTCCGCCACTACCGGATGGCCGGACGAAAAAACCTCTCTATCGAAGAGGATACGGTGCTTGAAGGTGATGGGAATCTGGAAATCGTAACGGGACATCAGCGCGGCCACTCTGTCACAGATACGCATTCCTTCCACCGTTTCTTCCAAATCATGACGCACCCAGAGACACTTTTTGAAACTCCGTGGCTCGGCCTCTATCGCATCGGCACTTGGGATTTCGTCAGGCGGCCGCAGGCGGATACCTGCGTGGGAATCCTGGCCATCACTTCTCTGGAGGAAATCGTTCTGGTGGAGCAATTCCGCATCCCCATGCAAAGACGCGTGATCGAGATCCCGGCAGGCATCGTGGGAGACGAGCCGGAGTTCATTGGAGAGTCCCTGGCGGAAACCGCGCGGCGTGAATTGCTGGAAGAGGCGGGCTACCGGGCGGAGGAAATGGATTTGCTGGCTGTTTCTCCCACGTCCTCGGGCATGAGCTCGGAATCCATCCACCTCTTCCACGCCAAGGGCCTCACCCGGGAAACAGCAGGCGGCGGCACCCATTCCGAAAACATCGTCGTCCACCACATTCCGTTGCAGCAACTGCGCGGCTGGCTGGCAGAGCGTGAGGCTGCGGGCGTGATGGTGGATTTCAAAATCTTCGCCGCACTTGCCATGGCTGGCATCACCGTGTGAGTCTGGCCTCCACTCATCACTGTGTCTGAATCCGATTCCCACATCCGCTTTGGCGGCATCGCCCGATTATACGGGCAGGCCTCTCTGGAACGTTTCCTGAATGCCCGCGTGGCGGTGATCGGCGTTGGCGGCGTCGGCTCATGGGCCGTGGAAGCCCTCGCCCGTTCGGGCATCGGCCATCTCACGCTGGTGGATCTGGATGAAATTTGCCTCACGAATGTGAACCGCCAACTCCATGCCATGGACGGCCAGATCGGCAGACAGAAGACGGAGGCCATGGCGGATCGCGCCCGCGCCATCCATCCCGACTGCGACATTCAAATCCTGCCCGCCTTTTTTACTGAAAAAACGGCAGCGTTCATCTTGGACCAAGGCTTCGATGCTGTGGTGGATGCCATCGACACCATGAAGCACAAAGCGCTTTTGATCGCCGAATGCCACCGGCGCGGCATCATCACCGTCACTTGTGGCGGAGCAGGAGGGCGGCGCGATCCATCCCGCATCAAAATCACCGATCTGGCTTATAGCGGAAAGGATGCCTTGCTCGGCCAGTTGCGCAAAACCCTGAGAAGCGATCACGGCTTTGCCAAAGTCCCCCAAAATTCAAAACCTGCTCCGATGGGCATCGAGGCCGTGTATTCGGATGAACCGCCGCATTTTCCGCAATGCGATGGCAGCGTCTCCATGGAACGCCCGGTGGATGCGGATATGCGGCTGAATTGCGCCTCAGGTTATGGCACGGCCACCCACGTCACTGCCAGTTTCGGCATCTTCGCCGCTGGAAGGATTCTCGAGCGTCTCGCTGCTCATTGAATGGGATGGGTGGAAACGGAAAAAGCGACCTAAAGGTCGCTTGATCACAAGGAATGGATACCAATAGGTATTACTTCACGCCCTTCTTCGAAAGGCGGGTGCCCACGGTGGCACCTTGGCGAGCCTTGAACTTGGGATTCGACTTGCAAATGACGTAAACGGTTCCTTTGCGTTTCACGACTTGGCAATCGGCATGACGGCGTTTCGCGGAGGCGAGGGAAGAGAGAACTTTCATGACAGAAGATGGTTGGAGATGACCGCCGCGGAAGCGACCGGGGCGCGAACGCTACCCAGCCGCCTCCCTTTGTAAAGGCATTTCTTGCCCGGTTTTTCGAATTCAGGTGCAACCACGCAACAGGAAAAAGATCAGAAGAACCGGTACCGGAATGCCGATGAGCCACAAAAGAATCCAACCAATTTTTCCTTCCCTCATTCCCCACGCACGCAAGTTGCGGCGAAACATTGTGTTTGTTTTCATGATTTTCAGACCCACATGGGTTGAATTCATTCTCGCAAACCTTGTGCCATCAAAGGGTATGAGCCTGAAAGCCTATAAAATTGCGGGATTTCAATAGATCTTTGGATTCTTCTCCGGCTCCTTACACGTGCATAACGCAGAGCGCCCTCACCGGGTTTAGGCTTTTTGCGCCAACTTGAAGCAAAGCACTGCTTGCACTTGTTCCTTCCGGAGAGCGGCGCATAGTCCCTCCAGATGAGCCGAGCGATGATTTCATGGGTACGCGGGAATGGCTTTTTAGCGGCTCTGGTGCTGGCAGTGGTGATGGCGTTCGTTTTCCCAAACGGCGGTGCGCGGGGAGGATGGATCGATCCAGATTATGTGAATACCGGTGGCATCGCGCTCATCCTTTTCCTCCAAGGGCTCTCCCTCGCCTTTGAAAAAATCCGCAGCGGCGCAGGAAACTGGCGGCTGCACGCCATCATCCAATCCTTCACCTTCCTCATCTTTCCCCTCGTAGGGCTGGCCCTGGACAAGATCGTCCCCCATTTCTGGCAGCAGGAACCCCAGCCCATCCGGAATGGCTTTCTGTTTCTCTGCGTACTGCCCTCCACCATCTCCACCTCCGTGGTACTCACTGCCGTAGCCCGGGGAAATACTCCTGGGGCACTCTTCAATGCAGCTCTCTCCAATATCCTGGGGGTAATTTTCACTCCCTTTCTGGTGCATTTGCTGATGCAGGGTGCCGGGCAATCCTCCACGGAATTCGGCCCCTTGCTGGGCAAAATCATGCTGCTCACCCTGCTGCCCTTCGCTATCGGCATGCTGCTGCGCCCCCAACTGAAGCTCTGGGCGGATGCGAATAAAGTCTGGTTCACCCGCATCAGCAACGCGGTGATCGTTTTCATCGTTTACTCTGCCTTCTGCGATTCCGTGAAACAGGATATATGGCACAAACACGGGCTGCGGGAGACGAGCTTCACCGCGCTGGTGGTGATCATCCTATTCACAGGCATGTCCCTTCTGGTGGCCGCCGCCTGCAAGGGATTGGCGCTGAAACGGGAGGATTCCATCGCCGCCTACTTCTGCTCGGTAAAGAAAACCCTGGCCATGGGCGTGCCTCTGGCAGCGCTCATCTTCGGCCACCAAGCCGCTCTGCCCCTCATCCTCCTGCCGATCATGATGTACCACCCCCTCCAGCTCTTCGTAAATGGTGTGCTGGCTGTCCGCTGGGGCAGGAATGTGCAGAAAGAGGCAGGCTGAAGTGTTTACAGCGTCCTTGCACCGCGCTCCATCCTACCCTCAGAGCCGATAGGCATGGCGGTGGCGCAGAACGCCCTCAAAGGCGGGCTGAGGATCGCAGATGCGGTCCACGATCTTGTCCCAGATCTCCTGCCCTTTCAGGATTTCCACCTCGATCCGCAGAAAATATACCGGCACATCGAGAGAGCCGGGGCACGGAAATCGCACAGCGTCCTTCTCCGTGGTGAGAATCATATCCATATCCCGCTCCACACAGCGCTGCATGAATTTTTCCACATCCCGCTTGGTGAATCGGTGGTGATCGGAAAAACGACGGCGGATTTCCACCCGCGCACCCAGCTTGGTGAGAGATCCTTCAAATGCTTCCGGCACAGCGATGGCACTGATGGCACCCACCCACTTTTCCTGAAGAAACTCCAGTGGCTGCCGCTCACGCGTGAAGACATTCTCCAGATGAATGGGGCCGTGGGTGCATTCCACGATCTCCGCCGTGCGATT
>Ga0157373_10002627_pt1 | contig 13628 bp, 10 predicted proteins | sample C65metaG_FD_113460 | JGI IMG/M metagenome (GOLD analysis project Ga0157373, IMG submission 113460) | Corn rhizosphere microbial communities from Kellogg Biological Station, Michigan, USA - C6-5 metaG | ecosystem: Host-associated > Plants > Roots > Rhizosphere > Soil | place: USA: Michigan... | reverse complement strand
GGCGACCGCTACGGCGCCATCAGCATCCCGCGCATCGGCATGGAAGTCCTCGTCACCTTCCTCGAAGGCGACCCCGACCAACCGCTGGTGACCGGCTGCCTGTACCACAAGGAAAACCCGGTGCCGTACGCCTTGCCGGCGAACAAGACTCGCAGCGTGTTCAAAACGCTCAGCTCGCCGGGTGGCGGTGGGTACAACGAACTGCGCATTGAAGACAAGAAAGGTGCGGAGCAGATCTACATTCATGCCCAGCGGGATTGGGATGAGAACGTTGAGCACGATCAGAAGATTCGGGTCGGCAATGAACGTCATGACACGGTGGTTAAGAACACCTACACCGAGCTGAAGGCTGAAGAACACCGCACGACGATTAGCGATCGCAAGACTGAAGCGAAGCTGGATGACCACCTCACGGTTGGGCAGAACCAACATGTGAAGCTGGGGACTGCGCAGCTCACCAGCGTGGGGAAAGAGATTCACCTTAAGGCAGGGGACAAGATCGTTATCGAGGCGGGGACGGAGCTGACCATTCTTGGGGGTGGGAGCTTTATCAAGCTCGATGGCGGTGGGGTTACGGTGGTTGGGCCGGTGATCAAGATCAATGCGGGTGGTTCTGCGGGGTCGGGTACTGGCATCGGGATTAAGCCGCCGGTGCTGCCGGGGGCGGCGGATAAGGATAAGGCGGGGAGTTTGATGGATCAGGCGTTGTTGAATGCGTCTGAGGAAAAGATCAAACGCAAACCGAAGCGCATGCTCAATTTTTCCGGGTAAGACATCGACGGCAATCCAAGCCACCAGGGATCAGAATTCAGGTAATTGGTAATGACAGAGACAACAAACAAAATTCAAAAATGGTCGTATCCCCTGAAAGTGGGGACAGCTGAAGCGACCGATCCGCAGCAGTTCTACAAGGCGTTAGCCAAAGCGAAGGATGGTTACTATCCGCTGGGGGCCAATGGGCTTTGGCATGGTGGTGTGCATTTCGATGAAGCTTCGGGTTTGGTCAGCGATCTGACGGAGGTCAGATGCATCGCTGATGGAGAGGTCGTCGCGTACCGCATCGACGAGAAGTACCCGACTTCTGATTTTGGTTCGACACCCTCGGTTTATTCGACTGGGTTTGTGCTGGTAAAGCATCGCCTTGAGCTTCCGGCACCTCCTGCGCCAGGAGCGGCTCCTGCTACGCCCGGGCCAAGCCTCACATTCTTCAGCCTCTATATGCACCTGCTGGACTGGGAAGGTTACAAAGCGAACCCCACGCTTAAAGACCGGCCGGGTTTCTGGGGAAAGGGGCTTTATGAAGTTAAGGCCAATGCTCCAGACAAGCCTTTGGGCATACGGATGCGAAGTGGTAACGCCGGACACTTTCCCGTCTTGGCAGTTTTACCCCGGGGGACGACCGTGGTTACACAACCTGCCCCAGCGAATCAAATGTGGGTTGCGGTTATCAGCGTTAGTCCTGAAATCGCAGGCTTGCCTGCAGGCGGATGGGTATATAAGGGTCAATTGAAAGACTTGGGTGGTGGCAAGTATTTCGTGGGTAACGAAGCTCAAGATCCTATCCCTGGAGGCGCTCAGCACGGAGCGAATATTCGCAGCGCCCATACCAGTGGCCTCCCGATTAGCCACTTACCAGCAGGCGTACAAGTACGGCTTGGTGACGAAGCGACACCTAACAACTTTCGTAAACTCGCCGAAATCGTCAGTGGCCAGGCAACGCCAGCCTTAGCGCCCGGCGCAGATGGGAAGCTCCCGGGTTTTATTTGGCTGCAATCACTTACGCCAAAGAGTGAGCCACATAGCCCGATGGGGGATGTTGTTGTCCTCTCTCCGACATACAAGATCAAGGCTGGTGAGGTTCTGGGGCATGTTGGAAAGTATCAGAACCATTCAGATGCAGCTCCGAAGAACCTTCTGCACCTAGAGGTTTTTAGCTGTGAGGATGTGAAGGCTTTCAGTGAGCAGAGTAAAGCTAAGGCTGTCGGTTTCCCCATCGCTGAAAAATCGATAGTCAAAATCCCAGTAGGCACCAAACTTGTAACTCACGTACAAGGAATGGGCGCTACGAATCCACCTAAAGTATCGGATGCTGGGAAAGATGTGGGGTACGATTTTTATATCCCAGTAGGACTGCTAGAAGGGTTATCTGCGGACAAAAAAATAAAACAAGCAGTCACAATGGGTCAGTCAACGACAACTACTTATTGGTGGCGTCTAGAGGGGCTTTTGGGAGACAAGGACGGTAACGGAATTGATGGTTGGTTCGCGGAGCAGGATGTAGTTATTTCTCGACACTCACCCTTTGAATGGGGTGGCTTCAATTTCATCGAAGAGACCACCAGCAACGCCGATCACTTAGCAGCGTTCCTGCATGCTCAAGAGAATCTCAATGAGCAAGAGCGTGAAACTTATGTACCAAACATTGAAGCGGCCGTTGCGGGTTCGGTTAACGAGATGCTGTATAAAATACTTGACCGGAATGGGGACAAAAAACTGGCCCCGTCTGAGATTGCAGAGGCATTGAGCAAGCCTTGGTTCTCCCAACCGATATCGAACTTGGTCACGCGCTATGAAAATGAGTGGGATTTCAAAAAAGATAAGTGGGATGCTCTGGACGAAATAATTGGGCATAGTAATTCTGAGCCTCATAAAGATTGGATAGAAGAAAAGGCAAGAATTGAAAAGCTTAGTTGGTGGAGCAAGCTGTTGGGTCAGCATGGAATCTCCAATAATGCGAGCGTGCAACATATTCATCCTGTCGGTCTAATTTCTTCGTTTGCACATAACGGTGGCTGTAGTTGTTCGGATGTTATTACTAAAGAGCAAATTAAATTAATTGCCCCAGCGGCTACACAGGCTAATATAGACAAGTACACAGATTTGCTAACTGAAATGTACGCTACGGCTGGAATTGTTACCTGTATAAGTAAGGCGCATGTTTTGGCGCAGATGTTACATGAGAGTGGCAGTCTTAGGGTTACGATTGAGGGTTATAATAGCCTTCCTTCGTATGCACCATATATTGGCCGGGGATTGATCCAAATTACTTATGAAGAAAACTATAAGGCTTATGGGGTTTTTGTAGGCGAAAATTTCTTGGGTGCGCCCGACTATAATAAAATGGCACAGCTGCCTCATAGTGTGGTTTCCGTAGGGTGGTTCTGGGCGAATTATAAAAAGTTAACTGCGAGTTCGGATTTGGATGATTTTATCTATTGTACGGCCGTGGTGAATGGTGGCTTCAATGGTTACGATGATAGATTGCAATTTTTGAATCGAGCAATTGAAGCGCTTGATATAAAGGGGTGCGCTAAGCTAAACAAGCTGGGCGTCTATGAGTTGGCTGACAGCAAAGCATATAAAAATGCCAAGTTTTCGTTTGCTTGGGGGCTATGGAGTGATCCGGCGGGAGGAACTAGCGGGAAGGCCGCAGACCGAAATCAAGCGATTATAGGGTATAAGCGTTTTATTGAACTATATAACTCGGACTCGTCCGTGAGTGGCAATGCTACCCGCAAATACTACGCATCTTCCCGCACCGCGTCTGTCGCGAAACAGCATGCTGAAGCTCGAATAGTTGCTCTTGGAGGAACGCTATGATGAAGTTCTTATGTGGTTTCATTCTTCTTTCCGTGTTCGGTGTTGTGCAGGCAGCTACTCAGTGTCAGATCGATCTGAATTCCGATGGAGTATGTGATCATTATGCTGTGTCCTCTTCTGCGGAAGATGAGACTTTTTCAAATATAACCATCGATATTGGTGGTAGTGATAAAAAAATAACAGGTGGTTTTGAGCTCGGTAGCGGTGGGCTTTCTGAGGGGTATATACCAGGTGATTTTTCACTTCTGATTGACTATTATCCGCATAACACACTGATAACGAAGTATGACTTCAGATGGGATCGAAGTCTTAATGATTTCGTACTATACAAAATGTCCGGCTGGGAGGAGCCTGATCGTGATGAAAAATATTCTATCAGCGACGAGAGCGTGCCAGGCGAGGATAGAATACCTCGTGAATTTAATGTGCGGCGCATTGAGTGTTGCGTAAAGTTTTCTCAATTTTCTGGTAATGGTCCTTCTGTCAAGAATATGAGTGAAAGTGTAAAGCTTGCTGAAATCAATAAGGACTTTAAGTATGTATTGAAGAAGCTTCCTGAAGGTGAAAAAGGGGGGCTGTTTCTTCAGTCCGGCACAAGTAGGGAACGAATTAGTATTCCAAAAGATTTGGTATATGAAATGACATTGATTGTTGGCGATAATAATGTTGGAGCGATCAATGATTATGCTTATTATCTATACCGCAATAAAGAGAGTGCTTTAGCAGTATTGCTTCTGAAGAAAATTCACCAAAAGTATCCTGAAAGGGTGGTTGCTATACTGAATTTGGCAGATGCTTATTGGGATCTAGGTATGAAAGAAGATGCTTGCCCTCTTTACGCGAGTTATACCGATAAGATGAATGCGCTTGGCAAGTCTTCGCGTATACCTGCATCTGTTAAAGATAAGAATTATTGTATAAAGAGGGGTTGATATATTTGTTGCGAATCAAAGGGGACGGATTTATTTGTTGCGTTCGATCGCTTTGAATTTGGTTGAGAACTTAAATAGATCTGGCCCGTTTGTCGGTTCTGACTCTATCTTCTGTCGCAGGCCCGTTCAGAATTGAACGGATCACTGAGTTTTTTACGGACGCCAAGGAATGCAGATTTTCAAATTCAGCCTCATTTTTTTTCTTTCAATACTGTCGCCTGTGGTCATGGCTGAGGGCACGATGATTGCCACCATCCTTCAGGCCGACTTTTCCAAGGACCCGGAAGTCCGGTTGCTTGTCAGAGTCGTTGATGTGGGTGGCGGTTCGGATACCCCTTCCATGGCGGTTCGTAATCAATGCCTGGAGAGGAAGGCGTCCGCAGAGCGTCCTGGGCCGGATCCGTGCTTTTCGATAGAGATCACGGAGAGCAAAAAGCAACGGGCCATTGTTCGGCAAACGCTATTGAATGATCCTCAGCGCACAACCGACCCTATCTATTTGGAAATTGTTTATCGCTCGGAGGTCAGCGAGAGCGATCCGACGAATCACCATCAGCGATCCGCCACACTGAAGATCGAAGAAAACGGCCTCTACAATTGGAACAATGAGAGCGAACAGGCATTGGCGGACGTTGAGTGGTTTCCCTCGGGAAATGGTGTTCTTGATCTGATGGTTCCTGACGCGGATGCATTGTTGAATTCTGTATTTCGGGATCGTATGAGCCGGCTGGACGAAAGCGGTCAGAAAGCACTGAGGGAAACTCAAAGAGCCTGGATGAAATTTCGAGATGCGGAGTGCCAGGCCGACCCGAAATTGCATAAATCAGTTTTCGGTGAGTGGTCCGATGCCTGCCTGATTCGCGCGACGATAGAGCGTGCTCGCCAATTGGCTTTGGCACCGGACAAGAACAGACGTTGAAACGGACAAGTCAGAGCATTGGCGCGAAAGCGTCTACTTGGATGAGCATGAACAAACTTTTCTTTCTCTTTTTTGCGCTATTTCCTTTAGGCGCTCAAAGCGCAGTCACCACCGAATCACTTTGCTTCGAACTATCCCAATCGAGCCCGGTAAAGTTCGAACTCCGGACCTACTACGACGAAGCCAGCAAATGGTCCGGTGGTTTCGTGAAGTACGCCAATTCAAGTGAGCCCATTTCCATTGTGTTGACGGATTCTCAGAATGAAGTCCTCGATCCGGACGCGCCTTGGCAGCACACCAGAACCTGGTCCGAAATCGTCAACGGCAAGGTCACGGGGACTTATGAGTTGATGACTCAAGGCTCGCAGATCGTCTCGATGTCTTACACAAAGCAGTCCAGCGGTAAGGCTTATGGCTTCGGAATCAGCACCAGCATCGACTCCTCTCTCGAGTCCGGATGCAAGTGGGAGTAGGGCAGTACATGCAATTCAAAACTCTAGCGGTATCGCTGCTCGGCCTGATGTGGACGATCCCGGCGTTGGCCGAAACCACCACGTTCAGCCCAACCAAAGGCGTCGAAGCGACGCTGGTTCTCGAAGGCCCCAAGCTGAACGTCGCGGTTAAAAGCGAAACGCACAGCGAGTCTCGGACAATCGATTTTGAAGCCGAGAACGAACTCCACGTGCAGTTCGACGATTTCAATTTCGACGGCACCCAGGATTTCGCGATCTGGCAGCTGGATGACGGCATGGGTACTTACGATTACTACCGGGTGTTCGTTTACCAAACCAGAACCGGAATGTTCGAAGAGTTGCAGCCGGACTGCGGCGATGGCTTCGTTAACCTGCGCGTCGACCAAAAGCGCAAAGCGTTGCTCAGCACTTACTGGGAAATGAACATACCCAAGCAATGCATCACCCGATTCACCAAACGCAAAGCCTGAATGACTCAAGGAAGAACACTGTGAACCGTTTTGTTTTTACCCTGCTAGCCGCGCTGCTGCTGCCAGTTTCTGCGGTCTATGCGCAGGACGACTGCAGCCATGTCACCTCAAGCCTGGAAATGGTGCCCTGTTCGGAGGCGGCGAAGAAGGCTGCCGATACGCAGTTGAATGTCAGCTACAAGCAGTTGATGACGCGGCTTGAGTCTGACTATCGAGCAGATCCGGCATTGGGCGCGGAGTACGCCGCGAAGGTTAAAGAGTCGCAACGTGCGTGGTTGAAATTGCGCGATGCGAACTGCCCTTTGGAGGCGTTCGAGATCGAGACGGGGATGCCGGCGCATGTGTTCGCCGTTAACTCGTGCATCGCCAGAATGAGCCGCGAGCGCTCGGCGTATCTGGACAAGATTGTCCCTGCGCTTGCATCCGATAAGAGCGCTTCGACGGCTCCCACCAGCGACGCTTGCCCCTCGGAGGAGTTCGCGCCTTTCCTGACTGCGTTTTCCGCCAACAGCGAATCACAGCGCCGTCTCACGGCGATGACGGTCAAGTCGCTGGTGTTGAAACCGGTAGCAGGAAAGGATCGAAGTACCTTTGAGCCTTCGACCTCGGGAGTCAGTGGAGCTACTTTCAACTATCCGCTGATGGCTGCAATCACGCCCGGCAAGACACCTGGAGTCGAAATCGAAGAGGTCGATGACAATCACGTCAACGTTGTGGATAAACGGGCGGGTAACAGCAATGTGAAAATCTTCAACTTCTCTCGTCAGGCGTGCTGGGTGCTTGAGGGGATTGAGGATTGGTCGATCAGTGAGAAGGATCTTGTCGCAACGGACAACCCGGGAATGAGCCGCGCCGAGAACTTCTGTTATCAGCGTGCCGAAGCGCTAGGTGGGCTGGGGTTTCTTGAGCAATACCCGCTGACTGTGGAGTTGATTGAAGCGTCCCTGGAAAATTTCGTGTGTGCTGCAGAGTCAGGTGATGCACAGGCGAGCCTGTCGGCGGCAAGCCTAAGCCTTTCGCAAATGGCGTCTCAGTTGGAAACCCCGAAGGTTGAGGCGCTGTTCAAAGCAGCCTCGAAAATACCGAGTGGCGCGTTGGCCTATGCCACTTTTTTTTGTGTCGGAAACTCCACCGACTATAACGGCCCTTGCCTCCATCCCGAGCAGGCAAAAGAGCAGGTCATTCGGGCGATCACCATGGGTTCCACAGACGCGATGAATTATCTGGCCTCGACCTTTGAAGGTGGCGAGCTTGGAACGAAGGATATGTCGCGGGCGCTAGCCTGTTATCAAATGGCGGCTGACAAAGGTAATCAGTTGGGCATCTTCAACGTGGGGCGATTGGGAACACAAGGCGCTGAGCCGATCAAGGCCAGTCACTGCATCTGAAATGCCGGGTCATGTCTGATGCGTTTTCGCAGTCGTTGGGTCTGAATCCGTCCGGTAAAACGTTTAGTTTTTGAGCATCTGACGACCGCGATTTTCCTTTAAACTCCCCACCCCCAAGGAATGCGCTCAGGACATGGAATGCCAGCCCCCTCGACCTCGCTTCGCCCCGCGTTAGTGCTCTGGCTATACGCCGCCGCAATCGTGCACATTCTCGCCGGCCTCACCCTGACCTGGGCCGGTCACTCCGGATTACTCGACGGCTACCTGCACAATCTCGAACTCGCATTCTGGGGCGCTGATGCGGTTCCCACCGCCGGCCACGAACAACAAGTCTGGTGGCTCGCGCTGTTCGGCGCGACGCTGCAAAGTTATTCGCTGTACATGCTCGCGCTGGTGCACTTGGGCAATCGCTTGAAAACCCCGGCAGTCTGGGGCTGGTTGAGCGCCGGCATCCTGTTATGGGCGCCGCAGGACATGTGGCTTTCAGCGCAACAACAGGTCTGGTCGCACCTGTGGCTCGACGGTTTTGCGTTGCTGGTGTTGGTGCCGCCGTTATTCTGGCTGTATCGGCATGACCGCCGCAAATCCCCTTCAGAAAAGACTCCGAGCCAATCCAACCCGTTTGCCGGCGGCACTTTCAAGCGTGTGCTAATCACCGGCGGCACCGGGTTCATCGGTGAAACCTTGGTCAATCAATTACTCGACGCGGGCCACTCGGTCAGCGTACTGACGCGCGATCCATTGAGCGCAGCCAATCTATTCAACGGCCGCGTCCGCTGCGTGCATTCGCTCAGCGAACTCAGCCACGACGAAGCCTTCGACGTAGTGATCAATCTCGCCGGTGCCCCCGTCGCCGGCCCGCGCTGGACTCCCAAACGTCAGGCTCAACTGCTCGCCAGCCGAGTCGGCACCACCGAAGCGTTGATGACCTGGCTGAAGAACGCCAAGAACAAACCCACGCTATGGATTCAAGCCTCAGCCATCGGTTTCTACGGCGTGCGCGATGCCAGCGAAAGCCTCGACGAACACGCCAGCAAAGGCGATGGGTTCATGGCCGAACTCTGTGCGCGCTGGGAAGCCGCCGCGCAACCGGCCACGGAGTTTGGCGTGCGTCAGGTGGTGCTGCGCCTAGGCGTAGTGTTCGGTCCCGGCGGTGCGTTGACGCCGTTGCTGCTGCCGTTCCGTCTGGGTTTCGGCGGGCGCATGGGTGATGGTCGGCAGATCATGAGCTGGGTGCATCGCGACGATGTGCTTCAGGTGATCGCGCGGGCGTTCAACGACGACACTCTGCGCGGCACCTACAACATGGTCGCGCCCGAAACGGTCAGTCAGGCAGCGTTCGCCGAGCAGGCCGGCAAGGTCCTCAAGCGTCCGGTGTGGTTGCACATTCCCGCCGCGCCAGTGCGTGCAATGGCGGGGGAGATGGCGCAGTTGTTCTTCGACGGTCAGCGCGTGGTGCCGCAGCGTTTGACCGACGCCGGTTACACATTCCGTTATCCAACCCTCGACGCCGCTCTGCGCGATCTGACCTGAGGATCGTCCATGAGCAAGCCGTTGATGTACCTGCTGGCCGGCAACGGCAGCGCTGCCGATTGGTGGGATGACGCGCTGCCGCACTTTCAGCGCTACGACGTGGTGCCGCTGGAGTTGCCGGGCTTCGGCGCCAATCCGCTGCCACCCTGCGAGGATCTGGCGGACTACGCGCAGACCTTGTTGGCGATGACGCAGAAGGGCAGCGCGATCATGGCAGTCGGGGTCAATGCGTTGCTTGTATTGCATGCGTTGCAGCATCGGCCCGGACACTTTTCCCGCAGCGTTTTGTTGGCGCCGGTCGGTGCGTTTTTGTGGCAGCGTCGATTGCCGGCGCTGATGTCACCGCTGCCGATCCGCAAGACCATCCACTGGCTGCTGTCGAACAAGCCCAAGCTGTTCGCCCGCAAGTTCTCCAACCAGACCTGGACGCCCGCGCAGTACCAGCGCATGGGCGCCGGCTATGCGCGCTGCCGTGCGTTCGTGCCGCACTGGGATCTGATTCGCGCCGATACCGCGTTGCCGCTGCTGGAGTGGATCACCGATCCGGTCGAGCTGGTTTGGGGCGATCAGGACGCGGTGCTCGGCATCGAGCAAGCGGCGGCATGGTCGGCGATTCTCGCCCGCGCCGACCTGACCATCAGCCTCAAACCCGGTTGGGGTCATTACCCGTGGATCGACTCGCCCGCGCAGTTCGCGCAGTGGCTGGAGTCGGGCGAGCGCGGGTTTGTCGCGCACACCAAGGGCGGGCGTTTGCGCTTGGCTGAACTGGCGCGGCAAGCGGTGCCGGCGGCGCTGATTCTCAACGATTGCACTGACCCGCGTCTGCCGGCATTTCTCGCCGCCCAACCTGATGTGACCTGGGCGGTGCGCTCCTCCAGTTACGGTGAAGATCAGGCCGACTCGGCGAATGCCGGTTTGAGCACCACCTATCTGCGCGAACCGACCGCCAATGTGCCGAAACGCATTGCCGAACTGACGGCCGAAGGCGTCGAGGAAGTGGTGGTGCAACGCTTCATCACGCCGGTCGTTTCGGGGATTGCGTTCGTGCGCCATCTCTCGGTAGAACTCGAATGGGTTGAAGGCCATCTCGAATCGCTGGCCGACGGTCACGCCAGCCCCTCGCGGGCAACGCTTTCGAGGCTCGGCGATGCTTGGCGCAGCGGCACGTTCACGCCGTCCCACGGTTTGACCGAAGACCTGCTCTGGCGCTTTCTGCAAGACGTGCTGCGCGTGTTCCACTACGTGCCCGGCGACGTCGAATGGGCCTGGGATGGCTCGCAACTCTGGCTCCTGCAATACCGGCCGATCAGCGACTACGGCTGGCGCCGGCACCTGACCGCCGCGAACATCGCCGAGATCCTGCCGCCGCAACCGAGCGTACTGGTGGAGTACGCCCAGCGCCGCGCAGCCGCGAGTATCCCGGCGATCATGGCGCGTTGGGATGCGCGGGTGTTGCAGGACAACGAGCCGTTCACTGCCGTGTTCGGCGGCGCGTCCTATATCAACAATGATTTGTTCCTCGCAAGGCTGGCCGACTGGGGCATCAGCGCCGCTAACTACGCCGGTGAAGTCGGTGGCGCAACTCCGCATCTGCCGTGGCAACCGCTGAAGATGCTGCGTTCGTTGCCGCTGTTTTTGCGCATGCAACGCAGTGCTCGCAGCCATTTGCTGAACCTTGAAAACGGCTTGCAGCGCTTCGATCGGGAGCTGGCCGAACTTGTCGCCCAAGCTGCCGATGGCCAACAACTCGCGGACTGGTTCACCCGGTTTTACGTGTTCGTGGTGCAAGGCAATCTGTGCATCGCCACGGCGCTGGCCAGCAGCGGCGGTGATTGGCTGGGGCGCCCGCCGACGGCTTACGACAATCTTGAAAACAGTCCGCATCGATTGCCGTGGGAAACTGATCCGGCCACCCCTCGGCCCGCGTCGAGCGATCTGCCGCTGCAGCCATTCCCGCAATGGCCAGGGCTGATCCGTCTCGCGCATTCGAGCGGCCTGCCGGGCTTGCGTGGCTACTACCTGCAAGTGCGCGAGTGGTATCGCGACAACCTCATGCGCATCTTCTTCCGTCTGCACCACGCCATGCCGCTGGCGGATCGCGAACACTGGTTTGCACCGCATCCGGATGTGCGCACTCGCGATGGCAGCTTCTGGCAGGACGGTCGCGAAGGTGCGGAGCAGGCCACCGGGTTCATGATTTATCCGGGGCAGGTGCAGGGCATTCTGGGCGAGGATATTTTGCTCGAAGACACCCTCGATCCGGGGCGACATGCGCACTATCAAACAGCGCGGGCGGTGATTGCGCGGATGGGTGGGCGCTTGTCGCATGGCTCGACGTTGCTGCGTGAGTTGCGAAAGCCGTCGGCGGTGATGCCACAGGTTGATCCGGCGTGGGTGGGGTGTGAGGTGTTGTATCGGGATGGGGATTTGGAATTGATCAATTCGAAGGATGCGAAGTGAAACTACGATGCCTCCGCGAATTGATCTTTGGTCTGTTCGCGTTTTTACAGGTGGATTATGTGACTGCCGCAGGTCCTGTATTGGTCGGTAACGAGCCCGGCCAGTCGCCGGTTGCGCAAGGCCCGACCGAGACAGTTGTAGACATGGGGTCGTGTCGATTCTCCATGCCGCTGCTGCAGAACCAATGGCTGAAGTTCGACGATTTCTATTCGGTATTTATCGCAGCCAAACAACTGCCCAAACCGTCCAGCGCCCCCAGCTTGTGGCAAGCGCAGACGTCGAGTGGTGCCGACTGGCACTTCGAGAAACACGGTGACCTGAGCCAGCCGTGGTTTGGTTTGATGTGTGAAAACTCGGAGAACTTTTCGCTTCTCACCGACTGGAAACCCCCGGTAGACGATGCGTTTGCGGTGCAAGTCCTGCGTGACGACAACGACCGCAGGTGTCCGGCGACTCGTACCGATCAGGGCTGGGTGCCCAACTCTCTGGCGGGTCGTGCGAACACCTACACCTTCGAACAATGGGGTGGGGAGAACTCTTCGGGTTTCATCTTCGGTTTCCACGACAAGTCACGACGGCACATTACCCGCATCGCTTTTTGCCTGCTGAGGGGCAAAGACGTGCTGATCGGCTCGGCGGAATCGGGTTCATCCACCCCATTGGCGATCAGCAACGAAGGGTTCGAGCAAATCAGGAAAGCGGTGCGCGGCATTGCCTTCGAATGAACACACCCACAATGACTTGCGTCGATGGAGCTACAGCGTGAAAGGATTTTCGGTTCTTCTCGGCAGCTTGATATTGGCTGCCGCGTCCATGGCATTCGCTGCCGATCCAACCTTCAAGGATTACACCGTCACGCCAGTTTTCACCGGCCCCAACCATAAGCTGGTGCCGCAAGAAAACAGCAGCCCAATGATGGATCAGGCACGGGTGCAAGCCCTGAAAGGCAAGGTCAACTTTGCCGGCCATTACATCCTGCACAGGCTCGGCTGTGGCGGCAGCGCCATTTGCGGCGAAGTGCTGGACGCCCAGACCGGTGAAGTGGTTGGCGGTCTGCCGAATGCTTACGACGGCAGCACCTTCGGCATGGTTTACCAGCCCGACAGCCGTTTGATCATCGTGTCCGGCATCACGCTCGACGGCGAAGAAGATGCGCAGGGGAATGCTTTGGAAAGCGGCAACCGGGACCGTTACTACGAATTTGTGAACAACGAATTCCGGCTGCTGAGCATGACCGACGTGGAATCGTCGCCGATGGATGAGGAGTGAGTGGATGAACCGTCTTCTCGCGGGCAGCCTTAAGTGGTTGATGATTGTCATGAGCCTGACAGCTTCAGCCAATGCCTTGTCTGAAAATATTCAGATCGTGGGGGTTGGCGGGCACTTAGTGACATTGAAGGACAAGACATGGGGCAGGCCTGCTGCGGAGGCGGCGGTTGCCTCGTTTACCGCCAATGGAAAAACGTTTCCCCTCTATGTACCCGCGGTGGGTACTGAAACGCATGAGGCTTGGTTAAGTCCCGACAAGAAAACATTGCTCCTCCTTCAGACTCTGTATGGCGTTGTCATTGGCCAGGAGGGTGAAGAAATCCCAACAGAGGAAACTGGTTGCGGGGTCATTTCGATGGAGACCGGTTGCGTGCTCAGTCAGCCTGCAGCCAGGTTTTGCTACGGCAAGTGGGAGGGCAATCGGTGGACTTCCGGGGAAGAGGATGCGCCTGACCTCGTCCTGCAGACGCCGTCTCCAAAGGACTTATTGAAGCAGGTCTCAAATATTGAGATGCCGCAATCTCGCGTGGAAGAACTCGCATTCAATCTTCGCACTATAAGTCCAGAGTCCTATATGGCTTGTC
>Ga0157373_10002622_pt1 | contig 13639 bp, 6 predicted proteins | sample C65metaG_FD_113460 | JGI IMG/M metagenome (GOLD analysis project Ga0157373, IMG submission 113460) | Corn rhizosphere microbial communities from Kellogg Biological Station, Michigan, USA - C6-5 metaG | ecosystem: Host-associated > Plants > Roots > Rhizosphere > Soil | place: USA: Michigan... | reverse complement strand
ATTGGTTAACAGGTCATTAAGGGTTTTGCGCCAGTCGGTCAAAAAGCGTGCAGTGGTTTCATGATCTTTGATCACATAGCCAAATAAAGCAGGCAGCCATTTGCGAAGCTGATAACTGGAAACACGTTTAAATTCGGGTTCCATATCTTGAGTCCAGCTCTGAGTATGACATTCCCAGCTATCGATGAGCATACCATTTAGCAGCCCTCCGGCGAGTGGTCCATTTGCCCCCGAAAGTCGGCCTATGTAACCTGCAAAATGTGCATCAGTGCCTGATTTGGAAAACTTGTTTGCTTCCCATCCGGTTCCTTCGGCAGGTGCCGGTCCATTTCTCTTTCCGGAATTAACATGCCCCAGGCGCAGGATTGTCCAATTGCCTTTGGGTGCCTGCCAGTTTAGGCTTCCGTCGGCAGCCATCTTATCCGAAATATCAAGGATCTGATCGGGCTTAACAAATGCTTCTGGTGATTGTTTAGGGTTCTGACCAGCACGTTCAAGGCTCCTTAATGTCCAGGCAGCTTCCGATTCCCAGCTGTTTTTGCGTGCGGCAGAAAACAGACGAAGGGAACTAAGCGCCATGTCGTATTTATTGGAAATAGAAATGCGGTATTTTTTTACGCCGGCAAGTTCTGAGCAAGCGAAGGTAATTGGGCGGTCGTCCTGCCAGTTTGCCTGTGGCATTTCTGCACGCAGGATGTCTTTTATTTTACCGTCGGCCAAAATTCCCTGTATCGCTATTGCTACCCCCGGCTCGTAAGATTGACCATGATTAAAGGCCTGAACACATGAAAATTCTACACTGCGAAGTGCAGTGGCATCTGGAAATTCGACCTCTACCCAATAAGGTTTGGCAGGTGCTGCCGGTGCCAGGCGGATAGGATCTTTGGCTTCTCCCGCAAAATAGGGTTCCCATTTAAAGCTGGTATTGCTGTTAACAGATTGAGGTATAAGTGGCTTTCCGGTATCTCCAACAGGTGTTGGGAAAGCAAGTACGGTAATGTCTTTATAATCTCTCCACTCCTCGGTACTTGGCTCTGGTATTGGCAATACCTGATTGATGGTTTTGCCGCCAACTACATCAGTTCGGTTCCAGATCAGGTTCCGCATTGCATTGGCAGGTGTAATCCATGGACCTCCGGAAGTGGCCCATCCCGGACAGTTGTTCATAGAAAACCTGAGTCCCAAACGGCGGCATTCCTGAGCGGTATGCTTTACTGCATCGTCCCAATGGGTACTAAGACTGGTAATTTGTGGGCTGACTCCCGGCCATGGTCCACCAAACTGCCCGTGAAATAACTGGATCCCGGAAATACCGGACTTTGCGATTGCTTCCAGATCCCTGGTGATTCCTTCTTTTGATACGTTACCGCCAATGTAATGGAACCAGGTTTCTGGGTAGTAAACTTTTGAGGGTTTGAGAAAAGAGGACTCATCTTGCTTGCCAAATGGACGGTTGATCTCTTGTTGTGAAGGCACGAAGGGCACCTTTGCCAATTGAGCGGTTGCAGAAATTGAATAAGTAATGGAAAGAAGGATTCCTAGAATATATTTCACGTTTTGTGTGGTCAGGATTGGTCTGTTATACATTTGGTTTAAATCAAAACCAAGTTAGGGAACATTTGCCTGATAACCATCATGCACTGTCGGTAAGCGTAATAAAGCAGGGTGAAGCCTAAAATAGGCTACACCCTGCTTTATAATTTACTTTACAGGCACAAGCAGCAACGCATCTGCTACTACAGCGCCTTCTGATCCTTTTGCTGAAATCTCTACATAGGCCTTATTACCAGAGCTTAAGGAGTATGTACCTAAACTAACCCATTCACCTGAGGTTTGGCCAACTACTTTAACCTCTGCATCTTTTATCAAAACCTCTTTGGTGCTAGTGCCATCATGAACGTTGATGACAGTAACCGCAGCAGCATTTTTTAATTTCGGATAATAAGTATACAGTTCGTACTTTCCTTTTTTAGAAATCTCTGGCTTGTATCTGATTGATTTTGGACTTGAAGAAGTAGAGTCTGCAAGAAAATAATCAGGTCCATAACCACCGTGCGTATTAACAGTCCAGTCTCCTTTTTTCACGACTTTGCTTGCGTCACTGTTGTCTACCAGAATTTCAGGTGCACTGCCATCTTCCAGTGGATTTCTTTTTAGCTGAGCCTGGATCTGTGAAACATCTACTTTCTGTACGGTCTGCTTATTGTCTATAGCTTTGGCCGCAGCTACCGCAGCAGATTGTCCAAGTACCATAAACACAGGCTCCATGCGGATGGAACCGTAGGCAATATGACTGGCAGAAAGGCAAACCGGAACCAGAAGGTTGCCCACTTCGCTTTCTTTAGGGATAATTGCACGGTAAGAAATTGGATAGGGTCCAAAGCCGTGTTCTTCTACATTACCCTCATTTTTCACCATGCCGTTGACTACCTGTCTGTCGCAATTGTGAGAGTCCATGCCATAAGCAGCCATTCCTACCCCATCTTTAACAATTTCCTTTCCCTGACAATGGTGCTGGGTCATGACCAATTCTCCAACCATCCTTCTGGCTTCTCTGATGTAAAGCTGGTGCGACCAGTTTCCCATGTCAGTGTACTCATCTTTAGGATATCCCCATAGGTTAAGCTCAGTCCTGATGTGTTCAGGAACACGGGGATCATTACCTACAAAATAGAGCAGGCCTTTGGTGTAATCAACATGCGCCTTCCATATTTCGGCCCTTTTCTGATAGTCCGCATCTGGATATTCCCAGTTCATACCTATCATATCAGTAGAGAAACCATTTCTGTTGTTGATATCGGTTTTTTCATTGGGCATGCCACTCCAGATAAAGCCATCTTGCAGGGATTTCCATGGTCGTTTTTCCATTTGCCTGATCAGCAATTCGTATTTCTCTGGCTGATAGTTTTCCGGTTTGGTAATTGGAATCTGGTTATCCTTATTTTTAGTTAAGCAGATTCTAAAGTTATAAGCCTGAACTTTTTTATCTCCTGTTCCATCTTTTTCAAGCACACCCGGATTAATTCCCCAAACCAATCCGCTTGAAGCATCACCCGGAGTTTTGTAGGGATCTATCCCATCCAGCATCTGATGTCCTTTCATGAACTGAACGCCATTAAAGGTTTCTTTGTACAAATCATTTGCTTCTCTCCCCACCGTATAGGACACACCTGCCTTTGCCATCAAATCACCTTCATAAGAACAATCGATAAACATTTTGGCTTTAACCTTATTGTCTGGCGCTGTTTTGGTTGAACTCTCGAGCGTGATTTCGCTGATGATGTTTCCGGTTTTGGCAACCGTTGTTAGGCGATTTTGGTATAGCACCTCAACTTTGGCTCTTTTAATATAATCTTGAAACAGGTTTTCGGCAACATGAGGTTCAAATACCCATTGTTCAAATTTACCATAGTGCTGCCCTATTCTCCTATAGAAATCGAGCGCTAAGCCGCTGATGGCATATTTATTACCGATATCAGTAAGGCCAAGGCCACCGGAGCTCATCCCGCCAAGGTGTTTTCCAGGCTCTATTAAAAGTACCGTTTTGCCAAGCTTTGCGGCTGTATAAGCAGCAATTACGCCAGAGGACGTTCCTCCATAGATACAGATGTCATAATCTGTTTTTGCAGGTTGCTGCGCTATTGTAGGTTGCAGCGAGGTGATGATCAGGACGGGTATCAGCAGGTAAAGAAAAAGATTTTTCATAACTAGTAATTAGGGTTTTGAATTAATTTAGGATTGGTAACCACCTCTATATTAGGGATTGGCCATAGGTAATCTCTATTTTTATTGAAGGTGCGTATTTCTATTACCCTCAAATCGGCACGGTTAGGTACATTTGTGTAATCTGCTAAACCATTCTCATCTATTTGTGGCGCCGCTGCAACCAGACCTCTTTGCACCCTTCCGTAGAAGTTTCCGGTCATGGCTTTCTCAGCGATATTCCATCTGCGCAGGTCAGTTTGTCTGAAACCTTCCATTGCTAACTCATAAAGTCGTTCTTTGTGCACCAGACTGCGAAACTCGGTTTGTGATTTACCCGATGCAATGGCTGGCATGTTTACACTAGGGCGTTGTCTTACCAGATTAATGGCGTCATAAGCAGATTGATCTAACTGATTGAGCTCGTTTTTAGCTTCGGCATAAATCAACAGGATTTCGGCATAGCGTATCTGGATTACGTTGAGTTCTGAATTTGAACGATCTGGTTTATCAGCCAGGTCTACATATTTTCGCCAGCAATAACCAGTAAAGGTTGCAAAGGCATTAATGGCTTCCTGGTTATCGACACGTTTTGCCGGTGTGGTATCGTAATTCCAGCATTTTAAACTGTCTCTATGCGTTTCGAACTGGTAATTGAAATATATTGATCCGGGCAATGCAATGGTAAAACCAAGTCTGGGATCACGGTTCTTATACGGATCTTTAGGATCAAAGAGTGGTGATTCATCAATATTCAATCCATCGGTACATGGATAAGCATCCACAAGAGATTGAGACGGAACTTTATTTGAGAAACCTTGTCCATTCCTGGACAGAAGTGCAGTTGGAGTAGCATGGGTTTGGGTTTTTGATGCACGAAGGTATTGAAATGCCCAGATGATCTCGTTGGAATTTTGCCCGGCATAACTAAACAAAGCTCCAAAATCGTTGTGCAGGGCATATGTTTTTAGGTCCATTACCGCTTTGGCTGCGTCAACGGCATCTTGCCATTTGCCATTGTTTAATGCAGTTCGGGCTTTAATAGATAATGCAGCTCCTTTTGTGGCCCTGCCAATATCACCTCCGGTATAGCTATTTGGTAAATCAAGAGCTGCTTCGGTTAGCTCTTTCATGATAAAATCGGCCAGTTCAGCTTTAGGCGTTTTTGGAATCTGAGCTTCTTCGAGCTTTAACATTTTAGTAACCAATGGCACTCCACCAAAATAATCGATAAGATACTGATAGGTATACGCACGGATAAAACGGGCTTCAGCTTTTGAACGGTTAAATATTGCAGGAGTAGTTTTGTCTTTTACTTTGTCAAGATTATCCAGAATAAAATTACATTTTGCAATCACAGTATACGCTTGTTTCCATATTTCTAAGGCATAAGTATTGTTACTGTCCTGATTACCTTTTCCGATACTTTGTAAGGCACTATTGTTACGGTCCCAACCAATATCTGTTCCATCATCGATACTAAGGTTGAGCGGCATGCCATCAAGTGGAGCATAAGCTGCAGATTTATACAAGCCATTAACGGCAAGAAGGAGTTCATCCTGGTTAGCGAAAAAAGTTTCATCTGAGGGACCTGACAAAGGGCTCTTATCGAGGTATCCTTTTTGGCATGATGGTGCAACTGTTGCTAAAACAACAGCTAACATAATTAGGTATATATTTGTTTTCATCTGTTTTATTCTTAAAATGTAACATCTAAACCAAAAGTGTATAACTTAACCTGAGGATAGATATTTCCCGCGCCTACCGGTGCTTCTACATCATATCCGTTAAGAAAACGATCGAATGAAGCGACGTTAGAACCATTTGCAAAAACTCTAAGTCGGCTAATGCTCAATTTCTTTATCATGTTAGCTGGCAACGTATAACCTATCTGAATATTTTTTACACGTAAATAAGATGCGTCTTTAAGCCAGAAGGTAGATGCCTGCTCATTGTTCGACTCACCAAAAGCCAGTCTCGGGTATTTGGCATTGGGGTTTTCCGGAGTCCAGCGATCTTTATTTTCCTCTCGAATCGTCCCTCCAAGTGCCCCGCCTACATTGAATGGCAAAACACCTGGACCATTTACATAACCATTGGCTTTACCAACGCCTTGTAATAATACTGAAAGGTCGAAACCTTTATATGAGGCCCCTATGTTTGATGCAAAAGTGAATCGTGGAATGGTACTGCCCATTATGATTTTATCGCTTTCATTGATCAGGCCATCGCCATTTTGATCTTTATATTTAATATCACCGGCTTTAACCGTACCAAACTGTTTTGCATGTGCAGCCGCTTCCTCGTCGGATGCGAAAAAACCTTGTGCCTGGTAACCAAAAAGAGAATTGATAGCATAACCTTCACGATTTACAATTAAGCTAGCAGTCTGGTTGATGCCTTTCATGTCTATTATGGTATTTTTAACGTCAGACAGGTTGACACCAACGCTATAATTGAAATCTTTGACATTTCCCTTGTAGTTTATGCCCAACTCCCAGCCCTTGTTATCAACAGTTCCTGCATTCTGAAATGGAGCGCCCAAACCAAGGGTTAATGGAATATCAAGCCGCAAAAGTATATCTCTGGTACGCCTTTGGTAATAATCGGCAGTAATGCTTAGATTATTCAAAAGCGTTAAATCAATACCAATATTTTTTTCTTCAGTAGTTTCCCAGGAAATGTTCTTATTGGCCATGGCTTTTAATGTTGCTGTGTTGGCAATCTGTTTACCCAAGGCTGTAGATTCAAAAACCAGTGCAGTTATTGATGGATAGGTACCAATGAGTTGATTCCCCAGTCTACCCCATGAAAGCCTCAATTTTGCTTCATTTATGGTATTTTTTAATCCACTAAAAAAACCTTCTTCCGAGATCCTCCATCCTGCCGATGCTGAAGGGAAAAACCCATACTTATTTCCTTCTGCAAAGCGGGAGGACCCATCATACCGTGCATTGAGCTCCAATAGGTATTTTCCCTTGTAGCTATAGTTTAATCTGCTGAAAAGGGATTGCAATGCCCATTCTTCTGCACTTCCAGTGGCAGTTTGATTTAACGCAGAGCCGCCATTTAGTATTGGATATTCTGGCAGGATATAGGTGTCTCTATACCCCTGTATCCATTCTGAATAAAAATCTTCTCTGGAACCTCCTACAAGAAATTTAAGGCTATGGTCATTAAAGGTTTTGCTGGCTGTAAGGGTAGCGCGCATGTTATTAAAAAAAGACTGCGATTGGTTTTGAGTAAGTGATGTTAATGCAGGGGTAAGAAAACTCGGACTCCCATCTGGCAAATAAGACTGGATTGCCTTCTTGAACCTTTTATTAGATGACAATGCATATTTTGGAGAATAAGCTGCCTCTGCCTCCAGCCATTCTACTGGCTTATAATTTAAAGTGGCATTAATACTTCCAAATGGACCTCTTACTCTGTTGGTGCCTCCGTCTCTACTTACAGAGATTGGATTGGTACCATTCCAACCCACTCCCCATTGCCCGCTTTCAGTGATACCGATCTGATTCGCGGGAATTCCGTTCATCCACTGAAATATCTCACCTGAACCAATATTGGCGTCTGGAGAAGCTGAAGGCTCAGTAGAGATGGCATTTACGTACTGCAGATCGACCTTAGCCGTAAGTTTTTCAGAAAAAGTAATATCTGCATTATTACGTATGGTGTAACGCTTGAAACCTGAATTTTCAATGATACCTTTCTGATCGAAAAGCCCGAATGACCCTAATAGTTTTACTTTTTGTGTTCCACCCTGAATGGTCAAAAAATGACTTTGTTGTAATCCAGAACCAGTTAGGGTTTCCTTTTGCCAGTCGGTATTCGGATATAGATCAGAACTGACACCATTTTGTTCTCTATACTTTTGGATCAGCGCGTCAGAATAGAGAGGTGTCCGGCCGGTATTAGCGTATGCTTCATTGATTAGCAACATGTAATCCAGCGCATCTACCAGTTTCGGCATATTAGTTGGATCCTGCCAGCCAATATAGTTGTTATAAGAAATACTGACCTGGTCATTATTTGCCCTTTTTGTAGTAATCAGAATTACGCCATTTGCGGCTCTGGAACCATAAATTGAAGAAGATGCCGCATCCTTAAGAATGGATATAGATTCTATTAAATTAGGATCTATATTATTCATAGAGCCTTCGATACCATCTATCATCACTAATGGATTGGCACCCAAAGTCGCATCAGCGCTGCTCAATGTACCTACGCCACGAACCCTTATTGTTGCCCCATCACTACCTGGTCTGCCTGAGTTTTGTTTTACGGTAACTCCAGGAGCCATACCTTGTAAAGCGGCTGAGGTTTGCCCCATTGGCCGTGTAGCCAGATCTTTTCCCGTAACCACAGATACAGCGCCTGTTAAGTTCACTTTTTTCTGTGTTCCGTAACCAACCACCACAACCTCTGTCAGATCAGTATCGTCGGTCTGCAGTTTTACATTGATACTGGTCTGATTACCCACAAGAATTTCCTGTGAAGTATAACCAACGTAGGAAAACAGTAAGGTGTTTCCGCTATTGGCTTCAATTGAATAACGCCCATTCTGATCAGTAACAGTTCCGGCATTGGTTTCTTTAACTTTTACGCCTACTCCTGGCATCGCCATTCCCGAAGCATCGGTTACCGTTCCTCCGATTTTTTGACGTGCATTGTTTACTGCGCCCTGGTCTGCTTTATTGTCGACAGGAACAGCTGGTGCGACCGCTTTTTGCAGTACAATGTACTTTTCCTTAATCACCCAGCTAAGCCCTTTGCTTTTAAGTGTGGAGTTTAATACTTCTGCCAGTTCAGTCTGATTAAAGTCGACCGTGATTTTTCCGGTATCGTCCAGCAGTTTATTACTGTAGAATACGGTTAAACCAGTTTGTTTTTTAATGGTTTTAAATAATGTGGCAATGGTAATGTTCTTGCCTTTGAGGCTGATCTTGCTGATGCCTTGCGTGTTTGCACGAACTGGCAATAAAATAAACAAGATCAAAATAACCGGCAAAGATAGCCGGCCTAATCGGGTTAGTTTTTTAAGCATACATTTAAAGTTTATATAAGGTTTGCTCTAAGACGCAGCTTTTACCCGAATGGGTGAATGGTGTTTTAAAAAATATTACCTGAAGGTCAATATTCCATTTTTTAGCTCGGCTTGCATACCTGAAGTAAGTTTCAAATTACTGATTACTACATCCAGGGGCAGGTTTTTGTCAATTTCGCCAGTAAAGGTTTGCTGGGAAACTGCTGGGGTTTGCCAGGCAATTTTTACATCAAACCAGCGATTTAAGACCTGCGAGATCTGGGATAGTGGTTGGTTATGGAAGGAATAAGTACCGTTTCGCCAGGAAAGTACTTCTTGCGCATCAAATGTTTTGACCTCCAGATGCTCTTTTCCGATTACGGCTTCCTCTCCAGGTTTTAATTTAATAACCTGATTATCTTTCTTGGCAGACACAGATCCCTCTACTAGCGCTGCAGTGAAATTTTGAGCGGTATACGCATTTACATTAAAAGAAGTTCCATGCACATGCACATCAGCATAAGAAGTATGTACAATAAATTCTTGCTGGGGGTTCTTTGCTACTTCGAAATAGGCCTCTCCGGTTAAATAAACCTCCCTTGTTTGTTTTCCGAACTGGAAAGGGAAACGCAGACTGGATGCAGCGTTCATCCACACTGTGGTACCATCTGACAGTTTAATTTTATAGTCTTTAGTAACCGGAACAAATAGTGTCGCCCATTCCTGACTATCGGCATTACCGGCGTTATAGCTTAGCTCCTTTTGTTTGGTATTGATTTGGGTTTGGCCTAATTTAATCTGCTTATTGTTGGAAAGATCGACCGCTTTTCCCTGATCCGTTTTAAGGTATACTTCTTTAAATGCCTGGTTCTGAAGTGATGTTTGGGTTTGATTGGTGGAGTTAAAATACCATGCAAGTGGAAGGGCAATGGCCAGCATTGCAGCAATACCACTTAAGGCCCATCTGTTTCTGCTGAAAAATGAACCAGGTTGCTGGTGTAGGCTTTCGCTTGTCTTTTCCCAGGCCTGATCAGGATTGAGTCCGGACAGGAATGCTGCTGCTTTGGGGCTTCCCATTTTAGCTTTCAATACCTCCCAGAACTTTCGCACTTCGGCGTGGCTTGCAATGGCATGCTCCGCAACAAGGTTATCCTGTTCACTGATCGTTCCTGCTATCTTTTCAAATAAAAGACCTTGTATATATTCCTCGTTATACTCCATTACTACACATTAGACGCAATTAAGCGATTATCAGGTGAATATTTCATTTAAAATTAATGAGTTTTTTCTGCAGGGCCTTTACAGCCAGTTTTAAATGGGTTTTTATGGAGTTTACAGAGAGGCCCATTTCCTCTGCTGCTTCCTTATATTTTTTATCTTCCAGATATACCAGCTTAAATGCCTTTTGGCGCTGAGTTGGCAGTTGTTCAAATACGAGATCAAACTTTCCCTGGTAATCATTTTCCTGATTTGTTTCCTGATCCTCTTCTCCCTGCCAGCTTTGTTCTTCTGTATACGCGTTAAGCTTACGCTCAGATACCTTCTTATCTCTGAGAACTGTTAAGCAACGATTGTGAACTGAGCGTAGCAAATAAGCCTTTATTGAGGTATTGATGGACAGGAAAAGCTTTTTCTGCCAGATAGCGATGAAAAGGTTCTGAACCAGGTCCTCGGCCTCCATATCATCCTCCAGCATAAAATAGGCTTTAGTGGAAAGAACCTTATAATATTTCTTAAAAATCAGCTCATAAGCGGTGTAATCTCCGCCTTTAAGTTGTTCCAGTAATATTTGGTCTTCATCTTCCATTATGAACTCAGGTAAACTAAAGATATAAGTTCAAATGAATAATATCAAAATTTCACACAAACGTTTGCATAAATTTTCGGTATGCAGAAGCGTTTTTAGTTAATTTTTTGCAAAGAAATTTCAAACAGGGAAATGTTATTTGGAAATTCCCGGACTTAATTTCAACCAAATCAGGGACATTCTGTTGAGACATCTGGCTTTAAAGCCTTTATCAAACGCTTGCGCAGCAGTTGTAACACCTTGACTTACAACATTACTGGATACTTTATTACTTTTTCATATCAATTCATCCTTAACCAAATTTTATGAAAAAAAGTAATCTTTTATTAGCGTGCGTTTTTTGCAGTATTCTCTTCACATTTTCATGTAAGAAGGCAGAACACCTCCAATCAGAAGAAAAAGATTTGTCGGTTCACGACTCCACTGCTGAAATTATTACCCAAACCCGAAATGTAAACATCGTTTACTTTGTACCCAGCGACCTGGATACATTGGCCGGCTATCAAAAAAGATTGAGCGACCTGTTATTGTGGACCCAGGAATGGTACAAACAGGAAATGAACCGTAATGGCTATGGTTATAAAACTTTCGGCCTTGCCAATGACGGTTCAGATGGCGTAAAGATCATTACGATAAGAGGTAGCTTACCTAAAAGCGGCTATCCATATTCAGGTGGCTCGGGAGCGGTAGCTAGTGAAGTGAATGCTTACTTTGCTGCTCACCCGGCCGACAATACAAGCGACCATACGCTAATCATTATACCAAGATATTCCATTGGTGCCAATGGCACGCCTAGCGGGGGTCCTTTTTATGGTACCGGCAGGTGGTGTTATGCATTGGACTATGAAGAAATGGATATCCAGAATCTTGGCAAAACGGATGCTGTCGGCAATCGATTCAGTGTATGGTTTGGCGGTATGGTTCATGAATTAGGCCACGGACTGAACCTGCCACATAACAGGCAAAAGGTTTCGGAAGATGCTACGCTAGGTATGGCTTTAATGTGGGCGGGCAATGGTACCCTAGGTAAAAGCCCTACTTTTTTAACTGCTGTTGATGCGGCAGTTTTAAATACCAATCAGGTATTTAACAACAATAGCAATACATATTATGGCTCAGTAACATCGAGTATCAATAAAATACATGCAAGCTATTCCAGCGCCCAATCTTCGATTATAGTATCAGGTAAATTTACGTCGACCGGCAATGTAACGAGTATTCTCTATTTTAATGATCCTAACGTGAACAACGAGGGTACAGGTGTGAACCACGATTACAACGCCATCGGCTGGGAATCGAAAAAAATAGGTACCGACAGCTTTAGGGTAGTGATGCCTATTGCCGATCTGGTAGAAAAGGCAGATGGGATTCCTTATGAATTAAAAGTTAAACTGGTACACGACAATGGCACTGTTACCCAACAGATCTATAGCTATACATTTGCAGGTGGGATTCCTGTTTTAAATTTCAGTACCAGAAACGAGCTTAGTAAAACAGGCTGGAGCATTGCTTCATTCAGTTCTGAGGAAACAAGCGGTGAGGGTGCCGTAAATGGCAGGGCCAGTACACTGATTGATGGAAGTGGAAGTACTTACTGGCATTCGCGCTGGTCAAGTTCAGCAACCTCCTACCCTCATAATGTGGTGATCAACCTGGGATCTTCTAAAACTGCAAGCGGCCTTAGTTTAACTCAACGTAGTGGTTTGAGCCGTGCGGTTAAGAATTTCGAGGTACTGACCAGCACTAATGGCATTAATTTTACTTCGGTAAACAACTATGTTGCCGCAAACGCAGACGGACCTCAATACTTTGATTTTGGAAGTGCAAAGACTTTCAAATACATAAAGGTCATCGCCAATTCTGCGCATGACGGATTACAGTTTGCAGCTTTAGCCGAGTTGGGATTGTACTAATTAGGGAAGGTTAGTTAATAGTAACAGGGGGCGTTCATACTTTTGAACACCCCCTTGTTATTTTAGGCCGCAGACTTACAAGCCTTTAATCCTGTTCTGTTCATCCCAAGCGCCATTACGGTCTCTTAAGCGCTTGTTGTTCTTGGCATTTTTGCTGATCCTATAACTGAAAGAAAGTATAACTGTTCTGGTATCCTGCCTGTTTCTAAATATAGCACTGGAACCAACTACATTATGGATACTGCCTTTACGTATGGCTGAATAGAATAAATCGCTGCCATTAACCCCTATGGAACCATTACCTGAAAACAGTTGCTTTTTAACTCCTGCTCTAATGCCCGCTATCCCAAAAGTTGTTACCTGATTGGAATAATTTCGGCCTCCCCAGTCAAAAGCAAGTTCGGCACTCCAGGTTTTGCCTAAAGAAAAGCGGTTATACCAGTTAAACGACTGCATAACCACAGCTGTATCTACAGTAATCCCATTGAACTCGGATTGTAAATGTACCCGCTCAGGATTGACCGTAAAATCGGCATTCCACCATTTGAAAATATCCTGATTATACGAAAGCATTAATCCTGTTATGATAACAGATCCGACGTTTTCTGGTCTCTTGATATATACATCATTAATGGCTTTGATAACAGGGCTGCTGGTATTGGACATAAATGAATAATAAACGTTGGTGGTCAGTTTATCTTTAAATACATGAGTGAGCTGAATATTATTGGTAAACTCGGGACTAAGAAATGGATTACCAGACTCCTGATTATACTTTTGCACTACCATAAGAAAAGGATTCAGCTGATCATAAGCAGGTCTGTTGATGCGTTTTCCATAGCTTAAAAAGAACTGATTCTGGTTTGTAGAATCGGGCTTATAGGAAAGGAAGAATGACGGAAAAGCATTGAAGTAATTCCTTACAAAGGATGAATCGGATTTTTGTATGTTCCCCAGCTGATCCCCTTTGGAACTGGTATGTTCCACCCTAAGCCCCACCTTAACACCAAGCTTACCAAATTCACGGTACCCCTCGACATATAAGGCATTGATGTTTTCGCGATATAAGAATGCGTTTGTTCTATTGTAATCTGGTTGTTCCAGTTCAGCAGCGCCAGAAAAGTAGTTGGCCTGATTATCTGTTTTTATAAAGCTTGATTTTAGACCCGCACTGAGTTTGTAATTATTTTT
>Ga0157373_10002617_pt1 | contig 13653 bp, 20 predicted proteins | sample C65metaG_FD_113460 | JGI IMG/M metagenome (GOLD analysis project Ga0157373, IMG submission 113460) | Corn rhizosphere microbial communities from Kellogg Biological Station, Michigan, USA - C6-5 metaG | ecosystem: Host-associated > Plants > Roots > Rhizosphere > Soil | place: USA: Michigan... | reverse complement strand
GGCAATGTAGCAACTGGAAATGGGCACGATCACATCACGCAAGCGCAAGGACAACTCGACGGCCTACACGGCGCAGATACGGATCAATCGGGACGGGCGCACAGTTTATCAGGAAAGCCAAACTTTCGACCGAAAGCAGGTCGCCCAAGCTTGGATCAAACGGCGTGAGACTGAGCTGGCTGAACCTGGTGCGATTGAGCGCGCAAATCGTAAGGGTGTGACGATCAGAAAGATGATCGAGCAGTACCTGGACGAGTACGAGAAGATCCGGCCGCTGGGCAAGACCAAGAACGCGACATTGAAGGCGATCAAGGATACCTGGCTGGGCGACCTCGACGACTCGGCCCTGACCAGTCAAAAGCTAGTGGAGTTCGCACAGTGGCGGATGAGTAAAGAGGGTGGCGGTGTTCAGGCGCAAACAGTCGGTAATGATCTCTCGCACCTGGGCGCGGTTTTGTCCGTGGCGCGACCGGCATGGGGCTATGAGTTAGATCCGCTAGCGATGCCTGACGCACGCAAGGTATTGCGTAAGCTGGGTATGGTGAGCAAAAGCAAGGAGCGCAACCGCCGGCCGACGCTCGCTGAGTTGGACAAGCTAATGGGGCACTTCTTTCAAATGCAGGAACGTCGTAAAGCTCAGATCGACATGCCTAAGGTTATTGCCTTTGCGCTTTTCTCGACGCGCCGGCAGGAAGAAATTACCCGTATCCGCTGGGATGATCTGGACGAGTCACGTCAGGCCGTTCTGGTGCGTGATATGAAGAATCCGGGTCAGAAGATCGGCAATGACGTTTGGTGTCATTTGCCTGATGAGGCATGGGCAATCTTGCAGTGCATGCCCAAGGTTGAAAAGGAGATCTTTCCCTACAACGCCAAGTCAGTGTCGGCCGCATTCACGCGGGCGTGCCCGATGCTCGGCATTGAGGACCTTCACTTTCACGACCTTCGTCACGAAGGCGTGAGCCGGTTGTTTGAAATGGATTGGGACATACCCAGGGTGTCGAGTGTTTCTGGGCATAGAGATTGGAACTCTCTCAGGCGTTACACCCATTTGAGAGGAAGAGGGGATAGCTACCTCAATTGGGTTTGGTTACAGAAATGTCTTGAGCAGGTTTCTATATAATTGTTGTGGCATAAATTTCATGGAGTTGAAATGAAAGATAAGTTTGCAGTTGACTTGGGGCGCATTGGTCGAACTTGGGGGCGTGATTTAGGGTGGCAGGAAATTAGCGAAAGAGATTGCCAGTTCTGGGCGAATGCACACCAAGTGCTCAATAGCTATGAGTATGAGGTTAACGGTGGAAAATATATTGTTACGGCGGATCTGCATAAGGTATATGAATGGTATGTGTGGGCGGATAAGTGCGGGCGTTATTATGATGACCCGAAGGGTTATTCAGGGATGGATACATCCTTTTTAAACTCCGAGATTGACTTGGTTTTAGAAGTGGAAGTTGAGTTTTTTGTGAATGATGCCGGTGTAGACGTTCGCCCGGTGCATTTGAAACGTTTTGCTGAACAATATTTTTACGATGTGTTTTTCATTGCGAATATAGCATTGCCAGGCTCATGTGAGTTTCTGAATGCAAGGTTCATTAATCTTTACCACTCTGGTGAAGACTATCACCATGAGAAGATGTATCTGTCATCATATAATTTTGAGCTCTCGCATCTTGACTTTATAAAAGGTGAGAGGTTCGCTCCTAGTGTGTTGGCGATAGAAGACGTTATGTCTTGGTACAAAGAGCTTGGCTTAGGGGTTACCCAGATAGGTGATTCAAAAGCTGCAAGAGCGATCTTTGCTCTTTTGCATGTATGTAAATCAGAAATGGATATCACGAGTATAATTTGGATGTTTCACGCCTTTGAAGCTATTTACGTCACACGATACGGAGAGTCTGTTACAGGTATGGTGTCCAGGATGATGGTGCTTCTCGACCTACCTGTCAGCCAACAGAAAAGGCTCACAAAAGAGCTGCGCATTTTATACGAAGAAAGAAGTGCTTTTGTACATGGCGGATATAGGGTTCATCATCCACTAAACAGTGAGCAGCTTGATCCGCGTTTGAGTGACTCGCGATTAGATACTTATGATTTATGCCAGTTTGGTTTTAATTTGGTGGTTCTTTCTTTCCAGAAGCTAATCGAAAAAGGTTGGTTTGGTATGGCAGTCGTTGAACAGGTTGAAGGGTTGCGTGAGCCTGAGTCAAATATATAGCGCCTGGATTCTCCGAAGCCCTGTCGCGTCGATGCGACAGGGCTTCTATCTATTTTATGCAGCTCTTCCCATTAGTTGATTCTGTTCTCGTGTTGCCTTTTCTCGCTGGCGGTCAATGTAGTCTGCAAGATCCTTTAGGTAGATACCAAGAGCAGCTTTTTGACTATCTGCTCCCAAGCGGACAATGGGAATATCAATTTCGCCATCCAAGCGCTTCCGTTTAAACTTTTCTACGGTTAAATGCATGTAATCTGCACATACGCGATCAAGTGGAATGACTGCTTGCCCTTCGTATTGGGCCATGAGTAAAAACAATGTATTCATGCAGCCTCCGACATGTTGATTGGCTCCCATTCGCTATCGCAGAGCCCGTATGAGCTTGAGCAGGCATTCTGATCACTTGCCATCAATAGATCGTATTGAATGCCGCCTCGGACCGTTTTAGACCATTCGACTGCCTGACGGATGTTTGCGATTTCCATTACCTCAAGAGCTGTCATATCAGCGATTGAGCCTTTCGGATGTTTGGCATTGGAACCCGCGAAGAACGTGGCTGCACCTCGCTTGCTGGCCTGTTGTACCAATCGTTCCCATCGGTCTATTCGGTCAACGACCTCAGGAAAGCGCAGAGCGATCTCGCGCAGCTCGTCCTTCCGGCAATTGATACAGGGCATACATCCCACGCGGCCCATACCCTGGGAGTAGAGTGGGTTTGGTTTGATCCCCATATACCGATGCGCCTCAAAGACCGCTGGGATATCCCACTTCAAAATCGGGCGGTAATTGAACAGGCCTCCACCGACCTCATCGCACTCAGACAGATACCGCCGGTTAAGCGATTCGTCCGCACGAACACCTTGCCAACTGATCAGCATGTCTCCACGTCCCATCAATGGCATTAGCACCTGTTCAAGCATTGGGTCGCGCTTCAATTCCATTGTGCAAAACTGGGCTTTTCGACTGGGGAAGCGGCCCTTCCACATGCATAGGTCAAGAAACGGGATGCCGGTCGGCTGCAATACTTCAAGAGCAGATACCACCACTTGTTCCTCGACACCTTGCTCGCGCCACTTGGTTTCGATGAATTTTCTTTTGCCGGCGATTTGATGAGTAAAGTCGGCTTTCACGCGTTTAATGGGGATACCCGTGACTTCTTCCAGATATTCAAGGTATTCGTGAGTCTGTTCGTGCTCATTCCCAGTATCAGCGAAGACAGCCTGCAGATTTGGCACGTCCAGGGCGAGAGCGACGAGCAGAGTTGCGGTGCTGTCCTTGCCACCGCTCACACTGACGATGTTGTGAGTGGTCATGCGAGGCCCCCGTAGATTTTTGCCGTCGAAATCTTCAAGCTGGCCGCAAACGAAGTGGCACGGAGCTGCGTGTGAAAGATTTTAAGTTTCCTGCTGGAATGATTACTTGCACGATGTGGATGCTTTGGTTTGCAGTTGTACTCGTGCCCTTGCTTTGGTGCTTTATGGGCGCGTTCAAGTACTGGGAGATCAAGCAAGCTGAAGCAGCATCCTGGGTTCAAGCGGTTGGGTCTATTGCTGCCATCGCCAGCGGCGTCGGTGTTCTGATTTACCAGCGAAATGAGAAAGCTCGTGAGATCAGGCTTGCCAACACGCAGCTGACTGAGAAGATCGTCACCGTAGCAGTACATATCAGTGCAATCTTTGACTCGTCCGATCCGATTAACTCCTACTACCATCCAGAGGTCGGGATCGCCAATAGACTTAAGAGCCGACTGGAGGAGAGTCGCAGGCTTCTCCGTGAGATAAGTCTCCAGGAGCTGCCGACTCATGAGCTTTGTATTTTGTGGCTGGAGTGGCGCCAAGGAATTGATGATCTTTTGGTTTACTACAGCTCTTACGTTGAAAGGCCTGATGATGCTCAAAAGGAGCAGCACACAGATAATTTTCAGAAGGCGTGGCTCGCTGGTAAAACGTCTTGTGAAATGATACTGGATCACTTTCGCGGTAAACCTTTTTGACTCCTCAGCAGGCTGCGCGGGCGGGCGATTCTGAGCGATTAGCGTTGCATTGTGTGTGGCTGCCTCGCGCAGCTTTTCGTGGGGTATAAGCGCCTCGGTGATGCTGCTGGCAGAGGCAATAATGCCTGCTGCTTCGCAGCAGAGACTGTTTGTTTCTAGTACTGCGACGCTGGTTTCTTTGCAGAGCAAAGCGGTCATGGATTGAGTGTCGTGCCGGTCCTTTTGCATGCCGCTTTCCTCCGAGGTTTGGTTGCGCGGTGGTTCGTCAGCCGCTGGTGAGGCGTGTGCCGTGTAGCGGGGGTTGCCGGGTTGAGTAAGGTTCTCGGTCATGCTGCTTCTCCTGCATTGAAAGGAGCCAATTGCTGAGCCATGTCGAGTGCCTTATCACGTAGTGCGCGAGTGTCGCGCTCCAGCTTTCTACCTGTGCGGAAGGCACTGAATGTTTCTGCGGCAATCCGGAGTTTTTCGGCGATTTCTAACAGTGCCAGTTGTTCAGGGCCACCGAATGCCAGCGCTCCCTCCAGGCGTTTGCTGTAGTGCGCCAAGCGGGTACGGTCGGCCGTGATGAAGTGGAGGGACGTCTTCAACTCGCGAATGTTCTTGGCGCTTGCGGCGTGCTGAATCTCTTGTCCTTCCTCCATGCCGGTTGATTTGCCGTCGCTGTAGCCCATTTTGTAGCCGGCCCAGATGAGTAGGCCGGCGAAAGCGATCAGAACGATGAGTGCGCAGATCTGAATTGCAGTCATGCGGTGTGCTCCTGGTGATGTCTTTGGCTGGTGGTGGCAGCCGTTCGGTTTGTGGGTGTTACTCGTTGGTGTCGTCCTGCTGTCGCTGCATGTCTTCGTCGGCCTTGTAGGCACGGATGTCGATCAGTGAGGCGACGTGCCGGATGTGGGCGTACTTCGGTGCCTTGCGGCTGGTGTCCAGCGTGGTGATGGGGAGCTGGATGCGGCCGCTGCTGATCTCGGCCACGAACGATTGCTCGTTGAGATTGCGGAAGTATTGCTCGCGCACTTTGTCCAGCGGTATCAGGACATCGCCGAAGATGCGGTAGAGCAGTTCGACGGTGGCTGACTCCGGTGCCGGGTGCAGGCGGAGCGGGTTTTGTGCTGTGTTACTCATGGCTTTGTCGGGCCTCCTTGCGTTGTTTTCTGGCCGGGTGGTTCCAGGCGTTCAAGCAGTGCCGTTTGGTCAGCTCGCGCAGATGTTCGGGCACTTCGAGGAGCGCGGCGTTGCGCTCCTCTCGTGTCCGCATGGCGATGATCTGGCGGGCGTATTCCCTAGGCCACGTCACGGCTGTCTGCCGGTATGGCAGGCAGGTCTATGCCCAACTGTTCCGCCAGCCAGCGGATGCCAGGTTGCTTCACCTTGGTCGACTGGCTGTACTGCATGCCGAGTTGGTCGTGGTACCACTGACCGTCCTTGATCCGCAGGTAGTCGCGGTCACGGTTGGGGTAGGCCGGCAGGTTCCGCTCGGTGAGCAGGCCTTTTTCCCGCATGCGAGCGATGAGCTTGGGCCGGGTCAGGCCGAGTTGGGTTGCGGCTTGGGCGAGGTTGCGTTCCATGGCGCCTCCTTATGCCGCGTGTGCGGCTGGGGTGGCCGCTGCAGCGAGGTGGTTGATGGACTCGGTGACCTTGCCGTAGATCTCGACATCGGTGCCGTAGGCGGTGAAGCAGCGGGTGTGCGGGCTTGTGTTGCCGATGCTCAGGATGGTGGTGACACCTGAGCGCGATTGCGTGCGATGCACCGCGACTTGCAAGGGGTAATCGAAGCCCATGTCGAGGCTCAGCACGCCGCCGGTGCGTACCAGCTCGAACACGCGTTGCTTGTCGGAGACCTCGAAGCGGCCATATTCACGGCTGGCGTGCGGGCGGTGCACTAGGTCGCTGGTGTTGCTTGCATCGGACGGGCCGTTGGCAATCTCTTCGATAAAGTCGGCCAGCTTGAGGTGCGTTTTCTTGTCGTTCAGCAGGGTCAGCGTGTGGCGTTCGCTGCCCAGCTCGACGACGAAGGTGCTCTCGGTTGTGCCTCGTTCGACCTTTAGGCGGAACGCCAGACATTCACGCTTGGGGGCTGTCCGTAGGACGTGGTTAAAGGTCTCGGTCAGGTTGACCTGTGCGTTGAGCAACTGCAGGGTGCGGTTGTCGATTTTGTACTTGATCATGCCGCGTGCCCTCCGCCGTTCGGATCGAATGGGGTGGGGGCGGTGCGAGGTTGCTGCTTCGGTTTGCTGGTGACAAACGAGCAGCCGCACTCGCGGGCTAAGCGGCGGATTTCGAAGATTCGGAAGGGGTCAGCAGCGGCCGGGTGGACGTGCAGGGTTGCTGTGGTGTGCATGGTATTGCCTCGCTCTGTGGTGGAAGAGTGAGACGAATATCAACCAGTGGTTGATTTTTGTCAATCGCATGAGTGTTTTGGTTGCGATCTAGGTAGGGCTACTGGATGAAAGCGGTAGCTGTTGTGCATTGAAACATGCCAGATCTATGATGGCTAAAATATGGCCTTTTGAGGTCGTGTCAGTGAAACACTCTCAGCATACAAGGGACTCAAATGCAGACAGGCCAAATTGAAATCCAACTGGATAAAAACTGGGAACTGCGAGATTTTTCAGTCTATACCAAAGAGTACGTTCAAATTTATAGTTTTTTTTATGTTCTTCAGAGAGTTATAGAAAACCAAGAAGCTGAATTGGACTATTCAGGGTTTCAATGGCGTGGTGGGTATAGCGTCGTTAATTTTTTTAAAAGTGCGTATAGTTTAACGCCTGAGGAAGATCGGTTACAAATCCGGCGAATTCAGTATGCGTCTCCTGGAGTTATTGAGCTGGCGGGAATGGTTGATGTGGCCATCGACATTGCAAAGCTAGTTGGAACGCTTTGTGGTTCTGTGTTAGCTATTAATCGAACCTACGAAGCGGTAGCGCGTGGTTATCACCAACGGAAGCTTGCTAAAATTGAAGTTCAAACCGCACAGTCAAAGCTGAATAGGGCAGACATTCTTTTTATAAGAAACTCTGTGAGGGACTTGGCGTCTGGGTTTAACCTTGATCCTGAGCAGATAAATGCGCTAAATAAAATTACAGATGGTAACGAATTGATTCAATTGAAAATGCTGCTGGCCTTATATAGAAGGGCGGAGCCTCTTCAGAAACAACAATCTTCGGGTAAGGCACAGCTTTAATTTTACTTTACAAAGGGAGCGGTGAAGATGGGGTTGGTAGGGGTAGATTCAAAGTTACTAGCTTGGGATGAAATAGCAGAGGATAGTTGGAAATCTTTGCTTTTAGGGAATGGTTTCAGTATCAATATTTGGAAGGGATTTAACTATCCGAGCTTATTTGAAGTGGCTCAAGACCCAAATGTTAAGCCTAGTTTGATGCAAGAGTCGCTGGCGCTTTTTCGTCATCTTGACTCAACAAACTTCGAAGACGTTTTAAGAATTTTGTATCACTCAAAGCTAGTAGATGATCAGTTAGGCTCGCCTCAAATCAAACAGATTGACGGTTTATACTCGAATACAAAAAATTCTTTATCGGCTGCTGTGAATTACGCGCACGTCCCGCCAGATTTTCGCGGATTAACAGAGCTTAACTCAATGCTTAATAAGTTTGATTCGGTCTTCACAACGAATTATGACCTAATCCCCTATTGGTCGATTATGAAGGACTCTAATGGGTTTAGAGATTTTTTCTGGGGCGGAGGTAACAGCTTTGATCCAAGCGATGTAGCTGTTGCGCGAGGCAAGACAGTTGTGTATTTCTTGCATGGCGCAGTTCATCTAGTTGAGAAGCCAGACGGTACTACGAAAAAGCTAGTGGGTTCAGGTTTTGAGCGTCTTTCAGATTTGTTCGATTTGGATCATCCAGAACAGATACCGTTGATGATCTCTGAGGGCAGCTCAGGCTCTAAATACGCAAGAATCAAAAGAAATGATTATTTGCGATTTTGCAATACTCGTTTGAGGAGCTTGAGCGGCAATCTTGTGGTGATGGGGCATTCTCTTCATCAGGATTATGATCAGCACATTTTGGATGCGATTAAATCTAGCGATGTACAAAGGATCGCGATAAGCGTCTGGCCACATATGAAAGACATAGATATTATTTCGTTCAAATCTAGAATTATGCGAGAGTTGGATGGTAAGGATCTGTATTTTTTCAACTCTGAAACCAATCCGCTTAGTTCGCCAGAATTGTGCGTTAATGATGATTATTAAAGTTATTCTGGAATAAAAGCCCCAACAACTTTTCCGCAAATATGTGTCTCTTCCGTAATATCAATGATTGGATATTGCGGATTGATTGGTTTTAAGAATTGACGTCCAGCATCTTCTACCAGAACCTTAAAGGTGGCTTCATTTGTTCGAGGAACTCGTGCAATCACTCGGTCCCCTGTTTTGGTCTCTGATTCAGGATCAACAAAAATAATACATCCTGTTGGATAGCTGCGACCAGGTCCAGGGTTCGTCATAGAGTCACCTAATACCTTCAAAGCATACCCATTACTGCTAATCGGAACGGGGCACGACAGCCATGAATCAGCATCGTAAGATTCAAAATTAGATATGGCTTCACACCAGGCGCCTGCTTGTACCCAAGAAATCAAAGGTACTTTGCCAAAACGCTGAGTTACTTCACCAACATTGCTTTCGTCTCCAGTAACTAGTTGGCGAACGTTGCTTTCGCCAATCTGCTCTTTCGGCAAAACCCCATACTCCAGCCACTCTCGACGTACCTTCAACCAGGAACAAAGCGCCGCCATGCTGTCGGCTTCAGCCATTGCTTCGCCGTTAAGCCACTTGCTGATCGCCTGCGTTGTTTTATCTACCCCCAAGTTTTTCAATTGGTGATGGATGTCCACTCCTCGACCCCGGCTGCGTACTCCGGCGTCGTTGAGAGCTTCGTGAAGGCGCTCGCTGAAAGCTGCGCGGAGAGAATTTTTATCAACCATGGGTTGAGAGTCTCACAGAGGTTGCGCAATAGTCAGTTGATCTATAACATCAACCGTAAGTTGATAAATGGAGGTTGTCATGTTGGACCCCACAGATTTTCCGAGCGCGATTGCGTTTGCTTTTGAAGCAGTAGGCGGCATTGGGGCCGCCGCCAAGATATGCAATCGAAGCTATCAGGCTCTGAACAAATGGCGCCAGGCTGGCTGTTTGCCGCGAACGGATTACACCGGTGAAACCAAATACGCTGAGCTTTTGGCTAGTGCCGCGGAGCGGAAAGGCAACGCCTTTCAAATCGCCTGGCTGTTGAACGCATCGGCTCCTCAGAAAGCTGCAGCGTAGATAGAAAAAAGGCGACCCAAAGGTCGCCCAGTTCCTCCCGACACGCACCACCACAGCGCTGTCGGGTCGCGATAAAGGTAGGCGGGCACACCACATGCAACCACCTCTCTTTATCGCGCTTTTCCAAGGCTCGGAAGCCTTGGTGTTGCTGCCTCTTCCACCACAGATTTGGCAGCTGTTGCGCCAGGGGGGAGCACGGATTGCTCGCCCCGGCACGGTGCCGGTATCGATCCCTAAGATCTAGCCGGCTTTTGGGCCCTTTCAAGCCACGCGGCAAATGTATCACCACTGCATGTCGCGCGGCACTGGCAACTTACAAGGATTAATGCCATGAGCCGTATCGCTCTGAGTTCTGTTGAGCGGGCGCAGCGGGAAGTTTTGCCGCTCGATCTCGCGCTTTACCATGCTGCTCGGGACTACCCCGGCGGCGCCGCAGCCATCGCCGCCACCACCGGCCGAAATGCAACCACGCTGCAGCACAAGCTGTCCCCAACCCATCCCAGCCACACGGTGAACATTCAAGAGTTCGGCGAGATTCTGGAGCTGACCAAGGACCGTCGCATTCTGGATGCAGTGCATGCCTTGGTCGGTGACACGACTTGGCAGGAGCTGGCTGAGGCGTACACCAACGACATGCCCGAGACGCTGACCACCGGGATTGCCGAGTACTTCCGGCAAGTGGCGGATCTGGCGGATACCTGGGCCAAGAGCATTGGCGACGGGGTGGTTTCCGATGAGGAACTGGCCGCGATCCGTCTGCAGGTGTTCCGTGGGATTCAGGGGCTGTTGGGTTTGTTCAACCGCGCCACTTACGTCAACCAGACGACGCGGGGTGTTGATCGTGGCTGACATTGCTGACTTCGCTAATGACCTGGTGCAAGAGCGCGTTGATCAAGCGCTGGCTGCACGCCTTCTCGCCGCCAAGCCTGTCTTGGCGGCGCATTCGTTTCTCTTCTGCGAAACGTGTGATGACCCAATTCCAGAGGCTCGCCGCTTGGCGCAGCCTGGCTGTACGCAATGCGTGGGGTGCCTTGCTATCGAGGAAATGATGGAGGCTCGTCATGCTCGATGAAGTGTTGGGGCAATTCGCGGATTACGGGCTTGAGCCTGCGCAGCCATTGGTGTTTGGCAAGCTGACACGCTGCAAGACGACGCAGGACAAAGGCAAAGAAAAGAACGGCTGGTATGTCGTTCACGAGCAGCGCACGGAAAAGGGCGAGACGCTGATTTTCGGAGCGTTCGGTGATTGGCGCTCGGGCGAGTCGCAGAAGATCAAGGTCAAGGCCGGCCGGATGTCGCCTGAAGAACGTGAGGTCATGCGCGCTCGGCAGGAAGAAGCGAAGCGCCGGGCTGCGGAGATCGCAGCCAGTGCGGCGCGTCGTGCCGCCAAGCGTGCGGCAGGCATGTTCAAGCGCATGCCGGAGAAAGGCCGAAGCGACTATCTGGATCGTAAGCAGATCGTTGGTATCGGTGTTCGGTATGCCCCGCGAACTGGCGCGTTCCTGGTGCCGATGTGCAACGTGCGCGACGAGATCGTCGGCCTGCAGGTGGTGTACCCAACCAAACAAGAAGACACCGGTCGCGACAAGACATATTGGCCCTATGGGATGTCGAAGGAGGGCGCCTTTCACCTAATCGGTCCGCACCCGGATCCGGGTGAGCCGGTGCTGGTGTGTGAGGGTTACGCCACGGGCGCAAGCCTGCATATGGCGACGTCGCTGACTGTGGCCATCGCGTTTGACGCCGGCAATTTGCTGGTGGTGTGCAAGGCGATGCGTGAGCGTTTCGCCGGCTGCCCGCTGATCATTTGCCGGGACGATGACTGGAAGACGACGAAGCCGAACGGCGATGCTTGGAACCCTGGTGAAGAGAAGGCCAACAACGCGGCGCTGATTGTCGGTGGCCAGGTGGTTGCGCCGATTTTCTCCGGTGAGCGTGAGGTCAAGTGGACCGACTTCAACGATCTGCATGTTGCTGAAGGTCTGGAGGCTGTGCGCCGCCAGGTACAGGCGGTGGTCAAGCCGCCGGCCGCTGGTGGCTGGAAGGAGATGCTGGCTCGAAGCGAAAGCGGTGCGCTGATTGCGCACATGCAGAATGTCGAGTTGATCCTGGCGAACGATGAGCGCTGGGCCGGTGTGATCAGTTACAGCGCGTTCAGTTCGAAGATCGTGAAGCTGCGTGCGGCGCCGTATGGCGGCGGCACGGGCGATTGGGCGGACATCGATGATGTGCGGGTGATGAAGTGGCTCGCGCAGCAGTACAACCTGCGGGTGAAGGCGTCGCATGTGATCGAGGCGGTGAGCGTGGTTGCGCATGACCATGCATTTCATCCGGTGCGGCAGTACCTGCGCAAGCTTGAGTGGGATCGCGTGCCGCGCCTGGAAAGCTGGCTCACGGATGTCATGGGTGTGAAGGCCACCGATTACTCGAGCAAGGTCGGCAAGCGCTGGATGTTGTCGGCCGTGGCGCGGGTTATGAAGCCGGGCTGCAAGGCTGACTCGGTGATGATTCTTGAGGGCGCGCAGGGTGCCGGTAAGTCGACCGCGATGAGCATTCTCGGCGGTGAGTGGTTCATGGATACGCCGTTTGCCCTGGGCGACAAGGACGGGTTTCAGGCGATCCGGGGCAAGTGGATCGTCGAGCTGGGTGAGCTGGACAGCTTCAACAAGGCCGAGAGCACCAAAGCCAAACAGTTTTTCTCGGCGTCCACCGATACCTACCGTGAGAGTTACGGTCGTCGCACGATGGACGTGCCGCGTCAGTGCGTGTTCGTGGGGACGACGAACCAGGACGAGTACCTGAAGGACGCGACCGGTAACCGCCGTTATTGGCCGGTGGCGTGTACAAAAGTGGATCTGGAGTTGTTGCGCTCGATTCGCGAGCAGCTGTGGGCTGAAGCGGTGTTCTGCTACGACGCTGGCGACCTTTGGTGGGTGACGCTGGATGAGGCGTCGATGTTCGGTGAGGAGCAGGACGAGCGCTTTGTGGTGGATGAGTGGGAAGGTCCGATTCTGACCTGGCTCGAGGAGTCGCAGATCGGCGAGACCACCACGGGCAGCGAGGTGCTTGCCAATGCGCTGAAGCTGGACTTTGGGCATTGGGGCAAGCCGGAGCAGATGCGCGTCGGCGCGATCATGCATCGGCTGGGTTGGCGGCGCGTGCGGTTGCCTGCGTTGGTGAAAAGTGGGCAGCGGCCGTGGGCTTACAAGAAGCCGGCAGGGTGGGGCGGTGCTTCAGCGTTGCAGCGGGAAGCGTTCGAGGAGCCTTGTTTCGATGATTAAGGAGATCGATTCGCTGCTTAGGTTATGGGCGCAGGAGCTTCACTCAGAGCATTCGAAAGGGGGGCTGGCTGGGGGGAATATGGTTGCCATGATGATGGAGAGCAACGGGCAACTTATCAGGGGGCGACGTGCCTTCCGTGCGCCGCTGGAGAGTTCTCTCGACATCGAGCTGATCGTGAACAAGCATCTCGCGCCCGAGCTGGTGACGGTTGTGCGGGAGCATTACTGCACGCTCGACGTTGATATGCGGTTGCGGTACGCGCATTGCGGTTGCGGTCGTGACACGTACTATCAGCGTTTGCATGAGGCACACCTGCAGATCTTCGGCGTGATGATGGGGTTGGCTGCGTGACCCCTGGCATTCGTCCGGCTGTTGTTGTCCCACTGGCCCGTCTTGTCCCGCTGCGTTTTGATGCAGTGGGACAGGTGCGGGCCTTGTCGTTGTTGGGCTGTCCCACCGTCCCGCTAGAAAGTGTCTCCCGCCCGTGTAAGCGTAGCGGGCAGCAGTACGCGCGTTTCACGCGCACGCGTGTTCTTTAAGATCTTCCTTTACACGAGAAAGGAGAGAGACAAGTAGGACAGTGGGGCGAAGCCCCGAATTTAGGCGCTCTCAGGCGTCCCACTAAGATTCTGAAAGGTGGGACAGATGGGACACCGCCGAAACAGCAGAATGCCGGAGTGGGATATTCGCCGACATTCGCTAGGCGTTCACCCGGTGTTACCCACTTATTCGCCGGGTGGCATTAAACCGGGGTTGCTGCCACCGGAATCGACCTGTAAAAAGTAGTCATCTTCGATAGGTGCGACCGCAGAGAGCGGCAGGCACCACACCACCAAACCCGGCCATTGCGCCGGGTTTTTGCGTTTAGGGGTT
>Ga0157373_10002616_pt1 | contig 13666 bp, 6 predicted proteins | sample C65metaG_FD_113460 | JGI IMG/M metagenome (GOLD analysis project Ga0157373, IMG submission 113460) | Corn rhizosphere microbial communities from Kellogg Biological Station, Michigan, USA - C6-5 metaG | ecosystem: Host-associated > Plants > Roots > Rhizosphere > Soil | place: USA: Michigan... | reverse complement strand
CGCGCAGCCCGGCCGCCCTCGCTGCGTCACGGGCCGTGCCGAGCCGCCGCCAGCGGTAGTCGATGAGCTCCCGGGCCAGCGAGGGCAGCCGGGAGTTCAGCACCGGAAGGACGAACAGCTCGTCCCAGAAGACGTGCCCGCGGTAGCCCTCCCCGTGCAGTCCCCGGGCCGGGACGCCCGCGTCCAGCTCGGCGGTGTGCGTTGTCAGCGTCTGCAGCAGGTGGAAAACGTGCAGGTTCAGGATCAGCTGCGCCTGCGACGGGGCATCGGACTCGATGATGAACGGCGCCAGCAACAGGGTCCAGGCCCTCTCGTGTTCCGCCAGCAGCGCCTCGAAGCCGCCCGAGCGCGCCAGCACCGCTTCCGCCCCCGTCAGCGGCGAAGAGACCGCGTGGTCCCGGGAGCTGGCAATCCCCACCGTTTTGGTCACCCTCACGGCACTCCCGTCCGCGACGGGCACCTCGAAGCGGTGCGCGTACAGCCCACCCAGCTGCTCGAACGCTGAATTGGCCGGTCCGGACAGGTCGGTCCTCAACGCCAGGGCAATGCCGATCCGGCTCTGGCTGGTCTGTACCTGGATGCTCAGCCCGACGGCGCCCGCCCCGACGTTCTGCCCTCCGGCGTTTTGCCCCCCGGCGGTCTCCGCCGCCTGGATCGCCGTCAGGTGCCGTGTGGACAGCTGCGCGTCCTCAGGGACGTTGGAGTTGGTCACCTCCGTGTCGCAGCCGCTGCGGACGGTGACGCTGCCGCTCCAACCGTCCGCGGTGAGCACGGTCTCCAGTGCGGCGAGGTGCGGCTCCGCCATCGAGACGAAGCGGCGCTGGACGAGCTGAAGCCGCCGCCCGGCGTCGTCCTCCAGCAGTGCTTCCCGGGTGAGCAGCGCCCGCTTGAGGTCCAGCGTGCGGCGCTCCCGGCGGAGCGTCAGTCCTCCCTCGGACCACCACGCGCCGTCTTCGATCCGCAGGTCCAGGTGCAGCCAGTCCGGGATGTTCACCATGTGCTCGTCCACGGTCCGCTGGCCCTGCACAACGCTGGCCAGGCGGTTGTAGACCCCCGCCAGGTAAGTCCCTGGATAGTGGATCTCGCCGCCGCGGTGTTCGGGGGCCGCGCCGCGGGTCGCCAGATAGCCGTTGCCCAGCGTGGTCAGCGCTTCCCTGTGCCCCTCGTGTGCCGGATCGAAGCCCTCGTAAACCAGCTGCCAGGGGTGGGTGATGACCAGGCCGATGTCCAGTTCGCTGACATCTTCCACCACGATGTCCGCGCCGGCGGCCTCCAGCTCGGCCCGCCGTCCGGTCCGGTCGATGCCGACGACGAGCCCGAAACCGCCCCGGCGCCCCGCCTCCACCCCGGCGACGGCCGCCTCGATGACCATGGCCCGGGCGGGCGGGATATCCAGCCGGCGCACCGCTTCCAGGGCCAGCGCCGGGGACGGCTTGCCCGGAATGGCGTGCCGCAGCGCCGCCTGCCCGTCGGCAACGTGGTCGAAGAATCGGTCCAGGCCGACGGCGGTGAGGAGCGCGCCGGCGTTGGAGGCGGAGGTGGCGAGGAGCACCGGGATCCGGCCCGCCCTGAGCCGTTCCAGCAGGGCCACGGTGCTGGGGAAGGCCCGTGGCGGGTTCCCGCGCAGCAGTTGCCCGAACAGTTCGTCCTGGCGTTTCCCGAGTCCGAACTCCGTCCAGTCGCCCGGGCCGTCCGCGGGTGAGCCTGGCGGGAGCCGAATCCCGCGCGAGGCCAGGAACGCCGCCACCCCGTCGGCGGAGGTCCTGCCCTCGATGTAGGCGGTGTAGTCGGCGTCCGTCAGCGGCCCGCGCCGGGCGGCCGCCGTCAGGCGGGGGTCCCCGAAGACTTCCTCGACGAGCCGCTGCCAGGCCGCGGCCCGGAGCTCCGCGGTGTCGAGGACCACGCCGTCCAGTTCGAAGACCACGGCGTCGACGGGCGCCAGCGCAGCTGCAACTGTGGGCGACTCCGTCATGCGCTATTCGTACCAGTCATCATGGTGCGGCGACAGTGGCGACCGGCCCTGATGCGGTCTTAGCCGAGGAGTGCATCGAGGGTCGTGAAGCCGTAGCCGGCCTGGCGGATTCGGTTGATGAGCTGCGGCAGGGCGTCGGCGTCCAGGGTACTGCCGTCGTCCGGGTTCGAGCCGATGTGCATGAGGACGATTTCCCCCGGTTGCAGCCCTGCGAGCACCCGGTCCGCGACGATCTGGGCCGTGACGCCGCCGCTGGTGCCTTTCCAGCCCAGGGTGTCGACCGTCCAGCGGACCGGCAGGTAGCCCAGCGCATTCACGGCGGCTATGGTCCGTGCGTCCCGCTCGCCGAAGGGAAAGCGGAACAGCGGGCGGGCATCGGCGCCCGCGGCCGCGATCGCCGCCTCGGCTCCGGCAAGTTGTTGGGCGATCTGGGCGTCGCTCAGGGAGGTGAAACCCGGGTGCGTCATCGAGTGGTTGCCCACCCGGTGGCCGGCGGCCACAATCGAGGCGACGCCGGCCGGGTTGGCGCTTGCCCAATTGCCGGTGAGGAAGAAGGTTGCCCGGACTCCGGTGGTGGCGAGGGTCTGCAGAATACCGGGCAGGCCTGCCGAGTTGGCGCCCGCGTCGAAGGTCAGTGCGACGACGGGCCCCGCGTTCGGGATGACGCCGACGTCGGTTCCGCGGAGCGCCGCGGGAAACGAGTCCGCCGCCGGGAACGGGTCCGCGGGTGGCTGCGGCGGGGCCGGTGGCGCGGGAGGCGGTTCCGCGGGCGCGGGAGGCGGGGCCTCTGTCGCCGGCGGGACCGGCGGCGGGCCGGCCGTCGGTTCCGACGGCGGGGCCGGCGTCGCGCCCCGTGTCGCGCCCCGTGTCGCGCCCTGTGTCGGCGTCTCCGCAGCCGACGGGGTTCCGGTGCCGGAGGCCGCCGGCGGCGCAGCGCTGTCCTGCCGGCCCGCGAGGATCACCGCCGTCACCACCGCGGCTGCCAGCAACAGCAGCGCGGCCGCCAGCACCATCAGCCGGCGGCGGTTCCCGGTCAGGAGCGACCACATGCTTCACCATGGCACCAGTGGCCCCGGAAGGGCAGGGCTGAAAGACCCGCAGGCACTTCCCGCCCTCCCCCGTCATCCTCCGTCATCCCCGCAGTGAGGGGAGGCGTCGCAGTAGGATGCAAGGAGTCGCAGACGCCGGGTTTTGCGCGAAGAACGAGGCGGGAAAACCGTGAAAATTGTGCTCCGGTATCCGCTGGTTGCGGGCACGATCGCCGTTCTCCTGGCGGTGGTGTTGCTTCTGGCCTCCGGCCAGGACGACATCGCGCAGATCGCCGCGAGCATCTACGCACTCGCCGTGGCCGCCTACCTCGCCGTCGGTATGGTCCGCCGGCTGATCGGCGGGCAGTGGGGCATCGACATCCTGGCGGTTACGGCCATCGTCAGCACCGTGCTGGTGGGCGAATTCGTCGCCTCCATGATCATCGTGCTCATGATGGCGGGCGGCACCGCCCTCGAGGACTACGCCGCGGGCCGGGCCAAGAAGGAACTGACGGCCCTGCTGGAGCGCGTCCCGCAGACCGCCCACCGGGAACGCAACGGCAACCAGGCCGGCGGCCAGCACGAGGACGTTGCAGCCACCGACGTCCGGGTCGGGGACATCCTCCTGGTCCGGCCGGGTGAAGTGGTGCCCCTGGACGGCATCCTGCTATCTGAATCGGGCAGCTTCGACGAGTCCTCGCTTACCGGGGAGAGTCTCCCGGTGGAGCGGGTGGCCGGCGAAGGGCTGATGAGCGGCTCGCTCAACGGCGAAGCGGCGGTCCGGATGCAGGTGACCGCACTGATGGAGGACTCGCAGTACAGCAGGATCGTCGCCCTGGTGAAGGAGGCCGCGGACAGCAAAGCGCCCATGGTGCGGCTGGCGGACCGGTATGCCGTTCCCTTCACCGCGTTCGCGTACCTCCTCGGCGCGATCGGCTGGATCATCAGCGGCAGTCCCGCCCGCTTCGCGGAGGTGCTGGTGGTGGCCACGCCGTGTCCGCTGTTGATCGCCGCCCCCGTGGCCTTCCTGGGCGGCATGAGCCGGGCCGCGCGCGGCGGCATCATCGTCAAATACGCCGGCGTCCTGGAGCAACTGAGCCGGATCAAAACCGCCGCCTTCGACAAGACCGGCACCCTGACCTACGGCAGGCCGTCCCTGGTTGGGATCCGGACATCGGGGTCCTTCACCGAGGACACGGTCCTCGGGCTGGCGGCCTCCGCCGAACAATATTCCTCCCACGTGCTCGCTGCCTCGGTGATGGACGCGGCGCGGACCCGCGGGCTGGTCTTCGGGACCGCCACGGAGGCCAACGAATTCGCCACGCACGGGGTCCATGCGCGCTTCGACGGCCGGGATGTAGTGGTCGGCAAGCCCAATTTCGTGGCCGAATCGGCCGCCGGCGTCGTTGAAACGGAGCTGGCCAGCGGTGAACTCGCCATCTACGTGGGCGTGGCCGGCGAATTCGCGGGGGCCCTCGTGATGAGCGACCCCATCCGCAGGGAAACCGGCCGCACCCTGGCCGAGCTCAAAGAACTCGGCGTGACCCGCACTGTCATGCTGACCGGCGACGCCGTTGCCACCGCCGAGCACATCGCGGCCGAGGCCGGACTCACCGATGTCCGCGCCGAATGCCTGCCGGCGGACAAGGTCGAAGCCGTCCGGTCGCTGCCCGTGCGCCCGGTCATGATGGTGGGCGACGGCGTCAACGACGCTCCCGTCCTGGCCGTTGCCGACGTCGGCATCGCCATGGGGGCGCGCGGCTCGACGGCGGCAGGCGAGTCGGCCGACGTCGTGATCATCCTCGATGACCTGTCCAAGGTGGCCTCGGCCGTGCGGATCGGCCAGCGCACGATCAAGGTGGCGCTGCAGAGCATCTGGATCGGCATCGCGCTGAGCGTGGCCCTGATGCTCGCCGCGGCCGCCGGCTTCGTCCCGGCTATCGCCGGCGCCCTGTCCCAGGAGCTTGTGGACTTGGCCACCATCCTCAATGCACTGCGCGCGCTGAGCGCCGGCAAACCAAGGGCCGGCAAACAGGGCGCGGGGACAAGGAACCGGGGGCAGAAGGATGCCGGCGGCGCTACCGGGAAGACGCCAGCTTCTCGGCTTCCGCGATCCGCGGGACGGTCCTGAGGTAGCTGTCCGGGTTCAGCGAGATCGAATCGATGCCCTCGCCGACCAGGAACGCCGCGAACTCAGGGTGGTTGCTGGGGCCCTGGCCGCAGATGCCGATCTTGATCCCGGCGGCGTGTGCCTTGCGGATAGCCTCGCTGATCATCGCCATGACCGCCTCATCGCGCTCGTCGAACAGCGCGGCCAGCTGCGCCGAGTCGCGGTCCACGCCCAGGACCAGCTGGGTGAGGTCGTTCGACCCGATCGAGAAGCCGTCGAAGCGGGTGGCGAATTTTTCGGCCAGGACCACGTTGGAGGGGATCTCGCACATCATGTAGACCTGCAGGCCGTGCTCGCCGCGGACCAGGCCGTTCTCCGCCATCACGGCCAGCACCTTGTCCGCCTCCTGCGGTGTCCGGCAGAACGGGACCATCACGATGATGTTGCTGAAGCCGATCTGTTCCCGGACCCGTTTCAGGGCCCGGCATTCGAGCGCGAAGCCTTCCCGGTACCGCTCGTCGTAATAGCGCGACGCGCCGCGGAAACCGAGCATGGGGTTCTCCTCGGCCTCCTCGAAGGCGGAACCACCCACCAGGTGGGCGTACTCGTTTGTCTTGAAGTCGCTGAGCCGCACGATCACCGGGTTCGGGTGGTAGGGCGCGGCGATCTTCGCGATGCCCAGCGCCAGCGCGTCCACAAAGTAGTCCCGGGGGTCCGCGTAGCCGCGCGTCAGTTCCCGGATCTGCGCGGCCTCCTGCGGATCCGTGACCCGTTCCGGATGAACCAGCGCCATCGGATGGACCCGGATCAGGGCGCTGATGATGAACTCCATCCGCGCCAGTCCGACGCCGTCCGCGGGCAGCCGCCACCACTGGAAGGCAGCCGCGGGGCTGGCGATGTTGACCATGACCTTGGTGCGCGTGGCCGGCAGTTCGCCCAGGTCCACCTCTTCCATTTCGAACGCGAGCGTGCCGGCGTAGACGCGGCCCTGGTCGCCTTCGGCGCAGGACAGGGTCACGGCCCGACCCTCGGCCAGCACCCCGGTGGCGTTGCCCGTCCCGACGACGGCGGGCACGCCCAGTTCCCGGCTCACGATCGCCGCGTGGCTGGTGGGGCCGCCGTGGTCGGTGACGATCCCGGCCGCCCGTTTCATGATGGGGACCCAGTCCGGGTCGGTCATTTCGGTGACAAGGATGGCGCCGTCGCGGAACTTCTCGATGTCCGCAGCGTTCCGGATCACGCACGCCGTCCCCTGCGCGATCGAGTCGCCGATCGCGGCACCGGCCGCCAGGACTGTCCCTGTTTCCAGCAGGTGGTGGAGGGTGAAGCGCGAGCCGGCCTTGAGTGACTGCACGGTCTCGGGCCGGGCCTGGACCATAAAGAGTTCTCCGGTCTCGCCGTCCCGGGCCCATTCCATGTCCATCGGCCGGCCGTAGTGCTCCTCGACGGTCACGGCCCAGCGGCCAAGTGCGAGGATCTCGGCGTCGGCCAGGACGAAGGCGCGGCGTTCGGCGTCGGAGGTGTCCACCGTCCGGGTGCGGGCGTGGCCGCCGCGGCTGTAGACCATCTTCTGCGCCTTGGAGCCGAGGGTCTTTTCGATGATCGGGCTGGGACCCTCCCCGTCGATCCCGGCCAGCAGCGGCTTGAACACCAGGTACTTGTCCGGGTTGATGCTGCCCTGGACCACGGTCTCGCCCAGGCCCCAGGCGGCGCTGATCACGGCCGCGCGCGGGAAGCCGGAGTCCGTGTCGATCGAGAACATCACCCCGGAGGCGCCGACGTCGGAGCGCACCATCCGTTGCACCCCGATCGAGAGCGCAACGTCAAGGTGGTCGAAGCCCTTGACCTCCCGGTAGCTGATGGCCCGGTCGGTGAACAGCGACGCGTAGCAGCGCCGGCAGGCGTCCATGAGTTCCCGGTCGCCGGTGACGTTCAGGAAGGTTTCCTGCTGGCCCGCGAAGCTGGCGTCGGGGAGGTCCTCGGCCGTGGCGCTGCTGCGGACCGCGACGGAGAGCCGCTCCCGCCCCGCGCGCCGGCCCAGGTCCCGGTAGTGCGAGCGGATGGACTCGGCGATGTCCTCCGGAAAGTCGCTGGCCAGGAACAGTTCCCGGATGGCTTCCCCGGTTTCGCGCAGCGTGGCGTCGCCGGAACGGTAGGCGAGGATCCGCGAGCGCATCGCCGGTTCGATCCCGTTCGCCTCGATGAACGTCCGGTAGGCCGCGGCGGTGGTGGCGAACCCGTCCGGAACGCGCACCCCGCGGGCCTTGAGGGATTGGATGAGTTCGCCGAGGGAGGCGTTCTTGCCGCCCACCTGGGGGACGTCGCCCATGCCGATTTCCTCAAACCACAGCACGTGTTCGGGCATGCCGGCGCTCCTCGATGTTTGTCCGCCAATGGTCCGATCCTGCTGCCCGGTGCCGCCCGGGGTCAGAGGCTTTGGACCTTTTAGCCGGCGCCGGATGGCGCTAGGCGGCGCGGCTTGGCCTGCGGTGCCGGGCCGCCTTGTAGAGCCAGTCGGCGATCAGGACGGCGGGGATGGCGGCGAGCGCCACGGCCAGGCCTCCAGGCGTCGGCGGGGCATGGCCCAGCAGGGCAGCGAGCGGGCCGAGGAACAGGAAGACGGCGAGCAGGCCGAGTTCCGCCAGAACGGCCCAGAGCAGCAGCCGGTTGGTGAACCAGCCCAGCCGCCAGGGCGGGGAGGTGGCGCTGCGGCAGGCGAAGGCGTTGGCAAGCTGGGCCAGGACCACGGTGGTGAAGGCGGCGCCCGAGGCGGCCATCAGCATGTCCGACGGCGGCAGTTCCGCCCCGGGGCTCCATCCGGCGCCGAAGAGCACGGCGGTGTAGGCGATCATTTCCATCAGGGCCTCCACCGGCCCCAGCAGCCCGAACACCCGGAACATCAGGGCGCGGTCCATCAGGTGCCGGCGCTCCGGCGGCCGCTTCAGCGCCCCCTTGCTGGGCGCTTCGCTGCCGAGGGCCAGTGCCGGCAGCAGGTCGGTGCCGATGTCGAGCGCGAGGATCTGCAGCACGCTCAGCGCCAGCGGGAAGCGCCCGCCGGACAAGGCCCAGAACACGAACGGTGTCAGCTCTGCGACGTTGTCCGTGAGGTGGTAGGTCAGGAAGCGGCGGATGTTCGTGTAGGTGGCGCGGCCCTGCTCCACGGCCGCGATGATCGTCGCGAAGTCGTCGTCGAGCAGCACCAGGTCCGCCGCCGCGCGGGCCACGTCCGTGCCGCTGCGGCCCATGGCGACGCCGATGTCCGCCTGCTGCAGGGCGGGTCCGTCGTTGACGCCGTCGCCGGTCATGGCCAGCACGTGCCCGCGGTGCTGCAGCAGCCGGGCCACCCGGAGCTTTTGTTCCGGCGTCACCCGGCTGACCACGACGCCGTCGCGGTCCAGCAGCGCGGCCAGGACCTCATCGTCTTCGGGGAGCGTGTGGCCCTCCAGCACCAGCTCCGGGGAGCCGATCAGGCCGGTTTCGCGGGCAATGGCGGCGGCTGTGAAGGCGTGGTCGCCGGTGACCATGCCGACCTTGATGCCGGCCTCGCGGGCCGCCTGCAGGGAGAGCCGCACCTCGGCGCGGGGCGGATCGTGCAGGCCGATCAGCCCCAGCAGCGTCAGCCCGGTCTCCACTTCCTCGGGCTTGATGCGCGCGCCCGGCTGGCCCGTCAGGCTCCGCTGCGCGACCGCGAGGACCCTGAGCCCGTGCGACGCCATCTGGTCCACCATCTGCAGGGCCCGGTCGGCGCCGTCCGCGCCGCCGCCCTCCCCCTCGCCGTCGCCCTCGCCGCATAAGGGGATCACGGACTCCGGGGCGCCTTTGACGAAGAGCGTGTTGCCGACGATGGCGGACTCCCGCAGCCGGCGGGGGTCGAAGGCAAAGCGGTGCGACGGCGTCGGCTCCTCCTGCCGTCCGCCGGGGCCGGCCAGCCGGGTGGCGAGCGCATCGATGGCGGCTTCCATCGGGTCGCCCTCGGCGATCCACTGCCCGTCGTGCGGCACCGCCCGGCCCACCGAGGCGGCACGGGCGGCGGCGCTGAGTCGCTGCCCCGCCTGGAAAGCCGCTGCCCCGGCGTCCGCGCCGTCCTCTCCGGTGATCCGGGCTTCCGGCCCGTAGCCCGGGCCGGTGACGCCCAGCAGCCCGGCCGGCGTCCAGACCTCGACGGCGTTCATCCGGTTCTGCGTGAGCGTTCCCGTCTTGTCGGTGCAGATGAACGTGGTGGAGCCGAGCGTCTCGACCGCCTGCAGGTTGCGCACCAGGGCGTTGCGCGCGGCCATCCGCTGGGCGCCGATGGCGAGCGAGAGGGTGACGGTGGGGAGCAGGCCCTCGGGCACCAGCGCCACCGCCACTCCGATGGCGAAGAGGAACGCATCGCGCCAGGAGATGCCCACGAGCAGCGAGAGGATGAAGAACAGGGCGCCGATGCCCAGGGCCACGCCGGCAACAATCCGGACAATCCGCTGCAGCTCCAGTGCCAGCGGGCTCGGCGGCGCCTCGACCTTGCCGGTCAGCGACGCGATCTCGGCGAGCCTGGTCTGTCCCCCGGTGCCGGCCACCACGCCTTCGGCCGTGCCGATAACCAGGAAGGTTCCACCGAACACGGTGTCGCCGGCGGCCTTGGTAACCGCTTCGCTTTCGCCGGTGAGCATCGATTCGTCCACCGTGCAGCCCGCGGCCAGCGCAAGCCGGAGATCCGCCGGCACCCTTTCTCCGGCAACCAGCACGACGGCGTCGCCGGGCACCAGCTCGGTGGTGTGCACCTTGACGATCCGGTGGTCTCGCCGCACCGAGACCATGGCGGGCAGCAGCTCGCGCAGCTTGGCGGCCGCGTGCTGGGCGCGCTCCTGCTGGATGTAGGCGAAGACCCCGTTGACGACGATCACCACGACGATGGCGACGCCGAGCTGCGGCATCCCGGCGACGAAGGCGAGGACGGCCGCCACCCAGAGCATGACGGCAAAAAAGTGGGTCAGCTCTGCCAGCAGCCGCCGCCAACCCGGCACGGCCCGGACCTCGGGCAGCCGGTTCGGCCCTGTGCGCTCCAGCCGCAGGGCAGCCTCCGCCGAGCTGAGTCCGGAGATTCCTGGCAGCGGCCCGGCCGCGGAAGGGTTCACTTTCCGCCGCCCGTCATGCGCAGCACCTAACCCCGGCACTGCCCAGGTGCGTCATGCCTCCGAGGATGCTCCGGCGCAGCGCCGCTGGTTAGGGCCAAAGGTCACCGGGGTCCGTCCGGCGGCTGCGCCTCGCCGGAGCGGCCTCGGTTGCCGGCCCCCGGCCTCAGTTGCCGGTGGCGGCCGGTGGCCGCTGGCGGCCCAGCGAACGCAGGTACGCGCCGAAGCCCTGGGGCGCCCGGGCCTGCGTCCGCCCGGAGGTCAGCACCCGCATGCTGTCCGTCGCGAGGACGGTGAAGGCGAGGCTGCGCAGGCCCTGGACGAGGGTGCGGTCCTCATGCGATTCCTGTTGGGAAAAGCCGCCGGCGGCCAGGTAGGCGGAGGCCCGGACGCCGAAGTTGGCACCGTAGATGTGCGGGTGGTTCTCCTCGAACGGGTGGCGGTCCAGCCAGCGGCGCAGCAGCTCCGGATCCATGCCCACGGGGTCCGGTTCCACCGAGCCCAGCACCGCATCCGCTCCTGCCTCGGCGAACTCAAGCTGCCGGACCAGCCAGTTCACCGGGACCTGCGAATCGGCATCGGTGTTGGCCAGCCAGGTCCGGCCCGGCCAGGGCGCCGGCCTGGAACGCTGTCCCGGGGCGCGCCGGCCGCCAAGCACGGCGCTGCGGACGCCCGCGGCCCGGCTCGCGCCGGCGCTGCGCAGCCGGACCTCGAGGGCGCTGAAGCGCGGATCGGCGTCCACGTACCCGGCGGTGATCGCGGCGGAACGGTCGGTGCAGCTGTCCAGGACCACCGTGACGCGGACGTCGACGTCGGGCCGCTGGCGCTGCAGCTCGTCGGCGGCGCACTGCACCGCCCGCAGCGCCCGCCCGATGTGCTGGTCCTCGTTGTGGGCGGGCATGACCACGGCGACGGCGTCGATGCCGGGGCGCCGCTGGGGGGTCCGCGCCGCGGCGGCCGGACCGCTCACGGGAGCGGCTCCGGGGCGCGGAGGATTTCCAGTACGAAGTCGCGTTCCCGGTAGAGGCCGGCGTCGGCCCAGCGAAGCTGCCGGCGGGCGGCGGCGTGGACGGTGTCGCCGTCGAGTTCCCAGCCGTCGATCGGATGCCGCCAGTGGCACAGCGCCAGCGTGCCGCCGGGCAACAGGGCGGCTTCGACCCGGTCAAACAGCGCCGCCAGTTCCTCCGGCGAGAGGTAGTAGCCCACCTCCGACACCACAATCAGGTCAAACACCCCCTCCGGCCAGTCCTGCGGAACGGTGAGGTGGCTGGTCCGCGCGTCCGGCAGGTGCGCGAGCCGCCGGGCGGCGTGCGCCAGGGCAGCGCTGCTCGCATCGACAGCCAGGAAGCTCCCGCAACGCTCCGCGAGCTCCACGCTCAGGGTGCCGATCGAGCAGCCGATCTCCAGCCCGGCGGTGTAGCTCCGGCCGGGCAGCGCCGCGAGGGTCAGCGCGCGCTTGCGGTGTTCGTACCAGCTGGTGGTGTAGTCCCAAGGGTCTTCATCCCTGGCGTGGACGGCGTCGAAAAGCCCCTCGGCGTCCGCCGCGGCATAGCCCGGGCCGGTGCGGGGCGGGGTGGCAGGGCGCTGCCACGCGAAGGTCTCCCAGTGCCGGGAAAAGTGCGCCAGGAACGCCGGTGGGAGCAGCACTTCGTCCCCCGGTTGCTCCGACAGCGCCCGGACCTGTGAGGTGTGCGCCGCCATGGCCTGCGCCTTTGCCTGCTCCTCGGCGGGGCTCAGCGGGAGCCGCAGCCACGGTTGCCAGGCCGGATCCCCGGGTCCGGCCCAGAGCCAGTACCAGATCGGATACTCCAGCAGCCCGTAGCCGGACTCCGTGGCCGCCTCCGCGGCAGCGGCACCCAGCGCGTCGTGGTCTGCATGGCCGTCGTTCCGGTAGGGCGCCACCAGGACGATCCGGTCCGCCGGCCGGCCGGTGGCTGCGGCGGCGTCGCCGATCGCGGCCAGGACCTGCGCCCGGTGTTCGGCGAGCTTCCCGTCCGGCAGCCCCAGGTGCCGCCACTCGGCGTCCGGGACGAGCCGGCCGAGTGCGCCGGCGAACTCGCGCAGCCGCTGGGCGGAAAGCTGTTCCGGCGTGGTGCTGGGCGAGTCGGGGTGCGAGGCCTCCCCCGCCGTGCACAGCAGCACCCGCACCTCGGCGCCGAGCCCGTGCAGCCGCGCCATCAGGCCCCCGGCACCCAGGGATTCGTCGTCGGGGTGGGCGGCCAGGACGATGAACGCTGTGGCGGCCAGTTCCCTCGCGTCGAGCGGCAGTTCCGGCAGGGTGGCGACGCCGCTGCGGGTCCAGTCGGTCTCGGGCGTCCCGGCGTCGTTGTGCGTGAAGCTCACCATGGGTGGTCCCCTTTGAAGGTCAGGGCGCCGAGCTGGGCGTCGTCGCGCATCGCGTGGTGCTGGCGGATGTAGAGCGAGAGGTCGGCCATGCGTTTGGCGTAGCGGTCGTCGAAAGCCAGCGGGCCCGGCCCGAGGTTCTGGCTCACCAGCGCCTGGATGCGCTCGACGGCGGCCGCCACACTGCCGCGGACGCGCAGCGCCTCGCTCCAGGCGCCGGTTCCGGAGAGCTCACCGGCGTCGACCCGTTCTGCGGTCCGGGCGAGGTAGTGCAGGAGGCCGGAGAGCGTGCGGTCGATTTCGCCGAGGTGCGCGAGGGCCAGCTGGTCCGGTTCGCGGCCGCCGTCGGCCGCCGTCTTGAGCGCGTCCGCGTAGCTGCGGGCCACGGCGACGGCGCCGCCGAACCAGCAGGCGGCGACCCCCATCCCGCCCCAGGCGAAGCCGGGACGCTGGTAGTACCAGCCGGTGCCGCCGAGCGGCACGGCCGGGACGGCGTCGAAGTGCACGGTCCCGCTGGGGATTTCGCGCAGCCCCCGGCTGGTCCATTGCGGGTCCGCGAAGCTGACCCCGGCGGCGTGCAGGTCGACGGCGAAGGCGGCGCGGCCGCCGCCTTCAAGGTGCGCGGTCAGCACGGCGTGGTCGAGCTGCGCGGCGATGGAACACCACGGCTTGGACCCCTGCAGGACGACGGCGCCGCCCGCCTCCTTGGCGTCCAGCGTCAGCCCCGGCGCCTCGGCGGCGAAGACTCCCCACGTCCCGTCGAACGGGACGCTGTCCGAAGCCGCCCCGGCGGCCTGGGCGAGGATGGCGGCGGCGTCGAGGTGGGGTTCCAGGATCCGGCCGGCCGCGACGTCTACGGCGGTGACCGAGGCGAGGATCTCCCAGAGGAAGGCGGTCCGGCCCGAACCGGGCTTCGGAGCGGTTTCCCCCAGATCCTTGGCAAGGGCCAGCAGGGCCGGGACATCCCCGACGCCGGCCTCGGCGGTTTCCAGCAGCGGACCGAGCCCGGCCAGGTCATCCGGGGTGGAGCTGATCCTCACGGCGCGGGGAGGGCGGGCGTCCTGGGTCGCGTTCATTCGGTGGCCTGTGTCCTTTGCGAAGT
>Ga0157373_10002615_pt1 | contig 13674 bp, 12 predicted proteins | sample C65metaG_FD_113460 | JGI IMG/M metagenome (GOLD analysis project Ga0157373, IMG submission 113460) | Corn rhizosphere microbial communities from Kellogg Biological Station, Michigan, USA - C6-5 metaG | ecosystem: Host-associated > Plants > Roots > Rhizosphere > Soil | place: USA: Michigan... | reverse complement strand
GGAAGACGCACCAGACGATCGCAAAGATTACGAGCGACTTCGAGCAGTTGCATTTGAACACGAGTGTAGCCGCATTGATGGAGTTGTTCAACCAGATCGTCGACTTCAACGCCGATCCTGCAAAAGCGTCGGACGAAGATGTGTTTGCGATGCGCGAGGCGTTGGAGTCGCTGGTGATCATGCTCGCTCCTTTTGCCCCGCACGTCGCGGAAGAGATGTGGGAAGGACTCGGCCATCCCGCTGGATTATTGAGCCAAACGCCGCGCTGGCCGGTGGCGGATCCCGAGCTCGCCCGGCGTGAAGAGCTGGAGATTCCGATTCAGGTGAACGGAAAACTCCGGTCGCGCGTGATTGCAGCGCCGGACGTTTCGGAGGAAGATCTGCGCGCGTCCGCACTTGCCGACGAACGTGTGCGCGCGTTGACCGACGGTCATGAGGTCGTGAAAGTGATCGTTGTGCCGCGCCGTCTGGTCAATGTCGTGATACGATGACGTTTAGTCCACGGCTGTGGTTCCCCTTAGATGAAAGAGTGTCCAGTCTGTAGGCGCTGCTACCCCGACGAAACAAATCACTGTCCCCAGGATGGTGATGCGACAACGCCATCCCTTTTAGGTGAACCAACACTCGACGCCCGCTACCTGCTCGAACGCCGTCTCGGGCAGGGCGGCATGGGCGTTGTCTATCAAGCGCGACACATCTTTCTCAAAACCTCGCATGCCATAAAAGTCATCATTCCGGATCTGGTCGGTAACGATCCGATGCTCACCACGCGGTTTCGGCAGGAAGCACTCGCCGCCGCCGCAATCCGTCACCAGAACATCATCGCCGTGACTGACTTCGGCGTGGTGCGCGGCACGATGCCGTTCCTCGTGATGGAGTTCGTCAAAGGTCGCTCGCTTCAGGAAATACTTGCGAAAGAAGGGGCGATGCCGCCGCAACGCGCGTGGGAGTTCATCAGCGCGATTGCCGCGGGCGTCGGTGCGGCGCATCGACAGAACATCGTGCATCGCGATCTGAAACCGCTGAACATCATGGTCCAGGACGATGTGCCAATTGCGGAAGGCTTGAAGATCCTCGACTTCGGACTCGCGAAGATCAAATCCGGTGAACTGCTCGGTTCATTCGTCCAGGCGCAGACAAGCGGACTGATGGGATCGCCGTTCTACATGGCGCCGGAGCAATGGTCCGACGAGGAGCCGGACGCGCGCGCTGACATTTACAGTCTCGGCGTCATTCTCTACCAGATGCTCTCGGGTGAAGTGCCGTTCAAAGGTTCTTCGATTCCGTCGATCATGAAGAAGCATCTGACGCAGTCGCCGCCGAGTTTTCAGTCGATGGGAGTGGCGGTGCCGCCGGCGATCGAAGCAGTCGTGCGTCATGCACTCGAGAAGGAAGTTTCGGCGCGCATCGATTCGGTTCCGAACTTCCTGCGCGAGCTTCATGCGGCATTGAACTCATCGCCCGTTGTTGCCGCGGCGTTGCGAGAAACCGTGGCGATGGATCCCAACCGGACCATTGCTTCCGTGATCGAGCCTGCGATCAAGAACACTGGCGACCTGGCTCCGACATCGACGCAAGCTCCCATCGCGCAGGACACGAACTTCGGCGCTTCCTTCGATTCGCTCGCCGGCACTGTCAGCGGTGCGCAGTTGGATCAAGCAGTCGGACGAAAACAGCGCGAGGAACAGGAGCGCCTCAACAAAGAAAAGCAGGAACGCGATCGGCGCGAGCAAGAGCACCAGGAAAAATTCGACCGCATGGCGCTCCAGGCGAAAGAGCTCGAAGACAGGCTCGATCGTTTGTCCGGCAGCATGCCGCCGGCACTCGATCCGGAAACGACGCACGTGCAGGGAAGTGCGACAAAGCCGCAGTGGGCCGCCGACTCGATTCCCGCGCGACCCGGCAAGCAGATGATCGTCGACTTTTCGCCGAAGCGGAAAGGCCCATCGCCACTGCTATACATCGGCGCCGCGGTGGTCGTACTGTTCCTCGCCGGCATCGGCGTCACTGCGTATCTGATGTTACGACCAGGCGTACGCACCGGTGATCCGACACCCACGCCAACTCCGGTCACGCCGCCAAAAGCTAAAGCCGACTTGTTGCCGATCAGCGGCGGGACTTTTCTGATGGGACGTCAAAACGGTCCACCTCAGGAAACACCCGCGCATGCGGTGACCGTGCAGCCGTTTTCGATGGACCGCACTGAAGTCAGCAACACGGAATACGCCGACTTCGTGCGCGAAACAAACCACGCACCACCGTCTCACTGGATCGGAAACAAACCACCTTTTGGACAGGAGCAGTGGCCGGTTGTAAATGTTTCTTTCGACGACGCGACTGCGTTTGCCGCGTGGCGCTCGAAACGCGACGGCGTCAGCTATCGTCTGCCGACGGAAGACGAATGGGAATACGCAGCGCGCAATGGTGAGCAAGGCGACTTGTACCCGTGGGGACCTGAGTGGAAAGATAAGGCGGCTGTATTAAAGGACGCGACGCCGGCGGCCGTCGGTTCGCACGCGGAAGGAAAGAACAAATGGGGCGTGTTTGATTTGATCGGAAACGTTTGGGAATGGACCTCCTCAAAAGCCTCGGTTTATCCGGGCAATCCGGCCAAAGTTCCCCCGAGTATTCAGGATTGGGTGACGATTCGAGGTGGTTGTTACGTCAGCGATCCAGCTAAAGCCGATGCCCCAGTCTCGGCTTGCCTGCGTGAATTCGTTCCACCTTCGACGAAGACGACGCTGCTGGGCTTCCGGCTGGTGCGGAGTGGATCTTAGCGGCCTTTGCCGTGCTTCGAAGCTGATCTACAATCCAACGCAGTAATTCTTCAGTGATCCATAAGTTCTCTTTTTGCACCAGGGAGATTAATGATGAGTACTAACGCGACACTGCGCGCCGCGATGTTGAGCTTGGCCGCACTCTGTTTGAGCTTGTGGACAGTTGCAAGTGTCCGGGCTCAGGACGTTGGCGGTGACGTCGGCGGTGGCGGCGGAATCTTCCGTGCCAAGAACCCCGAGACGAAGAAGAGCAGCGGTCCAAAGCCCACGACCGGAACCAAACCCGTGAACCGCACGACCGGACCGACGCGCGCCAAAGCGTCGAATGCCGAGCGCATCGAAGAATTACTCGACACGGGCAATCAGTCTCGCGACGCGCGCAAGTTTGCGGAGGCTGAAGCGGCCTACAAAGACGTTTTGAAACTCAACCCACGCGACGCACGCGCCGCTTACGGATTGGGTAACGTATACTCCGACCAGCAGCGTTGGGACGATGCCGAAGCAGCTTACCGAAATTCAGTAGCGTGGGCGCCGAAAGACGCTGACGCTCACGTCGCACTGAGCGTGGTACTCGTGCAACCGATTGCCGGCGGCGACAATGCCAAGCGGCTGGCCGATGCTGAAACCTTCGCGAGACGATCGGTGCAGATCGATCCGAAAAACGCGGTCGGTTGGGACCGCCTCGGCGTTGCGCTTCAGGCGCGTGGTCTTTTGAACAGTGAAACAGAGCATTCATATCGACGCGCGATCGAGTTGGATCCGCAGTTTGCAGTTGCGTATGCACACCTTGCGCGCATGCTGAATCGCGCGGGTAAGCCGGGCGAGGCCGCGCCGTTGTACGAGAAAGCAGTCGAGCTGGCAAAGGATCCGGCCACGCTCAACCTGATTGCCGAATCGCTTCAGGGTGAACAGCTATGGCCGCAGTCAGAGCCTGTGCTAAAACGAGCGCTTGAACTCGATCCTAATAACCTGACGTCGTTGTTGCTGATGGGCCGTTATCTGATCGTTTACAAGAGATTCCAGGAGGCTGAACCTTATTTGAAGTCGGCGACTGAAGTGGCGTCGCGTGCGTTTCAGCCGTTCAATCTTTTGGGTCGTGCGTATCTCGGAATGGACCGGTTCAGTGACGCTGAAGCAACTTACGAACGGGCGTCGACATTCGCCGCCTCCTCCGAGAAGAAACAACTCGCCGGACTTTACGGCTTTGAAGGTGTCGGCGATGGCTATCTTAAGTCCAACCAGAAAGACAAAGCCGTTCGCGCGTACCAGCGTGCGCTCGAACTGGACCCGAACAACAATGGCGCTGCCCAGAAGCTCGCCCGAGTTCGACCTAATTAGTTGCGAGCTACTGCGTGCCCACTACGAATTTGACTCCCGTTTAAGAGGTCTTCTGTATGAAGAGTTGCCCTAAGTGTAATCGTACGTTTCCGGATGAAGGTCAGAAGTTCTGTACGTTTGACGGCGGCTTGCTGATAGCACCGCAGACGTTTGATCCGAATGCGACGATGCGCGCTACATCAATCGACCTGAACGCCGCGTCGGAACGTCCGACGAGCCGCGATCTGCCGGATCCGAACGCGACCATCATTGAGAACTATCCGGCGACGGTTGCTTTACCGCGTAATACTGGTCCAACTACGAGTGCCACGACATCTGCGAATACTTCTGACATTTCACGGCCGGCGCCGCCGTCACCGCCACCACCTCCGCCGCCTGTAACGCCGCCACCGCCGCCGGCACAGCCGCCGGTTGTCGAGCAACCACAGCAGCGCACGACGGGTGAAGTTGTCGCGCCACAACCGCCGCCAACTGTTTCTGCTCCAGCGCCATCGGCACCGTTGCCGCCGCCAGTGGCGAAGAAGAAGTCGAAGATGCCGTACATCATCGCCGGCGTGCTGATCTTTCTTTTGCTGAGTGGTGGAGCACTCGCCGGCTTGTTCTTCTTTGTCGTGAAGCCGAAGCTGGACCAGATGGCTGCGGAACGAAATCCTGTCAGGCCGGTTGAAAACACAAACGCGAGCACGCCGACGCCGGCTCCGTCAGTCGAGACGCCGTCGCCGTCACCCACCGCTGAAGCATATGTGGCGCCCCCGGGCACGGTGAAGTTTGAAAACTCAAACGCAAAACTCGACGGCAAACTGGCCGAGCACTATTTTGATTTCTCGTTTTACTACCCGGAAAACTGGAAACGCGATCCCAAATCGGGTGTGGCTGGTGCAGCAAACTTCGTGTCAGTCGATCGCAGTCTGCCGCCGGATTTCACTCAGGAGAGTTTCGCGGTAGGCTGGTACACGAGCACGGGAACGTTTGTCGGCGACTTGCCCAGCTATCCGCAACGCGCGGAGGAGTACAGCAACTCGCTTGCGAAGCGCATTCCGGAGTATAAGAAGGTTTCCGAAGGACCAACGAAGGTCAATTCCATGCAGGGTTACGAGTTTCGCTGGGAAGGACTTTCGAAGGGAACTGACCGCGGCGACCTGAAGTTGTGGGGCCGCGTGATATTTCTGCCGACCGGAACGGAAGGCGACGCCACGGGCGCAACCCTGACCATGCTGACTACATCTCTTGCGGGTGAGTTATCTTCAGTCGAAGACGTCGGCGCGCGCGGTCAGATGCCGGTGATTCTCGACTCGTTCAGGTTTGGCAAACAGAAGTGAAGTAATAGCAATGCCTCAAATACAAAAAGAAGTTAACAAACTCCGGTTTTGGACACCGCTGCGCGTGGCGTGCACGGTGATCTCACTCGCGCTCCTCGCCGCGTTCGGTGTGTCGAGCTGCAATTCAAACGATCCACCATCGGTAAACCGTTCTTCAGCGCCAACCCGTCCAGCGACTGCTTTCGTCACGCTGCCCCGACCGATCCTCGACGCCGAAAACAAAGCAGCGAGCGGTGATCCGATCAAGCTCGCGAACTATTCCGGGAAAGTGATGCTCGTCAATCTCTGGGCCACGTGGTGTGGTCCATGTCGGATGGAGACCCCCGAACTCGTCAAACTACACAAAGAGTTTCAGAGTCGCGGCGTCGAAATGATTGGACTCTCGACGGAGGATCCAGTTGCGTCAGCCGAGAGCGTCAGCGACTTTGTGCGCGAGTACAACGTCGACTATCACATCGGCTGGGCCACGCGTGAGGTAGCGCAGACGCTCATGCAGGGACGCAGTTCGATCCCGCAGAGCTTCATCATCGCTCGCGATGGCCGGATCATAAAGCGGTTCATCGGCTTCCGGCCCGACCAAACGCCTGGCTTGATCAAGGCAGCACTCGAAGAGGCACTTTCCGAAAAAGGCTGAGTTACTTGTGATCGTCCTCGTCTTGTTGTCGTAATCCTTCTGCGACTTCTTTCCTGGCTTGTCCTTCGAGTTTTCTCATCTCAGCTTCAACGCGTTGCTCTGCCTGATCCATCGGTGCCGGCTCTTCAAGTTCGTCCTGAGTTGTTATTTTGTCTTTATCAATACTCATTTCACTCCCCCACTGACCTTAGTCGATGATTTAGGCTAACAAGCGAGTCGTTACAGAAGTGCGGGGTTTTGATGACGATTCTGCTGCGAAGTCAGTGTTTGCGACCTCGACAAGAACATTCTCACGAGAGTAGACTCCGAGCAGATGAAGTTGTTCTCGAACAAGGTAATTCGACTGGTGCTGGCTGTCAGCGTTTCGATCTGGATGGCTGGTGGTTGTCTCTTCGGTTGCGCCAGTACGACGATGGGCGCCGAGGTTAGTCGCAAGAGTCAGAACACTGGTGAGGCGACTCCGAGTTGTCATGCGAAACGATCGCAGCACGCGACTAATTTGAAGCAACCCCTTGCGAGTGTGCCGTCGTTCATTCCCGTTTCACGCGGAATGATGAACGAATGTCCGCTGGTCGTAAATGCGACGGCGGCCACTTCAAAAAACAGCACTCACATACCGGATCGCGCACCTGGCGCAGTCGCTGCTCTGCCGAGTTTCGAGAAACAGATCAAACATACGGACAGCACCTTCGTTGTTCCGTTCCTGCCCAATCGTGGCCCAACCCACCTTCGTTGTTGTGTTTTTCTGATCTAGAGATCTGCCTGGAGCTCAATTCAGCGGCGTGCCGGTTTGTTTGTGACCGGCGTGCGATGTCTCAATCTCTGGAAACAGGAGAACTACAATGAAATCCCGTCAGAACACTGTTCTTATCCTCCTTCTTGGCGTGCTGCTGGTCGCATCTGCGGCAGTCACGGCACAGACGCCCGCACAAGGCGACCAAAAGAAAAAAACGGAAGCTTGTTGCGCGATGGACTCGTGCTGCAGCGGCGACTCGTGCGAGATGAAGAAAGATGGCGAAGCAAACTCCGAAGGCAAACATGATTGTTGTGGCGATTCATGCGACATGAAGATGAAGGATGACGCAAAGATGAAGCATGACAAGGATGCCAGGCATGAGTGCTGCAACATGAAGAACAAGGACAAGAACAAGAAGAAGACTGCGTAAGTTTGCAACCGCGGATTTCACGGATTTTCAAACTGATCAGCACTGATCAGAAATGACTTCGTGTCGTCCGTGGTTCATATTTTCACTATGAAATACGTTGTTTTTGCTGTGCTGGTGCTCGTCATCGCGCAGGGTAAATATGTTTTCGCACAACACGAGGGCCACACGATGCCGCAGCCGAAGCCTGCGGCGGCGCCGGCTGCCTCTCCGAGTCCACAAACATCCACCGAGCAGCCTGAGACGGAAATGGCCGGCCACATGGACCACGGAGTCTTTGTAATGGACAACGATCAGATGTTCATTCGTCTCGGACACAGCGAGTCGAACCTCGTGCCGATGGCTCGAATAATGGGATCGGGTACGTCGTGGCAGCCAGACTCGAGTCCGATGGCGATGTTGCACAAGCAAGCGGGCGAGTGGCTGTTGATGTTTCATTACAACTTCACCATGGGCGTCAACCGCCAGGGTGGACCAAGAGGCGTGACGAAGTTTGAATCGGCCAACTGGTTCATGCCGTCTGCCTTACGACGCGTGGGTCCGGGCACACTCGAGCTGCGCGGCATGGTCAGCGCTGAGCCGTTCACGTTTCCGCCCGGTGGCTCGCCGTTACTCTTTCAAACCGGTGAAACTTACAAAGGCGAGCCACTGATCGACCGGCAACATCCACATGATCTTTTCATGGAGTTGAGCGCGACTTACACTGTCCCCGTTGGTGAACGCGCGAGCTGGTTCGCGTATTTCGGCTATCCCGGTGAGCCCGCGCTCGGGCCAAATGCATTTATGCATCGCGCTTCAGCAAGCGAGAACACCTCAGCGCCGTTGTCGCATCACTTGCAGGACTCGTCACACATCAGCTTTGGAGTCTTCACGACTGGCTTCGCGTATCGCTGGTTCAAGCTTGAAGCGTCTGTTTTCAACGGTCGCGAACCGGACGAAAATCGTTACAACTTCGAGGCTCATCCATGGAACTCGCGCTCGATGCGGTTGTGGTTTGCGCCGAACAGCAACTGGTCGATGCAAGTTAGTCATGGGTTGTTGAAAAATCCTGAAGCGGCTGAGCCGGGTGACGTGCGTCGCACCACTGCGTCGATCAGTTACAACAAGCCGTTCGAGCGCGGTAACTGGGCTTCGAGTTTGATCTGGGGCCGGAATCACGAGAGTCACGGTGGCGAAATTTTCAACCTGAACGGATATGTGGCAGAATCCACGGTGAAGTTTGTCGACCGCAATTATGTCTACACGCGTCTCGAACTGGCGGATAAAAACTCGATACTGCGCGACACGGATCGCATCAGTCTTGGTATTTCCGACGAGCATCCGTCGTTTCGCATCGGCGCATACACGTTCGGCGGCGCGCGCGATATTTGGCACACGGAAAAGACGTCGGTCGCGCTCGGCAGCGACCTGACGTTTTATTCGAAGCCGTCGATTCTCGACCCGATTTACGGATCGAATCCGGTTTCGTGGAAGGCATTTTTGAGAATCAGACCGGCTACGATGGATATGAGTTCAATGCACGGCATGCATTAAGGAGTTTTGTTAATGAAAAGGAATTGGATACTGATCGCAGGCATCGCGCTGCTGCTGATCGCGGCGGTGCTGATGGTTACTTCAGCAAACAAACAACCGCCCACCCCGATAACACCGACTGTAGCGACGCAAACGCCTGCGCTAAATCACCAACATTCACCGGCCAGCACAGCGAACGCTCTGCCGGCGCACTTTGAGGTGCCGCCGAGCAAATCGAGTCTTGGACCATCGCTCGATCCAAACGCGTTCACGGGTCTTGCCCGCGATGCTTATCGGGCGGCGCGAGAGATACCGGTGACGCTCGCGCAGTTGCCGTGTTACTGCCACTGCGATCAGGGCTTCGGACACAAGAGTCTCTACAGTTGTTTCCAGGACGATCACGCATCGCACTGCGATGTTTGTGTGAGAGAAGCGCTCCTCGCGCTAAGACTCGAAAAAGAGCAGAAGATGACACCCGCTCAGATCCGCGACACCATCGTGGCCCAATACTCGCAATAACGTATTCACAAGGCACAAAAAGCACATAAGCTGAACCGAAACGTCTATTGTTGGACGCTCTTGTCGGTTCAGCTTATGTGCTTTTTGTGCCTTGTGTGGCTACTTCTTCTTGATAGCGCTGACCCTCATCTGGCCTGCGGCGGCTTCGATCGTGAAGTCGATACGATCGTTGACGGCGATGCCGTTCAGGAGGCTCGGGTCAGTAACAGGGAATTCCATCTTCATCGCCGGCATCAGTCCATCGATGTCGCCGTGATCGATCTCGATAGCGGGCGCTTTCGGATTCGTAAAGATCTTCTTAACAACGCCTTCACCGTGATAGGAATTCGTTTGTACAGCCGCCGCTGGGCCGGACGGTGTTGCTGCTGGTTGTTTGTTAGTCGGCGCACCGCACGCGCTCAACACGATCAAAGCTGCAAGAACAATTATCACTCGGCTCGCACGAGCCATATACTTCGCTTCTCCTTTTCTTTCCCAATATACGCTACAAACAGTCTGTCGTTCGAGAATGCGCCCACCGGTAGTTCAGCGTTTGCCGCCACACTCAACACCGAGCCTGTAGTTCCGAGCTCACGCATTTTCGCGTTCGGCATGTCTGCGCTCTGCCACAGTGCAATCGCGTTGTTATTTCCGACGGCGAGCGCCGGTGTGCCGCGCACGTTCTCCTGCGACAGCAGTTGCCGCGCTGAAAAAGTGTGGCCTTTGTCTTTCGACTCCGCAAAATAAACCCCCGGGGCGCCGCTTTCACCCGCCGCATACCAGACGACCTTGAGAGTCCCTGAAGCCGCGTCCACCGATAATGATGGACCAGACACCGGACATCCCTGCAACATCCAGTGATCGTCACTCACAATCACCGGCGTGGAAAACTTCGTTCCACCATCCGTCGAACTCGCGACCGCGATGTGACGATAACTTCCGGGCAGCACCTGGCGCCAGCCGGCATACAACGTTCCATCAGCGGCAACGGTGAGTGCCGTCTTACAACACGGACATGCGTCGGAAGCAACCTTCTGATTTTTAGAGAATGTGCGACCGCCGTCCGTTGAGTACGCCGTGTAGAGATCGCGATTGCTTTCCATGTGATGACCTTCGCCCTTCGTCGAAGGCATCGGGGCTTGGACGTTGCGCTCGTCCAGCCACGCAGCGTAGATGCGGCCGTCTTTAGCGACAGCCAGCGAGTGCATGCCGTGTGCGCCGGGAGCGTTGTCGTCATTTACTTTCACTTCACTCGTAAAGCGCTGTCCGCCATCACTCGAAGTCGAGAGATAAATGTCCGTTCCGTGTTTGTCGCCCGCTTCGACGCGATTGGTCCACAGAACGTACACAGCACCATTCGGAGCCACCGCGACGCTCGGTTGATCGCCGCGCCACGCGGTAGCCATACCCTCCTCGCGGTTCACGCGCACGGGTGAACGAAGGGACTCGCCTTTGTGATTGAAATGGGCCAGCATGACGTCCGCTTGCTTCGCGTCGTGATTAACCCACGCAACGTAGAACGTGCCGTCCGGCGATGTAGCGGTCGCAGGCTCGGCGGCGTCGACGCCCGATGCGGAGATCTGAACTGGTTGTGGTGCTGCCTTGTCGCGGGTTGCTGCGACGTGACTACAGCCGGCGAACGGGAGCAGTGCTAACCCGATTAGTAGAAATTTCATTTTGTGTTTTTGTGCCTTTTGTGTACTGCCTGCTTTCAGAAACTCACCTTCATCCCAAACTGAAACTGCCGCGGATCGAACGCCGCGGTCGGTTGTCCAAACGCCGGCAACGGCTGCACACCCGATCCGAACGTATTGTTCGGCACGCCAAAATTCGCACGATTCAAGACATTGAACCCTTCCGCGAGCAACTGTAAGCCAACGCGCTCTGTAATTCGAAACGTTCGGCTCAGACGCAAATCGAGCGATGCGAAGTCAAACCCACGTCCCGTGTTTCGTCCAACGCCGACGGGCCGATCGTTGTTATTCGTGTCGACGTTGCGATCATTTCCGAGCAACACGTTGAACGGCAGACGCGAGCCGTAAGTGAAGATGTAGCCAAGCTGGAAACCACGCAGTGCGCGCTCGAAGCCACTGGTCTTACCATCCTGCGGCGCTTCGAGCGAACCACTCACGACCAGGCGGTGCCGCTGATCATTGTCAGACAAGCCCCGGTCATCGCGAATGTTGAAGTTGTCCTGGACGCTCGAGAAGAAGAAGTTACCCGCGTCGTCAATCGTTTTTGAAAGCGTGTACGACACACGCAAGTTGGCCCAACGCGCCGCGCGTTTGTTGAACGACACCACCATGCCGTCGTAATCCGATCTGCCGGAACTCTCAAATCGCGAGATGTTGCCCCAGTTCGGATCGGGCCGGCCGAGGTTCGGAATGCCCGCCGACGCAGGCACCGCCGGCACGTTCACGTTGCGCGAAAGAATCACGTGCAGCGCACGCACGTGGAGATACCCAATCGAGACGACCGCATTGCCCGGCAGCTCGCGCTCGATCTGAAGATTGCCCTGCTCGGTGTAACTGGTCTCGATATTCGGATCGATGCGCGTGATGTTTGGTTTGGTCGGGAGTGTCGCAGGTTGCAACGCGAGCACGTCGGGAAACACCGGCGCGCCCGGTTGTGTCGGAGACAACTGCACGACGAGAAACTTCGAGCCGTCGCGTTGCAACGCATTCGACGTTGCGCGCAGCGGAATGCGATCGTAGTAAAGCCCAAAGCTCGCGCGCACTACGGTCTTGCGATCACCCGGCGCGTAGACGATGCCGAGGCGCGGCGCGATGTTGTCAGTGTCAGTCTTGATCGGATCGGGCAAGTCCTGAACGTCGTATCGCAGTCCTGCGTTGAGCGTCAGACTGCGCCGCAGTCTCCACTCATCCTGAACAAACAGCCCGACATTCGGATTCGACTGAAACTGGCTCGGCGCGCCGAACGCCTGCTGGTAATTCAGATAATTCCCGGTCAGGAAGTTGTTCAGTGAACTGAAGGCGTAAACGCCCTGCACCGCGCCGGGAAAAACGATGTTCACGCGGTTATAGAGAAAGTCGCCGCCGAACTTCAGCGAGTGATTGCCGCGCTGCGTCGAGACGTTGTCAACCACTTCGTAGAGGTTGATGTCGCGCGCGAGCGGCGAGACTGTGGCGGCGCCAAAGTTCGCAATGCCCGCGATGTTCACGGCTGGTCCGACTTCATCGTTAACGGGAGCATCGAGACGACTCTTAGTGTACTGGAACCGCGCCTCGTTCAACGTGCGACTGCTGAACGTCGTGACATTACTAACGACGACACTCTGATCCGTATCGCTGAGGCCTGTGCCACGGCTAACATCGTTGAGGCCGCCGACGCTGCGCGAATTCACGGCATTGATGTGGTAGAGGCTGTAGCGCGCGCTGAGCAGGTTGCGCTGGTTGATGCTGTGATCGATGCGCGTGAAAAAGTTCGTCGTGTCAAAACTCGCCGGCACGACACCCGTGGTAACCAGTGGTCCCGTGTAATTGACCGCGCGCAGTCGATTGTTAATCGAGTTAACTGCCGACGGCGAGATTGTCAGCACCGCGGAATAGTTTCGACGCGTCTGTTCGAAGTTGCTGAAGAAGAACGTTCGATCACGACGAATCGGGCCGCCGAGACTCACGCCATACTGCGCCTGCGTTAACAGGTCCTTCGTCGGCGCGAGCGGATTGCGAGCGTCGAAGCGCTGGTTGCGCAGGAAGCCGTAAAAGTCGCCACGCAGATCATTCGTGCCCGACTTCGTCAGGATATTCACGACGCCGCCCGAAGCACGCCCGAATTCCGCAATACCGCCGGAAGTCACGACCTGAAACTGGTCGATCACTTCCTGGCTGTAGTACGTGCCCGTGAGATCGGCGGCGTCATCGTTAGCTGATAAACCGTCGACGATGAAACTGTTGTACAGATTGCGCTGGCCGGCGATCGAGATACCCTGACCGGGCACGGCTGAGGTCTCGGCGAAACGTTGATTGCTTCCGGTGTTAGTCGGCGAAACGCCTGGCACCAGCAATGCGAGATCGAGATAATTTCGGCCGTTCAATGGCAACTCGTTGATCTCTCGGGGCCGGATCGTCTCGGTGATCTGCGTCCGCACAGTTTCAACAATCGGCACGTCTGATCCGATGTTGACTTGAGCCGTGACGCCCGCGACGTCCAGCTTGATCGGCATATCGAGAGCCTGACCCACCAGCACGGTGAGTTGTTTGGTCAACGATTCAAAGCCCTGCGCTTCGACTCTCAGATCGTAAGCACCGGTGCGAAGGTACGGGAATCGATAGCGTCCTTCGACGTCGCTCGTGGTTGTAAGTTCTTAGTTAGTCTCGAGGTGACTAGCGGTGCCCGTGACGCCGCTGACGACGGCGCCGGTTTCCTCTTCGATCCGGCCGCTGAGCGTGCCGCACGTGACGCTTTGCTGC
>Ga0157373_10002614_pt1 | contig 13674 bp, 14 predicted proteins | sample C65metaG_FD_113460 | JGI IMG/M metagenome (GOLD analysis project Ga0157373, IMG submission 113460) | Corn rhizosphere microbial communities from Kellogg Biological Station, Michigan, USA - C6-5 metaG | ecosystem: Host-associated > Plants > Roots > Rhizosphere > Soil | place: USA: Michigan... | reverse complement strand
CTCGCCTATTTCGCCCTTGACCCACTCCAGGGCCACGTAGTCGCGACGGTCAGCCATGCTGGCTCCAGTTGCCCAGGTCGTGAGGCCTGACGATCAATGTGAATCCCGTGATGCCGGGAGTGTAAACCCGGACACCGAACGGCGCATTTCGCTGGCCATTCTCGCCAGATTGCCCATGCTCTGCGCAGTGGCCGCCGTCCCCGAGGTGGTCTGGGTGGTGGTCTGCTGAATCACGGTCATGGTCGCGGAAATCTGCTGGCCCAGCGCGGCCTGTTGCTGCGCGGCATTGGTAATGCTCTCGACCAGCGCCGCGAGCACCTTGGACACGCCTTCGATTTCCTCCAGCGCCACACCGGCATCCTGCGCCAGCCGGGCGCCGCGCACCACTTCCGTGGTGGTCTGCTCCATGGAGATTACCGCTTCGTTGGTGTCATTTTGAATCGCGCGGACCAGCGTCTCGATCTGCTTGGTGGCCGACGACGAGCGCTCGGCCAGGCGCTGTACTTCGTCGGCCACCACCGCAAAGCCGCGCCCGGCATCGCCTGCCATGGAGGCCTGAATCGCTGCGTTGAGCGCCAGAATGTTGGTCTGGTCGGCAATGTCATCGATCAGGCTGACAATGTCTCCGATTTCCTGAGAAGACTCGCCCAGACGCTTGATCCGTTTGGAGGTGTCCTGAATCTGCTCGCGAATGTTGTCCATGCCGTTGATGGTGTTGTGCACCACCTCGTTGCCCTTGTTGGCAATCGCCACGGAGCGCTCCGCCACCGCCACCGATTCCGAGGCGTTGGCCGAAACCTGCTCCACCGAACGGGACATGTCGTTAACCGCGTTGGACGCCGCGGCGATCTGCAGCGCTTGGTGTTCGGAGGCCGCCGCCAGTTGCGTCGCGGTGGTTTGGGTATCCTTCACGGCGCCGAAGACCTGCTCGGCGGTGAGGTTGATGGTCGCCACCAGTTCGCGCAGCTGGTCGATGGAGTTGTTGATGGAGTCGGCAATGGCGCCCGTGAAGTCTTCCGTCACCGAGGCCGACACGGTCAGATCGCCGTCGGCCAGGTCTTCGATTTCATCGAGCAGGCGCATGATCGCGGTCTGGTTGCGATCGTTCTTTTCGGCGGTCTCGCGAAGCTGGCGGTTGGTCTCGCGGACCATCACCAGGCCGATGAGGATGATCGACGCCAACGCCAGCAAGCCCAGAATGTAGCCGCCATAGCTGTTGGTGGTGCGCCCTCCGGCCATGTGCTCGAAACTGTTGGCCAGCACCGAAGCCTCGTCGAGCAAGGTTTGCGAGAGGGTGAAGATGTTACCGGCGGCCTCGCGCACTTCGAGCAATTCCGGCGACGTTTCCAGAATTTCATCGACCGATCCCGACACGAACTGGAACAGTTCAGCGATTTCGGCCAGTCGCGCGCGGGCGTCGCGGTCTTCGACCTGAGTGATCTTCAGCGTCGCATTGCCTTCGAGCATGCCGTTGAGCACGCGCCCGAACTGAGTGGCGTCGCGACCAAAGGCATCGGCGGCCTGAACGGCTGTTTCGTCGCCCGACAGCACCGTGTTCACTGCACCGAGAATCCGCTCGGCCAGCAACGACTGGCGTTGAGCAAGCGCCACCTGGCTGGCGGGCGCGCGGTTCTGCAGGAGAATATCGACGACTTTTTCCGACTCGATCTGCAGTTGCGGGATGGTTTCGGCCAGCGTTGCCGCGACCTGATGCAGCGACAGCACGGTCTGTTCGCGCGAGAGGATCACATCGGTGCTTTTTCGCAGATTTTCCCAATCGTTTTGCACCGCTTTCAGCTCATCGGCGACCGCCGCAGGCGCGGCAGGCAGGCCGGTGTTCTTGTCGCCTTTCTTCAGGTACTGCCAACGGGTGTCGAAATCGTTGCGTGCGTCTGCCAGCAATTTAAAGGCAGCGGTCTTGCCTGCTGCGGCTTCGGTGGCGTTCTTGGCGATGCGCTGGGACAGCACGCGCAGCTCACCGGCGTGGCCGATGTACTGCTTGTCGTAGTTGGACTGCGTGCTCAGGTACGCGAAATTGCCGAACAGCAGCATGATCAACACGATCAGGCCGATGAACAGGGCGACGATCTGCGAACGGCTGCGCAGGCCTTCTTGGGACTTGCCGGTTTTACTCATTTCTCAGGGCTCCGCCCGAAGATCAGTGTGCATTGCGGATGCCCAGATGCTTGCGGCGCAAAACTGTGGGAGCGAATTCATTCGCGAGACGTGGGCACATTCGATAGAAATGCGTCGAGTGTACGGCCCTCTCGCGAATGAATTCGCTCCCACAGGGTGATTAGTTGTATCGCAAGGAATCACAGCGCGACATCCATGAAACCCGGCGACTGCACCAGGCTTCTGGGGCTGAACACCCGCCACGCCTGCTCATGCAGGAAACGGCCCTGGATATAAGGCGCGATGTCGGGATCGCTGTCACCCAAAAGCTCAGGCATCAGGCTGCGCTCGCTGAAATGCTGCATGCCCAGTACCTCATCGACCAGCAGGCCGACGAACACGTCCTGATGATCGATCACCAGCACGCGGCGCTGTTTGCGCAACGGCGACAGCTCATGACCAAAAAAGGCGTACAGGTCCATGATCGGCAATAGCCGCCCACGCAGGTTGGCGATGCCCTTGACCCAGGGTTTGACGCCCGGCATCACGGCATAGCGCGGCTCATGGAGGATTTCGTCGACTTCGCCCATGGGCGCGACGTAATGGCGCTCGCCCATGCGAAAACCGATGCCGCTCCAGCCTTGCTGCCGGGTTTCCTGCAACGGCAGGCCGGCAGCCAGCGAGCGGCAACGCTGGTCGATGTCGAGCAGCAGCTGAAAGGCGGTTTGCGACTGGGCCATGAACGCGGGTCGGGCTTCAGCCCGCCAGGACCGCGTTCAGGGTTTTCATGAGGGTTTCTTCATCCACCGGCTTGGTCAGGTAGTCCCGCGCGCCCTGGCGCTTGCCCCAGACCTTGTCGGTTTCCTGATCCTTGGTGGTGATCATGATCACCGGGATGGTGTTGGTGTCGGCATCCTTGGTCAGCTGACGGGTCGCCTGAAAGCCGTTGAGGCCCGGCATGACGATGTCCATGAGCACGGCATCCGGTTTTTCCTGACGCGCCAGGGCCACACCATCGGCACCGTTTTCAGCCTTGAGGACCTGATGGCCGTGTTTCTCCAGCATCCCGGTCAGCTTGTACATTTCAGTCGGCGAGTCATCGACGATCAGAATTCGAGCCATGGTGCTTCCCCATAGAAACAGCCGTCCCCGTGCAAGGGCCCGGCATCAAGATAGTTGTTGTTCTACTGCAACGAACTCGGGCACATGGGCCTTGATCGCATTGAGCAGCTCGTCCTTGCTAAACGGTTTGGTCAAAAACTGATCGGAACCGACGATACGCCCCTTGGCCTTATCGAACAGCCCATCCTTGGAGGACAACATGATCACCGGCGTAGACTTGAATGCCCGGTTGTTCTTGATCAACGCACACGTCTGATACCCGTCCAGTCTGGGCATCATGATGTCGACAAAAATGATTCTTGGATGATTATCAGCGATCTTGGCCAGGGCATCGAAGCCGTCCACGGCGGTGATCACTTCACAACCGACGTTCTTCAACAGGGTCTCGGCGGTACGACGAATCGTTCGCGAGTCGTCGATGACCATGACTTTCAATGGGGCGGAATGCTGTTCCATATCTGCTCTACCATCGCCGCGGCGATTCAGATGGGTTTGCCTTCGGCCGTCTGGTTTGGGTCGGGATCGCTGAACCCCCATCTAGAGGGGTGTATGACAACGGGTCACGCGCGAGGTGCCGAGCCTTTTTAGCACACTCTAAAGACGCAATCCATAAAGCATATGCGCCACGCTGCCCCTTGACCCGAAGCCTGCGCAGCGCCACCCTGACGCGTATTTTCAGGCCCGCCCGGGCCATTACCGGACAGAGGATATTACCCATGAGCGTTCGCGTCGGAATTGTCATGGACCCCATCGAGCGCATCTCCTACAAGAAGGACAGCTCGCTGGCCATGCTCCTGGCGGCGCAGGCGCGCGGCTGGTCGCTGTTCTATATGGAGCAGCAGGATCTGTATCAGGTTGCCGGCCAGGCCCGCGCCCGCATGAAACCGCTGAAAGTCTTCGCCAACCCTGAGCACTGGTTCGAATTCGAAGACGAAATCGACAGCGGCCTGGACGATCTGGACGTGATCCTGATGCGCAAGGATCCGCCGTTCGACATGGACTTCATCTACACCACCTACCTGCTCGAACAAGCCGAGCGCGCCGGCACGCTGATCGTCAACAAGCCGCAGAGCTTGCGCGACTGCAACGAAAAGCTGTTCGCCACGCAATTCCCGCATTGCACCCCGCCGACGCTGGTCAGCCGCCGCGCCGACATCCTGCGCGCTTTCGCTGCCGAGCATGGCGACGTGATCTACAAGCCGCTGGACGGCATGGGCGGCACCTCGATCTTCCGCCACCGCGCCGAAGACCCGAACCTGTCGGTGATCCTGGAAACGCTGACCGTCAACGGCGCCCACCAGATCATGGCCCAAGCCTACCTGCCGGGGATCAAGGACGGCGACAAACGCATTCTGATGGTCGATGGCGAGCCGGTGCCTTACTGCCTGGCGCGTATCCCGGCCGCAGGCGAAACCCGTGGCAACCTGGCCGCCGGTGGCCGTGGCGAAGCCCGTCCGCTGACCGATCGTGATCGCTGGATCGCTGCCGAAATCGGCCCGACCCTGCGTGAAAAAGGGCTGTTGTTCGTGGGTCTGGACGTGATCGGCGAGCACCTGACCGAAATCAACGTCACCAGCCCCACCTGCATTCGCGAGATCGACAACGCGTTCGGCACCGATATCGGCGGGATGCTGATGGATGCGATCGAGAAGAAGCTCAAGGCCAGGTAAATCGCATCAAACCTGTCATGGGATTGCCCGACCTTCTGCGGGCGGCGCAATCCCTGTGGGAGCGAATTCATTCGCGAGAGGCCAGTACATCCACAGGTTTCCCGTCGGATGTAGGACCGCATCGCGAATGAATTCGCTCCCACAGGTGATCCGCCCTCACCATAGATCCGGTTCACTGCCCACTAATCGGCCAACCCGCATCAAAGCCCAAGTCAGGACCGACATTGCGTTATCATGCCCGCCCCGAATTTCCCACCCAGGTTGATTTCGCAATGCTGGCTCATGTGATTGCGGAGCGTCGATGAACGCTGCGGTCGACAGTGATCTCCCGATGGCCCTGACCCGCACTAACGTGCGCCCGGCCGATCGCCTGGGCTTTACCCTGCTGATCGCGGCCCTGGTGCACCTGGCCATCATCCTTGGCGTGGGCTTTACCTACGTCAAACCGGAAAAGATCAGCCAGACGCTGGAAATCACCCTCGCCCCGTTCAAAAGCGACACCAAGCCCAAGGACGCGGACTTCCTCGCCCAGGAAAACCAGCAGGGCAGCGGCACCCTCGACAAGAAGGCTGTGCCCAAGACCACTGAAATCGCGCCCTATCAAGACACCCAGATCAACAAGGTGACCCCGCCGCCCGCCGCCAAGCCGGTGGTCAAGCAGGAAGCGCCGAAAACCGCCGTCGCCACCAAGGCACCGGCGAAGGAAAAGACCGTCGCCAAGCGCGAAGAAGTCAAACCGGACGAGCCGAAAAAGGCCGCGCCGACCTTCGACAGCACCCAGCTGAACAGCGAGATCGCCAGCCTCGAAGCGGAGCTTGCCGATGAGCAGCAGGCCTACGCCAAGCGGCCGAAGATCCACCGCCTGAGCGCGGCCTCGACCATGCGCGACAAGGGCGCCTGGTACAAAGAGGACTGGCGCAAGAAGATCGAGCGCATCGGCAACCTCAACTACCCCGAAGAAGCCCGGCGGCAGCAGATCTACGGCAGCCTGCGGATGATGGTGTCGATCAACCGCGACGGCTCTTTATATGAAGTGCTGGTGCTGGAGTCGTCCGGCCAGCCGCTGCTGGATCAGGCCGCGCAGAAGATCGTGCGCCTGGCCGCGCCCTTTGCACCGTTTACGGGTGATCTGTCGGACATCGACCGACTGGAAATCATCCGCACCTGGAAATTCGCCCGCGGGGACAAGCTTTCCAGTAATTGATGGGCGCAGCGCGACCACCGCACCGGCGCCGCACATCTCCCTGTGGGAGCGAATTCATTCGCGATGCGTCGGGACATTCGATAGAGATATGTCGACTGTACCGCCCTCTCGCGAATGAATTCGCTCCCACAGTTCATGCATTCCAAAGCAGTGTCCGATTCGCCCGCTGCATCCCCTCGCACATGAAACCTGACCCACGTCGCGATTTATCTCCCCCCGAGTCGGTTCTGCCAGTTGTCACAACAGCCCCACAGCGCCACACTAGGGCTCATGAAAAACGTCACCCCGTCGTACCTCAAGCACCAATTTCTGATCGCCATGCCCCACATGCACGATGAGAACTTCTCCCAGACCTTGACCTACATCGTCGAGCACAACGCCAATGGCGCCATGGGTCTGGTGATCAACCGACCGCAAAGCCTGTCGCTGGCCGATATTCTCGAGCAGTTGCGCCCGGAAATGACGCCGCCGGCGCGCTGTCAGCACATCCCCATTCATGTCGGTGGCCCGGTGCAGACCGATCGCGGCTTTGTGCTGCATCCGCCAGGGCAAGTATTCCAGGCCACGGTCGATCTGGGTGGCGTGGCGCTGTCCACTTCGCAAGACGTGCTGTTTTCCATCGCTGACGGCTACGGCCCTGATCAAAATCTGATCACCCTCGGCTACGCAGGCTGGGACGCCGGCCAGCTGGAGGCCGAACTGGCCGCCAACGCCTGGCTCAACTGCGCGTTCGACCCGGCCATCCTCTTCGAGCTCGACAGCGATCAGCGCCTCAACGCTGCCGCAGCCAAGCTGGGCATCAACCTGAATCTGCTCACCAGCCAGGCGGGCCACGCCTGATGGCCGGATTGCGACTGCTGCTGGGTTTCGACTACGGCACCAAACAGATCGGCGTAGCGGTTGGCCAGGTCATCACCGGCCAGGCCCGCGAGTTGTGCACCTTGAAAGCGCAAAATGGCGTACCCGACTGGGACAAGGTTCAAGCCCTGATCACCGAATGGAAGCCAGACGCCATCGTCGTGGGCCTGCCGCTGAACATGGACGGCACCCCCAGCGAGATGAGCGCCCGCGCCGAGAAGTTCTCGCGCAAGCTCAATGGCCGCTTCAACCTGCCGGTCTACACCCACGACGAGCGCCTGACCACCTTCGAAGCCAAGGGCGAGCGCATGTCCCGTGGCGGTCAGCGCGGCAGTTACCGCGACAACCCGGTGGACGCCATCGCCGCAGCGCTGTTGCTGCAAGGCTGGCTGGAAGCCAACGGCGCATTGTTTGAAAGCTGAGCGCATTACACTGCATCGAATCTGAGTTTTAGCCCTGCCGTGCGCAACCCGCGCGGCGGGGCTCTTGAAGGAGCGACCATGACCCTGCCCAACCCCGCCGAACTGATCAGCCAGATGGCGATCGATCTGAACGCGCACCTGAACAAACGCGGCATCAACGAGCCTCGCTTCATCGGCATTCGCACCGGTGGCGTGTGGGTCGCACAGGCCCTGCTCGAAGCGCTGGGCAGCCAGTCGCCATTGGGCACGCTGGACGTTTCCTTCTATCGCGACGACTTCAGCCAGAACGGCCTGCACCCTCAGGTGCGCCCTTCGGAGCTGCCGTTCGAGATCGAAGGTCAGCATCTGGTGCTGATCGATGACGTTTTGATGAGCGGCCGCACCATTCGCGCCGCCCTCAACGAGCTGTTCGACTATGGCCGCCCCGCCAGCGTGACCCTGGTGTCGCTGCTGGATCTGGACGCCGCCGAGCTGCCGATTCGTCCAAATGTGACCGGGGCGACGCTGGACCTGTCTCCCAACGAGCGCGTCAAGCTGTCCGGCCCGACGCCGCTGACGCTTGAACTGCAAGACCTTTCCACCGATTCCGCCGCCCTCTAAGAGTCCCTTGCGATGACGCCTCTCGACGCCAAGCGCCCGCTGCAGCTGAACCACCAGGGTCAACTGCAACATTTCCTCTCGCTCGACGGTTTGCCCCGCGAACTGCTCACCGAAATCCTCGACACCGCCGACTCGTTCCTCGAAGTCGGCGCGCGGGCGGTGAAGAAAGTCCCGCTGCTGCGCGGCAAGACCGTGTGCAACGTGTTCTTCGAGAACTCGACGCGCACCCGCACCACCTTCGAACTGGCGGCCCAGCGGCTGTCGGCAGACGCCATCACCCTGAACGTGTCGACCTCCTCGACCAGCAAGGGCGAGACCCTGTTCGACACCCTGCGCAACCTTGAGGCCATGGCCGCCGACATGTTCGTGGTGCGTCACGGCGACTCCGGCGCGGCGCACTTCATTGCCGAGCACGTCTGCCCTCAGGTGGCGATCATCAACGGCGGCGACGGGCGTCACGCGCACCCGACCCAGGGCATGCTCGACATGCTGACCATTCGCCGCCACAAGGGTGACTTCAAGAACCTCTCGGTTGCCATCGTCGGCGACATCCTGCACTCGCGCGTCGCACGCTCGAACATGATCGCGCTGAAGGCGCTGGGCTGCCCGGACATCCGCGTGGTCGCGCCGAAAACCCTGCTGCCGATTGGCGTCGAGCAGTACGGCGTGAAGGTCTACACCGACCTTGCCGAAGGCCTGAAGGACGTCGACGTGGTGATCATGCTGCGTCTGCAGCGCGAGCGCATGTCTGGCGGCCTGCTGCCGAGCGAGGGCGAGTTCTACCGCCTGTTCGGCCTGACCACCGCACGCCTGGCCGGTGCCAAGCCAGATGCGATCGTCATGCACCCCGGCCCGATCAACCGCGGCGTGGAAATCGAGTCGGCAGTGGCCGACGGCGCCCACTCGGTGATCCTCAATCAAGTGACCTACGGCATTGCCGTGCGCATGGCCGTCTTGTCCATGGCCATGAGTGGCCAGACCGCACAACGCCAGTTCGAGCAGGAGAACGCGCAGTGAAGTTCAGCATCATCAACGCTCGCGTCATCGACCCTGTCAGCGGTCTGGATCAAGTCCTCGACGTTCACCTGGAAGCCGGCAAGATCCTCGCCCTGGGCGCGGCCCCTGCCGATTTCACCCCTTCGCAGACCATCGACGGCAGCGGCCTGGTCGCAGCACCGGGGCTGGTTGATCTGAACGTCTCCCTGCGCGAGCCGGGCTACAGCCGCAAAGGCAGCATCGCCAGCGAAACCCGCGCTGCGGCCGCGGGTGGCGTGACCAGCCTGTGCTGCCCGCCCCGCACCAAGCCGGTTCTCGACACGTCGGCCGTCGCCGAGCTGATTCTGGATCGCGCTCGCGAAGCCGGTCACAGCAAGGTGTTTCCGATTGGCGCACTGAGCAAAGGCCTGGAAGGCGAGCAACTGGCCGAACTGATCGCCCTGCGCGACGCTGGCTGCGTGGCCTTCACCAACGGCTTGACCAACTTCGGCAGCAACCGCACGCTGTGCCGCGCGCTGGAATACGCCGCGACCTTCGACCTGACGGTGATCTTCAACTCGCAGGATCATGACCTCGCCGCTGGCGGCCTGGCTCATGACGGCCCGACGGCGGCCTTCCTCGGCCTGCCGGGCATCCCGGAAACCGCCGAGACCGTGGCCCTGGCTCGCGATCTGCTGCTGGTGGAGCAGAGCGGCGTGCGCGCGCACTTCTCGCAGCTGACCAGCGCCCGTGGCGTCGAGTTGATTGCTCAGGCACAGGCTCGCGGCCTGAAGGTGACGGCGGATGTCGCGCTTTATCAGTTGATCCTGACTGACGAAGCGTTGATCGACTTCTCCAGCCTCTATCACGTGCAACCGCCCCTGCGCACCCGCGCCGACCGCGATGCGCTACGTGAAGCGGTCAAATCGGGTGTGGTTCAGGCGATTTCCAGCCACCACCAACCCCACGAACGCGACGCCAAACTGGCCCCGTTCGGGGCGACCGAGCCAGGCATCAGCAGCGTCGAGCTGTTGCTGCCCCTGGCGATGACCCTGGTTGAGGACGGTTTGCTGGACCTGCCGACGCTGCTCTCGCGCCTCAGCGCAGGCCCTGCTGCGGCACTGCGCCTGCCTGCAGGCCAACTCGCAGAAGGATCCCCGGCGGACCTGGTGCTGTTCGACCCGGCGGCCTCCACCGTGGCGGGCGAGAAGTGGCTGTCGAAGGGCGAAAACTGCCCGTTCCTCGGCCATTGTCTGCCGGGTTCGGTGAAGTACACCTTTGTTGATGGGCGGATCAGCCATATCGGGTGACCGCAGTCGCGAGTCTGCCTGATACACCCGGCTCCACAGGCGACACAAAAACCTGTGGGAGCCGGCTTGCTGGCGAATGCGGTGGATCTTTCACCGATGCAGTGACTGAACTGACGCTTCGCCAGCAAGCCGGCTCCCACATTGCTACTGCGTGTACCTCAACGCCGCTCGGCGTTCTTCACCGAAATCTGGTCATTCAGCGTCCAGAAGTCATACAACACCCCCAGAAACGCCAACCCGCCTGTCAGCAGGTAAAGGATCCCGGTGATCCACTTGCCCTGATACATCCGGTGCACGCCAAACACGCCTAGAAACGTCAGCAGAATCCAGGCAAGGCTGTAATCGGTCGGCCCTGCGTTGAAGCGCAGGTCGGCTTCGCGGTCCATCGACGGAATCAAAAACAGGTCGATCAGCCAGCCAATCCCCAAAAGCCCCAGGGTGAAAAACCAGATCGTTCCGGTCACAGGCTTGCCGTAATAGAAGCGGTGAGAACCGGTGAAGCCAACGATCCACAGCAGATACCCCATTACTTTGCTGTGGGTGTCGGGGCGCTGATCGTCAGGGTAATAGGTGTTCATTGGGTACCTCTTTTGCACCGATAGAAAAAAATATGCGTAAGTTTTGTGACTTTCGTGCCGTCCTCCGACGTATGGCTTGAACCTCTGAGCATCCCTGCAAACCCTTGTTCTACAAGGCGAAGGCCATAGTCATGTGACAATTTTGCTGATAAAACTGACTTCGCGGGCAGTAAATTGTTCGACAAATGGGCTCAGAAACGTTGAAAAAGCTGTTATAAAGTTGCGCGCTGACCAACATGAGCCCTGCCTAATGCGTCCATTTTTCAAGACATGGCTGACTATTTGTCTCTTTATGCCACTGGCCGCTCACGCCACCAATCGTGAGCAAACGCTGCCACCGAGCTTTACGGGTTTTACCGCCAGGTCCGAGTCACCGGAAGCCGTTACGCGCAATATTGCCGCCCAACGCGCTGCAATCGCCGCCCTCGAAGAAACGGCAACGCCGCTTCAGACCTCCAGCAAGAAAAGCCGAGCGACCAAGGGCAAGAAAGCCCAAAGCACTCGCAAGATTTCGAAAAACACCGTCGCGCTGGCCTCTGTCGGCCCAGCGGGAACCAAGCAAAGCAGCAACGTGGTCAACCGGGCCGTCAAGGCCATCGGCACCCCGTACCGTTGGGGCGGCACCAGCCCAACCAAAGGCTTCGATTGCAGCGGTCTGGTGAAATACGCGTTCAACGATGTGAGTGAAGTGGACCTGCCACGCACCTCCAACGCCATGGCCGAAGGTCACGGACAGAAGGTCGATCGCAAGGACCTGAAACCGGGCGACTTGCTGTTCTTCAACATCAAGAGCCGCAAGGTGAACCACGTCGCCATTTACCTGGGCGACGACCAGTTCGTTCACGCGCCACGTCGTGGCAAGTCGGTGACCATCGACACGCTGAAGAAGCCGTACTGGGACAGCCATTACGTGGTTGCCAAGCGCGTCCTGCCCAAGCAGCCGCCAAGCCACAAAGGCACGGTGCGGATCGCTCAGCGCTAATACGCGGCGTTCTGTCTGACGACGAAAGAACCTGTGGATTGCAATACTTGTGGGAGCGAATTTATTCGCGAGACGGTCGTACAGCCGATAGAGATTTATCAGATGTACCGGCCAATCGCGAATGAATTCGCTCCCACAGTTGTTTCACATCAAGGTTACATACAGCGCCTGACAATCAGAAGTTGTCAGGCGTTTTTGCTTTCTCGCGAGCACTTTCCCGGCTGATCAGCCCCTTGCTCACCAGATCCTTCAGGCACATGTCCAGTGTCTGCATCCCCAGCGCCCCCCCGGTCTGAATCGAGGAATACATCTGCGCCACCTTGTCCTCGCGGAACAGGTTACGGATCGCAGACGTGCCGATCATGATCTCGTGGGCTGCCACACGCCCGCCGCCGATCTTCTTCAGCAGCGCCTGAGACACGATGGCGTGGAGCGACTCGGAGAGCATCGAGCGAATCATCGATTTCTCCTGAGCCGGGAACACGTCCACGATCCGGTCGATACTTTTCGCTGCCGAGGTGGTGTGCAGCGTGCCGAACACCAGGTGACCGGTTTCGGCAGCGGTCAGCGCCAGGCGAATGGTTTCAAGGTCACGCAGCTCGCCCACCAGAATCACGTCGGGGTCTTCGCGCAGCGCCGAACGCAGCGCTTCGGCGAAGCCGTGGGTGTCGCGGTGGACTTCACGCTGGTTGATCAGGCTCTTCTTGGACTCGTGAACGAATTCGATCGGGTCTTCGATGGTCAGGATGTGGTGATGCTTGTTGGCGTTGAGGTAATCGACCATCGCCGCCAGCGTCGTCGATTTACCCGAGCCCGTGGGGCCAGTGACCAGCACGAGCCCGCGAGGGACGTCTGTAATCTTCCGAAACACTTCCCCCATGCCCAGCTCTTCCATGCTCAGGACCTTCGACGGAATGGTCCGGAACACGGCGCCTGCACCACGGTTCTGATTGAACGCGTTGACCCGGAAGCGCGCCACGCCCGGCACCTCGAAGGAGAAGTCGGTTTCCAGGTCTTCCTCGAAGTCCTTGCGCTGGCGGTCGTTCATGATGTCGTAGATCAGCGCCTGGACTTCTTTCTGGTCCAGCGCCGGCAGGTTGATCCGTCGCACGTCGCCGTCCACACGGATCATCGGTGGCAGGCCAGCCGAGAGGTGTAAGTCCGACGCGCCTTGCTTGGCACTGAAGGCAAGCAGCTCGGTAATATCCATACAGCTCCTCATCACATAGAATGCCGCAGACTTTAGCCCTGCTGGCGCAAATCAATGTCCACGATAGCAGAGAACATTTCAACGCTCGCAGAGCGAATTCACAACGCAGCGCAGGCGGCGCAACGCGACCCGGCTTCCATCGGGCTGCTCGCCGTGAGCAAGACCAAACCGGCCAGTGACTTGCGCGAAGCGTATGCCGCCGGTTTGCGCGACTTCGGCGAGAACTACCTGCAGGAAGCCCTCGGCAAACAGACCGAATTGAGCGACCTGCCCTTGATCTGGCATTTCATCGGCCCCATCCAGTCAAACAAGACTCGCGCCATCGCCGAGCATTTTGACTGGGTACACTCCGTGGATCGTCTGAAAATCGCACAGCGCCTGTCCGAACAACGCCCCGCCGAACGGCCCCCGCTCAACATCTGCATTCAGGTCAACGTCAGTGGCGAAGCCAGTAAATCCGGCTGCACACCCGAAGACCTGCCGGCGCTGGCGCAAGCGATCAGCGACCTGCCCAATCTCAGATTGCGCGGTTTGATGGCAATTCCCGAACCTACAGAAGACGGCGACGAACAGAACGCTGCCTTTGCTGCCGTGCGCAGCCTGCAAGACCAACTGAACCTGCCGCTGG
>Ga0157373_10002610_pt1 | contig 13685 bp, 10 predicted proteins | sample C65metaG_FD_113460 | JGI IMG/M metagenome (GOLD analysis project Ga0157373, IMG submission 113460) | Corn rhizosphere microbial communities from Kellogg Biological Station, Michigan, USA - C6-5 metaG | ecosystem: Host-associated > Plants > Roots > Rhizosphere > Soil | place: USA: Michigan... | reverse complement strand
CCACGGGCAAGGGTGGTCGCTACCGTTACTACAAGTGCAACACGCGCATTGGCCAGGGACGCACCCTGTGCACCGCCCGCAGCATTCTAATGGAGAAGTTAGACGCTACGGTTCTGCACGCCCTCGCCGACCGCGTTTTCACGGTCCCACGTTTGCGCGCGATGCTCGCCGATCTACGCTCGAAGCTGAAAGCAGGCCGTAGCGACGAAGCGAAACAGCTGCGGGTTCTGCAGGTCGAGCTGGACAAGACAGCCGCCGGGCAAGAGCGGCTCTACGAAGCAGTCGAAAGTGGCTTGCTACCGAAGGACCTGAGCTTGCATAGCGCGTACGTCGCCACCAGGCGCGGCGCCAAGAACTCCTGCTTGAGATGGGCGGACTGCGGCGTCAGCAGGAGCTACCGCTGAAGAGCATCGGGCCGCAACACGTCGATGCATTCTCGCGCGTGATGCGCGAGAAGCTGCTCGGCAACAAGCCCTTCGCCAAGCAGTACCTGCGGTTGCTTGTCACCGAGATACGGGTGGAGCGCGACAAGATTACGTCACTGGGAGCAATGCAGCGATAGCGCAAGCGATTGCCGCGAGCATGGGCACAATGAAAGCGGTGCCCAGTTTGGTACCGAAATGGCTCCCCGACCAGGGCTCGAACCTGGGACCTGCGGATTAACAGGCCACCGCGGATTTACGCGTTTTCAAGCCACTTAGGTGAAATTCCGTTCCGCAATTTCCGCGAGTTGCGTCAGTTACACGCCCCGAAGGCACACATAGTCCCGCCTTTTGCGGAACGATTGTTGCCGTCCGAAGCCCTCTGAAGCTTGCCATCGGAGCCTAACACCTACACGCGATTCGCACGGACTGCTCCAGCCCCGAAGCGGACGGTGGCTGCTACCGTTCGCCCAAGCGAGGCATAGCGGCCGTTCGCTGAACTCGTCGCGAAATCCAGAACTCGGTGAGAGCGGCCATGCGCGACCGCCGAGATACGGTGCACGCGGAATCGCACCTGACCGGCTAATGAGAATTGACGGGCGAGCCGGGCCCGGCGCCTCTTAGTGGCTGCATCCGTTCCGCCATCATCAGCACGGTCTGCCGGCTCTGTGTTGAAATGGCGGTCGGCGACGGCCAGTGCGGGCCGTGCAGGCAGTTGTCACGCACGTTTGACTATTGCCGTTGGGGACGCTCCTCTGAAAGTGGGGTTAGGTGCCTGAACGTACTGAACACGCGAAATCGTCCGCTCACTCGAACCCCATACGAGTGCGGTTCGACGCATTCGAGTTGGACGAGGCGAACGCACGCCTGCTGCGTTCCGGAACCCCTGTGCCACTCGCGCCTACACCATTTGGCGTTTTATGCGCCCTCGCCCGGCAGCCGGGCGCGCTCCTTACGACGAACGCGCTGCTCGATCAAGTTTGGGGGCACCAGTTCGTCACCGACTCGGTCCTTAGAACTGCGATCAGCGAGTTGCGGACAGCCCTCGACGATGACGCGCGCAGACCGCGCTTCATTGAGACCGTGTCGCGGCGCGGTTACCGGTTCATTGCGACAACCAGTGCAATCGTCGCCATGGCGCCCGGCCCCGTTGCCGAAAACGCGTCGCCGCAATCCACATCGTTTATCGGGCGTACCCATGCACTTTTGCGACTGCGTGCCAACTGGGATCTCGCGTGCGCAGGTCAGCGCAAGGTCGTATGGGTTGCGGGTGAACCCGGGATCGGCAAGACGACGCTGATCGAGCATTTCATCGCGGGCCTCGGCGAAGTTCTTTGCGTCCGCGGCCAATGCGTAGAACAGTACGGCAGCGGCGAGCCATACCTTCCTGTCCTAGAAGCTCTGTCGCAACTGTGTCGCAGCGACGGCTCGCTGGTGTCCTTGCTGAGGTCAGTCGCACCAACATGGCTGCTCCAGCTGCCATGGCTCAGTACCTCCGAGGAGCGCGACATACTTCGACGGGACCTGGCGGGTGCAAGCGCGGACCGCATGCTGCGCGAAATGGGCGAGGTTCTGGATCGCTGTGGCGACCGCTGTCCGCTGTTGCTGGTGACGGAAGACCTGCATTGGAGCGACCGCGCGACCATCCAGCTCATTGACTACATCGCGCGTCGCCGCGGCAGCGCGCCACTGATGTGGCTTGGAAGCTTCCGAATCGCCGAGGTTGTGACACTCGACCATCCTCTCAATCGATTGCGCCGCGAGCTGCGCCTGCATCATCTCAGCGAAGAGATCGTGCTAGACCCGTTTTCCGAAAGCGAGGTCGCCGAATACCTCGGCAAACAGGCGCCATCCATTACCCGCGACGAGGCTTTCGTGCGTGCCCTGCACGAACGCACCGATGGCTTGCCCCTCTTCGTCGCATCGCTCACGACCGACGTGATGGCTCGCGCTGTTGAAGCCGGCGACCACGACGCGGCAGAACGCCAGCTGGAAAAAATCGCGGTTCCGGACAATCTCGCGGCCATTATCGATCACTACATCGCAAAGCTCTCGGACGATCAGCGCGTGGTTCTGTCGGCGGCGGCCGTGTGTGGCGTCGAATTCCACATCGATTCAATCGCCAGCGCGTTGCAGCGCGATGCGATCACGACCACCCAAACGTGCGACGATCTTGCGTTCGAACAGATATGGCTGAACACCCCTCGCGTCGGGGAGTCCGAGACTGTGGCGGAAGGCGCGTATTCGTTCCGGCACGCGCTGTTCCGCCAGGTGCTGTACGAGCGCACGGCGCCCGCCGCCCGCACGCAGCTTCACCGCAAGATCGCTCTCGCCCTGGAACGCGAGCGCGGCGCGGCAGCGCCCGTCCCCGCTGTAGAGCTTGCCACCCATTTCGAGCGGGGCCGCGAGCCCCTAGCGGCGCTGCGCTATTACGCCGAAGCCGCCGAAGCAGCGCTATCGCACTTTAGCCCGGAAGAGTGCAGGATCATCACGGAACGTGCGTCGCCGTTGCTCGAACAGGTGCCGAACGGTCCGGAGCGCGCCACGCAGGAAATCGCCATTCGAACGCTTCACGGTCTTGCCGCCACGCGGGTGCTTGGCGCGGGCGACGAAGCAAAGGCCGCGCTGCAGCGAGCGTACTCGTTGCTCGACGAAGCTCCCGAGCATCCAATGCGAGGACGCCTGTTGCACGGCTTCGGATTCATGTTGACGCTCCGCGGCGAATATCGCGAAGCACTCACGGTCGCGGATCGCGCGAAAGACCTCGGATCAAAGTCCAACGATCCGGTGCTCCTGGCAACCGCATGCACCTTGCACGGGCAGGTTGATCAGGTTCAAGGTCGATCTGAGGCTGCTCGAACGTGGCTCGAGCGCGGACTTGCGCTCGTGGAGCGCTTGGATGTTGGCCCGGGCGAATTCCTGGTTGACCCGCAGGTCGGCCTGTTCGCGATGCTCGCCGTCCCACTCCTTCACCTTGGCCTGGCCGAAGATGCGCGCGCCGCCGCGCAACGCGCATACGCGCGCGCCCACAATCGTAGATGGCCCATGGCGATGCTGGCCGCCATGTGGTACAGCGCATTTGTCGAGGTACGGCTCGGCAATGCGGAACGCGTCGCGTCGCTTGCCGACGAAATACAGACTCTGGTGGATGAATTCGCGCTCGCTCACGGTCAAACGGCGCATCGTTGGTTCCGTGGCTGGGCGGACGCCCGAATGGGTAAACCGCGTGAGGGTTATCGCCGCATTCGCGAGGCGTATGACGACAACGCGCGCCTTGGCATGCTCGCCGGCGCAAGCGAGATCCTCGGATATGCGACCGAGGCCCTGCTTCTGGACGGTGACCTCGACGCAGGCGAAAAGGAACTCCAGGAAGCCCTCCAGATCGCCGACAACCTGGACGAACGCGTGTACCTGCCCCAGCTGTTGCTTCTGGAGGCGGCCTTCGCTCGCGCACGCGGCGACACCGTGGCTGCCGACGCCGCGACCCGACGCGCAGTCGCGGAGGCTAGTGCGCAGGAGGCGCCGTGGCTACAGTTGATAACGTTGACGGACCTGTGCGCGAACGATAGCGCCAGCGCCGAAGACCGCCGCGCGCTTGCGAAACTTGTCGATGGGCTTCCCCAAGCCCGCGACACGACGGCCGTGATCCACGCACGAAAGCTGCTCGATAAAGGCAGCTCGAATAGGCGTCGCTAGTTCGCGCCGGAGTGGTTCCGCTGTCTTCTGGCACCTACAGACGGTGTAATTTGCTCCGCTAATCAGCGGCTTACACATTCGCGTCGCCCCGAGCCAAGAGTCTCGAACTCTGGGGTAGAGCCGTTCCTTCAGCCGAGCCATCGAAGTCTGACGGAACGGCGACACTTCGCTGACAACTCGTCGCATCAGAGCTTCTACGATGCGCTGGACATCTTTCGATGAGCCAAAACGAGCTAGCAATGTCACTCAACCCTGAATCGAAATATCCGACGCGACGGGCGTACGTCGTAAAGGTCCGCAGCGGCGCAAAACCGAACGCGCTGGCGGGACGACTCGAAAACCTCGTGACGGGCGCCCAACGCGAGTTCACCTGCGGCGGCGAGTTGCTGGAATCGATCTCGAGCGACCTTGAATCGAGCGCGGGCGAGCCTTCCGGCCACCGCGCGCAGGAGTAGCTGAGCGATGGACAGCGTAGCTGCCACTGCAATGGCTGGTGTACTGGGATCGCTCGTGGGCGGTTCGGCTACCGTCGCAACCGCCTGGCTCACGCACAGAACCCAGACGCGGCGCGAGTTCATCCGTCTGGAAATACGTAAGCGCGAGATGCTGTACGGAGAGTTCATCGGTGTCTGCGCGAAGCTCCTCGTGGACGCATTCACGCGCGCGCTCGACACGCCCGAGACCCTTTTGCCACTGTATGCGCTCACCAACCGCATTCGGCTGGCGGCTTCGCCGCCCGTCCTCGCCGCGGCGGAGCAGTTGCTCAGACAAATCACGGATCAATACTTCTCGAGGAATCTCACGCTCGAGGAAATGCACGCGCTCGCGCACGCGGAAGACGCCGATCCGCTGAAGTCCTTCGGCGACGCGTGCCGGGCGGAACTCAAGGCGATGCGCGCGCGAGTCTAGCCCTATTGAATCCCGACGAAACGACGACAGTTCGCTGACGACTCGGGATGCCGCGTCAACTACGCTCACCAACACCGACTTCAACACAACGCCAGATAAACACCCATGAAAACTATTATGTCTCTCCGCCATTTGCCGTGGCCGCCAAGACTACCGAGACTTCTGCGGTCTAGACCTCAGGCGCACCATATCGCCGCCCAGCTGGCCGCATCGCTCGCCTTCGCCCTCGTCGGGTGTGCGACTCCCGTGCTCCAGCCGTCGGTCGATGTGCCTGGCCGATTCGCAGCCGCACCGGCGTCCATCGAAGCGCCAGAAGCCACCTGGTGGGACGCCTATGGCGATCCGGTCCTGTCGGATCTTGTCCGCCGAGCCGCGCGCGAGAACCGGGATGTCAGGATCGCGCTGGAACGCGTGCGTGCGGCGCGAGCCGGCGAGACGGTTAGCCGTTCCTGGCTGTACCCGAGCGTCGGGATTCATGGTGCCGGCTTCGACCACCGAACCGGATATAGCACGTCGACCAAGCAGACGGTACCGGAGGCCGCGGCGACGAAGGGTTGGCAAGGCGGCGTCGATGTTTCCTGGGAAGTCGACATCGCCGGGCGACTCCGTGCGGGCGCCGCTGCAGCTGCCGCTGACACGGCTGCGGCCGAACATACGGCCGCTGGCGTTCGCCTTCTCGCCATCTCCGACGTTGCAACGAACTATTTCATGTTGGTGGGCGCCCTGCGCCAACTCGACACGGTACGTGCAATCTCGGCTGCGCACGACGAAACGCTGCGCCTCGTGACCGCGCGCCAACGCGCCGGGCTGGCGACGCCATTCGATGTCGAGCGCGCACAGACTGATGCGTCGAGAGCACGCGCAGCGCTTCCGCCCCTCCAGACGCTCGCCGCTGTCTCGCGTCATCGGATCGCAATTCTTATCGGCGACCAGGCGTTCAATGCATCAATGATCTCGGTTTCACGGAGCGACATCGCCGTACCAACGCCGCACGCAGGCCAACCGGCCGCCCTCCTGGAGCGCCGGCCCGATCTTCTCACAGCGAAGGCACAGCTCGACGCCGCCAATGCGCGTCGCCAACAGGCGATGGCCGAATGGTTCCCGCGGTTGATCCTCGGCGCCGTGTTGGGGGGCGAGGGCATGAGTGTCAATGGCGTAGCTCTCGGGGCCGCGCGCTTCAGCAATGTCGCTGCGCTGCTGGCGATGCCGATCTTCAACGCAGGTCGCACGCAAGCGATCAACGACATCGCCGAAAGCGCGCAGAAAGAAGCCGTGCTCCATTATGAGAACGCCATCGTGCGAGCGCTTGAAGATGTCGAGAATTCACTCGTCGCCCTGGACGACGAACGGCAGCGCGCGCAGCTGCTGCAGAGCGCCGCGGCGTCCGCCGATGCCGCGCTCGGTCGCGCGCAGTCGCTGTACGACCGCGGGCAGATCGATCTTCTGCCGTTACTCGACGCACAGCGCGTGCGACTGGCCGTGCGCGTCGGCGCAAACGACGCCAACACTCAAGCCCTGCTGGACAGCGTGCAACTGTACAAGGCGCTTGGCGGCGGCTGGGAGGTGTTCGAGCCGTCGTCCATGCCGACCGCGAGTCACAGCAGCCAATCTCCGAATTCATGAACCTTCCACCGATACGAGGAACTATCGTGAAACCGTCCTTCCGCATGGCACTTGTCCACCTGTCAATCGCCGCGACGCTGTCCGCTTGCTCGCATCCGCCTCCACCGGAGCCATTGCGCGCCGTTCGCACGGTTGAAATTCGATACGGCAAGACTCAGGAAACGGATCGCTATTTCGGCTCAGTGCAGTCTCGCTACGAGGTCGAGCAGGCATTCCGCGTCGGCGGCAAGGTCGTGAGCCGCAAGGTCGACGTGGGACAGAAGGTGCGGCAGGGCGACATCATCGCGGTACTCGACGACGGCGATTACAGGCTGGCGGTCGAGGCGGCGAAACAACAGGCGACGGCCGCGGAAGCGCAGGCGCTGCAGTCCGAGTCGGATCGAAAGCGCCTGACTGCACTAAAGACGGACGGATCGGTCAGTCCCGCCGACGACGAGAAGGCGCAGAGCAACGCGCAAACGACTCGTGCCACCGCGGAAGCGGAAGCGCGCAAGCTGGAACTTGCACGCAATCGTCTGGAATACAGCGTTTTGCGGGCATCGCAGGACGGCGTGGTCACCAGCGTGAAGTTCGAAGTGGGCCAGGTAGTGGCCGAAGGGCAGCCGATCGTCTCGATCGCGAAGGACGGCGACCCCGAAATCGTCGTCAACGTGCCCGAGGACGAGTTGGCAGTATTCAAGGCGGCGCGGTACAGGGCCACGCTGACAAGCGCGCCCGACCAGCCGTTCGAGGTGGTGTTGCGTGAAATGTCGCCGCAGGCGGCTTCGACGACGCGCACCTTCCGCGCCCGGCTCAAGCCCGCGACGCCCCGCTCGCTCCCGCTCGGCGCAAGCGCATCGCTAGTCGTAGACCGTCCGGCGGGGGACAACGCGACGGCCACGATCCCCGCGAGCGCCATTACGCAGAACAAGGGTGAGCCAGCGGTGTGGGTGGTTCATCGAGAAGGCACAGAGACGGTCGGAACGGTTCAACTAGCCGCCGTATCCGTGCACGCCTACCGCAATGACGAGGTGCTCGTGTCTGGACCGTCGGCAGGCGAACTGATCGTTACTGCGGGCGTGCACAAGATGGCGCCGGGTCTCAAGGTTGCGTTTCCCGGTGCCACGTCCAACCTCCAAGCGAAGCAGGCGTCGCGATGAAATCCTTCAATCTCACCGAATGGGCGCTGAACCATCGCGCCACCGTGCTGTTCCTGATCATTGCAATCATGCTTGGCGGCGTCCTTGGATTCAAGCAGCTCGGCCAGCTCGAGGACCCGAAATTCTCGGTGCCTTCGATGACCGTGATGGTCATGTGGCCGGGCGCGACTGCGCAGCAGATGCAGGATGAAGTGCTCAATCGCATGGAGAAGAAGTTCGAGCAGCTCGACCACTTTGAAAAGGTTGTTACGTTTGCGCGTCAGGGCTATGCCGGCATGACCCTTACTCTCAAGGGGGGCACCTCCCACGCGGATCAGCGCGAAGCGTGGTACCAGGCACGCAAGAAGTTCAGCGATGTCAAGCAGGAGTTGCCGGAAGGCGTCATCGGCCCGGTATTCAACGACGAATACGGCGACGTGACAGGACTCCTGTATGCCGTGAAGGGCGACGGGATCGATCAATGGGAGCTATCCGACACCGCCGAAGACATCAAGCGGCGCCTGCTCAAGGTACCGATGGTCAAGAAGGTTGACGTGTACGGCACGCAGGCCAAGAAAGTCTATGTGGAATTCTCGAACGAGCGGCTGGCTGCGCTCGGAATCACGCCACTGCAGATTACCGAAAGCCTGCGGAGCCAGAACATGGTGCTGGCGAGCGGCCAGGTCGACACCCATACGGACCGTGTGATGGTGCGGGTGAGCGGACAGTTCGCCAGCGTCGACGATATACGCAACGTGCCGATCGCCGTGGGCGGACGAGACCTCAAGCTTGGCGATTTCACGACCATCACGCGCGGCTACGAAGATCCGCCGCAGTACACCGTGCGCCACAACGGCCAACAGGTCCTGATGCTCGGCATCGTCATGACCGACGACGGCAACATCGTCGAACTCGGCAAAGCGCTGGAGTCCGCGGTCGCCACGGTTCAATCGGAACTCCCGTACGGGGTCGATCTCGAGCGCGTCGCGGACCAGCCTACGGTGGTCAGCGAATCCGTCTGGGAATTCGAACGCTCGCTGCTCGAAGCGCTCGCCATCGTACTCGCGGTCTGCTTGTTCAGCCTCGGCTGGCGGACCGGCATCGTGGTCGGACTGTCTGTCCCTATCGTGTTGGGCGTCGTTGTAGTGGTGATGCTGGCGATGGGCTGGAACCTGGAGCGGGTCTCGCTCGGCTCGCTGATCATTGCGCTCGGCCTCCTGGTGGACGACGGCATCATCGCGGTCGAAATGATGGTCGTGAAGATGGAGGACGGATGGGACCGCGTAAAGGCGGCCGCCTTCTCCTACGCGTCGACGGCGATGCCACGACTCACTGGTGCGCTTATCACCACCGCGGCGTTCATGCCCATCGGGCTGTCCAAGTCGACCACCGGCGAGTACGCGGGCGGTATTTTCTGGATCGTCGGCACGGCGGTCGTGTTCTCGTGGTTCGTATCGGGGGTGATTACGCCCTACCTCGCCGTGAAGATGCTGCCGGACCTCAAGAAGCACGCCGACGGTGGCAACGCGTATCAGAGCCCGTTCTATCGCAAATTACGCAGCTGGATCGACTTCGCCATGGCACGGCGTTGGTGGGTGATCGCCTTGACCATGGCGGCACTGGCTTTCGCACTCGTCGGAAGCCGCCTCGTGCCACAGCAGTTCTTTCCGAATAGCGACCGTCCGGAGCTGATCGTGGAGCTGCGCCTCAAAGAAGGCTCTTCGTTCGCCGCGACGACCGAGCAGGTCAAGAAGATGGAAGCGGTGCTCGCGAAGGACGACGACGTGCGCTTTTACACGGCCTACACGGGCGCCGGCCAGCCGCGCTTCTACCTTTCGCTTAATCCGGAGTTGCCTAACCCGGGCTACGCGGTACTCATCGTGATGACGAAGGACGTGACGGCACGCGAAAAGGTGCGCGCGCGGCTGATGGCAATGGCCAACGACGAGTTCCCAGAGGCGTGGGTGCGCGTGACGCGGCTCGAGCTTGGGCCGCCTGTCGGCTACCCCGTACAGTTCCGCATCGTCGGTCCAGACACGCAGAAGGTGCGCGAGATTGCTCGCGAAGTTCAAGCCGTGGTCGCCGCCAACCCCAATGTACGCGACGTGCAGCTGGACTGGAACGACCCCGTTCGCACGCTCAGGGTCGATGTCGACCAGGAAAAGGCGCGCGCGCTGGGACTCGCGCCAGCAGATGTGTCGTTCGTAACGCAGACGCTCATGAGTGGCGCGACGCTGTCGCAGTTGCGCCAGCGCGAGGACCTGGTGGACATCGTGGCCCGTGCAGTGCCGGCAGAGCGGCTCAACCTCGAAACCCTGAAGGACGTGAACCTGTACACACGTCAAGGAACCGTGGTGCCGCTGTCGCAAGTGGCGCGTGTGCGGAACGAACTCGAAGAGCCGGTACTGTGGCGGCGCAATCGAGACATGGCGATCACGGTGCGTGCTGATGTCAAGGACGGCGAGCAAGGCGTATCGGTCACCAACGAGATCCAGCCGCAATTGAAAGACATGGAAGCCAAGCTGCCATCGGGCTATCGCATCGACATCGGGGGCGCCGTCGAGGAAGGCGACAAGGCCAACAAGGCGCTCGCGGCAGTGTTCCCGGTGATGCTGATCACGATCCTGGCGATCCTGATGCTGCAACTGCAAAGCTTCTCCAAGATGTTCATGGTGCTGCTCACGGCGCCGCTCGGGCTGATCGGCGTCGTCGCCGCGCTGCTCATGTTTCAGGCTCCGCTTGGCTTCGTCGCAATCCTGGGCGTCACCGCGCTGTGCGGCATGATCATGCGCAACTCGCTAATCCTCGTCGACCAGGTGAGAGAGGAATTGGAGCTGGGACTTGATCCGTGGAATGCGGTGCTCGAAGCGGCCGTGCATCGGGCGCGTCCCGTCATGCTCACCGCCGCCGCCACTGTGCTCGCGATGGTCCCGCTCACGCGGAGCATCTTTTGGGGCCCGATGGCCATCGCAATCATGGGCGGCCTAACGGTTGCAACCGCGCTGACGATCTTCTTCGTGCCGGCACTCTACGTCGGGTGGTTCCGCGTCGAGCGCGCGCCGAGCGCCCATCCGGCCGAGTCCGCTGGCGCGGCCGTCTCCGCAGTCCCGGCGGAGGCTTGAATCATGGCGACACGACAAGCAGTGCGTCCGTTGTCCAAGACGGGTTCTCCAATCCGGCGCGTGGCGGTCGCCCTGCAAGGTGGCGGCTCGCACGGCGCCTTCACGTGGGGCGTACTCGACCGGCTGCTGCAGGAGCCCGGTTTCGAGATCGTGGGCGCCAGTGGGACGAGCGCCGGGGCAATGAACGCCGGCCTTCTTGCCGACGGGCTCCGACGCGGCGGCGCCACGGAAGCGCGCGCAGCGCTGGAGAACTACTGGGAGGACGTAGGCCGCCTACCCGGCTATGCCAGCTTCTCGCCCTCTGCCTTGTTTGGCGCCAACCAAACCTGGCACCTCGAGCATAACCCGCTCTTTCTATTGCAGGAGATAGTCACGCGCATCTGGTCACCGTACGAGACCAATCCGCTCAACTACAACCCTCTTCGCAAGCTGCTTTCGCGGATCGATTTCGAGGGCTTACGTCACGATCCTACCGCGATGCGGGTTTTCATCTGCGCCACGAACGTTCGCACGGGCTTGCGGCATGTATTCGAAAACGCTGAGCTTTCGGCTGATGTGCTTCTCGCCTCCGCTGCCCTGCCACAGGGCTCCCAGGCGGTCGAGATCGACGGCGAGCACTACTGGGATGGGGGCTACACCGGCAATCCGGCGCTGGCGCCGCTCTACCTCAATACGGACGCGAACGACTTGATCATTGTGGGGATCAATCCGATCGTACGCGCGGAACTGCCACGCACCGCACGGGCGATCATCGACCGCATCGGTGAGATCAGCTTCAATTCGAGCCTGATTGGTGAGGTGGCCGCGATTGCGTTCTTCGAGGACATGATGAATTCACGGCCGGCGGACCCAGGCTTCCGGCGCCTCTTTGTCCACGGCATCGGTGACGCAGCGCTCGCCTCGTTCGGCGCTTCCAGCAAGATGAACAACCATCCGGACTTCTTGCGACATCTACATCATCTTGGCGAGCGCGCCTCCGAGCGTTGGCTTGCGCAGAATCACGATCACGTCGGAAACCGCTCGACCCTCGATCTCTCGGCGCTCGTCCCGACACGGCACGCGTCGCTCATCAGCCCATCTATCAACAAGCAAAAGCACAAGGTGCACACATGAAAATCGACGACGTGCGGCGTAGCGCCTACGCCATGCCCCTTACCAACCCCTCCTTTCCTCGGGGACCCTACCGTTTTTTTGATCGCGAATATCTGATCATCACCTATCGTACCGATCCGAAAGCGTTACGCGCGCTCGTACCGGAGCCGCTCGAGATCGTTGAGCCGCTGGTCCAATACGAGTTCATTCGCATGCCCGATTCGACAGGATTTGGCGACTACACCGAATCCGGGCAGGTAATTCCGGTCCGCTTTGCCGGCCACGAGGGCGCCTACGTGCATTCCATGTATCTCGACGACGATGCGCCGATCGCCGGGGGCCGAGAACTATGGGGGTTTCCGAAGAAGCTCGCGCAGCCAAAAATCCAACACGAAGGCGAGGTGATCAGCGCCACGCTGCACTATGGGCAGTCCCTATGCGCGCTCGCCACCATGGGCTACAAGCATCGAGCAGCCGACAAACACGAGGTGCTGCGCAGCTTGGGTACATCTAACTTTGTCCTGAAGATCATTCCGCATGTCGACGGCACACCGCGCATCTGCGAACTCGTGCGCTACCGCCTGGAAGACATCGTCCTGAAGGAAGCGTGGAACTCGCCGGCGGAGCTGCAGCTCTTCCGACACGTTATCGCTGATGTTGCACGCCTCCCGGTGCTCGAAATCGTATCCGGGCATCACATCATTGCCGACCTTACTCTCGGATACGGCGAGGTTGCTTTCGACTATCTCGCCAACGATGCCGAGAGCGGCACGGCACACCATTTCGAAATCAAGGAAAGGGAACTCGCAAATGTTGAGGGGTAAATCGGCTGTCGTAACGGGGTCGACGAGTGGCATTGGTCTTGGGATTGCCCGTGCGCTCGCCGCTCAACACGCGCACATCATGCTCAATGGTTTTGGTGAGTCGACGGCAATCGACGCACTGATCACCGACCTCCGTGCCCAATATGGCGTCGAGGTCGATTACAGCTCCGCCGCTTGTCGCGGCCCGAGCAAGTGATCGAAATGGCGGAGCAATGCAGTGACCGCTTCGGCGGCGTCGATATACTTGTCAACAACGCCGGCATCCAGCACACCGCACCGGTCGAGGAGTTTCCCATGGAGAAGTGGGAACAATCCTTGCCATCAACCTCTCCGCGGCGTTCTACAGCGTCAAAGCGGCGTTACCGAGTATGCGGCGCCGACGCTGGGGGCGAATCGTCAATATCGCTTCTGCCCATGGGCTCGTTGCATCGGCGACCAAATCGGCGTACGTAGCTGCCTAGCATGGACTCCTCGGCCTCACAAAGGTCGTCGCGCTCGAGACAGCGCGCTCGCCGATTACGTGCAACGCGATCTGCCCCGGCTGGGTATTGACGCCAATGGTGCAGAAGCAGATAGATGATGCGGCAGCTCGAGAAGGAATTTCCAACAACGAGGCGAAGGCGAGATTGCTTGCCGAAAAACGACCATCGCTTGATTTCGCGCGTCCGGAGCAGATTGGCGCAGTCGCTGTCTTCCTGTGCTCGAGTGCCGCGGACCAGGTTCGCGGCACATCCATCAGCGTCGACGGGGGTGGACGGCGCAGTGATCCGGTAAGCCTGACGCGCCCCGGATTCGTGCATATGCCGCTAGTCGAGAAACCGGTGCCGGATTGGGTACCCGCACCTTGCGCAAGCGAGATCCCGCGCCGGTCATCGAATT
>Ga0157373_10002608_pt1 | contig 13694 bp, 12 predicted proteins | sample C65metaG_FD_113460 | JGI IMG/M metagenome (GOLD analysis project Ga0157373, IMG submission 113460) | Corn rhizosphere microbial communities from Kellogg Biological Station, Michigan, USA - C6-5 metaG | ecosystem: Host-associated > Plants > Roots > Rhizosphere > Soil | place: USA: Michigan... | reverse complement strand
TCGCGCCGGGTTTGCATCTCGTACGAATTCGGGTCGGCATACTTGACCAGCGTGGGCGCGACCCGAACTTCTTTGAGTAATTCGGCTTCGGCTCGGGCGCCAAGCTCCGGCGAAACCTCGCCAATTTCATGCACCAGTTTGCGCAACGAATCATGGTTCACGTTATAAGCGGCGGAAGTTGCCGCACGTTTCAATTGCTCTCCGAGTTGCCTGACTTCTTTGTGGGTATGCGAGAGCAGGTGAGAAACCTGTGTCTCCAGGGTGCGGGCATTTACGATTTCGCCGAGAGAAGTGTTGGCTGCAAGCGGCAGCAAGTATCGCGAGATATCGAACGCGCGGGCGCGCAGCGTGCGCTCGTAAGCCTCCTGTTTCATTTCGACCGGTTTTGGCGTGATGCTGACGAGATACTGAAACATCTTTTCCGAAATGGACTCGTAAGCGGAAAAAAGATTGCCAATAGTCTGCCGGTAACGGTCAAGCGCTGCCTTGTCGTTGCCGAAGTCGGGGATGAAGTAGCCGCTTTTGCGAAAATCCTGGTAGCGCGTCGATCGCTCCTGGCCATCCCATCGCGGTTCGTCCGCGATAACAATGGCGGCCAGAATTGAAAGCCGTTCAATTGCCAGCGCAATGTGGGCGAGGTCGGCAATCGAACGGTGGCCATATTGAAAGTAAAAAGTGTTCAGGAATTTTTCAGCCTTCTGCGAACTGATCTCCTTGAGGGCTTCTTTCATCGAGAGCGATGACCGGGAATACTTGGCCATGGCATAGGCCTGAATCTCAGGCTCCGCGCCGAATACGGCGAAGACTTCGGCAGAAGAACTCGTGACGGGAGCGCTGCCGTTAGCAGGCGTGGCGGTAGAGACGACTTCAGCCATAGCGGACCTCAGGAGAAAAGTGAGATTGAATCTTATATCCGTGTGAAACAGGGCGCAATGAGTTCGCCGAGGCGCGCATTAACCACGAAGGACACAAAGGCGCAGAGGAGAAAGCATCGGCAATCGACGATTTATAGCGTGTGCAGATATGCCAGTAAATCTTTCACCTGCTGGTCGGTCAGCACGTTGCCGAAGCCATCCATCTTGTTTCGGCCGATGCGAATGATCTCGCCAACCCGGTCATCGTTCGCGGGCATGCCGCTCTGGCTCAGATATTGTTTCTTGAAAATTCCCTTCAGGCTGGGACCTTTGCGGCCTCGAGACGAATATGCCGAATGGCAGCGGTTACAGTATTGGTCGTAAATGTGGCGTCCGGCGGCTTGTTGCGGGGTCAATCCCAATTCGGCGTCGCTCTTCCTGCGCTCGACATCGCATCCCGCACATAAAATGGCGAGAAGACTTATACAGCACAGCACGCAACGAACGGCGGCATTCATTTCCCGGGATTGACCGCAGCTTCGACAATGCTGTCGATGACTTCATTGACACGCTTGCCCGAAAGGCTGAAGTTGTTCGCCAGAATAGCGAACGCGATTTGTTCCCCTTTCGCGGTGACAGCGTATCCGGAAAGAGTTTTAACGCCGCCCAGTGATCCGGTTTTTCCATAGACACGTGCTTCGGGATCAAGATCTTTGAATCGCTCGGCGAGAGAACCGTCCTTGCCGGCAACCGGAAGCGAATCGCGGAACTCTGCCCCCCAGGGCTGCGTCGAAGCATAGCGCAACAATTCCACCACCGCATGTGGCGTAACCAGGTTTTGCCGGGACAGGCCGGAGCCATCATAAAAGACGTAATCATCGCCAGAGATATTCGCGTTATTCAAGAAGCCGCGCAGAACCTCGAGACCTGCCTGCACCGTGCCTCCCGTGCCTTTCTCACGTCCGAGAAGTCGCAACAAGATCTCCGCATGCAGATTCTGGCTGACTTTGTTGATCACATCAATGTCCTGCGAAAGCGGCGAGGATTGATACTCTCCGAGCACCAGAGGTCCTACAGGCGTAGTTAGCGAGTGCTCAGCGCCTCCACGGCTGGAGGCAACCACGGTGGTCGTAAAAGTGGAAAGGCTGGCCAGTTCGGTGTGGCGAGTACGGTCTTTGCCGTAAACCGCAATCCCTCGAACTTCGAGCAGGTGACGAAACAAATTCGCTGCAAATTCTGCGGGGTCCTCGATGGCCAAGCCTTCGTTCACGCCGCCATCATCCAGCGGCATTGTTCCCCATAAGGTCAGCGTAGTCGAACCAGGCTCGCGATTGATGTAAATCTTGCGGCCGGTGCCAGCGGGTGTGGTCAGCAGACGATTGTCAATGGTGTAGTAATCGGCGAAGGGCGTGACGCTGACAAAGGCGCGGTCGCCGGCCCGTGCCCCGGGCAGGATATTCACAAAAATCACGTTGTCGTTGACCGTGAGCGCGGAAACCGGGGCGCCGTCTGGCCACACCAGATCGTCCTGGCTCCAGCCTTCGCCGTAGCGCTCAAAGGCAAAGTACGAGTCGTCCGCGACTATGTCACCGTCAACATATTTCACGCCCTTCTGCACCAGTTCATCGGCGAGTCTCTCGAGCACCCGCACTGCATCGGCATCACGCTGGGTGTGAGTGTTGTAGGGCAGCTCGCGGCCGGACAGATTGGGATCGCCGCGCCCCACCAGAACGAGATCGCCGCTTAGGCGTCCATATTTGTCTAATGAGCCGCTGGTTTCGACAGTAGTGCGGAACTTGTAATCGGGGCCGATCAAAGCCAGCGCAGCGGCGGTGGTGAAAAGCTTAGTGTTAGACGCGGGCGTAAACATCTTGTCCGCGTTGATTGCGCACAGGACCTTTCCGGTTTGAAGGGAAGTAATTTCAATTCCCCAGAAGCCGCGTCCCAGGTCCGGTTGAGCAACGATTTTTTCGACTTCTTTTTTTAAATTTGTGTGTTTGTGCGGGGCCGCCTGGGCCGTGGGGACGACCAAGGCGCAGATCAGAACACAAAGCGGGGTTCGGCGGGTGAACATCTACATAGATAAGTCTAGCACCGGTGCGAGAGAAGCTTAAACTCGGGCCTGCCATTGCCCTCGAGTTTAGAATCGTAAATATGCGTCCGGTTTTCAACTGGAACCTGGGTGACCGCTCGCTCGAACTGGGCAAGCGCACCCTGGTGATGGGCATTGTGAACGTGACGCCGGACTCGTTTTCGGACGGCGGTAAGTATTTTTCAGCAGAACAAGCTATCGCGCACGCGTTGAAGTTGCAGGATGATGGCGCCGACATCCTGGACGTCGGTGGGGAATCAACCCGCCCGGGGGCTAAAGTCGGCCTGAAAGATGCCGCCGTTAGTGTTGCAGACGAACTGCAGCGCGTCCTGCCGGTGATCGCGGGCCTAAAGCGGGCGAAGCCAGAGGCCATCGTCTCAGTCGACACATACAAGGCCCGCGTGGCCCAAGCGGCGGTTGAATCCGGCGCAGAAATTGTCAACGATGTTTCGGGGCTGCAGTGGGACCCAGAGATGACTGCCGCATTAGCGAAACTCAACTGCGGACTAGTGCTCATGCACGCGCGCGGAAGGCCAGACGAATGGGCCTCGCTGCCCACGGTCTCCGACCTGGTCACTTTGGTGAAGCGGGAACTGCGCGAACGCGCTGACAAAGCCATCACATCCGGCATCAAGCGAGATCGCATCGCGATTGATCCCGGATTCGGATTCGGCAAACGTAATGAGGAAAACTATCCGTTACTTCGGCGTTTCCATGAGTTTCACGAGCTTCGTTTTTCGCTGGTAGCTGGGATGTCACGTAAGTCATTCATCGCACACGCTCTGATGCGAAATGGGCGTCGCCTTGAAACTGCCGACAGGTTGTTCGGCACGCTGGGCGCGGAAGTCGCGGCAGCACTGAAGGGCGCTCACGTAATTCGTACTCACGACGTCAAAGCTTGCGTGGAAGCCGTTCGGTTGGCCGACATTGCCGTCTGAGACACTGAGAATGCGCGATCCTGCTTCCCATAATTTTCGGAGGACAAATGCGTTATTTGTCATACCTAGTTCTGCTCGCAATTCCCGTGGTTTTCATTTTTGCTGCACGGTCTGATCAAGCTGCTGACACCCAGAGTTTGTCTGCCCGGCACGCGCAGTTCACCCAGCTTCTTGCAGATGAGTGGGAATACGAAATGCGCGAGAGCCCGGAGTACGCCACCCAGGTCGGCGACAATCGCTACAACGACCGCTGGAGCGATTATTCACTGGAGCACCAGTTTCAGCAGGGAAAAGATGCACAGCAGTGGCTTGCGCGTTTCCAGGCTGTGAACACCGCGGGCTTCAGCGAGCAGGAGAAGCTGAGCGCCGCGTTGATGATCCGCGGCCTGAAGGAGCGCATTGAAGGAATCAACCTCAAGACCTTTGAGATGCCTATCGACCAATTCAATGGCATCCACCTGGGGCTGGCGCAGGTCGTAGACAGCACGCCGTTCAATTCCGTCAAAGACTACGAAGACTACCTTTCACGTTTGCACAAATTGCCCCTCGTATTTGACCAGATCATTGGCCTTCTTCAGCACGGCGAAAAAGATGGGCTCATGCCGCCGAAATATCTGCTCGAGAAGACAGTCGACCAGTGCAAAAAGCTGGCGCAACCTGAAGGAGAGGCGAATCCGTTCGGCAGACCGGTCACAAAATTCCCAGACAGCATTCCGGGGGCTGACCGCAAGCGCCTGCACGATGCGATCATATTGGCGGTGAACGATCAGGTCCGCCCGGCGTACACCAAGCTGGCAAATTTTATTGCCACCGATTATGCGCCGAAAGGACGGACCGAACCCGGCGTCTGGTCGCTGCCCAACGGCGATGCGCTCTACCGCTACGACATTCGTGTGCTCACCACAACCAGCATGGATCCCGAACAAATTCATGAGATCGGTTTAAAAGAGGTTGAGCGGATTGAAGGCGAGGAACTGGCGATCGCCAAGAAACTTGGCTTCAACGATCTGAAAAGCTTCAGGGCCGAGTTAAAGCATGACCCCAAAGTTTTCGCGACCTCGCCGGATGGCATTCTCGAAAAATACAGAGGTTACATCGATCAGATGAGACCGGAGCTACCGAAATTGTTCGGGCTGCTGCCGAAGACTCCGGTTGAAGTCCAGGCCATGCAGGCCTACCGCGCCGCTGATGCTGCCGGTGCGGATTATCAGCAGGGCACGCCCGACGGGTCCCGCCATGCCGTCGTCTGGGTCAATACCAGCGATTACAAGCATCGCGAGATGATGACCGCGGAATCCACCGCCTATCACGAGGGCATTCCAGGTCACCACATGCAGATCGCCATCGCGCAGACCCTGCCCGAAGTTCCCAAATTCCGCCAGGAGGCATTTTATTCGGCATACCAGGAGGGCTGGGCGCTATACGCCGAACGCCTGGGCAAAGACGTAGGCTTCTATCAGGATCCTTACTCTGATTTCGGCAGGCTGGAAGACGAAATGCTTCGTGCCATTCGGCTGGTCACTGACACTGGTGTGCATTACAAACACTGGACGCGTCAGCAGATGGTCGATTTCTTCCACGAACACTCCTCAACCGATGAGCCCAATGTTCAGGCTGAAACCGACCGCTACATCGTCTGGCCGGCGCAGGCGCTGGGCTACAAGCTAGGCCAACTTGAAATCCTCAAGCTCCGTGACCGAGCGAAGAACGAGCTTGGCGCCAAGTTTGACATCCGGACTTTCCATGACGAAGTCCTGGACGCCGGCGCGTTGCCGCTCGATGTATTCGATCAGCGGGTGAATGCCTGGATCGACGGGCAGAAGAGTGCCGCAGGCGGCGCACACTGAAAGCGGCCGCTGGTAGTCTGTTTTCATGGATGCGATCGAACGCCTAGAGAATGATTCCCGCGTATCAGTGCTGCGAAAGGGCGTTCCCGATCCGGATGGCCGCTGCGTAGTTTACTGGATGCGGCGTTCTTTGCGAGGCATGGACAATCCGGCGCTGGAAACCGCTATCAGTGTCGCGAATGCACTAGCCAAGCCCGCAGTCGTGTTCTTCGCGCTGATTCCGGCCGCGAACGCCAATCTGCGGCACTACACATTCCTGGTCCAAGCCTTGGCCGAACTTGCGGATGAACGCCGAACCCGCATCGTCGGCTTCATTCATCGTCGCCACCCAGACCACAGTGTTGCGAATTTTTGCGGAGAAGTTCGCGCCGCCCTCCTCATAACTGACGAAAATCCACTGCGCGGACCGCAAAAGCGGCTGGCACGGACGGTTCGTGCGTCGCGAATTCCAGTGTGGAGCGTAGATTCAGATGTCGTCGTTCCCAGCAAGCTGATCGATAAAAAACAATACGCTGCTCGCGTAATCCGGCCTAAGCTGCTGAAATTGCAGACCGAGTTTCTGGTTACGCCAACAAACCGCAACGCCCGTGTGAAGTGGACCATCGGGTTGAGGTCACTGCCCGCCGATGTCTCGTCGCTCGATGGCATAAAAATCGACCGCTCGGTGCACGTCGTTCCGATGAAAGGCGGAAGTAGAGAACCTTTACGACTGTTGCGCGATTTCACTCAAAATAAGTTGGCAGGCTATTCCAAATGGCGGAATCACCCGGAAGCGGACGGCACGAGTCATCTGTCGCCATACCTGCATTTCGGGATGATCTCTCCCGTGCGAATCGCCCTTGAAGTCAACAACGCGAGAGCTCCGCGTGAAGCCCAAGACGTGTTCCTCGATCAGCTCATCACCTGGCGCGAGCTCTCAATCAACTTCGTACGCTTCAACGAGCAGTACGACAGCTTCGAATGCGCTGAGCCCTGGGCGCATCGCACCTTGGGCAAGCATGCGAAAGACAAGCGTCCAGTTGTGTACAACGAACGTCAGCTGGAAAATGCCGAGACTTACGATCCGCTCTGGAACGCGGCGCAGATGCAGATGGTCCAGCACGGCTGGATGCACAACTACATGCGCATGTATTGGGGCAAGAAAATTTTGGAGTGGACGCGTTCGCCGGCCGAGGCCTTCCAGATTGCGGTGCGCCTCAATGACAGATACGAAATGGATGGCCGCGATCCGAACGGGTATGCGGGTATTGCGTGGGCGATTGCTGGAAAACTTGATCGCCCCTGGTTCGAGCGTCCGATTTTCGGTCAGATCAGATATATGTCGCTGGCCAGCACTGGCAGGAAATTCGACAGCAAGAAATACATCGCGCAAAATTCGAAGGAGGCGCCGTGACCTCAACGAGTATGGCGCCTATTGCTGTGGGATGTGCCTGATAGTGTAAGCAAGGAGAGCCCAGCTACCAGCTGTTAACACGCAAACGGCAATCGTCGGCACCCAGAAAAATAAAATTCTCAGAGTTTTGTCGCCAAGCCGGCCAGTCACAAAAAAGAGCGCCAGGAATGATAAGAACAAGATCAGGAACCACCCTGAGAACAGGTTTTCGAACATTCCTCCTGCGACCGCGCCTAGTCCCGTTGCTTTTTCCTGACTGATGTTGCGGAACGACGTCCAGAACGTTGGCACGAACATTGCCAGAATCATCGACGTTAATGAAGTGAGCGCTGTTTTTACGTAAAGCACGACGGGCCGACTGTCATCGGCCCGCAACAAATCATCCATTTTCGACCTCTCACCAGCTATGCACGGTTCCATCCAGTTTGCGATTTACCGGCAGATACGCTCGCCGATATGGATACTTCGCCGCCAGTTGCTCGTCAATATCCACGCCGATTCCGGGAGCTTCTCCGGGGTGCATGAATCCATCCTTGAACGAATATGCATGAGGAAATACGTTTTCGGTTTCAGGTGTGTGCGGCATGTATTCCTGGATGCCGAAGTTATGCACGCTCAAGTCGAAATGCAGGGCCGCTCCCATGCACACCGGGCTCAGGTCGCTGGCTCCATGGCAGCCGGTTCGCACTTGATAAATTTCCGCCAAGTTCGCAATTTTTCGTAAATGCGTGATCCCACCGGCGTGAACAACCGTTGTGCGGATGTAATCGATCAACTGCTCTTCTATCAACTGCTGGCAATCGAAGACAGCGTTAAACACTTCACCCACGGCGAGCGGCGTCGTGGTGTGCTGGCGAATCACACGGAAGCTCTCTTGCAACTCGGCGGGTGTAGGATCCTCAAGCCAGAATAGATGGAAAGGCTCAAGCTCTTTGCCAAGGCGTCCGGCTTCAATCGGCGTCAACCGATGGTGCGCGTCGTGCAGCATATGGACTTCGGGGCCAAATTCCTTGCGCAGCCGGGCGAACAATTGCGGCACAAAGCGCAAATAGTGTTCGGTTGACCATTGATTTTCAGGCGGCGCACTTTTTTCTGCGGGTTCATACGCCATGTTGCCATGGCTGGTGCCGTGACTGATTCCGTACGTGCTCTGCAACCCGGGAACACCTGATTGCGCACGCACGGCTTTGTATCCCAGGCTGAGAAAGTGTCCGAACGAACCCAGCGTCTTCTCGACATCGTCCCCGCTGGCGTGCCCGTAGACCATCACCGCGTCGCGAGAGGCTCCGCCAAGCAACTGATAGAGCGGAACGTTCAGGCTCTTGGCCTTGATATCCCAGAGCGCCACGTCCACTGCCGCGATCGCGCTCATGGTCACCGGTCCGCGCCGCCAGTAAGCCCCCTTGTATAAATACTGCCAACTATCTTCGATTCTCCGGGCATCGCGGCCAATCAGAAGTGGCGCGAGGTGGTCAGTAAGATAACTGGCCACAGAAAGTTCGCGGCCGTTCAACGTGGCGTCGCCCAAGCCGGCGATTCCGTCTTCCGTCGTCAGCTTCAGCGTCACAAAATTCCGCCCAGGCGAGCAGACGATCACTTTGGCGTCAATAATTTTCATTTTCAGCCTTGCGGAATGAGAGTCGAGGAGAGCTAATCTAACACTCCAGAGCAGGCACCGGAAGAGGTCTGCGATTTCGCAGGATGCGGTTTCCAGAATTTTCTAAAAGTTATCGTCGCGGGCCGGAGCGCGCCGCGGCGCTCTGCGAACCAAGAGGAAGCGAAGCCAGGTCAATCCAGCGGTTGTCGCCGCCCTCGCGCACAAAGGTCAGGTCACGAACTTCAATGCAACGGCTGCCCTCGTATTCGGCCCACCGCGTACGTGCCATTCGGTAAGCGTGTTGCGCCTGGTCTTCGGCGCCCATTTTTACGATGGTTAAATGCGGCATGTACGGCCATTGTTCATTGGTCGCGAGTCCGTTCACGTTGAGCAGATCATGCAACTCACGCATGCGGTAGGCGGCATGGGCCACGCGGACAAAAACGGTAGGGGTGACCGGAATAAAAGTCTCGACCTCGCCCAGCGAAACTTCGAACGGTTCAAATTGCCGGCAGAGCGTTTCCAGAGTTTCCATGGCTTGCTCTTCTGATCCTTGAAGGCAGCGCGGGGGAAGCAAAGTGACGTGGGCGGCCAGATGTGGCAGTTCGGGATGAAGTTCCTTGCGCAGGTTTTCGACGAACTCTCCAACCTGGTTCTTGACGTATGCCACAAGGGCGTAACGCTGCGGGGCCATGACCAACAGGCATTATAAACACTGAGCAGAATACGCGCTCGAACGGTGCTCATTCGGCGTAGCATGCACCGACCATTCAATTTCCGGAACTTGTCAATGCGCCGAGCATGCCGGTGTCCTGCAAAATGCTCCATCTGGTTTAAAATCAAAGGGCAGTTGTCGGGGCGTAGCGCAGCCTGGTAGCGCACCTGCCTTGGGCGCAGGGGGTCGTAGGTTCAAATCCTATCGCCCCGACCAATTTCTAGAATGCCTTTCTGAACTACTGGATTTCGCCTCTGCCTTCGGCTTGGCGAATTGAACTGAGATCTGCGATCAAAGCCTTTATGGCCGCGCCGAAAGGCGGAGGCCTTCAAAACACTTCAGGAGAAATTAATGTCCAAGCCACTGGTTTCGATTGTGATGGGAAGCGACTCTGACCTTGAGATCATGCGCGAGGCGGGCAAAGCGCTGGATGGGTTCGGTATTGCATATGAAATCGATGTCACCTCTGCCCACCGCTCGCCCGACCGTACTGCCGACTACGCCCGCAAAGCTGCCGAGCGCGGCATACGCGTCATCATCGCTGGCGCCGGCGGTGCGGCGCACCTTGCCGGGGTCATCGCCGCCCACACAGTTCTGCCCGTAATCGGCGTGCCAATTCCCGCCACATCACTGAATGGGTTGGACTCGCTGCTCGCTACGGTCCAAATGCCTGCTGGCATTCCTGTGGCAACCGTCGCGATAGGTAAGCCAGGGGCCACCAATGCAGGCATTCTTGCTGCACAAATAATTGGAGTAGCAGATTCTACTGTCGCGCAAAAACTTCACTCTCACAAAGAGAAGCTCGCGGCCGGTGTGGAGGAGAAGTCAAGAAAACTCAGAGAGAGCGGCGTCAAATAAGCAGTGTGGGATTCGGTCACCGTCGGTGGACCGAATCCCCCTTGCTTAATCCAACTTCAACGTTCGTAGATATTCTTTTAGCGGCCCACCCAGGTCGTCGCGCTTCAACGCGAACTCTACCGTGGCTTTTAAAAATCCCAGCTTGTCCCCGGCGTCATGGCGTTTGCCCTCGTAAACGTAGGCGTACATTTTTTCCTGCTTGAGCAGCAATCGCATTGCGTCAGTCAATTGCAGTTCGCCGCCTTTGCCCACCGGCGTCTTTGTCAGTACATCGAATATCGTCGGCGTCAAAATGTAGCGGCCGATGATCGCCAGATTCGATGGCGCTTCTTCCAGCGGCGGCTTCTCGACCATGTTCATTATTTCGTATAAGCGGCCGCCCTGATGACCTTCAGCCGGTTTTACATCAAGCACACCGTAAGCTGAAATCGCCTCGCCTTCTACAATCTGGGTAGCGATCACGGAGCTCTGGACCTGCTCGAACACTTGCATCATCTGTTTCAACACGGGGATCTCCGCGTCGATGACGTCGTCTGCCAGCAGGACGGCGAAGGGTTCGTTGCCCACCAGTTCGAGCGCAGTGAGCACCGCGTGTCCCAGGCCCAGCGCCTCTTTTTGACGCACATAAGCCACGTGAATCATGTCGGAAATCTGGCGAACAATCTTGAGCAGCTCGGTCTTGCCTTTCTCCTCAAGAATCTTTTCGAGCTCATAGCTGACGTCGAAATGGTCTTCGATGGCCGTCTTGCCACGGCCGGTCACCATGATGATCTGATTGCAACCGGCGGCCAGCGCTTCTTCGACGCCGTACTGAATAATCGGCTTGTCCACAATAGGCAGCATCTCCTTCGGCTGCGCCTTCGTGGCTGGCAGAAAACGTGTGCCCAATCCTGCCGCCGGAAAAACCGCCTTACAAACTTTCATTCGTGAACTCGCTTTCAGATGATTTAGATTGAGTACGGCTTACGACGGCCGTATCGTGCGAATTTGTTTCGATGCACAATTGCTCGGCAGCGTACGCTGCGCAAACAAGCTATCACAGTCAGGTGCGGGAAACAGGCGCTTAAGCCAACTGTCGATCGAGCTCTGACTTTGTAACAAGCCACTCAGCCAGACGCTGCAAAGCCAGGTCACACTGCATTTTGTGCCGCAGTTGGCGGTCACGAATTTTCTTTTCCAACGGTGGCAAAAGGTCGAACGTTACATTCGCGGGCTGAAATTTTTTAGGATCAGCATTTGTAATGTAATGAATAAGCGACCCCAGAGCCGTAGCCCGTGGCGGAGCCATAGGCAAATTCCTAGCCAAAAGCGCAGCAGCATGTATTCCCGCCAGCATGCCGGTCGCAATTGACTCGACATAACCTTCCACACCGCAGATTTGCCCCGCAAACAGGACTGACGGATGCTCATTCATCTGCTGAGTTGAATTCAGCAGCGCCGGGGAGTTGATGTAGGTATTGCGATGAATTTGGCCGTAGCGCAGGAATCGGGCATTCTCCAGGCCAGGGATCAGCCGCAGCACGCGCGCTTGCTCGCCGAATTTCAGGTGATTTTGAAATCCCACTAAGTTATAAGAATCCGCCCGCAGATTCTCCTGCCGCAATTGCACGACGGCATAAGGCGGTTTGCCCGTTCGCGGATCTCTCAGCCCCACTGGCTTCATGGGACCGAAGCGCAGCGTATCTCGTCCGCGTCGGGCGATCTCTTCAATCGGCAGGCAGGATTCGAAGTAATTAAGCTTTTCCCAATCCTTGGCTTCGACCGACTCCGCTGCGACTAACGCGTCGTAAAACCCGTCGTACTCTTCTTTCGACATCGGGCAGTTGATGTAGTCAGCTGTGCCCTTGTCATAGCGCGCCGCCAGATAGACCTTTGACATGTCGATCGAATCAGCTTCGACGATGGGACTGATGGAATCGTAGAAATAGAGGCTGTGTGGAGCGGCGGAGTCGTGTGGCGCGGGCAATCCTGCCCGCGATTTTTCGGCGTCGCTACTCAACCTGGCAATCTCCGCCGCCAGCGCATCTGAAGTCAGCGGCCCCGTCGCGACAATCGTGATCTGCGATTCATCAATCTGGACAACTTCTTCCCGATGAACACTGATCATCGGCTCCCGAGAAATCAACTCCGTGACCCTCGCAGAAAACTGGGCTCGATCTACCGCCAGCGCGTGCCCTGCCGGAACCGCACATTCGCGGGCGATCTCGATCAGGCGCGACCCTGCCCGCCGCATTTCTTCTTTCAGCAGCCAGGGAGCGGTGTTCTCGCTTTCTGATTTCAGCGAATTCGAGCAGACGAGTTCCGCAAAGTCTGACGTCTGATGTGCTGGCGTGTCCCGCACAGGGCGCATTTCATACAGATCAACCGGCACGCCGCGCCGTGCGCACTGCCAGGCCGCTTCGGAGCCTGCCAATCCTGCGCCGATAATTTTTACCCTATTCCTCATTTTGCTTTCGCGGTCAGCGCTTGAAGCGCATCTCCGATAAGGCACACGGCCTTCCACTCGTCGAGAAACTCAGCGCCTAGCTTGCGATAGAACTCGATTGCCGTACTGTTCCAGTCGAGCACCTCCCAACGCAGGCAAAAGTAATCTTCCTCCCAGGCGATTCTTGCGACCTGGGCCAGCAGTTCGCGACCAATGCCATGTTTTCGATACTGCGGACGGACGAAAATATCTTCCAGGAACAAACCGGCACGGCCCTGGAATGAGGAGTAAAACTCGAAAAACAACGCGTATCCCGCAGGCTGGCCTTCCCATTCTGCAATCAACGCGCGGAATTTTGGCATCGCGCCAAATCCATGACGCACAATATCTTCCTCAGTAATGATGGTCTCATGCGCGAGTCGTTCGAAGTCGGCCAGTTCGTGAATCAAGTTCCTAAGCAACGGCGCATCGTTTTTCGTGGCTGGGCGAATGTTCAGCATGATCCGGACTTCGTAGTTTCAACCATCCTGCGCATTGCACCTTCGTCGAACGCAACTACCTTGCGCTCATTCAGAAACGTCGCTCCCAGTTTTTCATAGAACTCGATCGCCGGCCGGTTCCAGTCCAGCACTTCCCAGCGCAGGCCGAAGCAGCCTTCATTCAGCGCCAGTTTTACCACTGCCGCAAGCAAGGCCTTACCGATCCCGTTGCCTCGAAGCTCATCCAGCACAAACAGGTCTTCAAGGAACAACGCAGGCCGTCCTTGAAATGTCGAATAAAAATAGAAGAACGACGCATAACCGGCAGGCGCGCGGTCCCATTCGGCAATCAAGGCACGAAACTTGGGTGCCTGCCCGAAGCCGTCGCGCAACAAGTCGGCTTCAGTAACTACGGCTTTATGCCGCTTCTTCTCGTAAGTAGCCAACTCGCGGATCAGCGCCAGCAACGTGAGCACATCATCGCGAGTTGCCGTGT
>Ga0157373_10002606_pt1 | contig 13697 bp, 19 predicted proteins | sample C65metaG_FD_113460 | JGI IMG/M metagenome (GOLD analysis project Ga0157373, IMG submission 113460) | Corn rhizosphere microbial communities from Kellogg Biological Station, Michigan, USA - C6-5 metaG | ecosystem: Host-associated > Plants > Roots > Rhizosphere > Soil | place: USA: Michigan... | reverse complement strand
TGGGACTGCCCTCGCTACACCTATCCTCCAGACCTCAAGCAATAGTGTCCCGTCGTGAATGGCTGCCGCGCTGGAATCGTAGCCAGGCAAGGCGCTTAAGATATGACCCGCAATGGCTGCGGCCCGTGACCGTTTTGCAGTGAGGTCTTTAAAGCGAAGGGCTAGCTCACGATTTGCGATCCGAGGTCGGCAGCGGTACCAGGCGACCATCTTGGACAGTCTCCGGGATCTTGGCCTCGCTAACCCAGTCTTCTGTAACGTTTCGTCGAGCTTATTAAGCTCTCTGCTGACGTCCGCGCGTTTAGATTCCCTGCCATCTGTGGCTATCCTCCCGCGATTTCGAGTTCTCAGTTCTTTACTGGTGCTATGCCTCTCTTTGCAGAATTTGTGGCTCGCATCAAAGATGGCTTCATGATCCTCCCGCCGCCGTTTCCGCCTGGAGCGTCCGGTAAACAGGACATGGCCAACGTCAACAATTCCCTTCCTCGCAGGCTGGTGTCCATGCGAAAGTCGGTATCTGTGTGACGGTCGAAAACATAGCTCACAAAGCTGCTCGCCCACTGAAGTTACGGTTGTGCGCTTGCCGGCATCGACCGATTCTCGGCGGGGGTAAAGCGAGTGTCCAAAGACGGCTAATTCGTATAGCAAATCTGTGGTTACCATCAGGGAGTGTGTATGAGCCGGCGTGAAATCCTCCGCACCCCAAAAAAGATCCAGCCTTTGCCCCAAATTTTCGGTGAAGTCAGAAGCCCCTTCCCAGCTCGCGAAGAGCCGAGAAATTTCATCGTCCGCAAGCAGTCCGCGGAAGGCGTGGGCCGCCGGCCGAGTCATAATTTCTCTTGCGCGTGGAAGTACGGTTTCTCGCCGCAGCCCGCTTTGCTGTAGGGACTGAAGCGTCAGCCAACTGAAGAGCTGTATGGCGGCCTGTACCACCGCTGCATCAGCCTCCCATTTATTTATCAGTGCATCTCGCAAGTCGCACAACTGCTCGGTCCATCGTGAACCCGAGTCCTGGGCAAGGGCCTGCTGTTCTGCGGAGGCATCCAGAGCTTCCGCAAGGGTTTGCCGATTGAATGGCTGCGATCGCCCGGCAGACGCGCGACTGCTTTTGAATACTGACAAATCAGCCATACCGTTGCTGGATCCTGACATAGCCTGTGCTCACTCCACGCGCTCGAAGAGGATATAGCCATGAACCATGAGAGGGGTCATCGCCTCCCCGCGTTGCGTGACGCTCAACACGCTTCTCAAACCCCTTGTAGTACGTACGTACAAGTACAAAAGAAGTTCTTAAGCTCCAAAAGCCTTTGTACGTACTCTGTGTGGGATCTTCGTCGCGACGTGCGCCGTTCGCCCGGGCGGTGGCACGATCTGATTCTCCAACTCTGGTCAAAACTGAACCCAGATCCCGCGGCAGGGACAGTCAGCCGAATCGCCAGCCTCCCGGCCTACGTCAATCACCTCGTAGAAGTCGGTCGCCAAGGGAGGTTGCGAACTCCTCCGGCGCGTGCGCTGCAGCGCCGAAATGCTGCCCGGCGGGACAGGCAAAAAAAGTGGCGAGACTCTTGTGTAGAGGCTCGCATGATCGCCGAAACCAATCAACGCATGCTGGATCAAATTCAGCAAAGCGCGTCGCTTAGGCAGGCCGTTACGCGCTATAGCTTTCCACCGAAGGGTACTCGGCAATTGTGACGAATGAGGCCAGGCGATCAGCATTGTGACGTTGGTTAGCCGCCTAGCGCTGATGGAAATTGACGTCGTCAAAACGCGTTACCTCTCCGGCCTGTCGATGAGAAGTAACGTAGGGAGCAGGTAAGGCAATGGTATCGATTCGATCGATGAAGACAGAAGCGGCTTATGCAGTCCGGGTAACGCAAATTTGCGCACGAGCCGCAAAATACTTTGGACTCGAAGAGCCAGGCACTCTGCCGCCAAGCTTACTTGTGCGATATACCGTTGAGAGGAAGTCGGTCGCATCCAAGTCTACCTGGCGGCAGAACAAAGCCGCTGTTTGTTGGCACCTGGAAAGGGTCGCGCGTGAGGCATCAAGCGGGGAATTGCAAACGGAGGTCTTGGCCGCCCGCGAACTGCTTGGAGTCGAGACGCAGGCGGGTGCGAGTCGGCGGGGAACGCGAACCTCGGCGATCAAGCAGAAGGGGTGCCAGCGCACTGATCTCCACCGAATCATCGCGTTCCTTCGTACCAACTCGCATAAATATCGGTGGGCCTCGCCGCTGGGAGTACTGATCGGCGCTACTTTTTTGACGGGTTTGCGCCCATGTGAGTGGGCGGACGCGCAACTCGTTGAGGGCAGTGAAGGCATAAGGCTTCTCGTACGCAACGCCAAACATGACGAACTGCGAGCAAACGGTGAGTTTCGGACCCTTGAGCTGTTGCCGACACAGCCAACGCTTCTAAAGACGGTTCGAGTTTTGCTGGAACATGTGCATCACCTGCCATGCGAACTGACCTATGACGACTGGCAGCGGCGCGTTTCTCGCCTCATGACGAGGGTCGCCCGGGCTGCCTTGGGCAGGCGACGGCGCTATCCCTCGATCTATTCACTTCGTCATCAATTTTCAGCTGATGCGAAAGCATCTGGAATCACGTTGCCCGAGCTTGCTGCGCTCATGGGGCATGCATCGGATGCGACAGCAAGCTCCCACTACGGCAAGAGAGCCCGGGGAACTGCAGGCACTTACGTGAAAGCTGCGGCGTCCGAGGTTGAGACAGTTCGAAACAGAATAAAATCGCATCCTGCGAACGGTCCGAAAGCGCATTCTGGCCCATCGTGACCGCTCGATTCGGGTACTTGGCGGCGTTGATCCGACTGCTCAAGAGACCTGAGGGAAGCTGTCCAGTTCCGCCGGCTGGAAGCTCATTTCCACAACGAGTTTAAGCAACTCCAAGCGGATCTCGGCTTACGTGAAGGCAAAATATCGGTCGCGCACAACTTCGTCTAAAGCCTTCAACTATCACCCGAGGAAGCGCTCTATTCGCACCTTCGGAATAGTGCGAGCACCCGTGATGTTGGGCCGTGCGAAGCCCAACTGCGTCGCATACGGCCCAGCACTGGAGCGGGTGTTTGTCATGGTGGGTCGTACACGGCCCAAGTGTGTTGGGATTGACCCAGGTTCGGAGTGGGTGCCCCGTAGTACTGGGCTGTCTGTGGCCCAGCTGTGCCGCATTCAGCCCGGCCTTGTATGTGCGCTGGGGCGAATGCATCACCAGGCCGATCTTCGATGATCAGGTCATCGGCGAATTTGATCGCTTCCCCTGGGAAGTTGGAGGGCGGCTTCCGACCCGGAGCGGACTTCTCATGGAGTTCGTTCGACTAAAGGGAACTGCATCCCGTCTGCCTTGCCGTCATCGGAAATGGACCGGCCCGGTATAGCATTCGCGCATGGCCCGTGGCGCGTGGATGCGCACACCGTGGAGAGGCATTTGCGCGACGGGTGCGACGCGCCCTCCCGCCGGCCGGCTGCAGTCTCGAATCAGCCCCGCTACGCTTGGGGAGAGAAGGCATGCATCGTTGCCTTATTCACCCGCGGAATATCAGATGACCAGAAAGTTCGATCTAGCCATCGCAGTTGCCTTGATACCGATCCTTGGCACCGGCCTGGTGCTCATGGATCAGCTGGGGCGTTTCCTTTTTTACGGGATTCCTGCGGAGCTTCTGGAGATCGACGCCTACAAGGTTCTGGTTAGTAGCCTTTCGATGATCGTCGTCGGGTGCGCTTTGCTGTACGCCGGAGCGAGCTTTTACGATCCCGCAGGCCAAAAACCAGCGGTGAGACTAGTTTTCCATCTCGGGTTCGCTGCAGCGCTAACGTCGCCTTTCTGGGCTCGCGACGTCCAGTTCGGGGCTCGGGTTTCGATTCCGACCGTCGCGTTCGTCCTGTTCACCGGGGGTGTGTTTTTTTCCACGGAACGCTGGCTGCGACAACATCGCACGCTACGTGGCCGCGAGCGACTCTCCGGTCTAGGCCTAATCTGTTGCCTGCTGACGATCCTCGTCTTCCTTGCAACGCTTACCCACGGCTACCTCGGCGAGCGCGACCGCACGTCCTTCACGTTCGTCGCCGGATCGAATGATGCGTTCGTCGGCCGCACTGGCGAGCTCCTGATCCTGAAGGGTTACGATCCGCGCACGCGGTGTTTCGTGCGGGCCCGGACGAAGCTGGTCACCGTCGAATCGGCGCTCACCATGGAACAGCGGTCAGTTCCGCAGCTGGCTTGCGACTGACGTCGACGACTACCGCAACGGATCGGATGCGATGACCAACAGTCTTCAGGAAATTCTTTCGCGCTCGGCGCAGATGGTCGCCGAGCTCGACGAGGCTTGGTCGAGCCATCCGGAAGTCACGACTCAACGGGGGCTCGTCGTGCTCGCCTACTGCGCAATCGTGCGACAGCACGTGCTTAGCCAGCATCGCTTGCTCGCGAACGGGTTTGATGTAACCGCGATGACCCTAGTGCGTCCGGCCTTCGAATCGCTCGTGCGCGCGATCTGGAGCCTGGATGGCGCCCAGGATGCGTGGCTCACGAGATTCCTTCAGGCACCCGCCGCGGATTCTGATCCACGTAACGAGACCATCACCGGCCCTCCGGTCGAATCCATGCTGGCGACCATCAGGGAAACGCACCCACGCTGGGTGTCGGAAGCGCTTGTCGCCTTAAAGGACGCCACATGGAAACCCATGCATTCCTACGTACATGGCGGGGTCCGGCCCGTCTTGCAGGTCATCGCGGGCTGCCCGGACCAGCAACAGATCGCCGTTGCCCGAAACGCGAACGGCTTCCTGATGTTCGCCAGCAACGTCCGGCAGATCGTCTGCGGAGCCACGCCGGGCCTATTGGGGGCCATCCAGGACCGCTTCGCCGGATGCCTTCCACCGGTTGCCTCGCCTGAGCCGTAGGCCCGGCTGTGCCTGAGTCGGGTGCTCACTTGCTGGACCGGACTCCGGGGGTCGGCCAGCTCCGCCTAATGGCGAGCCATCTACCAAGCACAGGACCCCGCCCCCATACGACCGTGGGACTCAGGGAAGCCCGCCGTCCGGCAGCCAACCACGACCAACTGACGTCCGCTTTAGACCCAAGCTCGACAGTCCGCGATTTTTTAAAGAAAGTAGATTGATGTCCTGTCGGATCTCGTGACTGGCTCTGCACACCAACCACTCAATCGACCTACGGCAGATCCCATGGGTTGATGGCTCAACTGGCGGGCCGCCGCGAGCACAGGAAGATGAAACGGATCGGTGGTAAGTGTCAGCTCTTGCCGCACGCAGGACTGCCGCACGTGGGACTATTGGGTTGCGACGTTACGCCCTGATGTCGATCTGCAACGCGCCGATACGCAGTGGAAGTGCAAAAACATCCGACCCGTTGGTCTCGCAATTCGCGCGCAGGTGGAAAGGGCGGTGCCCATGCACTGACGGGCCAGAGATTGTACGGCGCGGCAATCCCCTGCAACCGAGAAATCAAGTGCATTGCGAGCAAGGTTCCCGCAAGAATCGACACGAAGGCGAACGGTGCCAGGAATTGCTCTCCGCCCGGGGTACGCAGCGCGGCCGCGGCGCAATTTTCGCGGTAAATGCTGCTGATGGCCCGACCCACCAGTTCGTCGGCTATCAAGTGCGGGAAATTGGCCGCCAGCTTCTCGGCTACCTCGCCGGTAATGAAAGGCGCATGTACTTCGTCTAGTGTCAGACCGAGACCTTCGGCCACGTGCCGGGACTGCGCCAGCTTGTCAGTGCGGGTCGGATACACACATTCCAGGCAAGCTCGCTTTTCGCTCAAGTGGTTGTAGTGGAAGAGTACTTCGAGGGCACCCGTCGTCGAGGCATCGAACACCTCCACCGGTAGTTCTCGCTGCACCTCTTGACGCACCTCGCGGCTATCCAAACCAACTAATACTCGCGCGACAGGCTGGCCCGCGAACGCCATCTGAAACGTCTTTACGTGTGGAACCAACTCGAGCGCCGGAAGCAAGGATTTAGCACGTGCCACGGCTGCGTCTGCTTTCCATTGGTTGACGTCGGCATCCTGAAACAGGATCTGACGATTGAGATTGCCGGCCGTGACGCGCTTGGGGTCCACGACGTGCAGCCGACCTGAAACCGGAAGGCCGCGAAATGCCCACAGTACGGCGCAGCCCACGGCGCCAGCGCCAAGCAGCCAGCATTCGCCCACGTCGACTGGTCTTGTAGCGTTCAACGGTGGTAGCGAGGACCGCTCCACAACGAGGGGATCCGGAGTGGAAAGCTGCTCTGGGCGGTTGACGACCCGGGCAACAACGAATGCACAGGCATAGCTAGCGCCGATGATCCGCGTAGGTCCGTCTGGCGCCTCGAAGGTCTCGACCAACGGTAAGCTCGACGAGATCGTCGTGCGTGTGCGCGAAAGCGACACCCAGCACAACGACGCACCGTCTTGAACGCCCACTTTGATGCACGAAATTTCGCGCGCATTTAAGCGAACCGTGGTGATGGTGCGCCGCAGCTGCGCTTGAAGTTCCTGTGCGAAAAGGCGCTGCTCCACGTGGTCGTGGTCGTAGGTGATTTCGATCGCCACGGCTAGCAGGGCAAACGCCCGATCGGGTGCGTCTTCGCCCAGCAATCGCGCCAACATGAGCGCGTTTTGCAACGCGACGTCCTTCTCTATAGCATCAGGCATCGCTGTTCCTTCTCGATGGCGGAAAGCGCTAGCCAGCGGCCGCTGGGCTGCATGACGAACACGGCGGCTTCCTGCCAGAAGTTTTCCGGAGTGGTGTTCGCGCAAAACCAGGGGAGGACAATCGAATAGGCGCCCGCGTGTTTCACCAGGGCCCACGTCTCGTCGGCCCGCGAATGAAATGCGTGCTCCGGATGCGAGTGGACCTGGGCGACCACGGCGTTACCGGTGGCACAGATGCGGTCCATCAGCGCGGACATCCCTTCGTTCGGCACAATGAACTGGTCTGCTTTGGATCGATATAGAGGTTCGTAGGCCTCCCGCACGTCGGAATCGAGCGCACTTCGGCGACCTAACCACAGCATGACGCCCTCCGCGCCGCGCTCACCCCGTTGCCGGATTCGGGTAATGGTATGCACTACCGCGTCGTGTCCGATGATCAGGCGGGGGATCACTGGCGCCATATCTGTAGCCACCCTTGTTGAATCTGGTACACGATGCTCCCCAAAGTGCGGCTGTCTCGGTACTGCGACCATGCGTCTGAGACGTGACTGGAGTGCGTGTGGTACTCGTTGGTCCCGATCATGCACACGAACGGCAGGTGCGTGATCTCGTGCTCGGTGTTATTGAAGATGCCTCCCGAGCGGGGCAGGGTCTGGAAGGGGTTGCCCTCCCAGTCGCACAACGTGACCACGGGGGCCTCGGCGTTGTACCGGCTCGCATCCAGGCGGATGCGCAGCGGCACCATTTCCGGCGCATCGAAGCCCAACTCCAAGATGGGGAATACCACCGCGAATCGAACTCGCCGTAACGCCGCGCAGTGAGTTTCGGTCATGCCCTCGGATTCTTCTTCGAAGATGGCCCGGGCGAGATCCTCGAGCATCAACCGCCGGCTCCCACCTCAGGCCCCCAGCGCAGGTCGACTTGGCCGGCGAGGCTGAGCTCTTCGTAGGTCTGGTTCGGGTCGACCACGTTGCCATTGACGGTGACGATGTAACCGTTGGTATCGGTCAGCCCTAAGGCCGCTCTCGCCTGGTGAAGGATCGGTGTGAGCTTTTGCTTATCCGGCACGCGCTCATAGCCCTCGGCCGGGAAGAGCGCTGCGGTGGTCACGACTCGGACATAGACAAATTTGTCGACCGGTGGTTTTTCCTTGTTTTTGGTAGAGTCAGACATGATTTTGGGGGTTCCTTAGGTTCAGGGGCGGGAATTGGCCGCTTCATCCCTATTGGCTCGTCAGCGAGGCAAGTTCGGACACCTGATTCATATCGCTCGGGTGTCGCACCGGCCGCGACGGTCGCCTGACCTCGGAACGAAAAGATTTATGGCCGTCGTGTCCGAAATGTTTCCGGTGGCGAGCCTATGAGGGATACCAAGGAGAAAACGATGACCGACGGCGATGACCACAGCCGCCACCGCCCCCCGGAGGAGCTACGGTCGTTCATCGAGACGGTGTCCGATCAGGATCTGGCGCGCCTGACCGCTGTCGCCGCTCGATTGGCTCGGACGGCTGATTGGGCAACTCCGCAAGACCTGCTGCATAGCGCCTTCCTCGCGGCCATCAGCGGCGACCGCAAGTGCCCCATCGATGTTCAGCCATTAACATTCTTGATGGGCGCAATACGCAGTATTCTGGACAACGAGCGCGGTAAAGACAGCTGGGCGGATGTGACCGATCTAGAAGATGATCAGCACCAACACTTGGTTGTTAACTTGGAAACCCCCGAAAGGTTGCAGGAGCGGCTGGACTCAATACTGGAGCTGAAACATGCGCTTTCGAAGGAATTTGATGATGATGACCGGCCCTATTTTGTTTTCGAGGGCCGCATGGAGGGGTTGTCGCGATCCGAGATCCGCGATTTGCTCGGCATGCAGCAGACCGAGTTCGAATCCCTCGAGCGCCGGCTTCGCCGGTTCATGACCAAGCACTTCCCCAAGTCCCGGAGGGCAGGATGACTGGCCTTTCCAAAGACGCTCGGCCCAAGCTGCTGAACATCGCTGAATTTCTGGCCGAAGACATTCCCGACATGGACAAGGCTGAACTGGTGACCGCCTTGGCCGAGGAAGGTTTGAGTGAAAGGGCTGCGGTCGGTATGGCGCGTGCCGCATTCGAGTCTGCCAAGCGCGAATTCAATGCGCGTCGATTTGCAACCGCCTGTCGCGAACTCGCACGAACGAAGTCGGCGCACTCAGTCCGCCCTGCGCGTATTGAGGCCTCGCAAGCTAAGCAAGTCCTAGCTGCGTACTTCGCACGCAACCCGGATGCCGCGTCGATGCCTACGACCATGGCCGCGCGCAAGGGCGGAGAATTGCCAGAGGAGACAGCGCTGGAGATTGTCCAGGCTCTCATCGAGCTGGGCGAGATCTCCGAAGACGGGCAGCCGCGCTGATGTCAGACCGTTATGCCGAAGGCCTGGTGCAAGACTTTGGCATCACGGATCCTAAAGACATTGATTTGGACGTGATCGCGCATTTACTTGGCGTGACGGTGCAATATCAGCCACTTAAAGGCTGCGAGGCGCTGATCGTCGGCAGTGGTCAGCGGGCGATCGTGAAGATCAACTCCAACAGTTCACCCGAGCGCCAGCGCTTTTCCCTAGGACACGAACTGGGTCACTGGCACTACCACAAGGGTAAGATGCTTTACTGCGCGCAAGACGATATCGAGGTGGATGCCCGCCGCGCGCGAGAAACCGAATTGACGGCGGACAACTACAGTGCCTCGCTGTTGATGCCAAGCTATTTGTTTCGCCCCGCTCTCGCGGCCAAGAAGCGCATCACATGGAAGACAGTCAAGGAAATGGCTGGACAATTTGGCTGCAGCCCATTGGCCACCGCACTGCGGGTCGTAGATCTCAATGTCGCCCCGATCATGTTTGTAATGCTGCGCGGTGGTCGTCGTGCTTGGTTTCGAGGTTCCCGCGACATACACAGCCAGTGGTTCCCCCAGGATTTGCCAGACGCAGATTCGTACGCGTTTGATCTATCTTTCGATGCTACCAAGACCGCCGCGGGGGCGCGGACGGTTCAGGCGTCTAGCTGGTTTGATCGCCGGTCTGCTGATCGACTGGAGCTGGTAGAAGACTCGATCCGGGTGGGCGACTGCGTCTATTCGCTACTGACTCTTGAGGCTGACGAGTTCCAAGCCTAGCCGCATCAGGTCAAGCCGGGCTCTAAATCCCCCAGAGCGACAGACACGCAGCGCGCAGTGCCTTAGCATCGGTCAATGCATGGTGTCGACGTGAATGGCACTCGGGATGCTCAGCCCACCAGCGCGCCATGAACGGCGGCATATCGCTCATCAACTGCCAGTGCAGATCGACCGGCGCCGAGCGATCGGGTTCGTGGCTCTTAAAGCCATCCAGCACGTGCTGGCAGAGCGTTCGGTCGTTCCCGAAGTCATAGCAGATGCGCGGCTGGTCGATCGCGGCAAGAAACCGGTGCAGAGCACGCGTCATGTCCGCATCCGCCATTGCATGGTCGCCGCGCTCAAGTAACGGGTACACGACCTGGGCCACGAACGGTGTCGGGTCCGCCGGTAGAACCTCGCGCTCGGCATAGAACACCTGCTCGCCATTCATGGAAACCAGAGCGATCGAGACCAGTTCGGTACCGAACACGTCGGCCCATTCGCAATCGAGGAAGAGATCCGTCATCGTGGGTATTCCACGACGGTTTCGGATGTGGCTTCCGCCAGCTCGATCAAGCGATCAGCCTCTTCGTCTGTACCGGCTGCGTAGAAGCGCAGGCAGCCGCATTTTTCCTTGACGCCAGCGATGACCAACTGCAGGTCGGCTTGCTTGGCATGGTCGCTCACTGAGCGACTCAGTTCGTGTAGAAGATCCGCCCAGCCGTCTCCGCAGCCAATAGGGAAGTCGGTGCCGTAGAGCTGTGGAAAGTCTTGGCAAAGTCTTTGCGTGTTCTCTGAACTCATGAGGGTCTCCAGTTCGTTGGCTGGCCGAATAAGCATCGCGAAGCGCGCGGGCATCCACCCGGGCGTTGTGCCAGCGCAGAGCTAAGGAGCTCATGCTCGACTGGCGGGCTTACACAACAAAATTCGGGTTTGTTGTATAAGCCAGCACGCTGGTTTTCAGCTTGGCGTTGGTGGCTGTGCTGGGCATTGCAGCGCCTGGCGCATCTCCCCAATGGGGAGGCTGACGGCCAGCAGCCGTAGTCCCCAGATCCAAAGCAGGATGCCAAGGCCGCCCAGGACCAGTGCGAAGGTGCCGTAGAAGAACAACTGCAGCGCGGCGACCTTCTGCTGTGAAATCAGTCGCTGGGTGCTTTGGATCGCCTCGATGGCACGTCCTTGGCGGCGTGTGGCGTAAAGCACGAGGTGTTTCTTGCTGCCGAAGGCGCGTGGCAGCCGTACCTCGGCGAGGTAGAAGGTCTGGTTCTCACGGCTGCGTAGCACCGAGTCGAGTTCGGGCACCGCGAAAACTGCTTCGCAATAGCCATTGCTGCCGTCACCGGTGTCGAAGCGGAGGTAGCTGTATAGCGTGGCGCCGCTTTGGTTGGTCTCCGCGGTGCCGCAGGCGATGAGACGCCCGTTGATGGTGCGAAGTGTCATGACTTGCTTCCTTTGCGAGCGTGAAAGGATGGAGCGATCACTGATGTGGATCTGGTGTCTCAAAAGTCCGAGGGGGGCCCATATCACCGGCGCGCTCGCCGTCGCCTCCAGACGGTTCCGGAGCAGCCACGCACTGCGACGGACATGACGGCGTGACCATGCCGCTGCATCGCCGGCGTTTTTGGAGCCGCCGGTGGTCATCGCCACCAAAGTGGTGACCATTTCTAGTGGAGTGAAGTGACCGGGGCCCCCGAAGGCCCCGACTAGGCGGCGATGCTTGTCTGCATGGCGTCGCCGAAGGTCCGCATAGCTGCGAGAACCTCCGGTCGATCACGAGCAAGGACGAGGTCGTAGGCCTCGCCATCGATGTACGCCATGGACAGGGCGCGGCCCTCTATCGTGACCCGCATCGTCTGGGCGACCTTCCGGCCCATGCCATTCAGCTGAAACGTCAGGTCGTCAACTTCGATAAATGCGCCAGAGGGCAGGGCGATCGCATCAGCGAGCAACTCGTTATCGAAACAGTAGTTATTCGCCAGCACGATCACGTCGATGGATCTCCCTCGGTTCCAGGTGGCCGAGATTTTTCAATGGCGCCAAGCTGAGGCCGATGACAGACGCTGCTCTTTAGCCTCTTTACGGACCTGATTTGAACACACTAATACTATCAATACAATCAATAGTTGTATTTCTATTTGGAGTCGACCAGTTCGTTGCGACGGCAAAAAAGACTTAAACTGATGGCACTGATAGCAGTGGTGGATTTGCCATGGTGGCGTCTGACAAATCTCGGGATGGTGGCGCCGTAGCAGCGCCATTACCCACCTTGAGACTGCGTCCGAGGGATGAGCGCTTCGCGGTCGTCGTTGCGGGCCGCGCAGCACGCGCGGGCCACGTCCCGTTTCAGATAGCGATCCCCCAAGAGCTGTATCGTCGGCTTCGCTACGAGTCGTTGGGGAGCATCAATCAGGTCATGGTGGCCTTGGTGCGTCAGGCGTTGACCTGGCTGGATGCGGACAGCCTGACGTTGCACGCGGAAGTAAACCCCGGTCCGGAGCCGCGTTCTCTGGACGCCGCGCGACGCATGCCGGAAGGGTTGGCTGACTCAGCCAAGCGCGAATTCGAGCGCGGTCTTGATGATTTGTGGCCGAATGCACGGCTGAGCACGCGCCCACGGGTAGATGACCGAGTGGTCGTCCAAGTCGAGCGGCAGCCTCGCGTCGATGCCCAACTCACCCAGATAGCGTTACCGCCCGAACTACAACAGCGGTTACTGCGCGTGGGGATCGGCGCGGCTAGCCAGTTGGTGATCTCACTGGCTCGCTACGGCCTACGCAGACTGGATGAGGAAGGTGCGACCCTGGATGTTCATCCTGTGAGTTCCAAGTCTTCCGGAATTCCCGAAAAGGCTTCGGCTCGCCAAAACGAAGTCGATGTTGCTTCGGTTCCAATTACCGGCCCGAGTCTGACCGTTACACAGTTGATCGGTGAGTTATCGAAACACCCGCCGGAGGCTTTCGTCGTCTTCGAGGAACGAGCCGGCTGCTGGTGGGATTTTCATGAGGTTGCACTGGTTCGCCTGAGCTCAGGCAATCCATATGACGAGTTTTCTGATGAGGCTGACCAGCCCGAGACATCGATCGTGGTGTTGCGTGGCGAGGCGTCGGTGCTCTATGAGCCCCTTGAGGACGATGTGGAATTCACCGGCCTCTGAAGAAACATCATCGATGGCTAAAAAGCCCTACCCGTCGGCAAGAAAGCTGATGGTGTTGGATGAGGGGAGAAAAGCCGAAGGGGCAGTCAAGCGGTCAAACGGATGTCGGGCGGACGGAATGCCAGATCTGTTGACATGAAGAGCTGACGATGATGGGTGATGTGGCAGCGGCAGAGCATTACCAACCGCAGGCAATACATCACCTATTAGGCGCGAAAGAAGCCCGATCCATGGCTGCCAAGAGATTGGCTCAATTGCTTCTAATTTCCCTACCGCCGGCAGCGCAACGAGCAAGCAACGTCCTACAGAGACCGCTGGACGCCAAAGTCGGCTGCTACTCAAGCGAGTGTGTCGGAGCTTCCCTCTGTCGAATTGATCGGCAGACGTTACAATGATCACGAGTAGGAAGCGGCTACCACGGAGTGGCTGACGGTAACTTTGTCGGTAGGTGCCGCCAGGAAACTTCCGCGAATCGCACAAGGCAAGGGCTTACGGGCCATTGTTCGAATGCACCCATACACCAGGACCAGGGCGTGTGTCTTTCCGCCGGTCCATTCTTCGCCATAACGCGCAGGCGTCCGCCATGCATATCTTCAAGGTGTTTCAGATCGAGGCGGCGCATCGGCTGCCGAACGTGCCGGCCGGGCACAAGTGCGCACGGTTGCACGGGCATTCGTTCCGCATCGAGATCCATGTGGCCGGCGAGCCGGATTCCCGGTTGGGCTGGGTGATGGACTTCGC
>Ga0157373_10002602_pt1 | contig 13705 bp, 10 predicted proteins | sample C65metaG_FD_113460 | JGI IMG/M metagenome (GOLD analysis project Ga0157373, IMG submission 113460) | Corn rhizosphere microbial communities from Kellogg Biological Station, Michigan, USA - C6-5 metaG | ecosystem: Host-associated > Plants > Roots > Rhizosphere > Soil | place: USA: Michigan... | reverse complement strand
TTCTCCAAAGTCTACGTCCGTATCTGGAGTCTGTTAGCGATGATGGTTCCTCGTATCGGGTGAAAGCTGAATATACAGAGTTGTTGCGTGACGAGGCTGGCTATCCGCCGAGAACAAGCTGCGAAGGCGGGTGGGGCATTTCTAAATGACGGTAAATACTGGTTGTATAGGTTGGCTAAGATCACGTAGACTTAAAACCCGTCCTAAAGGACGGCGGTTCGACTCTCGCCCTCGGCGCCAGCGGTAATCTCACGGTTATTCCAACTCTACAGTAGTTCCACGCCACGATCTTTCATCTGCGCCCAGTTTCTAAGTCCTCTGTTTAAGGAGATAAACCCTCATGAAGATTGGTTCCGTTCTGCTGATTGCCTTGCTGCTGCTTGTCGGTTGTAGTAGTAAGGCGGCTCCTCCTCCAAAACATTTCGATCAACTCAAGGTGAGCTACAAGCCATACGGACAGCCTGTGGTCGAGAGACAAATACCAATTGTCTTTGTGCTGGATGACGCAAGCACCACCGCTTACACCAACACTGGAGAAAGCCCGGTTAAATATGGGGAACACTGGTTGTGCTTCGGCAACTATGACCTCTCAGAGAACCCCAACAAACCAAACACCAAAATACTCCAGGACGTTCCTGCCGGATCCGACATCGAGCCCATCAAGGCATGCCTCACGATTAAGGACAAAGAGGGCACCAGTGCCGATACTCCACTGCAACCGGGCACCTACATCATCGGTCTTACAAACAAGTCGTACGATGCGATCGTCAACGCCGGCATTTACTGGGACAAAGGTAAACTCGGCTGCCAGTCGAATTTCCAGCTCCGCCAAATGAAAGGCCAACTTCGATTAGATTCCGTTTCGGAGAATGATTTTAGTGGTGAAGTCGACCTCAGCGATGGTGAAAACTCAATGGTCGCGACCTTCAGCGGCAAGGCAAAAATAAGAAAGAACCACGTGCCGCTGTATTAGTGAGAACGCCGTTGTCTCACCCTCTCTCGATTACTCGCCCAAGCGAAATTCACTGCGGAGAAAACCATGGGTAGCATCAAGTGCGTGAAATGCGGATTCGTTTCGTGGGCCACCGCTGAGACGTGTAAGAAGTGCGGCGCGCAGCTCTCGGAATCGACAAACGCTGCTGTCCCGACTGTTGGCCCAGTCAAGAATAATGCTCGGCGTGTAAAACTTGTCTGCATTTTGTTCGCGGTGATCGTTGTGATAGCGGTCGCCTCGTGCTTGTTTGCTTTCAAACCCACCGATCCGGATCGGACGGAGGTATTCGTCCTTAAAGACGGGAGCAAGAAGAGCTCAAAGGCGTGGTTCCACAGTTGGTTCTCATCCGATCCCACCGTCGACGAAATCTTCGCGCAGTATCTTAAAGTCACCGGCTGGGAAGCGAACCCTTCAGCGTTAACCAGCTTTGTAGCGAAAGGGCGCTTTCAGATCAGGAACGAACCGGGCGAGACGCTGGTGCAGGCGCAAATGCCCTATCGAGTCAGTGTTCACTATCACTGGTCCACAGTTGAGGGAGAAATGGACCTGCAAGCTGAAGGAACAGATAAAGTTCTTATTACTCAAAAGTACTACACCAAAGTCTTGCAGCGAGGCGCGAACGGGAAAAAAGGCTGGTCGCGAAAAGGTTGGGCAGATAAAAATGCGCAAGTGGATCCAAAGATCAAGCTCGAAAGCACGAAGATGATCGACGTGAAGGGCGAACCAGTGATTGAGCTTAAGCGCGGCGCCGAATTTATAAACTTCTTTCAGCTTCCAAAGAAATACCCGCGTCTGTACCTCAGCGGCAAAACCATGGTCGGCGATCGCATCGCCTACGAAGTAAGTAACAGAGAATCTTCTGATGCCATGGCCGTGATGTACTTCGACGTTGAGACAGGCATGCTGCTGAAGTTCTGGTCCTACCGGCGCGATTCGCCGTATATTCCGTCGTTCGATGAATATATCGTGCCCACTCATGATTCTTCCGACCTGGCGGAGGTTGACCTGGAAGATTACCGCGAAGTAAATGGAGTGAAGCTGCCGTTTCTCATCCGGCAACATTTTCGTGAGTTCTGGATAACTACGGCTATCACTGATCTCAAGCCCAACGTTACCATTGAGGCGTCGGTGTTTGAGAAGCCGGCTGACTCCGAAAGCAAAGATTAGCACTCAGTTCAATTGAAGCTTCTGGACGGCCGGATCATCCTTGAGAATTGCTTTGAACCGATCGAGGGTCGCTTGTGGCGTCGCCTGCTCCTCGAACACCTCACTGAGTTGAGTGACAGTTGGCAGCCAATCCGAGCCGATGCGAACGACAAACATGTTCCCACCAATCAACTGATATGTTTTCCCGGCGATGGTAACCGTCGCGTCGATGGCATTATTCAAGATTTCAAATTTTCGCTGGGAATTGTTTTCCGAGAAAGATCCATTGGCGTTCGGCAGCGTCCACGTAACAACGTAGCTCTGAACCGGATCGTCGCCCCAACGACCACCGCCCGAACCTGTCACCGCTGCGTCTGGATAAAGAATCAGCGCGTGATACACGGAAATCCTGGCAGGCGAACTGGTCGCTACAGTTTTGCGCTGTCCCGCGGTCAAAACCACGAGAGCGCGGTTGCCATTGCAACTGTGCATCTGAACGCCAACATTCATCGTTATGCCGGCTCGGTTTTGCCAATCGCCATAAGTTTCCCGCATCGATTTTTGATGCGCGGCAATCTCATCGAGCCGCGTCCGAGTGGCGGCCATAAACTCTTTGTTGAGAATTGCCAGAATTGCGTCGATTTGCGCGGGAATGGGTCCGTTGTAATTGAAGCGCAAAAAATCATTACCGTCATAAAAGACGATCGCGGAATGCAATTGTCCTTGTTGCGGTTCGAGGCCAGCCGGCGTTGAGGGAAGGTTCAACTGGGCCAGCATTTGTCTGATTTGAGCCAGCAGCGCGCCATCGAGTTTCGCATTGACCGAGCCCTGTACCGCCCAATCAGGAACAACGCGCGCCGTCAACGCATTTCCATTTGTGTCCAGTGAAGTTTGCTGATAGTAGCCGGGATAAGGTGCAGTGAATTGCAGAATCTTCAGTAGCAGTGTCTTCGGTTGAGAATTAGCGTCTGCATAGAACCAGTCAATCGATTTGCGTTCCGTTGAAATATTGGTTCTTTGTTCCTGGCCCAATGAGACCGCGGGCAGGAATAAGATTACAACGGCAACTATCGTCGCCAGGGACTTCATAGAGTTCACTTCCTGCTGGCTGCGGCTACGCTACTCGTCGGATCCGCTCCTTCCCAACGAACATCGGCGGTTGGACCATAGATTGAAGGCACCGCCTTGTTCAGCATGCGTAAGTATACGCCGAGTTGCGCTCGATGATGAGCAGTGTGCAGGACGCGCCTCCACAAAATCCATATTCGTTCGCGCTGCACGTCAAAGAACGGAACCACTTCAAGCCACCAGTCCTCATTCTGCTTTGCGAGGAAGTGCAAACGTTCGCGGGAGAGCTCAACCGTTCGCGCGGCAAACGCATTTGGTGTGCGGTTCGGCGGCAGGACTTCGTTTGCAGGCACTTCCGGCAGACCGAGAAACTCGCCAAAGAACCGGCGTTGGGACAGCAGCTCGTGTTCCATGATCTCCCGGACCGTTGTGGAACGCGGATGTGGTTTGAAAGAGAGATCGTCTTCAGAGAATTGGTTCCACATGGAGTTGAGCTTGTTTACTTCGCTCGCATACGTCTTCAGCAAGTGTTGAAAAATGCGACTCGACGCAGTCGGAACATCCGCATCTTTGATTGCAATGTCCTGGTATTGCATGACGATTCAGAAGGTAAAGATTGCCGCAAACTCCGAGCGGATGTTGTGCGTAGTGTAACTCGGAATTCCGCGAAACAGTGGCAACAGTCCGGTACGAGAGTCTGCGCGCGTTCGGTAGTAACCCTGCTCGTAACCAAACGTTACCCACTGGTTCCATTTGTATTGAATGTTGCCGGAGAACAGATCGCTCCAACCACCGCGCACGCCAAAACGTCGCGCGTCACGCGCCACCGCCTGATCGCCACCGTAATAGAGAAACGCAGTCCAGCCCGCGTTCCGACCTTTCGGATCCGCGTCGAAGATTCGGGACAACGGAAAGCCAAGTTGGACAAATCCTCCGTGAGCACGCACTGGTCGCTGTGGCGCAACTACTGGATTGCCGTTGTCGAATCCAAAGACGACGGTTGACGAACCATCGATCGAAGCTGCAGTTGCTGTGCTTGTCAGGCCCGCAGTGTCGTTAAAGTTCGACAGTAATTGTCCGGCGAGAAAGAAACGCAGATCGGAGCCGCCGTAATACTTCCCCGTTACCGTCACAAAATGCGTTGGCAACTGAAACTCGGCTGAATAACCATTGCTGTCGCTACTAACTTCCGCGCCATTCGGAAACGCTGGTCTGAACGCAACGGGCACGTTTGCGGTGGTAACGATCGCGGTCCGCTGCATGTGTTCGAAGCTGAAGATCAATTGTGCCGGAACAACGCCTGCGGACTTATCGAGTTGCCATTGCAGTACGGCGCGGCCTTGAATGCCGGGCTGTTGTGAATCCACTCCCTGTCTTTCACCAAAAGCCAGCTGATTGGAGACGTCGCTTGGTAAGTTCCCGAAAGCCGGCAAGACGATCGCTATCTCTGGTCCAAACCGGAAATCATGCGAGCCGCCGAACTTGTGATTCCAGCCAAGCTTGGCCTGTGGAATACGCGTGTACGCAGCACCGTATCCAACGCCGCCGAAGTTTGTGTTCTCGATCGTGTTGGGCAACGTCGAGGAGACGAACGGCGACCAGTCCTGCCCAAACAGAACAAAGGCACTGTCGTTTTCACCGAAGCGGCGATCGATTCTGACCCACGCTAAACGTAATGACGGCTGGCTCGATCGAATCGAAGTGATGTTGCGATTGTTGACGCGCGGGAAGTCACCTTCGAAATCAAACTCGATCTTTCCGGTGAGAGTTGTTCTCGGCGCCACGTCGAGCCATTCGAAGTTTGCTCCCAGCCGCAATCCGCGTGCGCGCAAGTGAAACTCAGGTGAATTATTCGGGCCTGTATCTGATGCCAGGAGAGGCAACGGAAAATCATTTCCCTGCGGCGATGATGAATCGTGAATGATGCTCGTTTTGAAAATGCCGTAAAACTTGAGGCGGGCGCCGGTTCCCAGTTTAATGTCAGGAATCAGTCCTTCGCGTTTGGGTGCATCAATTCCCTGTAATCGAACTGGCGCGACTGCGGCAATCACGGCAGGCGTTGGCTGGGGTACGGGCGCCACTGGCGGCGGCGAGGTCGTTTTGTACTCGGCCGTGATCGTTTTTATTTCGGTAGCATCTGCCGAGCCGCGTATCTCATCGAATTCCGCTGCTGAGATCACACCTTTGTCGCGCAACAGCGCCGCCAGTCGATTTCTCTGTTCATCAGGTGAAGCATTAGCCGTAATCGCGCGTGCTTCGTCGGCCGTCAGGATACCTTTGGTTTGAAGCACTCGGACGAGGGGATCAGTTGTGTTGGCGCTTTGTGAGACAACAACGAGCGCACTTGCCAGACTAACAATCACAAGCAAAGTAAGACGTAAATACACCCGCATAATTCGGATCCTTTCTCGATTGACAAAGATCAAACTGCGCCACAAAAAGGCACAAAAGATCAAAAGTTACTGTCGCTCTTTTTGTGTCTCTTTGTGGCTACCTTCGCTGACGTCGCGATACCAGGCCGGATGATGTGTTTGGGCCCAGTCCTCGGTCACCGTGCCATCGATCATCGATCGGAACGTGCCCGGCTGCTGCGCCGTTCCTTCGTAGACGTGAATGATGAAGCCGGCCAACATCAACAGCGCAGCAAGGTCGTGAATTACATAACTCACCGCAACGACCCAGCGCCCCACGACATCGTCAAACCACAACAACAATCCTGTGATCAGGAACAATATGGCGCTTACGACGATGGCCCAGAAATATAGCTTTTGACCGGCATTGAAAAACCCGACATCCTCGGATTCGACGCGGTCTTCGTTCGTAACGTATTGGCGCATCTTTTTCATCCAGCGCCGGTCCGATGCTGTCCACGCCATCGGCACGAACCAATTGAGAAATTGAAAAAAGAAAAAGACGGTGAACACCAACCCAAACCATGGATGAAGCAGGCGCGTCCGTGGGCCACCGCCGAACAATGGCGCAATCCAGCGGAATAACCACGGTGAGTAGATCGCAAATCCGGTAAGCAGCGACAGGATGAAAAAGATGGCGACTGACCAATGCAGGAAACGGGTGTAAACAGGATGGCGCAACAACTCGCCGCGACGGACGCGCGTAGTGCCGATCCCCGCGAACTCGCCTCGAGCCTTCTCGTCAAAGTTTTTTGCTGTCGTGCTCACGGCGCCTCCTTTCGGCCAGCTTCGATTTCGTCGTGCGGGCGAGTTTCGACTTCCCGCGGTGCCGGCTCAGGTACTCTTGGTCCATAGAAAACCCGATGGAAGAAGACGGCGCCGATGCCCAGCACACCCAACAGTAAACCGGTTGGTTTTGCCAACCACTTCCAATAGGTGTAGCTGGGAGGAATGATCGGATTTGCAGGCAGGCCGTATCGCTCAGGGCGCTTGATGTCGTGCAGCACGTAAATCACGTGCGTCCCTTTAATGGACTGCGGATCGTAAACGCCCGCGTCGGCAAAACCCGAGACTTCGCGCAACTGTTTCGCGCGCAGACCCGCAATCTGGACCATGTCGGATTTGGTTCCAAACTTCAGGCAGCCTGTCGGACAAGCCTTAACGCAAGCAGGTTCGAGACCTTGCCCGACGCGGTCAGAACAAAACGTGCACTTGTACACCTTCTTCGTGTTCGGATGAAACTTCGGAATGTCGAAGGGACAACCGGAGATGCAATAGCCACAGCCGATGCAGTTCTCCTGTTGAAAATCGACGATACCGTTTTCGTACTTGATGATTGCGCCATCAGCCGGACAGGCACGCAAGCACCCGGGATCTTCGCAGTGCAGGCACTGGTCCTTCCGCATCAACCACATAAAGTTGCCGTCGTGCTGGTCCTCGGCGAACTTGATCAGGTTGTAGTAGTTCCACTCCGTCTCGGGCATCGTCTGGTAAGTATTGTTGAAGGTCGTCTCGCGAAACGGATGATCGTTCCATTCAACGCAGGCGACTTCACACGCTTTACAGCCTATGCACGTCGACACGTCGATGTACTTGCACACTTGTTCTTCACGACGTGTTCCCTGCCCCGCCACAGGACCAGGATGAGCCGAGATTTCCTGAATCTGGAATGTGCGTGGATTTGCCATGGTCTTACGCTTTCTCGATCTTCACGAGGAACCCTTTGAACTCCGGCGTATACGCGTTCGGATCGATCGCAGCCGGTGAAAGCTGATTTGCGGGCATCAGCGCCGTCTTCTTTTTGTCTTCGGCAATGCCGCGAAAACCCCAGTGAATCGGGATGCCGATCTGATAGGTCTTCTTGCCATCGATCATCATCCCCTTAATTCGCCTGGTGACCATCGCCCTCCCGACATACTGCCCGCGAGCACTGGTAACTCTCACGTTTTCACCACCGCGAATCCCCATCTCGTCCGCGAGTTCAGCAGGCACTTCGACAAATGGTTCGGGCACCAGTTGCACGTTCATTGGGTTGTTCTTGGTCCAATAGTGGTAGTGCTCGGTAAGTCGATACGTAGTACAGACAACATTAAACCCCTGTTCCGGCGTGCCGTACTTGTCCATATCGGACGTGAATTTTTTCGCGACCGGGTTACTCGATTGTTGGGGATGCAGGGGATTTGCGATCGGACTTTCAACCGGTTCATAGTGCTCCGGAAAAGGTCCATCGGCGAAAGCAGCGAGTGGCGCAAAGATACGACCGACGCCCTCGGGGTTCATGATGAACGGGCCCATGTGGTCCGAAGGTTTCGAATCGACTTTGAAATCAGGAACATCATTGCCGACCCATTTCTGTTGCGCCTCGTTCCACCAAACCTGGCGCCGTTCACTGTCCCACGGCTTTCCGGATAGATCGCACGAGGCGCGGTTATACATGACGCGCCGATTGGCGGGCCACGAAAACGCCCAATTCGGATAGATACCGAGACCCGATGGATCGTCGGTGCCACGTCGTTGCATTTGCGCGCCGGCTTCCGTCCAGGAACCTGAGTACAACCAGTTACCGCAGGCTGTCGTACCGTCGTCTTTCAACCAGGCGAATCCCGGCACTTGCTGTCCAGCCTTGATCGTCACGCCTGGCTGCGTGTCCAGAGTGATATCTGCGAGCGCTTTTCCGTTGATCTCCTTCGCGACTTCCGCGAGAGCAGGAGCTTCGGGAGTTGTATAGGCCCAACTAAGATTGACAATCGGATCCGGAAACTTACCGCCCTCTTTCTGGTAAAGCTCGCGAACCTTCAAAAAGATCCGCGCGACTATTTCCTGATCGACTTTTGCGTTACCCGGTGGCGGCAACGCTACATATTTCCATTGCAGCCAGCGCGCGGAGTTGACGAACGTGCCATCCTTCTCAGCAAAGCCGGCGCCCGGCAAACTATAGACGGTCGTATTAATGCTTTTCATTTGCTCGGGCGTTGTGCCCGGAGCTCGCCAGAACTCGGCCGTCTCTTCCGGATAAAGATCGCAAACGACGAGGAAGTCGGCTTTCTTCAACGCCTCGATGTTCTTTCGCGAGTTTGGCCCGATGGCTACACCGTTCATACCAAATGCAAACAGGCCTTTGACTTTGCCGGCATACATCTCGTCCCACATCTCAGTCCATGCGAAATGGCGGTCGATCTTTGGCAAGTAGTGATAGTTGAAGTCGTTTTCTTTCTTCGCTGAGTCGCCGTAGAGAGACTTCAAAAACGACACCATGAATTTCGGAGTGTTGGACCAGTAGTTGTACGTGTCCCACTCGTTTGGCTTCGATGGAGTCGGAGTGGTGCGCTTCAGGAAAGTCGCGAGATCCGTATCTAATGGCTGTGGAATCTTGAGATAGCCCGGGAAGATGTCGAAGACCCCGCCCATGTCCGTCGCGCCCTGAATGTTCGAGTGTCCGCGCAAGGCATTCACACCGCCGCCTGCGCGTCCAACGTTACCGAGCATCAATTGCAGAATCGCCGCGGTGCGAATGATCTGAGTGCCGAACGTGTGTTGCGTCCAACCCACGGCGTAGATGATCGTCGCCGCTTTTTTCATGTTGCCGTCTTTGCGAATCGACGTGAACAGGTCTGCGGCTTTCAAAAACTGATCTTTCGGAATACCGGTGATGCGCTCGACCATCTCCGGCGTGTAGCGCGAGTACTGTTGCTTCAACAGTTGAAACACCGAGCGCGGATGTTGCAGTGAAAGATCGTAAGCAATGTTTGGGGGAAGCATCGGCGTCGGTTTCGGGCCGCCCTGGGCGGACGCGCCTGGTCCACCGGCGGCTTGATGTCCCTGGCCCATCGCTTCGCCGCCCTTTTGTGGAGTCGAAGGTTGCGACCTCACCGGTTCGCTCTTACGTTCGAAACTCTTTGCAGGCTCCTCACCTTGCTTTTTCTGCTCGCCCGTTGTTTCGCTCGATGCCTTGCTGGACGCGGTCGATACCGCCGTTGCTGAAGTTCCGCCGGTTGTTTCCTGAGTCTTTGGACCAACGTTGCCGCCGGCTTCGTAATTCCAGCTTTCCTTATCGTAAGTGTGGCCGTCAAAGCCTGAGAACAATCCATCCTCAGGAAGTTTGAAACCCTCCTTCACGATGAACGCCGCGTTGGTGTAGTTGATTAGATAATCTTTGGCGATGCGATTGTTTTGGATCGCGTAGTTGATTAAACCGCCGAGAAAGGCGATGTCAGTGCCGGCTCGGATTTGTAAGAACAGATCGGCCTGCGTCGCCGTGCGAGTGAAGCGCGGATCGACCACGATCATTTTGGCGTTGCGATGCAGCTTCGCTTCGACCGGCCACTTGAAGCCACACGGGTGGTTCTCAGCCGGATTGCCACCCATGATCAACATCATGTCGGTATTCTTGATGTCGATCCAGCCGTTGGTCATCGCGCCGCGTCCGAATGTGGGCCCCAAACTGGAGACCGTCGGACCGTGTCAAACCCGGGCCTGCGTTTCGAAGTAGCAGACCCCCATGCTGCGCATGGTTTTGACGGCGAGAAAATTCAGTTCATTGGTGTCAGTGCAGCCGCCGATCCAACCGATTGTTTCCAAACGATTGACGGTATAGCCGTCCTTATCTTTCTCAATAAACGTGGCGTCGCGCGTCGTCTTGACCCAGCGAGCAATGTCGTCGATCGCCTGATCCCATGAGATGTCCTCCCACTGATCAGACCCGGGACGTCGCACCTGCGGTTTCGTCAAACGACGTTCGTTGGCAATCTCCTGCTCGAGCGATGCACCCTTTGGACACAACGTGCCGCGATTGATCGGATGATCGGGATCGCCTTCGACGTGGACGACTTGCGGTACTGTGTTCTTCGCTTTGTCGCCCAGCGTGTGAATGATCACGCCACAGCTTACCGAGCAGTAGGGACAAGTACTGCGCGTCTCGGTTGTACGCTCAATTTTCAGCCCTTGTGTCTGCGCGTAGACTGGACCAAGACTGAATCCAAAGACACTGACACCTGCACCTCCGATCAAGGTTGTCTTGATGAAGGTTCTTCTGGACACATCCATAAAACATACCTCCGCTCCAGGCTTAAGAGGTTTGCCCAGCTTGTTAGGGAAACTGAGACGCAGCGGATTTTTCAGGGGGTCCGATTATACGGGTTTTCGGTAAAAGACTAGGACGATCTCAGACCAATGTCAACGCAAGATTTAGGAGGAGGGCTAAAATACAAAAATTTTAGCAAATGCGCGAAAAAGCTTTCCTTGCTCACAAGCCAACCAGGTTCAGTTCGATCTTTGTATACCCGTGTTCGCGCGCCCAGAGATCCATTGCCGAGGCGTAGATTTCGTCGACGAGCGGCACCGCGTGTCCGAGGCGCGTAAGGTCTATTCCTTTAATGTAATGTTGGCATGAATCGCAGCCTTCGATCCGGATGTGATCGAACTCGGGTGAATGAAAGTAACCGAGTTTTGCAGGTCTCTCTTCGCCGCAGTTCGCGCAAACCACACGTCTAAATTCCCATGACGAAAGACAAGTTGCACACAGCAAGTCGCGATTGCCGCTTTCGGATGAGCTCTCTTTCGACTGAAGGAAGCTGAGTTGCGGCTGACCACCACAGAAAGGACACGTGCGCTCACCGCCTGCCAGCTCTCTTCCGACTGGAGTGGTTCTCGTTTCGGCAAGCCAGCGCGCGTATGGTTGCAGGATCGACTTGGCGAAGAACTGCGTATCCGAGGGGCTGCGCCAGTAGTGCAGCAGTCTATGGGCCACAATCTCCGGCTCGGCGAGAAGGACCTGAGCTTCAGACGCAAGCGACGTCGGACCATGCAGTGCAACAGTCTCCAACAACGCGGCCATCGACGACTGGACCACCGTCAGATCACTTTCCAGGTCGCCGGCCGGCAACCAGTCTCTGCGGCTGCGAAAAGATTCGTAAATCTCTTCCTGAGCACGAAGGAGTCGAGCATAAAACACCAGCAACTCCTTCGATCCACTCGCCTCCCCGGCCAGGTAATCCGCCCTCTCGATCTGTTTACTCCAATCCATAGACTACACAGATGACACAAAGAGCGCCCAATTCATTCGTATCGCAGAGCTACGAGCGGGTCGACTTTCGTGGCTCGACGTGCCGGGACGTAGCAGGCGATCAGGGCAACTATAGTTAGCAGTGTTGCGAGAACGCCGTACGTCAAGATATCTGTTGGTCCAATTCCGAACAACAAACTGCGCAGCAATCGAGTCAGTGCAAGTGCTCCCACCAACCCAACTGCCACACCCGCGATCGTTAGAATCATCCCCTGCTTGAGCACCCAACGCAGAATTGCGCTTCTACTCGCGCCTAGTGCTACTCGAATTCCGATTTCACGTGTCCGTTGTGTTACGGAATACGCGATTACCCCGTAGATGCCTACTCCAGCCAGCAGCAGCGCAAGTACTCCGAACAGTCCCACCAATTGCATCGCAAACTTGCGACGACTCATCGATTCCGCGGCTACCTGCGACATGGTGCGTTCACCAAAAACCGGCAAGTCCCGGTCGACCGCGCGCACCTGTTCGCGTAGCGCCTGGGCCATCGTCGACGCCGCGACATCAGTCCGTACGTAAATCGCCATCGCGTACGCGGGATTCTGGAAAATAGGATGATAAAGATGAGGCTGATTGGGTTGATCGAATCCGTCGCTCTTCAGGTTTCCGACAAGCCCTACAATCGTCATCCACGGCGCTTCCGACGATGGGCCACCTCTTTTTATTCGCAGTCCCACTGGATCTCGATTGGCGAAGTAGCGTTCAGCAAGTGCTTCATCGATTAGAACAACTTGCGGCGCTTGCCGATCGTCTGAGTCAGTGAAAAACCGGCCACGCTTCAGAGGTGTCTCGAGCGTTCGAAAGTAATCTGGCGAGACAACAGCAATCTGCGCGGTGGGGATGGCGTTGTTAGTTACAGCGTCACCTTCAATCGTAAACCCACCAGTATTATGTGGACCAACCAGCGGAACAGCATTACCACTGCTAATCGCGGCATTGCGCACGCCCGGAATCGCACTCACTCGTTGCAGCAACTCCTTTATGAACCCGGATCGCTTCAACGGATCTCTGTACGGATCGAGATCCGGATTGTTTGGAACAGGAAGCCAGACACGTGCGAGTAACACATTGTCAGGGTTGAAGCCTGGATTCACGTCAAGCAGCCGCCCAAAGCTTCGAAGGAGCAAGCCCGCAGCAATCATCAGAATCAGCGACAGGGCGAACTCGAGCACAACGAGCCCGCTGCGAAAACGATGAGTCGCCAATCCAAATCCAGATCCGTGACTGCCATCCTTCAAATTGACGACGACGTCAGAACGCGATGCTTGCAGCGCAGGAAACAATCCGAACAGCAATCCGGTTACAGTCGAGATCAGAAAGACAAACCCTAAAACCGTGAGATTGATTTCGATTTCATGTAGTCGAGGAATATCAGCCGGGATGAACTGGACGAAGCCTTGCAATATCAACCCGAGCACGACAAGCGCAAGTGCGCCGCCAATGAATGCGAGCAGCAAACTCTCCGTAAGAAGCTGAACGATGAGGCGGCGACGACTGGCTCCGAGCGCGAGTCGAATAGCCATTTCACGACGACGCCCGGACGAACGTGCGAGCATCAGGTTAGCGAGGTTGACGCAACCGATTAGTAACACTAACCCCACCGCAGCGAGAACAACGTACAGGATCGTCTGCACGTTGCCGACCAACTGCTGGTGCGCTGATAGCACGCGAACCGACCAACCAGCCTGTTGCGGATATTCTTTCGGAAACTCCGTCTGAAGGTTGGCAACAAGACCGTCCACCTTTGCCTGCGCCTGACCAACGTCTATTCCATCTTTCAACCGCCCAATTGCACCCGGAAGAATTCTAGCCGCACGTACGGGAGGACCAAACGGATTCGCCGCGAATCCCGCTGTTGCCCACATGTCGACTTCGTTTCGCAGTGTCTTGCCAGGATGACGAAAACTCGGCGGCATCACGCCGATGATCGTGTAGAGATCTGTGTCCGCGTAGACCTTACGACCAAGAATGTTTCGATCGCTCGCAAAGAGTCGTTTCCAAAGTCCATCGCTAATCACGACACCT
>Ga0157373_10002599_pt1 | contig 13715 bp, 14 predicted proteins | sample C65metaG_FD_113460 | JGI IMG/M metagenome (GOLD analysis project Ga0157373, IMG submission 113460) | Corn rhizosphere microbial communities from Kellogg Biological Station, Michigan, USA - C6-5 metaG | ecosystem: Host-associated > Plants > Roots > Rhizosphere > Soil | place: USA: Michigan... | reverse complement strand
TGGTGTGGGAGCTGAGTCCCACGCGGCCCTCGAAGCAAATCCGGGAGGCGCTGATCCGCTGGAAGGCGGAGTTTCCGGCAAGAAGTTGAAGGGGGAGGGTGGCTTTCTAAATCCATCATTCTCATTCTTGCCCATTGCGTGAAGGCTGTTTAGGCTCCGCGCCCCCAGCGATGAGCGCCAAATCCGTATTTCTCTATGACACCACCCTCCGTGACGGCACGCAGGGTGAAGGCTTCCAGCTTTCCGGCCTCGACAAGCTGCGAATTGCGAAACGGCTGGATGAATTCGGCGTGGACTACATCGAAGGGGGCTGGCCGGGATCGAACCCGAAGGACGTGGAGTTTTTCCGCGAGGCCAAGTCCCTGAAACTCAAGCACGCGAAGCTGGCTGCGTTTGGCTCCACCCGCCGGGCGAATATCGCGGTGGAAGAGGATCCCCAAGTGCGGCTGCTGCTGGAGGCGGAGACGCCGGTGGTGACGATTTTTGGAAAAAGCTGGGCACTGCACGTGACTGAGGTGCTGCGGACCACGGTGGAGGAAAACCGCGCTATGATCCGCGATACGGTGGCCCATCTGGTGAAGCATGGCCGGGAGGTGGTTTATGATGCGGAGCACTTTTTCGATGGTTACAAGGATTCCCCGGAGCACGCACTGGCCACGCTGGAAGCGGCGGCTGCGGGCGGGGCCGCCTGTCTGGTGCTGTGTGATACGAATGGCGGCACGCTGCCTGCGGAGGTGATGGAGATCACCCGCGCGGTGCGCCAGCACATCCCGCAGACGGCGGTGGGCATTCACACCCACAATGATTGTGAGCTGGCGGTGGCAAACGCCATCGCGGCGGTGAATGGCGGGGCCTCCCACATCCAGGGCACCATCAATGGCTATGGGGAGCGCACGGGAAACTGCAACCTCACCTCGGTAATCCCGATCCTGCAACTGAAGATGGGCATTCCCGTGGTGCCTCATTTGGAAGGGCTGCGGGATCTTTCGTATTTCGTGGATGATGTTTCCAATAATCCGCACTTTGCCCGTGCCCCATTCATTGGCCGCACGGCCTTCGCCCACAAGGGGGGGATGCACGTCAATGCCGTGCAGAAGCTGGCCCGCACCTATGAGCACATCGAGCCGGGGCAGGTGGGGAACGAGCAGAGCATCCTCGTTTCCGAACTGAGCGGGCAATCGAACATCCTGATCAAGGCGGCGGAGTTGGGCATGCCGTTGGAAAAAGGTTCTCCGGTGGCGGGTTCCATCCTGCAACTGGTGAAGGAGCGTGAACATGAAGGTTATTCCTACGAGTCCGCAGGTGGCTCGCTGGAACTTCTGCTGCGCCGGGGCCTGGGCAAATACACCAAGCCGTTCGAAATTTCCGAATACCACACCACCTTCCGCCAATACCGCGATGGCCACCAGCCGGTGTGTGAATCCATCGTAAAGCTGAGCGTGAATGGCACTGCGGAGCTGACGGTGGCGGAAGGCCATGGCGTGGTGAACGCACTGGACCTGGCGCTGCGCAAGGCACTGCTGCCTTTTTATCCGGAGATTTCCGAAGTCTCGCTGGTCGATTACAAGGTGCGCATTCTCGATGGCCATGATGCGACGGCGGCGAAGACCCGTGTGCTCATCGTTTCCACCGATGGTGAAAACTCCTGGGGCACCGTGGGTGTCTCGGACAGCATCATCGAGGCGAGCTGGCTGGCACTGGTGGATGGCATCGATCTTTTCCTTCAGCGCCGCCAGGGCTGAGGAGTGTTTGAAACCTAGTGATGCGTGAGCTTGTGGGTGGCGGGACTTCCTGTTACCGATGGGTTTTCCACTCATGAAATTCCGATTCCTTCTTCTCATTTGTGCATTGCTGGCCCTGGCAGGTTGTTATCCGGTCAAGGGCAGGGCGGCTTGCGAGAAGGCGGTGGACCGCTTTCATGAGGACTACGTGGCTGCACGGATCGAGCAGATCAACGCCGCCGCGCACCCGGATTTCCAAGCCGCCCACATGGGTGAAACGCTGAAGGTTTTCCGGGAGCAGCAGGGGGGTATCGTCCGCACGCGGCTGAGTGGATGGAATGTGGAAGAGACCAGTGCCGGGCAGAACATCCTGATGTTTTACTCCACACTCTTCGAAAAGAGCGGTGGCCATGAGGAATTCACGTATCGCCTGAAAGACGGTCAACCGGTGCTGGTGGCGTGGAAATTCGTTTACGATGAAGGGGTGAAGCCGGACAAGGAATCCGAAGACGATTGATTTCTGTTACTTGGATTTTCCAGAGTTTCCTGTGGAAAAGGGAATATCCGGTGGCCACTCCTAGGTGGGGAATGAACAAAAAATTTGAATAAAGTGCAGGCTGGGAAATCTTATTCCCAGAAAACGGGAATCCACTCATTGCGAAGGATTCCCACTGGAACTACATTCACGATAAACCCTGAAAACCACGACCATGGGACTCGAAAAAATCACGCAAAAAATGCAGGAAGCGCTGCAATCCGCACAGAGCATCGCTTCGAAATCCTCCCACTCGGAATTGAAGAGTGGCCACGTGCTGCTGGCGCTGCTGCAACAGGAGGGCGGCATCACCGTGCCGATCCTGCAGAAGGCCGGCGCAGACATCGCTCAACTGAAGGCAGCTGTTGCCTCCGCGCTCAGCAGGGAGCCGAGCGTGCAGGGGGCCTCCACCCAGCCGCAGATCAGCATCGGCCTGCGGGCCACGCTGGAGGAGGCGGACAAGGCGCGGGAAGCACTGGGAGATGATTTTTTAAGCGTGGAGCATTTCCTGCTGGGCGCACTAAAGGGGGACTCGCCTGCTGGAAAGCTGCTGAAAGAGGCTGGGCTGGATGAGAAAAAAGTGCGCGAGGCCATCCTCAGCGTGCGCGGCTCCCAGAAGGTGACGGATGATTCCCCGGAGGCGAAGTATCAGACGCTGGAGAAATACGGCACCGATCTAACGGCCCGCGCCCGCGAAGGAAAGATCGATCCGGTGATCGGCCGTGATCAGGAGATTCGTCGGGTGCTCCAGGTGCTGTCCCGCCGTACGAAAAACAATCCAGTGCTCATCGGTGAACCCGGCGTGGGTAAAACGGCGATCGTGGAGGGACTGGCACGGCGGATCGTTTCCGGGGACGTGCCGGATTCCATGAAGGACAAGCGGGTGATCGTGATGGACCTGGGCGGCATGCTGGCCGGGGCGAAGTATCGCGGTGAATTCGAGGACCGGCTGAAGGCATTCCTGAAGGAAGTGACGGATTCGAATGGTCAGATCATTTTGTTCATCGATGAGCTGCACACGATCGTGGGTGCGGGTGCCAGCGAGGGGGCGGTGGATGCTTCCAATCTGTTGAAACCGCAGCTCGCGCGAGGTGAACTGCGGACCATCGGCGCGACGACTCTGGATGAATACCGCAAGCACATCGAGAAGGACGCCGCGCTTGAGCGTCGCTTCCAGCCAGTGATGGTGGGCGAGCCTTCCGTGGAGGATACCATCGCGATCCTGCGTGGATTGAAGGAGCGCTACGAGGTTCACCATGGCGTGCGCATTCAGGATGGTGCACTGGTGGCTGCCGCCACTCTATCAGACCGCTACATTTCCGCCCGTTTCCTGCCGGACAAGGCGGTGGATTTGGTGGATGAGGCGGCATCCCGTCTGAAGATCGAACTGGATTCCATGCCTACGGAGATCGACGTGCTGGAGCGCCAGATCCTGCAACTTGAAATGGAGAAAAAGGCGCTGGAAAAAGAGACGGACAAGGCCTCCGCCGCCCGCCTGGACAGGGTGAAGGAGGAGCAGGCGAATCTGCGTGAGCAATCCTCCGGCCTGATGGCGCAGTGGCGGAATGAAAAGGCCGTGATCGACAAGGTGCGCGAGGCCCAGGAGAAAATCGATACGCTGAAAACGCAGGCGGAGCAGGCCCAGCGGATTGGCGATCTATCAAGAGCGTCCGAATTGACCTACGGTCTGCTGCCGGAGGCGAACCGCGCTCTGGAAGCGGCTCAGAAAGATCTGGCCACGCTCCAGAAGAACGGCGGCATTCTGAAAGAAGAGGTGACGGAAGAGGATATTGCCCGTGTGATTTCCGCATGGACAGGCATCCCTGTGAACCGTTTGCAAGAAGGAGAAAAGCAGAAGCTGGTGAACATGGAGGCTCGCCTGGGTGAGCGGGTGGTGGGCCAGAGAAAAGCGATCAAGGCAGTCTCGAATGCCGTGCGGCGTGCCCGGGCGGGCCTACAGGATGAAAACCGGCCCATCGGCTCGTTCCTTTTCCTTGGCCCCACGGGTGTGGGAAAGACGGAGCTTTCCAAGGCGCTGGCGGAATTTCTCTTCGATGACGAGGGCGCAATGGTGCGGATCGACATGTCCGAATACATGGAGAAACACAGCGTGGCCCGCCTGATCGGTGCGCCTCCCGGCTACGTGGGCTATGAGGAAGGAGGCCAGCTCTCCGAACATGTACGACGGAAGCCGTACTCGGTGGTGCTTTTCGATGAAATCGAGAAAGCGCACCCGGATGTGTTCAACGTATTGCTCCAGGTGCTGGATGATGGCCGCATCACGGATGGCCAGGGCCGCACGGTGGACTTCCGCAATACGGTGCTGATCATGACTTCAAACATCGGCTCCCAATTCATTCTCAATGAAGAGAATGCGGAGCAGCGGGAGGCAAAGGTGAATGAAGCGCTGCGGGGACATTTCCGCCCGGAATTCCTCAACCGGATCGATGAGATCATCATCTTTGACCGCCTGAACAGGGAGGATCTGACCTCCATCGTAGACTTCCAACTGGACCGCGTGCGCAAGCGCTTGGCCAAGCAGGGGCTGGGATTGGCGCTCTCCGCCGAGGCAAAGGAATACCTGGGCAATCAAGGTTACGATCCCGTTTATGGTGCCCGCCCCCTCAAACGCGCGATCCAGACTCACCTGCTGGACCCGCTGAGCCTGGATGTGCTGGACGGCAAATTCACCGATGGGGATGTGATCCAGGCAAACGTGGATCATGGTTCACTGATATTCACGAAGTGAAGCGGAGATGCTGGGGGAAGCCCGAGCGCAGCGAAGCCAATGGCTGCCTCACTTCGCTGATAATATCTAAAAATCACCTTGATTCTGTGGCGGGGTGGGCGATGGAGGTGTGTCCCTTTTCTCCGCCCCCATGATTCTCGATGCCGTTTGCAAGTTGGTCTATCAATCCTCCGGAGATGTGCCGGTGATTTTCATGCTGCGGCCGCGCAGTGGCTGGGCGCAGTGGATCATGCGGGAGGACTTTCACCTTCATCCCCAGGTGCCTGCGGTGGAGTTCACGGATGTTTATGGAAACCTTTGTCAGCGGCTGATCATGCCGGAAGGGGAATTCCATGTGCTGGTGCAGGTGCGTGCGAATGTGCCGGAGCAACTGGATGTGGACATGGAGGCGAAGGTGACTCCGGTGGAACAATTGCCAGCGGATGCCTTTCATTTCCTGCTGCCCAGCCGCTATTGCCAATCGGATTGCCTGAGTGATCTGGCGTCGGAGATTGTGGGGGATTCCCCGCGTACCTATCAGCAGGTGGAAAAAATCCGTGCCTGGATTCATAATAACATCAAGTATGAATACTCCACCAGTGACAGCTCCACTTCTGCGATGGATACAGTGCAATCCCGCGTGGGCGTGTGCCGGGACTTCGCTCATCTGGGCATAGCGCTCTGCCGCTCGCTCACGATTCCTGCGCGAATGGTGGTGGGTTTCCTCCATGATCTGGATCCTATGGATCTGCACGCGTGGTTCGAGGCATACATCGGTGGGCGGTGGTATACTTTCGATGCCACCCAGAGCCATCCCAAGGGAAACCGCATCGTCATCGCCTATGGTCGCGATGCTTCCGATGTGGCGCTGGCGACGATTTTCGGGCAGTTCAGCCTAACGGAAATGAGCGTGAATGTTGCCGAGACGGACTTCTTCTCTACGAAGTAAAAAGGGAGTGCGGAAAAAATTCAGCTTTTCTGGTTAAAGAAACGGATTTCTTTCACGCTCTTCTGCCAAAGTGGTGGCCGGTCCATGTCCCGGCAGTAGGATCGTCTCATCAGGCAGGGGAACCAGGGCGGCTTTCAATGTCTTCAATGATTGCCGATAGCGCTCCGGGGTGGGTGAGCCGCCGATGGAGCCGGCGAACAGGGCATCCCCCACGACGAAGACGGGGCGGGGGAGCCCTTCCAACAAAAACCCGATGCCCTCCACCGCATGGCCGGAAAGCTCATGGGTGTGGAGTTTCAGCGGCCCGCAATCGAGCGTCTCCCCCGGATGGATGGGGCGGGTGCCGGGCACGTGCCAGCCGCAGGCCACGATGCCGCGGAGCGTCAGATAGGGAATATCTGTCACATGATCGCCATGCGGGTGGGTGATGAAGACGCCATCCGGCGTTGGCATGCCCAGCCTGTCCAGTTCCGCAGTGCAGGAGCCGGGCACATCCCCGGCATCGAACAACAGGGAGACGCCCGCATGCCGGATCAGCCAGGCATTTACATGCTCTTCGCCAAAGGGCAGCTCCAGGCGCGTGATGAAATCCGCCGCCACCTCTGCTGGCTCATAGTTCGGGTGGCTGGCCAGCGCTTCCGCCTTCAGTCCCAGCACGGTGGACAATGCGCGCGCCACTTCCGCCGAAAACCGACCCCGCGAAAATGCCAATACGTCCGCAGCTGATAGACCTGCCTGCTCTGCGGCTTCCGCAGGAGACAGTCCATGCCCCAGCAGGGCCTTGCGCAGTACATAGGTGTAATCATCTTCCAGCATGGTCAGTGAGCATAGTTGAAGGGATGGGGGAACACAAGATACAAGGAGAGGCGGTTTGGTGCTGGATATGTCCGCGGCGCTAACATTCCGAACCGCCTTGTTTCATCGTCTCTCCATCATCCCACTTGGGAGCTCAAAGACAAACGTCCCCACCTTTGCGGAGTTTTCCGCCTCATAGCCCACAGCAGAGATCCACAGCCCATCTGCACCATGGAACTGCATCTGGGTGAGGAATGGCATCAGCTTTTCCGGCGGTGCCGCAGCGGCGAGAGTATAGGCCACCTCTCCTTTTTTCCAGGAGGCGAAGCTCCATCCATCCAGTTGGCGGATCTTCGGTGTGGCTGAAGTAGGCTGATCCCGGAAATCATCCGCCCGCGCCACCAGGAGATGGATCAGCTCATGATCACCCCGGGTGGGGGTATTTTCCCGCCAGTAGCAGGAAAGGTAGGCTTTCCGCCCCTCCACATCCACCACTTGGCAGGCGGCGTTTTCCAGACCCGCCAGTGAGGATGGCATTTCAAATTCAGGCGGGGCCCCTTTCGATAGCAGCCAATCCCTTACCTCCTGTTTGGTGGGCGGCGCAGGCACCAGCGGAGACTTCGCATTGAAAAAAGCGATTACTCGTGGCGGCAGCTCATTGTAGGACACAGGGCTCAGATCCCGCTTCACATACCAGTTTCCCACAAAAGCAAACACCGCCAGCGCAGCCACAAGGGACAGGTAGCGGCCCCATGGAATTTTCCGCTCATGCGGTGGTGGTGCCACCTCATCGCCTGCCGCAGCCGCATGACCACGCGCCAGCACATCTGCCGCCTTTTCAGGAGACAGAGACTGCGCATCGTAATGATCGCGCACTTGTTTGCGGAAATCAGACATGTGTTTTCAAGATCGGTGGGAACGAGCCAATGTCACTAGGATAACGAAAAACAGCAGCAATTGATTGCAGGTAAAATGGCCATCACTCTCCGAGAGCTTGCGGAGTTTTAAAATCGTGCGATGCAGCAGGCTCAGGACCGTGCCACGGGGTTGCCCGGTCAGTTGTGAAATTTCCTCCGCCGTATTTCCCTGATAATAGTGCAGGAAAATCGCCTCACGTTCCTTGGGATTCAGTTTGCCCAGCAGCTTGGAGAGTTCCCCCTGCATGCACGGTTCCTCATCAGGGCTGTATGCCACATCGGCCACATCCGGCTGATCCAGAGACTCAAAATAGGCCAGCTTTTTGCGCCTGCATTGATCGATAAACAGGTTTCTGATAGATGAGAAAAGGACCGCTTGGTTTTCCACCTGCCCATATCTCCTGCAGAGATTCAGCCACGTCTCCTGAACCAGGTCTTCCGCCTCCTCCCGATGGTGTGTGAGGGCCAGCGCGAAGCGATAGCCAGACTGGAGCAAGTCACCTTCCGGTGATCCGGCACATGGGGAGGAAGTATCCAATAGAGATGCGGCACCTGCCGATAGGCTTTCTTTATATCCCTCCTTCCACTTTGGGCAATAGGGAAAGTCAGCCCTTCTGAGCATCGGGAAAAAATTACTCTGAAATAAATGCAATCAAACGTCCCACCCGTTCGTCTTCCCTCACAGATGAACGAAAACAGGCTCACCAGCGGCGCACGCATCGGCTACGGAAAACTCATCACCGCAGCAGAAGCGTTGAAATCTCCCTTCCTCCTTGCCGTCCGTCTCTATTGGGGCTGGCAGTTTTTCCAGACCGGCATGGGCAAGCTGGGAGACCTGGCCACCACCACCGGCTTTTTCAAGGAACTCGGCATCCCATTCCCGGCATTCAATGCGGCCATGGCAGGCACCACCGAGTGCGTGGGGGGCCTCCTGCTGCTCATCGGCCTGGCTTCCCGCCTCACCACCATCCCACTGATCGTTACCATGATCGTGGCCTATCTCACTGCGGATCTGGAAGCGGTGAAATCCATCTTCGCAGACGCGGACAAGTTCGTCACCGCCGCTCCCTTTCTCTTCCTCTTCGCCTCCCTGATCATCATCATCTTCGGACCGGGGAAATTCTCCATGGATCATCTCCTCGTCAAAAAATTCCACAGGATTTGAAGCCTCACTTTCTTATCCGCCAGAGCCGCCCGGTGGCTGCCCGAACGGATTGAATAACAAAAACAAAATACAATAATGAAAACCAACAAGACCATGATCGCCGGTGCAGCACTCGCAGGCATCCTCAGTGCTGGCCTCGCCACCCGCGCTGCCGCATCCCCTAGCAGCTCCGATCAAAAGGGCTCCGCCTTCAGCGCCGGTTTCCAGGCCGCCGATGAAAAGGGAGACACCCACGACTGTAAGGGCAAAAACTCCTGCAAGGGCAAGGGAGGCTGCAAGAGCAGTGACAATGGCTGCGCCGGTAAGAACTCCTGCAAGGGCAAGGGCGGCTGCGCTGCCAAGAAGTAATACTTATCTCATCGCTATGATCAAGACTCCGGTCATAGTGGCCGGAGTCTTCTTCCTTTTTTAAAAACTCCTTCTCATGTCCGCATCACGCTTTACCAACTTTTCGGACTACGGCGTCGGCATAGGACTCCGCATCCCGCACTATCAGCACATCCTTGAGAAAAAGCCAGTGGTGGATTGGTTCGAGATCATCTCGGAAAACTACATGTCGGAAGGCGGCAGACCCCTGGCGGTATTGGATAAGATCCTGGAGCAATACCGCGTGGTCCAGCACGGCGTTTCCATGTATTTCGGCAACTCTGCCCGGCCTAACAAGGACCATCTCAAGAAGCTGAAACGGCTCACCAAACGCACGAAGACTCCCTGGGTGAGTGATCACCTTTGCTGGGGCAGTGTGGATGGCAGATTCACCCACGACCTCTTGCCCATGCCCTACACCTGGGAAGCCGTGAAAACCACCGCCCGCAATATCCGCGAAGTGCAGGACTATCTGGAATTACCCGTGGCTGTGGAAAACGTGAGCAGCTATGCGGAATTCCACCTATCAGAAATGAGCGAGTGGGAATTTCTCAATGAAGTGGTGGAGGCCGCCGATTGCGGAATCCTGCTGGATGTAAACAACATCTACGTCTCATCCCGCAACCATGGCTTCGATCCCATGGACTATGTGAATGCAGTCCCTGCGGAACGCGTGGCCCAGACCCACATCGCAGGTCACACCGAATTCAAGAAATACATTCTCGATACTCATGACCACCCGGTGATCGATCCCGTGTGGAAACTCTATGAACGCGCCATCGAGCGCTGCGGTCGCGTAGCCACCCTGCTGGAGTGGGATGACAAGATTCCCAGCTTCGAGGAAGTCCACACCGAAGCCCTGAAAGCCAACCGTTTCCTTCCCGATGCCCAAGAAAACAAAGCTCTCTGAATTCCAGGCCACCATTTCCAAGGCCGTCATGCGTCCCCTCGCGGAAGGCGATGCCATGCGCCGGGAAAATCACGCCACCGCCCGGGAATTCATCAAGCCCAATGACCGCCTCACCTCCACCGATCGCCTGCAGATCTACAATCAGCAATACTGGTGGAGATTATTAGGATCCTTCGCGGAAGACTTCCGTGGGCTGCGCGCCGTGCTGGGGGAAAGGAAGTTCAATAAACTCGCCGTCGCCTATCTGGACGAATGTGGATCCCGCTCCTGGAATCTCCGCGATCTGGGCAGCCATTTGGAAGCATACATCCGCCAGCACCCGGAAAGCGTGGCCCCTCACGGAGAGCTGGCCATCCAGATGGCACAAGTCGAGTGGGCACGCATCACCGCCTTCGACAATGAGCAAAAACCCCTGCTGGATGTTGCGAAATTCGTAGCCCGCCAGCCTGCCAGACAGACCCTCGGCCTGCAGCCCTACGTCCACCTGCTGGAACTCGACTACCCCATTGATCACCTGCTGCGCCGTCTCAGACGCTCGGAAAACAACTCCGCCAGCAATGCCGTATCCAGTGGCATAAAGCCCCGCTCCGTGCGCCTCACCGCCAAGCCCCTCCCACAGCCCATCCATCTCGCCATTCATCGGCTGGATCTCCTCGTTTATTACAAGCGGTTGGAACCGGAGGCCTATCAGATTCTAACTGCCTTGCGCGATGGAAGCCCGCTGGAAGCTGCCTGTGAAATGGCATTCAGCCATTCTCTGGAAAAACCGGAAAGTATCTCCAAAAAAGTGAAAACCTGGTTCGCCGCCTGGATGTCCTTCGGCTGGCTCTGCGAGCGCAAGTAGGGGACACCACATGGAGTCATAAGGGTCTCGGGGAGCACCTGGGGGATGAGATTCAAGCTTGGCGTTAAGGACGGTTTGCCTATGTTGGAATTTGGCTATGAAAACTGAAAAATCCAAAGATGATGGCTCCCCGGCTTCTTATCTAACGGGAAGACCGGTATATGTTTTCACCGACTCTTCGTGGCTGATCAATTTAGACCAGATTTCATGTGCCAAGCTTAAGGGTGAGAATGAACAGTTGGAAGAAGTTGATGTGTGGTTCAACGGGCAAAACTGGCCAGCACCTGCACTTACCCTAAAAGGCAAGGATGCCGATCATTTGGTGAGAGCCTTGTGGAGTCGAAGCCATGTAAAGCGTCACTTCATCGAAGGGGAGCTTGAGTCCGAAGATTAAACTCACCGCATGCGGTAGTAACCATCTGGATTGTAGAGGAAGTAAACGTCCTTGGGATTGAGGCGTGGCAGCCAGACGTAGGGCTTGCCATCGGCATCCACGTTTTCGACTGGGGCATGTGCTTTGGGACTGATTGCGCCTTCGGCATCCGGGTCTTTGATGAGTGAGGTTTCATCAATGCCGGTGACGACGTGGTTCACCCATTTGAGCTTGTTTGCCTCATCCGCGAACTCGCTCCAATCGCCACTGGTGGAGCTTGCATACATTTTCTTGATCAGCTCATCGGGGGCGATGCCCATTTTCTTCGCGATGGGCGTGGCGAAGCGATCCCACCACCGTTCGCTTTCCTGATAGAACTCCTTCTGCTGGGTAAGGTTCAGCCGGGCAAAGGCGAGCTGGGTGCTGATCTGGTGGTGAAGGATCACTGCATTCGGATAGGCGTAGGATTCTTCAGCAAGGGTGGTGATGCAGGCTGCCATGGAAGCGGCGAAGGACTTCACGACGACATGGACGGGAGCGGCGCTGGATTCCATGGCCTTGAGAATGCGGTAGCCAGCCATCACGGAGCCGCCGGGAGAATCATCGATGACGATGAAGATGGGCAGCTTGGCATCCTTGTTGTTCCAGTAGCTGATCCGGTCCGAGATGAAATCCGCCGTCTCGGAGGTGATCATGCCATTGAGAGGGATGCGGCGGTCGGAAATGACCAGCACGCCATCGTCACGCAGCGGTTTTTCCAGATAGACGGGCGTGGAGTCTGAATACTTGGCGCGTTTTTCCGAAGTCTCGATACGCGTGATGTCGTTCTGCAGGCGGGTGATGTCCAGCGCGGCCTGAGTCTGGAGGGTTTTCAGTTCGTTGGCGAGTTTTTCAGCCTTGGCCTTGGCCACTTCTCCTTCACGCAGGAGTTGATCGCGCTCCGTTTCCATCTTCGTCACGGCTTCCTGGATGGAGGCGTCCCGCTTTACGGATTCCAGTGCCAGCCGCTCGGTGATGGCCTCCCGCTCCAGCTTCATGCGCGCCACTTCGGCACGCAGGGCGTTGGTCTCATGGATGAGTTTTTCAGATGCCAGCTTGTTTTCCGCCGCCAGCCGTTCCTGCTCGTTCGGCAGCGGGGCCGCTGGCTGGGGGGCATCCGGCGTGGCATTCTCCGCCATCGCCCAAGGACTGGCCCCCAGCGCAAATCCCACAACTACAGCGCGTGTAAAGCTTTTCATGGAAAAAGCGCATAGCCGATATCCACTCCGGTAGCAGCAAAAATAAATGGGTTCTCGTGACAGGAAATCTTACAGAAGGGGATTAGCCAGGAATCCACTCCGGCAGGAGTTTCAGCCGGAGGAGAGCGATAGTCTAACTCATTTAACTGAGTAGAACTAAGAAAGGCGCTTCTTGCGTGCGCTGATGAAGATCATGAGGGAGACGAAGGCGAGGAAGATGGTGGCGACGATGCCGAAGACGGTGAAGAGGCGGCTGCTGCCGGAATCGACCTGCTCATGGCTGATGGCATCGGCCTGGTTTTCGCCGGGGGTGCGCTTGAGGATGAGTTGGCCGGGAGCCAGCTCGACACGGGTGAGCTTTTTCATGACCGGTCCCATGATGGGGTGGTCCAGGTAGCGCTGCATGACCTGATAGGGGGAAAGGCGGATGACGAATTCTTCCGGCACGGATTTCCCGGGAACGATGACCTGATCGATACGCAGGGAAATTTCATTTTTCTCCAGCCATGGGCGACCGACCAGGGTGCCATTGAGGTATTGAAAATCGGAGGTGATCATGCCCGGCTCGCCCTCGCGGGTGCGGCGCGGCTTGCCGTTCATCCGGTAGGAGACATCCATGCGGATGTTTTTTTCCGTGATCCCGGTGATGTGGAAGGTGCCGCGCAGATCCTTGAAGGGTTCGTAGGCGGCGATGGCGAGATTGAGATCATCCGCAGTGAGGGCCAGGCTGGCGGGTTGATCGCCATCGAGCTGTTGGTTGAATGCCTCCAGGCGGGTGGTGAGTGCCTGCACATCCGCCTCGCGGCCGGAGAGGGAGGTGGTGGCCACCGGTGCGGGGGCTGGGGCGGTGAATTTAGCGATGGCATCCGCCTGACGGAAAAAGGAAACGATGGAGAAGACGACGAGGAAGACCACCATCAGGCCCACGGTAAGGAGGATGGCGCATCCAGCGAGGGGTGAGCGTCCGGTGGCTTTGGTAGGATCTGTTGTCTCAGGCATGGGAATAAAATACGGGGCTGGGTTTCAGCGGTCGTTGTCGTTCGGTTTCTCGCCGTTGTCCTTATCCCTGTCCTTCAGTTCATCCAGATAGGAGGGGGCGATGGGCCAGTTGTCGGAATCGTCTTCCTCTGTGGGTGTTTCCGGCACCCAGCCATCGTCGCCGGAGTCTGGGGTG
>Ga0157373_10002598_pt1 | contig 13715 bp, 14 predicted proteins | sample C65metaG_FD_113460 | JGI IMG/M metagenome (GOLD analysis project Ga0157373, IMG submission 113460) | Corn rhizosphere microbial communities from Kellogg Biological Station, Michigan, USA - C6-5 metaG | ecosystem: Host-associated > Plants > Roots > Rhizosphere > Soil | place: USA: Michigan... | reverse complement strand
TCCACGACTGCACCGGGAGCGACCGGGGCTGGAGTTTCCACCACGGCTGGGGCGGATGCCTGGGCTGCGGCTTCTGCAGCAGCGCCCTCACCTTCAAGCTGGGCGATCACGGTGCCAATGGCCACTTCCTCGCCCTCACCGATGAGGATTTTCAAAATTCCATCTGCCACGGCTTCCAATTCGTTGGAAACCTTGTCTGTCTCAAGAGTGACAAGGACATCGCCTTTCTTTACGGCATCGCCGCTTTTCTTGTGCCAGCGGGCAACATTGGCAGAGGTGATCGATTCACCTGCGGGTGGAACTTTAACGTCGAGTGACATGGATGGAAGGAATTGGACGGTGGGAGTGGTTGAAAGGAATCAGAGTTCGAACGCTTGTGAAAGCAGTCCTTTTTGCTCGCGATAGTGCATCGCCTTGGAGCCTTCAGCAGGGCTGGAAGCAGGGCCCCGGCCAGAGAAAAGGACTTTTTGTCCAACGGCACGCTCAAGGCGAGGCGAAATATATGTCCAGGCTCCCATGTTTCGCGGTTCCTCCTGGCACCACACAAAGGTGGAAGCATTGGAGTATTGGCTGATGATGGCCTCCACCATTTCACGATGGAAGGGATAGAGCTGCTCGATGCGGATGATGGCCGTGTTTTCGTAGCCCTTCTCCTGACGGTAGGCAGCAAGATCGTAATACACCTTGCCTGAGCAGAAAACAATGCGGGTCACGTCCTGCGGGTTTTGGAACACCTTGGTATCCGGCAGAACTTCCTGGAAGCAGGTGCCTTCGAGGAAATCGCTTTCCTGGGAGACAGCTTCTGCCCGGCTAAGCAAGCTCTTGGGCGTCATGAGAATGAGAGGCTTGCGGAAGCCACGGCGCTTCTGGCGGCGAAGGGCGTGGAAATACTGCGCCGGAGTGGTGAAGTTTCCGACGATGAGATTCTTCTCCGCACAGAGCTGGAGGAAGCGTTCCAGACGTGCGCTGGAGTGCTCCGGGCCCATGCCTTCATAGCCGTGCGGCAGGAGCATGACGAGATCGCTCGGCGTCTGCCACTTGGACTCGGCAGAGGAAATGAATTGGTCGATGATGACCTGGGCACCGTTCGAGAAGTCACCGAACTGGGCTTCCCAGAGAGTGAGCATGCTCGGGTAGGAAAGCGAGTAGCCGTAGTCGAAACCAAGCACCGCGAATTCCGAGAGGAGGGAGTTGTAAACGCAGAACTTCGCCTGGCTGTCGCTCAGGTGGTAGAGCGGGATGTAGCGGTCACGGGTTTCGTAATCATAGAACACCGCGTGGCGGTGGGAAAACGTGCCGCGGCGGCAATCCTGACCGGAAAGGCGGACGGGCGTTCCTTCCATAAGCAGGGAGCCGAAGGCCAATGCCTCGGCAAATGCCCAGTCGTAAGGGCCACCGTTTTCCAGCGCTTCCACCCGGCGGGGGATGAAACGTTTCTCCAAGGTCGGGTTCAGGTTGAAACCTTCCGGCACGGTGGTGAGAACCTTGCCAATGTGCTGGAGCTTTTCACGATCGATGCCGGTAGGCACTGGAGCGTGTGAGTAGTCCGGCTGTGCGATGGCCGTAGAGCCACTGAAGACGGAGCGGTCCCCCGCTTCACTGAGCTTCAGCATTTTCTGGTGGCCTTCCTCCAGCTTATCCCAGATGGATTGCTCCAACTTGTCGGACTCGGCTTGGGAAAGCACACCTTCTGCGATGAGGCGGTCACGATAGATCTGGCCGAAGGTGTGACGGGCGGCGATTTTCTTGGAAACCGTCGGCTGGGTGAATGCGGCCTGGTCAGCCTCATTGTGTCCCTGGCGGCGGTAACAATACATGTCGATGACGATATCGCGGCCGAACTTCTGACGAAACTCGAGAGCAAACCTTGCAGCCCAATATACTTCCATCGGCTCTTCGCCGTTTACATGGAGGATCGGCGCCTCGATCATCTTCGCCACATCCGTCGCGTAAGCGGAGGAACGGGCATCTGCAGGTACGGTGGTGAAACCGATCTGGTTGTTGATGATGAGGTGGATCGTTCCACCGGTGCGGTAACCGGGAAGCTGGGAAAGATTGAGCACTTCCGCCACGGAGCCTTGTCCAGCGAAGGCTGCATCCCCGTGAAGGAGGATCGGCAACACGCGCTTGCGGTCCGTGGTGGCACCATCATCCCCCAGCACACGCTGGCGGGCACGGGCCTTACCTTCCACGATGGAATTGACAGCCTCAAGGTGACTTGGATTGGCAGCGAGGCTTACGCGAACCTTGCCATCCGCCACTTCGCGGATGCTTTCGTAGCCAAGGTGGTATTTCACATCGCCATCACCCGCTACAAGATCTGGCTCATAGTTCGGAGTGAATTCGTAGAGAATGGTCGTCAGGGACTTGCGGACAAAGTTGGCCAGCACGTTCAGGCGGCCACGGTGGGACATGCCCATCTCAATCTCCAGCACGCCCAGGGAGGGACAGCTTTCAAGCACGGCATTCAGCGCCACCATCGCACCTTCCCCGCCTTCCAGCGAGAAGCGCTTTTCACCAATGAATTTCTTCCCGATGAACTTTTCGAAAATTTCTGCCTCCAGCACCCAGCGCAAGGCATTGACCTTTTTAACGTTGTCATCCTCGGCACGAAGGGCATGCCCCTCGATCCGCTCGCGCACCCAGTGGCGGACGGTCGTGTTATGGATGTGCATGAACTCGAAGCCGATCTTGCCGGAATAGGTAGCCTCCAGGGCAGCGACCATGTCGCGCAGCTTCATCTTGTCGCCATGGCGGAAAAATGGATTGGAGCCTTCGCGATCAAGATCGCTTTCCTTGAAGCCGAACTGGTCCAACTTCAGACGGGAATTGCGCTCCGGCTGGGTTTCCAGCGGATTGATCGCTGCCTGGGTGTGGCCGAGCGTGCGGTAATTGTATACCAAGCTCACAATCTTACCATAGAAGGCCAGATCATCATCCGTGACGGAGCCTGAGGAAACGACAGGGGAAGCTGTGCCTGCTGCTGCAGCCCCTTCCTCCTTGCGCTTGACTTGGGCGACGCCGAGTTCAAAGCCTTCAAAAAAGGCGGACCAGGTGGAATCCACGGATTGCGCGTCTTCGCACCATTGGGCGTATTTTTCTTCCAACAAGTCAGCGTTGAGCCGCGCGGAAACGGATGAGTTCATGTGAGATGGGAGTAAATTTCGTGGCGGTCATGCGAATTTCCCGCTTGGCCAGCCACGCGCAGCGCTTAGTTAAGGGGCGCACCCGTGCGCGTCAATCGTACAAGCGGGTTTTTCAACAGGCTTTCGGGCCATGCGGAACATGATCGAAGTTCATCAACTCACGAAAAAATATGCCAGTCACGAGGCAGTGCGGGGCATCAGCTTTCACGTCGCACGCGGGGAAATCGTGGGCTTCCTGGGGCCGAACGGTGCCGGGAAGACCAGCACCCTGCGCATGCTGACGGGCTACCTGCCGCCCACCTCCGGCACGGCAAAGATCGCCGGGTATGATATTTTCCGAGAATCGATCGAAGCGCGCCGGAAAATCGGCTACATGCCGGAAAACGTGCCGCTTTATGAAGACATGCGGGTGCGTGAGTATCTGAAATTCCGCGCCCAGCTCAAGGGACTGAAGGGCAGCGAGGCACGCCGCAGGGTGGGAGACGTGATCGAAACCTGCGGGCTGGTGAACGTCCGCCGCAAGATGATCAAGACCCTCTCGAAGGGCTACCGCCAGCGGGTGGGCCTGGCCGACGCGCTGGTGCATGATCCGGAGTTGCTGATTCTGGATGAACCGACCAATGGCCTTGATCCGAACCAGATCCGCCAGATCCGGGAACTGATCCGCCGCCTGGCGGAAACGCACACCGTTCTCATCTCCACCCATATCCTTTCGGAAGTGGAAATGATCTGCAACCGCGTGATCATTATCGACGGGGGAAAAATCAAAGCTGCGGATACACCAGCCAACCTCATTCATCAGATGCGTGCGGCAGGCCGCATCCAGGTGGAAATCCAAGCCGATGCAGAGGTGGCGGGCGGCGCACTGAACCGGCTGCCCCAGGTGAAAAAAGTGGCATGCGAGGAACTGCCCGATGACTGGAAGCGTTTCACCGTATGGGTGGAATCCGGCACGGACTCACGGGAAAAAATCCATCAGCTCTCCGCCCAGTATGGCTGGCCCATGCGCTCCCTTTTCCGCCACATCCCCACTCTGGAGGATGTCTTTGTGGAACTGACGCGCAGGGACTGATAGGCGGATAGAAACGGGGCCAGAGATCAGGGCTTGAAACAGGAAGGGAAGCCCACACCCGTTTTTTTGAAAACCGAAAAGCAGCAGTTCAATCCCCCAACCCCTTGGCATACACCTCCTCATCGGTGAAAACGATCACCATGGGGCGGCAACACACCTCGCAATCATAGTCCACTTCCGCAGGCAGTTCCTCGTAAGAGGGCACCGCCACTTCGAAAATTTCAAAACAGGTGGGACATGTCACTTCTGCCAGTTCCATGGACGGAGCTTGTCACGATTTCCCTATCATGACAATCTTCCAGTGCATGGCTGAGAAGACGCTGTTCCAAAAAATCTGTGATAAGGAGATCCCCGCCACCATCGTCCATGAGGATGATCTATGCGTGGCCTTCCGGGATATTTCCCCGCAGGCACCCACCCACATTCTGGTGGTGCCGCGCAAGCCGATCACCCGCATCGCCCTTGCCCAGCCGGAGGATGCCGCCGTTCTCGGCCATCTGCTGCTGATTGCAGGAAATGTGGCCCGCGCGGAAGGAATTGATGAGTCTGGATTCCGTCTCGTGATCAACAATGGCCCGGATGGAGGCGAGGCCATACCTCACCTGCACATCCACCTGCTGGGCGGCCGCCAACTCCAATGGCCTCCGGGCTAAGAAAGCCATGAGACTCTGCCGCCTATTTCTTTTCCTAACATCATGTGCCGCAGCCGCCACGCTGGAGGCCAAGCCCGCTCCGGCTCCACCGCGAGCTGTGGTCTTGGTGCATGGGTTCATGAATACCGGTGCTCATTTCAGACTCATGCAGCAGCGGCTGGAAAAATCCGGCGACACCTGCTACTCACCCACCCTCACCCCATGGGATGGCCGTGGCGGGCTGGAAAATCTGGCAGCGCAACTCAAGCAGGACATCAATGCCCGTTACGGGCCGGATCAGAAGATCACGCTTATCGGCTTCAGCATGGGCGGCATCATCAGCCGTTACTACCTGCAGGAGCTGGGGGGAGCGACGCGTTGCGAAACCTTGATCACCATCTCATCACCGCACCACGGCACCAAAACTGCATGGCTCTACCCCACCAAGGGAGCCGAGCAAATGCGTCCCGGCAGCGAGTTTCTCAACCATCTCACTGCCACGGAAAACCGCCTCGGAAAAATCAAGGCAATCTCCTACCACACCCCGCTGGATCTGATGATCCTCCCGGCTCGGAGTTCAGTCTGGGATCGCGCAGAAAATGTAGCCTTTCCGGTAGCTGCGCACCCGTTGATGCTGTTATCTAATACGGTAATCAGCGATATTGAGAAGCGGCTGGAAGAACGGTAAACGTCAGTTTTTACGCAACCATCCCAGTATCCGCTTATCTTCATAATACCAACTTCCTCCCTCGTACCGAACCGCCAACCGCTTGCGCGATGAGCTGAAGGGGCCGGGATTCTGTTGCACGATTTCCACCTCCCTCTTTGAAACAGAAGCGACAATCGCCACATGTCCATAGCGGTTGAAGAATGAGGAATCGTAAATCAATAAATCGTCAGACTTGGGCTTGGATCGGCTGCCATTGACGAATTGCAGTAGTCCGCGATGGGGATTGAGCGATCCATCTATCAACCTCGGATTGAAAAAATCTTTCGCATTTCCATATGCGTCCGGCATTTTGTGATTCACACGCTGGTAGTAGTAGCGTTTCACGAATTCCACACATTGATACTTCTGGCCCAGATTATAACCATCTGAGCTTGTACTTCTCCCCGAACTGTGAGTAGTACTGCCATTGTGGAAGATTGGAACATGGTTGAGAGAATCAATCGGATCGCCTATGCGATGCATTGGATTCAAACTCCAGCCATACAAATAAGAACCGAGCACCAACAGTATTCCCAGCAGTAAAATAGAACCAGTGAGCCACCCGGTTCGCTTAATCAAACGAAGATCAAACCTCATCTTTGATCTCCTCCTGTTGCGCCGCCCGGCGTTTCACGATGAAATTCAGCGTTACACGATACAGGATGGCAGCGGCGAGAAGGGAATATCCAGCACCCAGCAGTTTTAGCAGCACATGGGCCTGTGAAAAGAAATAGCTACCGCCCAACAGTAGCAGTGGTGACAATGACAACCACGTGCCGACCAGGATAATCACCTTGGGTGGTCCGGTGACAGCAGAGCGGTAGGCGAATCCCTCTGCATAAATCCGCTGAATGGGATCAATGGCTGCGTAGTTTCCGATGGGGGCACCGCAGTCCGCACAAAAGGGTGATGCCGGGTGATTGGACAGAAGACAACTGGGACAAACGATACCTGCCCGCTCGTCCGGTCGGGGAATGGCAGTGACGGTTTCCTGATCCATAATTCCGCAAATAGCTGAAAACACTAACACTTTCAAGCATCAACTAACGGGGTACCTTGAGCAGCAGCACTGGAACATCCACCGCATGGCGCACCTTGGTGGCGGTATTTCCGTAAAATACATCGCTGAGCAGCCGATGCCCATGGGTGGACATGGCGATGAGATCCACATCCAGTTCCGTGACGAGACGGATGATTTCATCGGCCGGCTCGCCCAGCGCCAGCAGGGTTTCGCACACGAAGCCTTCCGCCATCAATTCCTCCTGACGCTGGCGCAGATAGAGGCGGTCCTCCTTCATCTCCTCACTCTCGGCGAGTTGGAAGCGATCAAAATTTCGCGCCACCCAGCCATCCGCCACATGCACCAACAGCAGCCGCGCATTGGCGATCCGCGCCAACGGACGGATGTGATCCAGTATCGTTTGATCCGCAGTGCTGTTTTCCAGAGGAATGAGAATGTGCTGATACATGGCGGCAAAGTGGGTTTCCAATGGATCACCCTACCTTAGATCATGTGATGAATAAAGCTTCCGATGGCGCTGATGAAAGTTTCGGGCACGAAGGTATCGATGAGCAATTTCACGTTCAGGGAAATAATGACCAGCGTGATGGTCCAGCCGATGGTCTTGATCCATGGACCATTGGCAAATTCACCCATCTTCGCCTTCTCTCCGGTGAAACGCATCAGCGGCCAAACGGCAAAGCCGAGCTGCATGCTGAGAACGACCTGACTCGCCACCAGCAGTTGCGTGGTTTTACTTTCGCCAAAGAGGCCGATCACCAGCACCGCTGGAATGATGGCCAGCAGGCGCGTGATCAATCTGCGCAGCCAGGGTGTGATGCGGAAATTCATGAACCCCTCCATCACGATCTGCCCCGCGAGTGTGCCGGTGAGCGTGGAATTCTGACCGGATGCCAGGAGAGCCACCCCGAATAGAATGCTGGCAAATCCCACACCCAGCAGAGGACTGAGCAGCTTGTAGGCATCCTGAATCTCCGCCACTTCCTGGTGGCCGGACCAATGAAAGGCAGAGGCGGCCAGCACCAGAATGGCACCATTGATGAACAGGGCGAACATCAGCGCGAAAGTGGAATCGATGGTCGCAAATTTAATGGCCTCCTTCTTCCCAGGAGATGTGCGTTCAAACCGGCGCGTTTGGACGATGGATGAGTGCAGATACAGATTATGAGGCATCACCGTGGCACCCAGGATCCCGATGCTGATATAAAGCATCCCGGGATTCGTGAGGATGTGGGTTCCCGGCATAAATCCCTGCGCCACTCCCACCATATCCGGCTTGGAAAGAATCAACTCCGCCAGAAAGCAGCCGCCGATGGTGGCAATCAGTGTGACCACCAATGCCTCGATGTAACGGAAGCCCTTGTGCTGGAGATATAACACCGCGAGCACATCCGCCGCTGTGATGACACAGCCCCAGATCAAGGGAATGCCAAACAAAAGCTGCAGGCCGATGGCAGATCCCACCACTTCTGCCAGATCACATGCCGCAATGGCCACCTCGCAGAGTATCCACAGAAACCATACGGTAGGTTTGGAATAATGATCCCGGCAGGCCTGAGCCAGATCCCGCCCTGTCACGACACCCAGCTTGATGCACAGGTGCTGGAGCAGGATGGCCATCAGATTGGAAATCATGATGACGGAAAGTAGCGAGTAACCATACTTCGCGCCGCCCGCCAGATCCGTAGCCCAGTTTCCCGGATCCATGTAGCCCACCGCCACCAGAAAGCCGGGACCGGAAAAGGCCAGCAGCTTCCGCCAGAAGGAAGTCGTCACTGGCAGGGGGACGCTTCGATGGATTTCCGGAAGACTCGGAGCCTCCACACTTTTGCGCCACGAGGTTTCTTCGCTCATCTGCTGGCGAAATGCATAACAATCCACTAAAAATTAGCCACACCAAACTTTATATCCAAACTCTAATCCAATTTCCCCCCGAAAAAAAGGCCCGCCTCCTTGGGATTGGAAGCGGGCCGGGGTTAAGGGGTAAGAGATTGGAACTACTCTTCAGTGCTATCGGATTTGATTTTGCCCAGTACTTCAACTTTGACTGGAGCAACGCCGCGCCCGGCAAAGCCAAGACGCTCGGCGGAACCGATGGTGACATCAATGATACGGCCTTTCACAAATGGGCCACGATCATTGATCGTTAATACTTCCGACTTTCCATTCGCCTCATTGGTCACACGCACCTTGGTACCCATGGGGAGGGTTTTGTGGGCGGCGGTGTAGCCATTGTTGGTGAGGCGCTGCCCGCTTGCCGTGCGGGAGCCGTAGTTTGTCTTGATGGAATACCAGGACGCCTTGCCGTGCTGGACGGTTTTGACGTGGTAATCCGGCTCGGATTGAGCCTGTGAACTCGCTCTACTGGTGGTAGCGCAGCTCGGGAGGAGTATGACTCCGGCGATTGCCAGGGCCACGGACTTGTATTTCCGGGTCATGTTCATCGTGGTGGTTTTCCCTCTCGGGGTGCCGGGGGATACTCCGGCAGCCACTTTGGGGCAAGAATAAACTGCCTAGGCTCATTTAGGCATAAAACGCCTAGCTTAAAGGCGTTGACCGGCATGTATTTTAGCACTCCAAAGTATTTTTCTCGTCATTTAGGCCCGGCTTTTGCTATTTGGGACGGCATGCTGGAACATTGGATACCGTCGAGCCGGGACCGATTCACTGGTGCCGATTTTGAGTTTTTGACTGCCGTGCTTGCTCCGGGTGAGCAGAGGCATCACCTCGCAAAATTGTGGGATGATGAAAATGCGCTGCGCGAAATATTGGATCTGAAGGAAGTTTTCCGCGCGCTGCTGGATTCCCCCTCTGCGTTGCGGGTATCCGCCCAACTTTACTTCTACGTTTTGGTGCGGCATGCCTTCATGGATGCCGGTCTGGCGGATGCGGATCTGGCAGATTACGTGGCCGGGGTGATGGCAAAACGGATAGGAACGCACTCCCGCGACTCCCTGCAGGACATCGCGCACGGCCTCACCCATGCGGCAGATTTTCTCGCCATCATTTCCTCCTCCCACGGGCGCATGCGCTTCCATCTGCAAGTGGCTGCAGGAAATCAATTCCTCGTTCTCACCGGACTCTATCCGTCCTTCCTCGCCCGCCGTTGCGAACGTCACGGTGCGCCGGACATCACCTTTTACGAGTCCTTCGCCCAACAGGCATTCCGTGGGGCTGCGGAAAATCCGCAAGCACCGGGAAACACACCGCGCCATCTGCTGGGCGCACTGGCCGATGCCCTGCCAATCGCACGGCGATCACTGAATCGAGTGGCGGAGGAGTTCGTTTTTCTGGGAGATTGAACGTGGCAGTTTTTTAAGGCCTCGCGCATCGGACGAATCCTGCGAATGAAAAAAACCGCCTGACTGTCTCCCTGTCATCAGACAACAAGGGTCTTCAATCCTGTTCCAGCATCAGGGTTTTCAGGATGGAATCCTCTGCCAGTTTCAAAAAACCGTTATCCCCGTAAAAGTAAACGCACGTGCAAAAGAACGTCTGATCCGGCTTCTGAAAATAGTAGCGGGCCAGATAAGGAGGAGCATCCCCCACTGCCAGCAGAATCTTGTGCCCCTTGATTCCAGAATCCGTGATGACGGGACTGGATTCGAGCAGGCGCTCCGCAGCATGACCGCCTTTGATTCTCGCCGCGTTCGTTTTCTCGAAGTTCGTCACGATCGCTTCTGCTGGCGTGCCTGCTTTTATAGTCAATGAATGGATCCGCAGCTTTTTCGATTTTTCATCGGCGTGAGGCAGGATCACAAAACCAAAATCGGCTGGCGTCTGTTCCACCCATCCATCGGGCGCACGCAGAGACACACCCGTCTTTCCATCCTTGAACTTTTGCTCTGCCTGCAAGGTGGAGATACAGACACAAAAACAGGCAAGCCAAGACATTACATTCATTTTTATGAAATGATAGAACATGGATACGGCTGCCAAGGCATATCCCTGTGAAATTGCGCACCTCCCAATTCCGGTGATCTGTACAGGAGCAGGAACATGTTTCTGATTCCATGCCTGCGGAGGTGCGTTTAATCTGTGGAGGTGGACAAAACCCGTTCCGGTGTCATCGCCGCCATCCTTGCCTATTTCCTGTGGGGCGTGCTGCCGATTTTTTGGAAGCAGCTCGCCTTCCTGCCGCCGCTGAGCATCGTGGCGCAGCGGACGGTTTGGTCCCTGCTGGTGCTGCTACCTGTGGTGGGCATGATCGGAGAATGGAGGGCATTGATAGCAGCCCTGCATCAGCCTAAATCCGCCGGGTGGCTGCTGATCTCCGGGTGCCTCATTGGATCGAACTGGCTGATCTATGTGTGGGCCACGCTGAATGGGCACATCATCGAGGGGGCGCTCGGATATTATTTGAATCCATTCCTGAATATGCTCTTCGGCACGCTATGGTTCGGCGAGCGTCACAACCGTGCCCAGCTTTTCGCGATGTTGCTGGCGCTGGGTGGAGTGCTTATCCAAGTGATGGGCGTGGGCCATGTGCCATGGATCGCCCTGGCACTGGCAACGACGTTTTCACTCTACGCTGTCGTTAGAAAACGCACGCCCCACCACACGCTCACAGGGTTGGCGGCGGAGACGGCACTGCTGGCTCCTGCGGGGCTGATCTGGCTGCTCCATTCTTCCCCGGATGTGCCAACGGCATTTGGCAATAGCTGGGGACATGCCACCCTGGTGGCATCCATGGGCGTGGTGACGGTGATCCCGCTTTTCTTCTTCGGCTACGCGGCGAAGACGATCCGCCTGACCACACTGGGTATTCTCCAATTCATCGGCCCCACGTTGCAATTCCTCATCGGCTGGAAAATTTACGGGGAAGTGATGAGCGGCACGCGGCTGGCTTCATTCGCGCTCATTTGGCTGGCGATCGGCATCTACACGCTGGACTCGATCCGAAAGCACGAGACTCTCCATGCCTGAGCAAGCCGGATCACGGCTTTTTCTCGGACCACATGATCGATGAAACCCGCCAGCCGTCCTTCGCTTTTTGCCAAGTGAAACTGACATCATATTTACCATCCGCAGGACGATAGGTAGGCAGCTCGACCAAGGCATCCAGCACGAAGTCCACGCGGGCGGATGCGTCGGAAATCTCTATCTGTTGGAACTGCTCCACCTTGAACTCGCTCTTTTTCGCATGGTTCAACAGATAGGAAAAACCCGACTCCAGATCGCCGCGCTCCATGGTGCCGTTCATTTCCTCGATGGCTGGATTTTTGAGAGTCACCTCCTCCGCGACCATGCCATTGAAGGAAAAAGACTTCATCTGCCGCGCGGGTTTTCCCGATGACTCCTCAATCGTCAGCACGTTCAGGAAACTCCGGGTCCGCCGCTTGATCACCTGCGTGGGGGAAAACCACCAGATGCCGAGAGCAACGAGTAGAAGGCCGACGATGGCCGCAGGCAAAAAACGTTTCATGAGGCGGATTGTTTGGTGGGATCGTAGAAAATCCGCACCTGGGCCTTTTCGTCACCCAGGAGTTGCTGGGCACGCTTAAGAGCATTGCGGGTGGAGATGTTGGGATTGCGTGGGGAGGTGAGGAAGAGATTGCTCTCCCCTGCCCTGCGGTTGCACCCCTCCTGCAGAGTGACGAGCACGCCGGATTTTTTCAGTACCCGATAGACTTCCCGGGTGGCACCGGAAACGAGGAGGTGGAGTTCCTTGGAACGCATGAATTTGATCAGATCCTCAAGTGCCATCACGCTGGTGGCATCCAGGTGCCGGGCATTTTTCAGGCGGAGAATGATGATCCGCAGTGCGGGATCGGAAACAGCGCGCTGGATCTGCGTGCGAAAAAGCTCGGCCGCGCCGAAGAAAAGATCCCCCTCCACGTGGACGATGGAGATGGAAGGAATGGGGCGCTGGCGTTTTTCGCCCATTTCCCGCAGTTCTCCTGCCTCATTGAATTCATACTCTGCCAGGAATGGGCGGCTGGCCTTGCGCAGGAAAAAGGTGATGGAAAGTGCAACGCCGATGAAGATGGCCACATGCAGCGGTGCGATGAGAGTGGCGGCAAAGGTGGCTACGAGCACCATGGCATCATCAGGCGTGGTCCGCAGACAGACGCGGATATTGTGCGGATTGAAGAGGCGGATGGCGATGCCGAGAATCAAGGCACCCACGGCGGCCTTCGGCACATAGTTGATGAGGGAGATTCCATATTTGGGCAGCCATGCGATGATCAAGGCGGCTGTCAAAACCGTGAGGCCGGAGTAGAGCGAGGAAAACCGCGTCTGTGCGCCCTGTGTGAAATTGAGCATGGAGCGCACCGGAGAACCGGAGGCGGTCATGCCGCCCACCAGGGAGGACGCCACATTCGCCATGCCAAGGGAAAACATGTCCTGATTCACATCGGCACGATCACCCGTGCGGGAGGAGATGGTCTTCACCATGATAGTGTTTTCCAGGCAGGCGAGGAAAGCGAGGCCGAGTGCACCACCAAGAGTGGCGGAGACGATTTCAAAAACACTGGTAGCATTCAACTCCGGCCAGGACGGCATGAGATCCCCCAGTGTGAAAGTGCGGAACATGGCCACCTTTTCAAAACCCGCGACCTGATACTGATGGAGGGAGCCGAAAATGGCGGATGCGAGCACCAGCACGATCACCTGGCTGGGCCACTTCGGCTTCCACTTACGCAGGATCATGAACAGCAGGAGCGTGAAGGCTCCGATCAAAATCGGCTGCCATGTGGCGGCATGGAGTGAACGCGCCATTGCATCGGCCAGGCCGATGAAACTGCGGCTGCGGAATTGATCCACTTCATAGGCGATGCCGAGCAGGTGCTTCGATTGATTCGCCATGATCAGGACGGCAGCCCCGGTCACATAGCCCACCAGCACGGACCGGGAGATGTACTGCAGGAGATCCGCCACCCGCAGCAGGGCGCCCAGGAGACAGAACAGCCCCACCATCATTACCATGAAGGGAACCACTTGCGCCTCCCTGGCAGCCAGAAGCGGGTCCGCAGCGAAGAAGCCGAAAAGCATGAGCGCCGTAGCATTGGTAGGCCCCAGAATGGTGTGGCGGGAGCCGGAAAAAAACGGTGAGATGATGGAGGCCGCGATCGAACAGGTAACGCCAAAGGAGATGGGCAGCTCCGCGATGGTGGCGTAGGCCATACCCTGG
>Ga0157373_10002596_pt1 | contig 13725 bp, 12 predicted proteins | sample C65metaG_FD_113460 | JGI IMG/M metagenome (GOLD analysis project Ga0157373, IMG submission 113460) | Corn rhizosphere microbial communities from Kellogg Biological Station, Michigan, USA - C6-5 metaG | ecosystem: Host-associated > Plants > Roots > Rhizosphere > Soil | place: USA: Michigan... | reverse complement strand
TGCGCGGCGAACTCGGGGGTGTAGCGGTTGCGCGCCATTCCCTCTGCCAGGCGTAGACGGTGCGGTTCAAGCCCGCCGTGACGTTTCCAGGCGGCCATGGAACGGCGCAACTGGTCCGCTTCGCCGGCGGTATAGTCGGCCGCCACGATGGCGATCTGCATGACCTGTTCCTGGAATAACGGAATGCCCAGGGTACGTCCGAGCACCTCCTCCAATTGCGGCGAAGGGTACGTGACGGGCTCCTCTTTATTTCGCCGCTTCAGGTACGGATGCACCATGCCGCCCTGGATCGGCCCCGGGCGCACGATCGCCACTTCGATCACCAGGTCATAGAAATTCTCGGGCCTGAGCCGGGGCAACATCGCCATCTGAGCCCGTGATTCGATCTGGAACACACCGATGGTGTCCGCACGGCTGATCATCTCGAAGGTGGCGGCATCTTCACGGGGCAGACTCGCCAAAGTGTATCGCTGCCCCCGGTAGTGCTGGATCAGGTCAAAACATCGGCGAATCGCGCTGAGCATGCCCAGGGCCAGGATATCCACTTTCAACAGCCCGACCGCATCCAGGTCATCCTTGTCCCACTGGATGATGGTGCGCTCGGCCATGGCGGCGTTTTCCACCGGCACCAGGGTGTCCAGCGGCTGCTCGGAAATCACGAAGCCGCCGGGGTGCTGGGACAGGTGCCGGGGAAAGCCGATCAGTTGCTGGGTCAGGCTCAGCACTCGGCGCAAGATCGGAGTGTCCGGGTAGAAACCGCCCTCGCGCAGACGCTCCACGGGTGGCGCCTCATCGCTCCAGCGACCGCAACAGTCGGCCAACGCATTGACCTGATCCGGCGGCAGGCCCAGGGCCTTGGCGACGTCCCGCACCGCCCCGGCGCCGTGGTAACTGCTGACCACCGCCGTCAATGCCGCGCGATGGCGACCGTAGCGCTGGAAGACGTATTGCAGCACCTCTTCGCGGCGTTCATGTTCAAAATCCACGTCGATGTCCGGCGGCTCGTTGCGCTCTCGGGACAGGAAGCGTTCGAACAACAGGTTGGTTCGGCTCGGGTCGATTTCGGTGATGCCCAGGGCATAACACACCGCCGAGTTGGCCGCCGAGCCACGTCCCTGGCAAAGGATATTGCGCTGGCGGGCAAATCTGACGATGTCCTGCACGGTGAGGAAGTAGCTGTCGTAACCCAGCTCGGCGATCAATTCCAATTCTTTGTCGATCTGTTCCCGGACCTTATCGTCTCCCCCTTTTCCCCAACGCTCGCGCAGGCCCCGTTCGGTCAGTTCCCGCAACCACGACGTCGGATCATGCCCCTCGGGTACCAACTCCCGGGGGTATTCATAGCGCAACTGACCCAGGTCGAAGGTACAACGCCGGGCGATTGCCAGGGTTTCATCGAGCAACCGACGGGGATAGAGATCGGCCAGATCCTTACGGCTGCGCAGATGGCGTTCGCCGTTGGGGTGCAGGCGCTGGCCGGCCTCGGCCACCGTGACGTGATGCCGGATGGCAGTCATGGTGTCCTGCAAGGCGCGACGGCCGCGCACGTGCATGTGCACATCGCCCGTGGCGACGGCAGGCAGCGCCAGGCGTTCCGCCAGCGCCAACAAGTCGGCCAGGCGACGCCGGTCGTCCTGGCCGCAATGCAACTGCACCGACAGCCACAGGCGCCCGGCGAAGATCGACTGAAGCCAGCGGCCCTGCTCCTCGACCTCGTTGCCATCGGGTACCCATAGTGCCAACAACCCCGGCCAGGGATCGTCGAAGTCTTCCCGCACGATACGATAGCGGCCCTTCTCGCTGCGACGGCGGGCACGGGTGATCAACCGGCACAAGGCTTGATAGCCCTCAAGGTTTTCCACCAGCAGCACCAGTTTCGGGCCGTTCTCGATCCGGATCTCGCTGCCGACGATCAACGGCAGGTTCAATTCCTTGGCCGCTTGCCAGGCCCGAACGATGCCGGCCAATGTGCACTCGTCGGTGATCGCCAGGGCCCGGTAGCCTTGCTGGCTGGCCCGGCGACACAGTTCCAAAGCACTGGAAGCGCCACGCTGGAAACTGAAATTCGACAGGCAATGCAGCTCGGCATAGTCGACGTTCATGCGAACCAGCCCTGCAACCACAGCGGGCCGCCCTCGCCCACCGGTCGATAGGCCCAGCCCCGTTGTCCCGCAAGGGTTTCGACCAGGTAGTAATCGCGGCGCACGTCGGCACCGTCCCACCAACCGGTTTCGATGCGCTCAGGCCCCATGAGGACGCGCGCCTGGCCTTCCGGCAGCGCCTGGGGTTCGTCCAGCAGCCAGCCGGGACGCTGCACACCGTTGCGTATCGCGCAGGCCTGGGGCCGGGGCTGAGGCGTCATCTGCCAGGCGCACTCGGGCCGGTGGTCGTCGCGAAACCCCAGTCCCTGCACTGCGTCGTCCCCCAACCGTGTGCGCAACCGCTCCCGCAGTTGCTCCCAGGGCAAGGACTGTTGGGGACGCTCATCGAACAGCTCCAGGCGCTGGGGCACGAAGCTCGGCAGGTCCTCGGCACACAAGCGAAAGCCGCGCACCGGTGCCTCGACCTGCACCTGTTCCAAACGGCCACGGGCCAGTTCGAAGAGCATCGAGGGGTCCCGTTCGGCACTTAGCAGGCCGACCTTGATGATCGTGTCCGGCAACCCGGCGTGTTCCAGGTGCAGGTCAAAACGCTGCACACCACTGTCACGGCCGCACAGGAAAGCCGACAGGTCACCGGTCAACCGGCGTAACGGGAACAGCAGCGCCTGATGGGACTGGACGTCGTAGTTGAGTTCGATGCGCACATCGAAACGGTCCGGCGGCAGATAGAACGACAGCGCCAGGGAGCGACTGCCGATCAATGCGTCGAGGTGCTTGAGGACCTGGGCTTCGAAGCGCCGTGCCAGCGTGTGCCGGGGCAATGCCTGGACCTGTTCCAGGCAGCGCAACCCCATGCGCGACAACGCCGTGGCGACGTCGGGGGGCAGGCCGATCCGATCCACCGGCATCTGTCCCAGGCGTTGTCGCAGGCTCTCGGCATCCGCTACCACCAGGGCATCATGGGCATTGGCGAGCACCCGCGCCGCCACCGGGTTCGGGGCCGCGACGATGCGATGACGAAAGCCCAGTTCCGTCAGTTCGGCCCGCAGCCGTGCCTCGAAGACCGGCCAGGGCCCGAACAGGCCCAGGCTCGACTCGATCTCGAACAGCACCGTGCGTGGGTAATGCACGCTGACCTGGGAGCTGAACCGGTAAGCCCAGGCCGCCAGGAATTGCTGCCAGTGCTCGATCTGCGCGGCGTCGTATTCGGCGGTGGCAAAGCCTTTGCTCAGGGCCTGGGCGGCGGTCATGGTCTGGCCGGGACGCAGGCCCAGGGCCCGGGCGGGCCCGTTGACCGCTTGCAGCACCCGGCGCTGGGCCGGGCCGGTCAAAAGCGCCAGGGGTTCCTCGGGATCGGGGCGCTGACGCAGCGCGGCGTCCAGCGCCAATTGCGGGAAGAGAATGCAGACCCAGCGCATCGCAACCTCAATGCCCTGTTGACGTGGCGTGGGCAAAGGCAATCGGTGCCGAACGGACCAACCCGCCCCGGCATTTAAGCACGCGCAGTTGTCCGGGCCCGGCATCGATGGCAATGCGCAGGGCCGCCGGCGACGGATTGATGGCTTCCTGGATCGGGCGCCAGGCGAACGCCAGGGTCTGACCGGTTTCCGCGGCCACTTGCAGGCGGCGCAAGGCACGGTCATCCGCCTGACGCGGCCAGCACCGGACCGCCCCGCAACTGCCCGAACGCAGGCATTGTTCAGTGGCCCACAGGGCATCGCGCTCATCGGCCCGGATCACCGACAGCTGGCTCAGGTCCACCCCGGCGCTCTGCCAGGCCTGGGGATAGGGCACGAACGGCGGTGCCACCAACACGATCCGTTCCCCCTGCGCAGACAGTCGCGCCAGGGTCGGCCACACCAGTTGCAACTCACCCAGGCCCGGCGCGGCGAGGAGGATTTCCGTCAGCGCCGCTTCCGGCCAGCCACCACTGGGCAACGCCGCGTCCAGTGCGGCATGGCCGGTGGGTTGCGGGCTGGCGGCCGGAGGCGCAGGCCGACCTTTCCAGACCTGGCCGCCATTGAACAGCGTGTCCAGCGCAACGACCGCGCCCATCAGCCTTGCCTCAACAGGCCACAGAACACCCCTTCTATCGCCAGGTCCTGGTCGGCCTCGACGATGATCGGCTGATAGGCCGGATTGCGCGGCAACAAGCGCACCCGCTCGCCGATTTGCTCGAAACGCTTGATGGTGACTTCGCCGTCGAGCCGCGCCACCACGATTTGTCCGTTCGCGGCCTGGTGCGTGCGCTGGACACCCACCAGGTCGCCGTCGAGGATGCCGTCGCCGATCATCGAATCGCCCTGGACCCGCAGTAGATAATCCGGCGCCTTGGTGAAAATCGCCGGGTCCAGCATCAGGCGATCGTGGACCTCGGCATCGGCGCCGATCGGCCGACCGGCGGCCACACGCCCCAGCACTGGCACGTCCAGCAGCTCGGGACGCGGTGGCTGGTTCAGCAAACGGATGCCCCGGGCCTGGTGCGGATTGACTTCGATAAAGCCGGCCTCGGTCAACGCCAGCACATGCTTGCGCGCCACGCTGTGGGAGGCGAAACCGAACGCCTCGCTGATTTCAGCGAGGCTGGGAGGCTGGCCCTGGTCGGCGATGCGTTCGCGGATGAAGGTCAGGATGGCGGCGCGGCGGGGGGTGAGAGTCGTCATGGAGTACATTTGTACTCCTGTCGGTTTTTTCTGACAAGCACCACCAGTCAGTTCACCGGTCGGCAGTGCCGTCGCTATCGCGAGCAAGCTCGGCTCCCACAGGGGACTCAGTGTTCAAACGCTGCCAGGTAAGCCCACGGATAGATCCCGCGCTCATGCCCATCACTGAAGACCAATTGAACCCCATACCCCTGGGCATTGACTTCAACCACCCGAATCCGCGAATCGACCAACACCGCCAGCCCTTGCAGGCGAAACGCGCGGCACTGGGAGCATGGGCATTGGCGGCGCAGTTCGGCGTGGTCCAGCCGTTGTTCGCGACCATCGGGCCAATCGAGCCGCAATTGTCCCTTGCCTTGGGAATTACCAATCGCCAGCGGGTTCATCGCAACTGCTCCAGGGCAATGCGCACGGCTTTGCGCACTTCGGGGTCGCCATCGTCCTGGGCAGCCTGCAAGGCCGCAATGGCGCCTGGATCATGCAACTCCCCCAACGCCAGGGCCGCCTCCTTGCGCAGGTTGCTGATGGGATGCCCCAGGGTATCGATCAAGGGTTGCAACGCCGGGGCGTAGCGCAAGCGGCCAAGGCTGCGGGTGGCCCGCAGGCGCACTTGCCAATAATCGTCACCCAGCGCATCGATCAGGGCCGGACCGGCCTCGCTGTGGCCGACCTTGCCCAGGGTGGTGGCCGCCTCCTCGCGCACCGACCAGATCGGGTCTCGCAGCGCCCGGCACAGCGCCGGCAAGACCCGTGGGTCCGAAGCCAGGCCCAGGGCACCGGTGGCCACTCGGCGCACCTCATTGTCCGGATCCTCACTGGCAAGCCTTGCCAGGGCCGGCAAGGCCTCAAGGTGTTTGAGCCACCCCAGCACCCCGACGGCCTCTCGGCGCACGCCGGCATCGCTATCGGCCAGGGCCGCGATCGCAGCCGGTGCAGCGTCCATCAGACGCAACTCGCGCAAGGCCCTGAACGCCGCAATACGCACACCGATATCCCCGTGGGCAGTCCAAGGCAGGATCACCCTCCCCGCCGCTTCGCTCTTGAGCAGGCTCAGGCTCTGGGCAGCAGCGGCCTGAACGGTCGAAGACGGATCGATCAGGGCTTGGCACAGGCCCTCGACCACCACCGTCTCTTCCCAGGCCTCAAGCAGTCGCGCCGCTTCGGCCCGCACCTCGTCACTGGGGTCCCGGCCCAGGCGATCCACCAGCCACGACAGGCCTTCAGGTTCTTCCAGGTCAGCCAGTTCAATCAGGGCAATACGGCGCACACCGGGATCGGCGTCAGTCAACCGCGGTTGCAGGAGGAGAATATCGTCGTTGTCGGTGCTTTCGAATAGAGAGGTCATAAGGCAAATCGCGGCAAGGAGGTTTCAGGGAGACCGAGGGGATTGAGACGCGGCAACTGCCGGCCCTCTTCATGGCGCAACAACTCGAGGCAGTGGCGTTTCAAACGGGTGAACTCGGGGTGGGTCACCAGCGCCGTCGTCCGTGGACGCGCAAAATCCAGTCGCAGGTCCTCGATGATCCGGCCGGGGCGCGGGCTCATCACCAGCAAGCGGTCGGCCAGGAACAGCGCCTCATCGATGTCATGGGTGACAAACACCACGGTGGTACGGATCCGTGTCCAGATGTCCAGCAGCAGCTCCTGCATGTGCAACCGGGTCAGGGCGTCCAACGCGCCGAAAGGCTCGTCCATCAGCAGCAGTCGCGGGCGATTGACCAACACCCGGGCGATTTCCACCCGTTGCTGCATCCCCCCGGAGAGCTGGTCCGGCCAATGCCCGGCAAAGCCTTCCAACCCCACCAGCGCGAGGATTTCATCGGCGGCGCGGTATCGCTCGGCCTTGCCGAGGCCACGCATCTTCAGGCCGAAAGCGACGTTGTCGCGCACACTGCGCCAGGGAAACAACGTGTGTTGCTGGAACACCATGCCCCGTTGGGGCGACGGTCCGGACACCGGCACACCGTCGACATTCAGGGTGCCGGCACGCGGTTGCAGATGCCCGGCCAAGGCGCCGAGCAAGGTGGATTTTCCGCAGCCGGACGGTCCCAGGACACAGACGAACTGGCCCGCTTCGATCTGGCAATCGAGCCTCTGAACCGCTTCGAACGCCTGGGCTCCCAGGCCCAGGACAATGGACAGTTGACGGATATCGATCCGTCCTTCGGGCGTTTGCATCGTGCTCATCAGGCTTTTCCTCGGGGTCGATGCCAGGGCGTGAACAGCCCGCCCAGGCGCTTGATCAACATACTGCTACCCATGCCCAGCACACCGATGAGCAGCATGCCGACCACGATGTCGGCGTAGTTCTGCACGGTGTAGGAGGCCCAGGTGTAGTAGCCGATGCCGTACTGGCCGGCGATCATCTCCGCCGTCACCAGGCAGAACCAGGACGTGCCCATGCCGATGGCCAGGCCGGTGATGATGCTCGGCGCCGCCCCCGGCAGGATCACTTCCTGCAGGATCGCCCGGCTCCCGGCCCCCAGGCTTTTCGCCGACGCGATCAGCCGCCGGTCCACGCCTTCGACGCCGTGCACGGTGTTGAGCAGGATCGGAAACAACGCGCCGGTGAAGGTGATGAACACCATCGACAGTTCCGACGAGGGAAACATCAGGATTGCCAGGGGAATCCAGGCTACCGCCGGGATCGGGCGCAGGACTTCCAGCGGTGGCAACAGCAGGTCTTCCGCCCATTTCGAACGACCGATGGCGAGGCCCACAGCCACACCGACCAACACCGCCGCGCCATATCCGGCAAAGACCCGCCCCAGGCTGCTGCCCAGGTGCCGGGCGAGATGGCCCGACTGACCCAGCCCAAGCGCAGCCTGGGTCACGGCCAGGGGCGTCGGGACGTTGGCGAAGGTCACCAGGCCGAGGTCCCAATGGCCGTCGGCGGCGAATTGCCAGAACAGCAGGCAGAACAGCAACGAGGCGGCTCGCGGGAGCCAGCGCAGGTAAGCTCGATTCACAATTCTTCCTCTCGGCCGAGACCCTGTGGGAGCGAGCCTGCTCGCGATGGCGGTGTTCCCGTCACATCAGTTCCAACTGATCTGACGCCATCGCGAGCAGGCTCGCTCCCACAGGTCATTTGGCAGGTTATCGGGTGGCTACGGCTTGGGCCGTGGCTTCGCTGAAATCCAGAACCCTGCCGCCCTGCTGCACGGCAAACTGCTCGGCCTGGCCCTTAAGCAGGAACGCGCTGAGCCGCCCTTTGCCATCACTGGCGAACCACGCCTGCTCGGCCAGCAGCTTGATCCCGCTGTCACTGGCCTGGGCATAGACCGCACGGATGCCTTTGCCTTCCTGCTTGAGGCTCGCCAGGGCAGCGAAAGCCGATTGCGCCGAAGCGTAGTGACGCACTTTCGGCTCGCCGCGCACCCAGATTTCGGCCACATGGCTGAAGTCGGTAATCGCCTGCCCGGTCGAAGCATCGACGCCGCTCAACGGTGTCCGGGCGTAGTGGCCCAGTTGCGCGGCGTAATCCAGGTTCGAGGCCTTGAACGCGGCACGGATGTACTGGTCATCGATGAAGGTATTGAGGTCCAGGCCACGATCAGCTTTCTTCAATAGTTTGAGTGTGTCGATGGCGGTGCCGACGGCTTGTCGATATTCCGGCTTCCAGGTCAGGTCACGGGTCTGCACACCCAGCGGCCCGTGGAACAGATAGTTGACTTCGGCATCCACCCCGGTGACCTGGGCGATCAGCTCGCTGTACTTCTCCGGCTCGGCGGCCAGCAGCTGGTTGGCCTCGAGGGTTGCACGCAAGTAAGCGACGACGATCTCCGGGTATTTCCTGGCGTAGGCCTGGTCCACCAACGCACCGTGGAACGTCGGCGCGCCGGCCTGGGCGCCGTCGTAGATCTTGCGGGCGAAACCCCGGCTGGGGAACAGTTCGGCGAACGGCACGAAGTCGGCGTGGGCGTCGATCTTGCCGGCCTGCAAAGCCGAGCCGGCGACTTCCGGCGGCTGGGCGATGATGTTCACATCCTTGAGCGGATCCCAGCCCTGGGCCGCCACGGCACGCAGCAACATGCCGTGGGCGGTGGACGCAAACGGCACGGAGATCGTCTTGCCCTTGAGTTCGGCCAGGGACTGCACGCCGGACGCGCTGGGGACGACGATGCCATTGCCGCTGCCCTGGATACTGCCCGACAGCACGCTGATAAACAGGCTGTGTTTGCCGGCGGCTTCAAATGCCACGCCGTTGAATGCGCCGGGGAAATCGGCCATGGCACCGAAGTCGAGCTTGCCGGCAACCATCTCGTTGGTCAGGGGCGCACCGCTGGTGAAGTTCTTCCACTGGATATCGTACCGGGCGTCTTTATAGGCGCCGTCATGGGGCAGGTATTTGTCCAGCAGGCCCAGCTCACGGATCAACAACCCGCCGGCGGCGCAATTGATGGTGGTGTCCTGGGTGCCGATGGCGATACGGATGGTTTCTGCCTGGGCAGACAAGGTCAATGAAGCCAGTACCAGACCGGCCAGCGCTGCACGCAACATGGGGATTCCCCTCGAATCATGTATGGGAGGTTTCGTCTCCGCCGTGATCTGGGCACGGTGGGAAACGAGGGGTGTTTTTGGATCAGGCGTCCGGGGGTGGCCGGATGGCTTTGTAGTGACTGGGCTGGCCCCATCGCGAGCAGGCTCGCTCCCACAGTTTTCTTCAACGTTCACAGATTCGGCGTACACCAAACATCCCATGTGGGAGCGAGCCTGCTCGCGAAAGCGGTTCTGAATGTCAGCGCAGCAAGTAAGGAATCTCCACTTTCACGGCGCCGGTCGGGCAGTCCTTTTCACATGGCATGCAGTACCAGCATTCATCAAACGCCATATAGGCCTTCTGGGTAGCCGGGTTGATCGCCAGCAGGTCCATGGGGCAGACATCGACACACACGGTGCAGCCCTTGTGGGCGATGCATTTGTCCTCGTCCACGGTGACGGGGGCATTGGAGCGGAAAAAGATTTCCTGGGGTTGATAAGCCATGGGTATTCTCTCTGGGTGGACGGTTCACGCCGCATCGGCGCCGACCCGCAGCCGCTCGTAAGCCTGCAGTTCGTCGGCATCGAGGGCGATGATGTAGGGCTCGACCGCTTTCTTGAATGAGGTCATCACGCCGTCGCCGCCCTTCTTCAGGTGACAATGGCAAAACCACTCACTGTCATTGCGTTGCGGGTGATCGACCCGGTAGTGGTACAACCCCCAACGGCTTTCGGCGCGAAACAGCGAGGCCCGGGCGGCCATTTCGGCGCAGTCGCGGATCACGCTGACCTCCATGGCACGCATCAGCTCGTGAGCGTTGTGAGCCTTGATCTGGTCCAGGTCGCGCTGGATATCGCTGAAGCGTTGCAGGCCGATCTGCATCTTTTTAGTGACCTTCGGTGGTTGCAGGTAATCGTTGACGAAGCGCCGCAGCTTGTATTCCACCTGGGCCGGCGGCAGACCGTGTTCGCGCGTCAGTGGTGCGTAGACGCGGGCCTTTTCCCGCTCGATCTGCCCGGCATCCAGCGCCGTGAAATCCTTTTCGGCCACGAAATCCGCCGCGTTGTGGCCGGCAAACCAGCCGTAGGTGAACGCCCCGAGCATGTAGTTGTGCGGCACCGCCGCCATGTCGCCGGCCGAGTACAGGCCCTTGACCGACGTCTCGGCCCGCTCGTTCACCCACACGCCCGAGGCCGAATGGCCGCTGCAGAAACCGATTTCGGAGATGTGCATTTCCACCATCTGCGTGCGGTAGTCGGTGCCGCGGTTGGCGTGGAACTGGCCGCGGCTGGGCCGCTCGTTGCTGTGCAGGATGTCCTCGATGGTCTGGATGGTTTCCTCGGCCAGGTGATCGAGCTTGAGGAACACCGGACCATTGCCGCCCTCGAGTTCCTGGTGGAACTCCCACATCATCTGCCCGCTCCAGTAGTCGCACTCGATGAAGCGCTCGCCCTTGTTGTTGGCGGTATAGCCGCCCAGGGGGCCGGTGACGTAGGCGCAGGCCGGGCCGTTGTAGTCCTTGATCAACGGGTTGATCTGGAAGCATTCCAGGTTCGCCAGTTCGGCGCCGGCATGGTAGGCCATGGCATAGCCGTCCCCGGCATTGGTGGGGTTCTCATAAGTGCCCATCAGGTAGCCGGAACTCGGCAAGCCCAGACGCCCCGCCGCCCCGCAGCACAAAATGACGGCCTTGGCCTTGATCACATGGAAGTCGGCGGTACGGCAATCGAAGCCCATGACGCCGTTCACCGCGCCCTCTGCATCCGTCAGCAAGCGGGTGCAGACCAGCCGGTTGGTGATGCTCACCCGCGCCCGTTTCAACTGGCGATAGAGGACTTTCTTGATGTCGTGCCCTTCCGGCATCGGCAGCACATAGGCGCCCATGTGATGGACCTTCTTCACCGCGTAGTCGCCGGTTTCGTCCTTCTCGAACTTCACGCCCCAGCGGTCCAGTTGCGAGAGGGTTTCGAAGCTGTGGGTCGCGTAGGCGTACACCGCCGCCTGGTTGACGATGCCGTCGTTGGCGATGGTGATTTCCTTGGTGTACTGCTCGGGTGTCGAGTGGCCGGGAATGATCGCGTTGTTCAAGCCGTCCATGCCCATGCTGATGGCGCCGCTGCGCTTGACGTTGGCCTTGTCCACCAGCAGCACGCGCAAATCGCGGTTGCGCTCCTTGGCCTTGATCGCCGCCATGGGGCCGGCCGTGCCGCCGCCGATGACGACAATGTCGTATTCCTGTTCCAAAGTGCTTCCAGTCACAGCGCTGTCAGTCATGCTTGCGTTCCTTTTTGCCGGTCGATCCGCAAGCGGTACTGGAAAGCATCGCCGCGGTAATAGAGGTGTTCGAAGTCCAACGGCCGGCCATCGGCGTCGTGGGTCAGGCGCTCGATGCGCATGATGGGCGATCCCGGCTCGACCTCCAGGGCCTGGCTCAGATCGCTGTCGGCCAGCACCGCATCGATGGCGAGGTCCGCGTGCCCCAGGGCCAAGGCGCAGTCGTTTTCCAGGATAAGGAAAATGTCTCGGGTCACCAGGTCGGCCTTCTCCAGGCGCTCGCCAAGGACCTTGGGCAGGTAAGTGATTTCCAGGGATACCGGCTCGCGGTTGATCAACCGCACCCGTTTGATCTGCGCCACCGGCTCCCCTTCGATCAACCCAAGGCGCTCGGCCACTTGTTTGTCCGCCGGGACGAATTTGAAACTGCGCAGGCGGTTGATCACCTCGAAGCCGCGCCCGGTCATGGATTCGGCCAGGCCCTGGAGGGTGCTGACGTTCTGGAACGTCTTGGGCTTGGCGACGAAGGTGCCTTTGCCGTGGATCTTGAAAATCAGCCCTTCCTTCTGCAGATCGCCGAGGGCCTGGCGCACGGTGATGCGGCTGACGCGAAATAACGTACCGAGCTCGCTTTCCGAAGGCATCTGGCTGCCCTGGGGGTATTCACCGTCGAGGATGCGGGCGCGCAACACGTCACGCAGTTGGGTGTGCAGTGGAACGCTGCTAAGGGCAAGCACATTGTCGGACATGGGCTGGATCACTTGTCATAACGAGTTATGACGTGATCTTAGGGAAACTGTCCAAGGCATGAGAAATACTGTTTGGACATAACCTTAGATTAGCGAGCGTCGACGCCCTCGCTGCGAAACGCGCTGGGGCTCATCCCGGTCCAGCGCCGGAAGGCCCGGCGGAAACTGCGCACGTCGCTGTAGCCAACCTCTTCGGTGATGCGCTCGATGGACAGCTCGGGGTTGGCCAGCAGGCTCAGCGTCCGGCCACGACGCACCTGTTCGAGCAAGGCTTCGAACGTCAGGTTGTGCTCGGTCAGGCGCCGTCGCAGGGTGCGGCTGCTCATGTTGAGGTCGCCGGCGATTTTCTCGATGTGGCTGCCCCGGGTCAGGTCCCGGGCAATCGCCCGCTCCACCGCCTGGATCAGGTCGATCTTCTGATGGACCTCGGCCGCCTCCTGGTCCAGCAAGGCCAATGCCTGACGCAGGGCCAGCGGGTGATGATTGGGCAGGCGCACGTCCAACCAGCGGATATCGATCAGCATGCGATTGTATCGGCAACCGAAGCGCACCTCCGGCCCCAGGATCCGTTGGTACTCCAGGGCATAGGACGGCGCCGCGTGCATGAACTCTACGGCCAGGGGCCTGAAATCCGGGCCAGCCAGCGCCCGGCCATACACCAGCAGGCTGGCGAAGAACTCTTCGACCGCAAACACCTGGACGTCGGCGAAGGGCAAGCGGCAGGTTGCGTCGACCATGATCCGATCGACAGCCTCTTCGACACTGGTCACTGCGATGCCGCCGGTGGTGTGCTGATAACGGATCCCCAAGGCGAAGGCATCGCGCAGGGTTTCGCACAGTGACAACACATGCCCCAGCAGGCCCAGGGTACCGAGCACGTTGCGGTCGCCGACCCACAATCCGAGTCCCTGGTCCGGCACCAGCTTGAGCGCCCGCTGGATCATGACCACGGCCTGGCGATGAGAAATGCGCTGGGCCGGATCCTGCAGATCATCAAGGCCGAACCCCAGGCCGCGACACAGGCTGGCGGCGTCGAACCCCTTGTCCGCCACGACTTCGGCCAGGGTTTGCAGCAGAAATGGCGAGACCAGCGCCAGCTCATAGGTAGGGTCGATGACTTTCATCTGCATGGCGGGTTCCGGGGCACGTTAGGGGGCGTTTTTGTAACCGGTTGTTTCATAAACGTTAGCATGTCCCCCTGGGAAGAGGGACGCGAAATCTGGCCGCCCAAGTCCCCTGTGTGGCCGCCAATACCCTGCCCTGCCAGTCGCGAACGGCTTATTTGTATGGCTCGGACCTTCGGTGTACCTCCAACAATAATAATGAGCGCCTCCCATGAACCCGATCCGCACGACGTTCGCTTTGCAAATGACCCTGGGCCTGGCCTGCAGCTACGCGCTGCCCGCCCTGGCCACCGAGAACGGAGTCGACAACATCGGCCCCGGCACCGACGGCTT
>Ga0157373_10002595_pt1 | contig 13727 bp, 9 predicted proteins | sample C65metaG_FD_113460 | JGI IMG/M metagenome (GOLD analysis project Ga0157373, IMG submission 113460) | Corn rhizosphere microbial communities from Kellogg Biological Station, Michigan, USA - C6-5 metaG | ecosystem: Host-associated > Plants > Roots > Rhizosphere > Soil | place: USA: Michigan... | reverse complement strand
TGCTGGTGAAGCGCCGGCGCTGTCGCCAAAGGAAAAGGCGCGCAAGCAGCTGGTCTCGCGCATGGGGGTCGATCCGGAACACGGCTGGAAAGCCAAGTACGAGATCCTCCCGGGCAAGGAAAAGGTCATCGAGGAGCTGCGTCGGCTCGCCAAGGATGCCGACACCATCTATCTCGCGACGGACTTGGACCGCGAAGGGGAAGCCATTGCCTGGCACCTGCGCGAAGCCATCGGTGGCGATGACAGCCGCTACAAGCGTGTGGTGTTCAACGAAATCACCAAGAAGGCCATCCAGGAAGCGTTCTCCGAACCGGGTGAGCTGGACATCGATCGGGTCAATGCCCAACAGGCGCGTCGCTTCCTCGACCGCGTGGTGGGCTACATGGTCTCGCCCTTGCTGTGGGCCAAGATCGCCCGTGGCTTGTCCGCGGGACGGGTGCAGTCGGTGGCGGTGAAGCTGGTGGTGGAGCGCGAGCGGGAGATCCGTGCGTTCATCCCTGAAGAGTACTGGGAAGTCCACGCGGACCTGGGCACGGCCAAAGGCGCCAACGTGCGCTTCGAAGTGGCCCGGGAAAAAGGCGAAGCCTTCAAGCCGCTGAACGAAGCCCAGGCCATGGCCGCCCTGGAGAAGCTCAAGGCTTCCACCTACAGCATCGTCAAGCGTGAAGACAAGCCGACCAGCAGCAAGCCATCGGCACCGTTCATCACGTCCACACTGCAGCAGGCCGCGAGCAACCGCCTGGGCTTCGGTGTGAAGAAAACCATGATGATGGCCCAGCGTCTGTATGAAGCCGGCTACATCACCTATATGCGTACCGACTCGACCAACCTTTCGGCCGATGCCGTGGCGATGGCGCGTACGTATATAGAAAGCGAGTTCGGCAAGAAGTACCTGCCGGACACGCCGAACGTCTACAGCAGCAAGGAAGGCGCACAAGAGGCTCACGAAGCGATTCGTCCGTCTGATGCCAACACCGAGCCAAGCAAGCTGTCGGGCATGGAGCGCGATGCCGAGCGTCTCTACGAGCTGATCTGGCGCCAGTTCCTGGCTTGCCAGATGCTGCCGGCACAGTACCTGTCCACCACCGTCAGCGTCGGTGCCGGAGACTTCGAGCTGCGCGCCAAGGGCCGCATCCTGAAGTTCGACGGTTATACCCGCGTCATGCCGCAGATTACCAAGCCTGGGGACGACGACGTCTTGCCGGACATGGCCCAGGGCGACGTGATGAAGCTGATCAAGCTAGATCCGACCCAGCATTTCACCAAGCCGCCGGCCCGTTACTCGGAAGCCAGCCTGGTCAAGGAAATGGAAAAACGCGGTATCGGTCGTCCTTCGACCTACGCAGCGATCATTTCGACCATCCAGGACCGCGGCTACGTGGCGCTGCACAACCGTCGCTTCTATTCGGAAAAGATGGGCGACATCGTTACCGATCGGTTGTCTGAAAGCTTCTCGAACCTGATGGACTACGGCTTCACCGCGGGCATGGAAGAGCATCTCGACGATGTAGCCCAAGGTGAGCGGGACTGGAAGAACGTCCTCGACGAGTTCTACGGCGACTTCAAGAAGAAACTCGAAGTGGCTGAAAGCCCCGACAGCGGTATGCGGGCCAACCAGCCGGTGATGACCGACATTCCGTGCCTGACCTGCGGTCGGCCGATGCAGATCCGCACGGCGTCCACCGGCGTCTTCCTGGGTTGCTCGGGCTACAGCCTGCCGCCCAAGGAGCGCTGCAAGGCGACGGTCAACCTGGTGCCGGGCGATGAAATCGCTGCGGACGACGAGGGTGAGTCCGAATCCCTGGTGCTGCGTGGCAAGCATCGCTGCCCGATCTGTAGCACGGCGATGGATGCCTATCTGCTGGACGAAAAGCGCAAGCTGCACATCTGCGGTAACAACCCGGATTGCGCGGGCTACGAGATCGAAGAGGGCACCTATCGCAGCAAGGGCTACGAAGGGCCAAGCCTGGAGTGCGACAAGTGTGGTAGCGAAATGCAGCTCAAGACCGGCCGTTTCGGCAAGTTCTTCGGCTGCACCAACCCGACCTGCAAGAACACTCGCAAGCTGCTCAGGAGCGGTGACGCCGCGCCGCCGAAGATGGACCCGGTGAAGATGCCTGAGCTCAAGTGCGAGAAGGTCAACGACACCTACATCCTGCGCGATGGTGCGTCCGGCCTGTTCCTGGCGGCCAGCCAGTTCCCGAAAAACCGCGAGACCCGCGCACCCTTGGTGATGGAGCTCTTGCCGCACAAGGACGAGATCGATCCGAAGTACCATTTCCTCTGCGAAGCACCGCAGAAGGATCCGGACGGACGCCCGGCGGTGATTCGCTACAGCCGCAAGACCAAGGAGCAGTACGTGCAGACCGAAGTCGACGGTAAGCCTACGGGGTGGAAGGCGTACTACGACGGCGGTAAATGGACGGTGGAAGACAAGCGCTGATTGGTGGAGGCAGGGCTTTCCCGGTGCCGATCAGTCAAGCAAACAACTGTGGGAGCGAGCCTGCTCGCGAAGCGGTGGGTCAGGCAACATCGATGCTGATTGTTGCGCCGCTATCGCGAGCAGGCTCGCTCCCACAGGGTATCGCTTGATCCTTTGACTGTATTTGGCTTGCAGTGGTCTTGGTTGATCCACGACACTGTCGCCCTTGCGTGAAGCTTTCATGTCGTTGGGAGAATGCCGTCATGGCCCACGAGCTCTATACCCGCACCAACCAGAAAATCTACTTCGCCGGCCTGTCGCTCGAAGCGCTCGCCAGGACCGAGGATGGACGCGCGATGAACTCCCCGGCGCTGCTCCAGGCCGGACGCGAGTCGGCTCTGTTTCACCTGTACGGGGCGTTACTGGGCTTGTGCCATGGGATTGCCGGGTTCTATCGACTGCCCCTGGCGAACGCCCCGCGGGCCGAACTGCTACTGACACGGGAAGTGCTGCAGGATATTGCCCTTCCGGAAATGGCTGAAATGATCGAGCTGGCTCAAAACCCGGAAACCTGGCTGGCCAAGCTGCTGGCAGCTCATGCGGCGCTGTTCCAGCCGCCACGGGCTCCTCGCAAGCCCAAGGGCGACGTGACCCAGCCGCTGATCGTAGCGGTCAATCAGGATGAAGAAGAGCCGGAGCAAGAGCTCAGCCGGGAAGAGCTGGAGAGCTGGCGGCAGAACCTCAAGAGCCTGGCGTTGCGCTTCCGTGAAGGGTTGAACGAGTGCTGAGTTTTCTTTCAGCCTAAGACCCTCATTGATAACGCTTGGTCAAGATCCCGAGCGAAGCCTAGCCGATGACTATATAATCCTCGCCTTTCGTGGAGAACAGACTTTTATGCCAACGTCCTTTCTAGAAATTGTCGAACTTCCTGATGGCCGTATCGAGCTGCGCAGGGCTGAGGACGAGGGTTCCCTGGTGACTCTGAGCTTCTCCGAAGATGCCAAGGCATTCCTGCAAGGCCAACACGTCGAAGGCGCCAAGGCGATGCTGAGCGTGGGTGTCCAGATGGCAGGGCGCCTGGTTGAAGGCGAATTCAACAACAAGGAAGACGAGGGGCCGCGGGTTCTACACTGATCCCGTCTGTCGGTTTCTTGGAAGTAGTGTTGCCGCCCGGCTTCTCTGTCCTGGAGAAGCCCCTGTGTTTGTCTTAGCCCAGTCGAATGTTCAGACTCTGTGCGTCCCCGGTGCGAGCGGCGCTGATCAACTGTTGTCGAGCCGTTGAGCTCAACGGGTTGAGCCAGCTGACCACCGTATGGCTGCGACCCAGGCGCAAGGCTTCGCAAGTCAACTGTTGAGCGCTTTGGGTGCCCCGTGGTTGCAGCAGCAGGATTCGTTCGCGATTAAGACCTGCGTCCCGCAACCAGGCCTGTGTGACACTGGCCGGAGGTGCGATCAGCGTCAACCAGCGGGCTTCCTGGTCCTGGCTCAGTTCCCGCAGGATCGGTGCCAGCAGATTCAGGCAGTTCCCGGCTGCACCACGCAGTGACAGTTCACTGAAGGCCTCGGGCTCGACGCCCCAAGGCGCCTCGATCACATCTTTCAGAACTGGAGCCAGCGGCTGTGCCATGAAGGCCTCGAACAACGGGAGTTGCGTGTGCTGTGGTGTGTGAGGGAACTGCATAAAGCCTCCTTTAGCGGCGAATGACGCCGACACTCAAGCCTTCGATGACCAGATCCTGTTCTTGCAGGTCCACCTCGATGGGTGCGAACTCAGGGTTCTCGGCAATCAGCCAGACCTTGCTGCCATCGCGCTTGAAGCGCTTGACGGTGACTTCGTCGCCGATACGCGCCACCACGATCTGGCCGTTGCGGGCTTCGCGAGTGGTGTGTACCGCCAGCAGGTCGCCGTCGAAGATGCCGATGTCCTTCATGCTCATGCCGTGTACCCGAAGGAGATAATCGGCCCGCGGATGAAAGAAGGCAGGGTTGATGTTGCAGGACTCCTCGACATGCTGCTGGGCGAGGATCGGAGCACCCGCCGCCACACGACCGATGATCGGCAGGGTGGATTCGTCGGCCTTGGCTTCGAAGCCGGGAATGCGAATGCCGCGGGATGCGCCCGGGGTCATTTCAATCGCGCCCTTGCGGGCCAGTGCCTTGAGGTGTTCTTCAGCCGCGTTTGGCGACTTGAAACCCAGTTCCTGAGCGATTTCCGCGCGGGTCGGCGGGTAGCCGTTGTCCTCGAGGCAGCGCTTGATGAAGGCCAGAATCTCTGCTTGGCGTGGCGTCAGCTTTAGCATATTGATCGCTCTGTCTTTTTATACAGTGACTGGGCTTATATACAGTGAGCAGCGCTTGGCAATCCTCCTTTTTTCGCGGGCCGCTGGACGGTCGGTCGGGCGGTTGCAGCCACTTGGGCAACAGCCCGCAAAGGTGTGGTTAAATAGCTGACCGGGCGTTCGCAAAACGTCCCGCCAGGCTTGACAACCCCAAGGTCGAAACGTATGTTTCAAACAAGTGTTTGTCAGGCGGAGTAACCATGGCCCAGTCGGAAACCGTTGAACGCATTCTCGATGCTGCGGAACAGCTGTTCGCGGAGAAAGGTTTCGCTGAAACCTCGTTGCGCCTGATCACCAGCAAGGCCGGGGTCAACCTGGCGGCAGTGAACTATCACTTCGGTTCGAAAAAGGCTCTGATCCAAGCGGTGTTCTCGCGATTCCTCGGGCCTTTCTGCCTCAGCCTCGACCGTGAGCTGGAGCGTCGCCAGGCCAAGCCCGACGTCAAGCCCACCCTGGAAGAACTGCTGGAAATGCTGGTGGAGCAAGCGCTCGCCGTGCAGCCGCGCAGCGGTAACGATCTGTCCATTTTCATGCGCCTGTTGGGCCTGGCATTCAGCCAGAGCCAGGGTCACCTGCGGCGCTATCTGGAAGACATGTACGGCAAGGTGTTCCGCCGTTATATGCTCCTGGTCAACGAGGCTGCGCCCCGGATCCCGCCGATCGAACTGTTCTGGCGCGTGCACTTCATGCTCGGCGCCGCGGCGTTCAGCATGTCCGGCATCAAGGCCCTGAGGGCGATCGCCGAAACCGACTTTGGGGTGAATACTTCCATCGAGCAGGTGATGCGCCTGATGGTGCCTTTCCTGGCAGCCGGCATGCGTGCCGAAAGCGGTGTCACCGATGACGCCATGGCGGCCGCTCAGCTGCGTCCGCGTAACAAATCCACGCCGGCCCTCGCCAAGGCCTGCACGGGTGGGCGCGGCTGCCCACATCCGCTAAGCTAGCCGCCCATGCCGACTCTCGTTTCGAATCCGTTTCAAATGTCATTGCACGACCGCACTGCCGGGCCTGGCGCCTGGCAGTGCGGTCGTGGCTGCATTGGCATGCGGGTTCATCGTTACTAAGGAAATGCTATGACTGCTGGCCTGCAAGGCTCGTTGATGGTGGACGTCGCCGGTACCTGGCTGACGGCCGAAGATCGCCACCTGTTGCGTCAGCCGGAAGTGGGTGGGCTGATCATTTTCGCTCGCAATATCGAGCATCCACGTCAGGTGCGGGAACTGAGCGCGTCGATCCGCGCCGTTCGCCCTGACCTGTTGCTGGCGGTCGATCAGGAAGGCGGACGCGTTCAGCGGCTACGCCAGGGGTTTGTGCGGTTGCCGGCAATGCGGGCGATTGCCGACAACCCGAATGCCGAATACCTGGCCGAGCAATGCGGCTGGATCATGGCGACCGAAGTGCTGGCGGTGGGTCTCGATCTGAGCTTTGCCCCGGTGCTGGACCTCGATTATCAGCGTAGCGCGGTGGTCGGCAGTCGTGCCTTTGAAGGCGATCCGGAGCGCGTCGCGTTGTTGGCGGGGGCATTCATTCGCGGCATGCGAGCGGCCGGCATGGCTGCGACGGGCAAGCATTTCCCTGGTCATGGCTGGGCCGAAGCCGACTCCCACGTGGCGATTCCCAACGATGAGCGCAGCCTCGAGCAGATCCGAGCCAATGACCTGGTGCCCTTTGCCCGATTGAGCAAGCAACTGGCTGCGGTGATGCCAGCCCACGTGATCTATCCCCAGGTCGATGCCAACCCGGCAGGTTTTTCCCGGCGCTGGCTGCAGGACATCCTGCGTGGCGAACTGCAATTCGATGGCGTGATTTTCAGTGATGACCTGTCGATGGCTGGCGCCCATGTGGTCGGCGATGTGGCCAGTCGTATCGAGGCCGCGTTGTCGGCCGGTTGCGACATGGGCCTGGTGTGCAACGACCGCGCAGCCGCGGAGCTGGCCTTGAGCGCCGCCCAGCGCCTGAAGGTCAAGCCATCGGCGCGGATCGCACGCATGCGCGGCCAGGCCTTCGCCACCACCGAATACCGCCAGGATCCACGCTGGCTGACGGCGATCGGCGCGCTGAAAGCCGCCCAATTGATTGATTAAGGACGTTTTGTCATGACCGTTTACGCAATTATCGGTGGTACAGGCCTGACCCAGCTCGAAGGCCTGACCATTCGCCGGTCTCTGGCGGTGGATACGCCTTATGGCCCACCGTCGGCCGACATCCCGATCGGCGACTACGCCGGACGCGCAGTGTTGTTCCTGGCTCGCCATGGTCATCCCCATCGGTTGCCGCCCCATCAGGTGAACTATCGCGCCAATCTCTGGGCGCTGAAGCAGGCCGGTGCCGAGGCGATCCTGGCAGTCAATGCCGTGGGCGGGATCCATGCGGCGATGGGCACCGGACACTTCTGCGTGCCTCATCAGTTGATCGACTACACCAGCGGTCGCGAGCACACCTATTTCGCCGATGATCTGGAAGCCGTTACCCACATCGATTTCAGCTACCCCTACAGTGAGTCGCTGCGCCAGCAACTGATCGCTGCCCTGGCCGCGGAAGGCTGCAGCTACAGCAGCCATGGCGTATACGCCTGCACCCAGGGGCCGCGTCTGGAAACTGTGGCCGAAATCGCCCGGCTGGAACGTGACGGTTGCGACATCGTCGGCATGACCGGCATGCCGGAGGCAGCGCTGGCTCGCGAATTGGAGCTGGACTATGCGTGCCTGGCCCTGGTGGTAAACCCGGCGGCGGGCAAGTCCACGGCGGTGATCACCATGGCGGAGATCGAGCAGGCGTTGCATGACGGGATGGGGAAAGTGAAAGCGACCCTGGCGCGGGTGTTGATGTAACGCTATCGCGAGCAGGCTCGCTCCCACACTGGAACTGCGGTGTACTCGCTATGACTGCACGACGCGAAACCTTTGGGAACGAGCCTGCTCGCGATGGCGACGGAACATCCAGTATCGTAATTTCCTGGGGCACTGCTATCGCGAGCAAGCTCGGCTCCTACAGGCATCAGGCTGCCACATGCGGGCCTCAGCGCTTCTCCAGTTTATCCGGCAACGGCGCGAACAACGCCTCGATATCGTCGCTCTGCAGTTTCCAGTCGCCGGCCACGCGGCCGTCGAGCACGCCGGCGGCGAGGTCGGATTTTTCCTTTTGCAGCAGCTGGATTTTTTCTTCCACGGTGCCCCGGGCAATCAGCTTGTAGACGAACACCGGCTTCTCCTGGCCGATGCGATAAGCCCGGTCGGTCGCCTGATTTTCCGTTGCGGGGTTCCACCACGGGTCGTAGTGGATCACCGTGTCGGCTTCGGTCAGGTTCAGGCCTACGCCACCCGCCTTGAGGCTGATCAGGAAAATCTGGCGCTTACCGCTCTGGAACTCTTTGACGGGCGTGCGTCGGTCCCGGGTCTGGCCGGTCAGGATGGCGTAGTCCACACCGCGTTTTTTCAGCTCGTCTTCGATGAGCGCCAACATGGACGTGAACTGGGAAAACAGCAGCACCCGCCGACCTTCTTCGAACAGTTCGCACAGCATTTCCATCAGGCTGTCGAGCTTGCCCGAGGTGCTGCCGCGAGCGGGTGGGGCGGCGTCGCTGATCAGTCGCAGGTCACAACACACCTGACGCAGCTTGAGCAGCGCTTCGAGAATGATGATCTGGCTGCGGGCGACGCCCTTGCGGGTGATTTCGTCGCGCACCTTCTTGTCCATGGCCAGGCGCATGGTTTCGTAGACGTCCCGCTGGGCATCGCTGAGTTCGACCCAGTGGACGATCTCGGTCTTGGGTGGCAATTCCGTCGCGACCTGCTCTTTGGTTCTGCGCAGCAGGAAAGGTTTTACCCGGCCATTGAGGTGTTGCAGCCTGATGTCGCGGCCGCGCTTTTCGATGGGCACGCGGTAATCGCGATTGAAACTCTTCACGTCCCCGAGCCAACCGGGCAGTAGAAAGTGAAACAGTGACCACAGCTCGCCCAGGTGATTTTCCAGGGGGGTGCCGGACAGGCACAGCCGCTGCCGGGCATCGAGCTCACGGGCGGCCTGGGCGGCCTTGCTGGTGGGGTTCTTGATGTATTGGGCTTCATCGAGGATCAGCACATGCAGTGGCTGCGTTTTCAGGCGTTCGACATCCTTGGGCAGCAAGGCATAGGTGGTGAGCACCAGGTCGTAATCGGCCAGCCGTTCGAAGTGCTTCTTGCGCCCGGCGCCATACAGGGCCAGCACCTTCAGTTGCGGCGTGAAGTGGGCGGCCTCGTCGAGCCAGTTGGGAATCAGGCTGGTGGGCATCACCACCATGCAGGGACGGTCGAGGCTGCCGGCGTTTTTTTCGCTGAGAATGTGCGCCAGGGTCTGCAGGGTCTTGCCCAGGCCCATGTCGTCCGCGAGGATGCCACCGACTTCCAGTTGCCGCAGCGACTGCATCCAGCTCAAGCCTTCGAGTTGATAAGGCCGCAGCGTCGCGTTCAGGCCCTCCGGCACGGTGGCGGTGTAGTCCTTGATGTCCCGCAGGCGTTGGGCCAGGCCACGAATATGTTCGCCACCCTCCCAGCGCAGTGGCATGTCTTGCAGGGGATTGAGGCGCAGGGCATCCGCGCTGTTCAGGCGCAGCTTGGTGGTACCGGGTTCGTTCAGGTAAAACTCGCCCAGGGTTGCCAGCACCGGTTTCAGCCGACCGTAGGGCAGGGCCACTTGTTGCGGGCCGAATTCCGAATTCGGGCGGTTCGGCAAGTTGACCAGGATCAGTTCGTCATCGCGACGCCTCGCCAGGCGTTCCGGGTTGAACAGTTCGATGTGCGAGCGCATCAGGTTCAGCAGGATCGGCAACAGGCTCAATCGCTCGCCGTTGACGATGATCCCCAGTTCCAGGTCAAACCAGTCCCGCTCCGGCGTTTCCTCGACGGTGGCGTACCAGTCGTCCACGGCGGTCAGGTCGAAGCCGAAATCTTCATCTATCTGCAGCTCCCAGCCCTGGCTGCGCAGTTTCGGCAGATCATTGAGGGTGAAGGTCAGCCAGGCGCTGTCGTTGACCATCTCGTACAGTTCGCCGGCACTTTCCGGCAGGGCCTTGCTTTGTCGGGTCGCGATCTTGAAGCCGAGGATTCGTAGCTGCTCGCGGTAGGATTGCTCCACATCGGTGTGGCGTTTTATCCGTAGCGATTGTGTTTCCTGGCGAATCAATACATCAGTGTTGCGTTGGCCGCTGACGTACTCGTCCAGGTAGCTGAAGGACAGGGCGGCGCGGTGTTGGATGTAACGCTGCATCTTGCCGTTACGTGGCTCGAATGCGCTGAACTCGATACTTGCCAGCCACAGGCGCGGCATCGGTTGAACATTGTCCACCAGCACCTGCGGCGGAGCCTTGGGGCTGCGGTTGTCCAGCACTGCCTGGAGTTTCTCCAGCAAATGGGCGTCTTTCTCGGCAGCCGGATAGGCCAGGGTTTCCTGGACTTGCAACAACGCCGCCGCGCAGTGCTTGCAGTTGATGCGCACCGGACAGGAGCACGCGGCTTCGAGCAGAATCAGCGTGCCCTTGGCTGATTCCTTAAGGCGAATGGTCTGACGATAAACACTGCCGCCAGAGCCTTCGCAACTGGCGGTGATGGTGCTTTCTCCGGTCTCGACGATCCTGACGCGGTTTTCCAGTGCGTAGCGGCGCCCACGCTCCAGGCTCTGTTCCTTGAATCGATTGACCCAGGAAGGTGCCAGGGGTTTGCTCAGGGGCGAGGGCATAGGCGCGCCGCTCAGTCCGGAATGACGTCAGGTGCCTGCCGTGGAGCGGGCGCGGTCAACGAGGTGATCTTGATCAGCAGGGCCAGTTGGCCGTTGTCCAGATAGTTGAGTTGGCCGTTCTTGGTGTGGCTGTTCTGCTTCAGGCGTTCACTCGCGGTGACCAGGCCATTGGCATCGATCCGGTTGATCCAGAAGTCGGCATCCACGTCGGTGAAGCGTCCCAGTTTCAGCCCCAGGGTGCCTTCGATGGGAAATTGGCCGAACTGTTCGGTGCAGTCGCTGATGGCGATTTTGCTGCCCTGTTCGCCGAGATTCTGCTGCCAGGCCTTGTGCATCAATACGGTGTATTGGCCGCTGGCGTTGAGTTTCTCCACGATGCCCCTCAGCGCCGGGGTGCGCTGGCTGTCGGCGGGCAGGCGTTGCGCACCGGCGTCCCAGTCTTCCGGAGCGGCACGACTGATAATCACCGGTTCGGCATTCTGGCGCAGCAGAATCATTTCGACCTGATACAGGTCGTCGGCAAACGCCAGGGGAGCGACCAGGGTCAGCAGCAAGGTCAGTGAGCGAAACAGGCGCATGGGGCGTCCTTCAAGCAGTGGTCGGGGTGAGGCGCTCGAACAGCGCTTCTATGGTATTGAAACGTTCTTCCGGGCGCTCCATGGGCACCATGAACTTGAACATCGTGGCGCCTTCGAACTTGTAGCGCTTGGGCTGGCCCTGGATCAGCTTGATCAGTACCAGCGGATCGACCGGGGTCTGGGCCTCGAACTCGATCCGACCGCCATTGGGGCCGCCATCGACTTTCTTGATGCCCAGTTGTTCGGCCTGGAGCTTGAGCAGCGTCGTGCGCACCAGGTTCTTGGTCGGTTCCGGCAGCAGGCCGAAGCGGTCGATCATCTCCACTTGCAGGTCCTTGAGTTCTTCCTCGTTGGTGGCCGAGGCAATGCGCTTGTAGAGAATCAGTCGCGCATGGACATCCGGCAGGTAATCCTCCGGGATCAGCGCCGGCACCCGCAGGTTGATTTCCGGCCCGCCGCCCAAGGGCTGGTCGAGGTTCGGCTGTTCGCCCTTGCGGATCGACTTGACCGCCCGCTCCAGCATTTCCATGTACAGGGTGAAGCCGACGGCCTGGATCTGGCCGCTCTGGCCGTCTCCCAGCAGTTCACCGGCACCGCGGATTTCCAGGTCGTTGGTGGCGAGCACGAAACCGGCCCCCAGGTCCTGGGTATTGGCGATGGCCTCCAGGCGTTTTTCCGCGTCGGGAGTGATCTGCTGGCGCGGCGGTGTCAGCAGGTAGGCGTAGGCCTGGTGGTGACTGCGTCCGACCCGGCCGCGCAACTGGTGCAACTGGGCCAGGCCGAACTTGTCGGCCCGCTCGATGATGATGGTATTGGCGCTCGGCACGTCGATGCCGGTCTCGATGATGGTCGAGGCGATCAGCACGTTGAAGCGCTTGTGGTAGAAGTCGCTCATCACCTGTTCGAGTTCGCGTTCACGCATCTGCCCATGGCCGATGCCGATCCGTGCTTCCGGCACCAGCTCGGCCAGGTCGGCGGCGCATTTCTCGATGGTCTTCACGTCGTTGTGCAGGTAATAGACCTGACCACCGCGCAGCAGCTCGCGCAACAGCGCTTCCTTGACCGTGCTCTTGTTCTGCTCCATGACGAAGGTGCGCACCGACAGGCGACGGGCCGGCGGCGTGGCGATGATCGACAGGTCGCGCATGCCCGACACCGCCATGTTCAGCGTGCGCGGAATCGGCGTGGCGGTCAGGGTCAGGATGTCGACCTCGCTGCGCAGGGCCTTGAGCTGTTCTTTCTGACGGACACCGAAGCGGTGTTCTTCGTCGATGATCACCAGCCCGAGGTTCTTGATCTTCACGTCGTCCTGCAGCAGCTTGTGCGTGCCGATGACGATGTCGATCTTGCCCTCGGCCAGGTCGGCCACGGCGGCGTTCACTTCCTTGGCGGACTTGAAGCGGCTCATAACTTCCACAGTGACCGGCCAATCGGCGAAGCGGTCGCGGAAGCTGTTGTAGTGTTGTTGGGCGAGCAGGGTGGTCGGCACCAGGATGGCGACCTGCTTGCCGCTGTGCACGGCAATGAACGCGGCGCGCATCGCCACTTCGGTCTTGCCGAAGCCGACGTCGCCGCACACCAGCCGGTCCATCGGCTTGGGCGCGAGCATGTCGGCGCGCACGGCTTCGATGGTGGTCTGCTGGTCGACGGTTTCCTCGAACGGGAAACCGGCGCTGAAGGTTTCGTAGTCGGCTTTCGGGTCGGCGAAGGCATAACCCTCGCGCGCGGCGCGGCGGGCGGAGATGTCCAGCAGTTCGGCGGCCACGTCGCGCACCTGTTCGGCGGCCTTGCGCTTGGCCTTCTGCCAGGTTTCCGAGCCCAGGCGATGCAGCGGGGCCAGGGCGTCGTCGCTGCCGGTGTAGCGTGCGATCAGGTGCAGGTTCGCCACCGGCACGTAGAGCTTGGCACCTTCGGCGTATTCCAGGGTGAGGAACTCGGCCGCCTGGTTGTCGATTTCCAGTGTCGCCAGGCCCAGGTAGCGGCCCACACCGTGGTCGATGTGCACCACCGGCGCGCCTTCGCGCAGCTCGGTGAGGTTCTTGATGACCGCGTCGTTGGCGGCATCGGCGCGGTTCTCGCGACGACGGCGTTGCATGACGCGCTGGCCGAACAACGGGCTTTCGGCCACCAGCGCCACCGCCGGATCGTCGAGCACCAGGCCTTCGTCCAGCGGTGCGATGGTGATCGCCAGGCGATCCTTGCTCGCGACGAAGTCCGGCCAGCTGTCGATCGTTTTCGGCCGCAACTTCAGGCGCTCGAGCAGCTCCAGCAGCACTTCGCGCCGCCCGGCGGATTCGGCGGTAAACAGCACGCGGCCAGGAAACTCGTCGAGAAAACCGGCCAAAGCCGCCAACGGCTGCGTGGCCTTGGCTTCGATCGCCAGGTCCGGCAGGGCCTTGGCGGGGAAGCGTTCACGGCCGACGCCGGGCTCCACGTCCTGTTGGCTTGCCACCACCCGCGGCCAGTTCTTGAGACGGGCAAAGCAGTCTTCCACCGGCAGGAACAACTCGGCAGGCGGCAATAAAGGACGGGACGGGTCGACGCGACGCTCTTCGTAGCGATTGCGCACGTCGTTCCAGAAGTTTTCCGCGGCCTGTTCGATGCCGGGCAACGAGAACACCTGGGTGTCCTGGGGCAGGTAATCGAACAGGGTGGAAGTTTCTTCGAAGAACAGTG
>Ga0157373_10002593_pt1 | contig 13729 bp, 14 predicted proteins | sample C65metaG_FD_113460 | JGI IMG/M metagenome (GOLD analysis project Ga0157373, IMG submission 113460) | Corn rhizosphere microbial communities from Kellogg Biological Station, Michigan, USA - C6-5 metaG | ecosystem: Host-associated > Plants > Roots > Rhizosphere > Soil | place: USA: Michigan... | reverse complement strand
CTGTTTTTATATTATCTCAAAGCTATATACACCTGATTGAAATTCGATCTGATATTTATTGTTGGTTTCTTTTGCGAAAGTGCTTTGTCCGGAATCATACTTTATCTTCGTTTTATTTGCAGGCAAAACAAAAGTTGCTGAACTATTTTTAGGGACCTCAATTAATACCTGCAGCTTTCCGTTATCTCTTTTCCATTCCGAACGTATTTTTCCAAATGAACTATTGTATGAGGATTTGCAGTAATTTAAATCGGCTATAAGTTTTGGCTGAATTAAAAAATGTTTCATACCCACACTTGCCGGATCAACCTTAATCCCGCCAATACCTGAATAAAACCATTCCACTACACTTCCAAACATAGGATGGCACCTGGAGCCATCACCATTCCAGGATTCCCATAAAGTGCTGTTTTTGTTGTCCAGTAAATAACCAAAGCCCGGAGAATCTTTTTGATTCATAATTTGGTAGGCAATATCATCCCTGCCATTTTCCGAAAGCACTTTTATCAGCAGGGGAGTTCCTAAAATACCCGTATCAAAATGGTAATTAATTTCCTTTAGATGCGCTAGTAACGAGTTGAAAACGGCCTCATAGTTCTCCTTTGGTACCAGGCCAAAAGCTAGGGCAAATACATCAGCACCCTGCCTGCCTTCCCAGTAGGTTTGTTTGGAGGTGTTATAGTACGCTTTATTGAAATTTGTTTTTATTTCATTTGCAAGGTTGTCGAATTTTTGAGAATCATCATTTTTACCCAATGTCTTTGCCACCTTTGTCATGATACTGGTAACATGATAAAAGTAGGCTGTGTTAACCAGAGGTGCCGGAATTTGAATGTTGTCGGGCGTACACCAGTCTCCTAAACACCACCCGTTAGGTTCTTCCCTGGTTATTAATCCGTCTTTGTCGGTTCTGGTTTGCAGGTATTCCACCCATTGTTTCATGCCGGTATAATGCTCGGCCAAAACTGTGGTATCTCCATAATAAGAAAAATAGGTCCAGGGCATAATTACATAGGCCGACCCCCAAGCCGGCCCACCTCCGCCACCGCCAAAAGGGGCTGTGTGCGTAACAAATCCGGTTTTTTTATTTCTGGCATCGTCCATATCGTTGAACCATTTGCGATAAAACTGACGCATATCATAGGTGAGAATGGAACTTTCTATGATCACCTGCCCATCTCCTGTATAGCCTAGTCTTTCTCTATGAGGACAATCGCTGCTGATACTTCCATGGAAGTTTGCATTTTGTGTTTTGATATAGGCTGTATTTATCTTATTTAAAAATGGGTTTGAACATTCGAAGTTTCCATTTGATTTTACATCCGTGTGGACTTCTTTTATTTTTAAACTCTCCTTGTCAAGGCTTACATCCTGGGTAATTAATTCAATTCTTCTGAAAGCATGCCATGTAAATTTTGGCTCCCAGTTTTCTATCCCTTTCCCTTTCAAGACGTAGCTGTCGAACTGACCATAATCATCACCTTCCTCGCTGATATACCTGATTTTAATCCGACTGCCTGCTTTTCCTTGAACAGTTATTGCTGCCCAGCCTGATATCGTTTCATCTAAATGATAGGAATAAACAGAGTCTTTTGTTTTACCCTCAAAAGCAGGTATCAGCGTTCTGGTAATTTTATCAAAAGGTGCTAGCTGCGGGTGTAAAGTACCGGTAGGTGAACGCACTAAGATTGCCGGTTTCCACTGCACATCGGAATAACCGATTTTATTCCATTCTCCTAATTCTAATCGTGCATCGTATTTTTCCCCGGTAAAAATACCATCCTTCAATAAGGGCCCGTTTGCTGTTTTCCAGGTTTTATCAGATCCGATGATTTTGCGACTTCCGTCTGCATATTCTATTTCAAGTTGAAAAATTAACCTTGGCGCATCGTACCACATATCGCCTTCAACCCTTCGATCTCGTTGATTGTACCATCCATTGCCAAGTTGTATTCCAATCGCGTTGTTTTTTTGAAGCAGATAATTGGTAACATCGAAACTGTTATATAGCACACGTTGGGTAGACTGATCATCATAAGGATAAAGTAATTTCTTGAGTGGTCTTTTATCATAATTGGTAACCGCAGGAGCCAGCACCTGGTCCCCAACTTTCCTTCCATTTAAAAACAATTCATAAAACCCCAGGCCACTGATGTGAACTATAGCTTGTTTTATTTTTTTTTCGGCTGTGAATTCTTTACGAAAAAAGGGAGAGGGATAAGTAATCGCCGAATCGGGAAATGGATTTTCGAAGGCGCCAATCCATTTCCCTTGCCAGTCTGCGGCTTTTAATAATCCCATAGACCACGAAGCTGTCTGGCTCCAATTAGAGGCCATATTTTTTTCATCCCAAATCATCACTTTCCAGTACAACTTTTTTCTGGACGCTAAGGGCTTACCCTTGTAGAAAACCTGGGTTGAGTTTACAGAATTTATCTTGCCACTATCCCAATAATCACCTTTATTTTGCTGTAATAAAGAGATACTGCTTGCCACTATTATCCGGTATGCCGTTTGACTATTTGCTCGATACTCCGATGCCATTTGCCAGCTTAGCCCAGGATGTTGATGCTCAATAGCTATTGGATTTGAAAGCTGTTCGCATTCGAGTTTTTCAATATTGGGTGCTAACTGGTTACTGAAAATGAAGGTTGGAACAAGCAGGAATAGAATATTGGTAATGATTATTTTCATTTAATATCACTTAGCGTTTATAAAGCAAACTACGATTTTAATTATAGTTTTTTGTAATTTTATAAGATCTATTAACATCTTAATGCTGCGTTATGAAAACAATTAAAGTATTAATCTATCTGATTTTCTTTTTTTCAATCTCTCAAAAAGCCATGGCTCAGGAAAAAATGGGACAGGTCTATATTATAAGATCTACGGGATATGAGGGTTCCTTAATCAACTATAGGGTATATATTGATGATAAACTGGTTTGTAAAATAAAGAACAAACAGTTTTCTATTCACGATATTGCTGTTGGTGATCATACGGTCTCTGTAGCCAGTGGTGGAATCTCCACTGGAAAGAAATCTCAACCGTTGAAATTTACTGTAGAGGAGGGAAAAATAAACTATATTCAATTTAATAGGGCAGGAAAATTGACCTGTCAGGAAATTATGAAGAGCTCGGCAGAAGAGATTTATAAAAAAGCGACCCGAATCGATAACTGTCTTCCAAAAGAATAGCATCAAAATATAATATCTGACAGACAACTTAAGGAGTACGAAAAGGGAGAATTTTTCAGTTCTTCCTTTTCTAGCGTTCGCTTCTCAATTTATTTCGGTGCATTGCCCCCCAATCGGACAGGGTTTCCAATACACCGCTTAAAGTATCAGCATATGGTGTCAACTGATATTCAACCACCACTGGAGTTTGCGGATGAACCACTCTTTTTACAAAACCATTTATTTCCAGTTCTTTAAGTTCAGCTGATAACACCCGTGCAGATATCCCCTCAACACTTCGCTGGATCTCGTTAAACCGCTTATTGTTCTCACGAAGTGAGACTATAACCCTAAGCTTCCACTTCCCTCCAATCACATAAAGTGCGTCAGAGATAGAAGCCAGTCTGCTTGTGCATTCATTTGAAGTTGGCTGCAGTGTTTCGTGCATAATTAATTGATTTACAGTTTACTAAACAAAATATTAGTGCTAACCTTTTGTATACTACTAATCTTTTGTAAGCAAATGTATATAGATTTGACAACAATAAATCATAAATTCATGAAAAAGATATTGCATGTTATATCAAGTCCAAGAGGCGATGCCTCTTTTAGCATTAAATTAGGAAACGCCATTGTTGAAAAGATTAAGGCAGCTTACCCAGACAGTACCGTTCAGGAAAGCAATCTCCTTGAAAAACACTTTCCACACCTGGAAGAATCGCATTTAGCTTCCTTTTTTACGCCGGCTGAAAATAGAACACCAGAGCTCTTAGCAGCCGTTAAACATTCAGATGAAGCAATTAAAGAAATCATGGAAGCGGATGTGATTGTGATCGGTGCTCCGATTTACAATTACAGTATTCACTCTTCTTTAAAAGCATGGATAGATCATATTGCCAGATCCGGCCTCACTTTCAAATACGATGAAAATGGCCCTGAGGGATTGGTTAAAAACAAAAAAGTTTATATAGCCCTGTCCTCAGGAGCGATTTACTCAGAAGGGCCACTAAAATCAATCGACTATGTTGAACCTTACATGAGAACTATTCTGGGCTTTTTGGGGATGACAGATATCACCGTAATTCGTGCAGAAGGAACCTCATTGCCAGGCATACAGGATCATGCATTGGAAAAAGGAATAGCTAGCGTGCATATCAACTAGTTATATTATTGCTTTCACAATTGTGAAAGCAATAATTATTGACCCTTATTAATCATTCCATGGCGAATGTAAAATGCAATCGCAGAAATTTTTACGATGGAAATTTGGGATCATATACGCACAAACATCAGCTTTGATATTACCAAAAGTGGTCTCTGTTTTATGTTCAAACCCACTAAAAAAAGTTGGGATGATGTTTTTCTTGAAATCATTACGTGGAAAGGCACTTATGATCTCAATTCTGTTCTCTTCGCTGAGGTGCTCATATCCTTCTCCCATTACATCTAAGCCGACGCCTGAATACATCAGCGCTACTTCGGGTTCCTTGTGTTCTGCAATACCTATCGTAGTATGTAAAGCAATAGTATCCCAAACCAACTGCAAAGATTCTTTCGGTAGGCCATGACTTTTAAGAAAATCGCGCGCGGCGTTAGCTCCGTCTACTTCGAAACGCAGATCAGGGCTGCTGTAGTGTTGTGTTAAACCTAAATCGTGGAATACCGAGCTCACATATAACAACTCCTGATCATATTTTAGCTGGTTTCTTTTTCCATTTAAAGAAGAAAAAAGAAATACCCTTAAAGAGTGATTGTAGATGAATTCTGTTCCATGTTTTAATAAAAGTTCTGTTGCCTGATTGGCAATGCTGCTATCGGGAATGCTTATACCTGCAACCGTTTTTAATTTATTAACTGACATCGTCTTTTTGTTTTCCCAAAGTTACCGCCGTCTTATGGCATAGGGAATGTTAAAATCCGTTAATCAGATGTTAAAAGCTGCAAATGTGTAATTGGTTAGATGATCACCTACCAAGGTTTGTAAAAAGCATCCGGTAATCTTTGGGCGATACCTGTACGTTCTTCTTAAAAAAATGACTGAACTGGTCCGGCGTTGCAAAGTTCAATTGAAGTGCAATTTCTTTAATTGGCATAGAGGAGAACTGTAAAGACCTTTTTGCTTCTGCAATAAGCTGTCCATTTATGAGTTCCTTGGCTCCTCTACCACTGCAACGTTTTGATAGATCGGCCAGTTTTCGGGCAGAAATACCTAAAAGTTTCGAGTATTCTGCTACCTCATGTGAGCTTTGATAATGTGCACTTATCAATTCAATAAACTGTCTGTAGAGCTGATTCTCATAATTGTCGATTCCACTTGCAAGGGATGCGTTTACGTTAGCTATTTTTATCATAATAATTTTTAGATAGGCAGCCATTGCATCCAACTTATTGATATATTCTTCTCTTGCGAATTCATTCCATAAAGATTTGAACAGCGAACTAAGTTCTTCATGGTCTTCTTTTATGAGTGGGAGCATTTGGTTTGCAGAGGCATTGTTGAACAGTACAGCCTTACAATTATTGGCGCTTGAAGGAGCTTTTTCCCAAAAGCAATCACCAAAGCTGAGCTCATAACCTGTAAATTTGGCGCCTTTTTTAAAATTTACGACCTGTCCTTTTGAAATTAGAAAAAGTTCGGACGATGAAATTTTAAACGTATGGTCATCTATTTTTAGCGTGCCAAGCCCGGTACTGACCAGAATTATCCGGTTATAAGCAAGCCGAGATGCCGATGGGTGTTCATATTGTCTATCTGCAAAAAAATGGATAGAGAAGGAATCCTTAATCTCTTTTTCTATAAGCGTACTCGACAACATAGTTTCCGGACGTGGTAATTATATAAATTTTACACTAAAGGTAGCAAGAATAGTCAAGATCATAATTCATTTGGAAATGATCTTGAAAACCGGACGAAAATTAATTAATATGCTAACTTTAGATTATTCTCTCTTTATGATAGACAGCATCTTTTATACCAGTAATGATTATGTCCCGCTTATCCTTAGGGTAGTGGCTGGAGTCATCATTTTGCCTTACGGCATGCAGAAGCTCTTTGGATGGTTTCCGCCATTGGGAGGAGGAATAGGCATTAAAGGAACGCTAGCAGATTTTAAAGCTAAGAAGGTTCCTGTATTAATAGCCTGTCTGGTCATTGTTGCCCAGACATTGGGGAGTATAGGACTGATTATTGGATGCCTTGGCAGGGTAGCCGCGCTAGGTAATTTTATCATCTTTGCTGCGGCCATTGTGGTGCACGCCCCTGATGGCTGGGCGATGAACTGGACTGGCAGGAAAAAGGGGGAAGGCATTGAATATTTTATATTGCTCTTATCAATCCTGCTTATCATTATCATTAAGGGGAGTGGCGCATGGTCCGTAGACTACTGGATTACCCATTTTATGAGCAATTTTACAATAGAAAGATGAAAACATTTGTTAAAATAGACCGAATGGTTTATTTTTGCTTCCTCTAATATTTAAGTAATGAATAAGGCAGAGCGGACAAGGAAATTTATTATCGAGAAATCGGCTTCCATTATCAACAGAAAAGGAATGACCGGTACTTCGCTTAGTGACATCATGGAGGCAACAAAACTGGCCAAAGGCGGTATTTATGGAAACTTCGAAAGTAAGGATGAAATATGTGTAGCGTCCTTTTTATACCTGACAGAGAAGCTTGCCGATCAATTGAATAGAGCTGTGTTGCGTGGAGGAACCGCGAAAGAAAAATTTTTAAATTTATTGGATGCCTATACAGAGATTAAAAATACTGAGGGAGGCTGCCCTATTCTGAACTTTGGTGTAGAGGCTGATGATACACATCCTGGTATGAAAGAAAATGTAAAGAAGGCAATCCGGTCCTCGCAAAAAAGATTTTTTGATATCATATCTGATGGTATTGCCCATCATGAAATATCTGCAACTGTGAATCCGAAGAACTTTAGCATCAAAGTTTTTGCCATGATTGAAGGTGCTATTTTGTGTAGGAGGGTATTAGAGAGCGATGAGCAAATGCGGATTATTCACGAGGCCATCAAGCTTGAATTTGAGTCATATTTAATATAATTTTTTTTGTCAAATTAAAGACCGATTGGTCTATTTTATGTATTGAGTTTTAACAAATAATATAAGAAACAATGTCAAAAGTAATTTTAATAACAGGAGCCTCCAGGGGATTTGGAAAAATCTGGGCAGAAGCATTTCTAAAACGTGGTGATCGGGTAATAGCTACAGGAAGGAATATCGAAGCGCTTCAGGATCTGAAAGATCAATTTGGGGACCAGGTATTGCCTGTTCAATTGGATGTTAACGATCGCCAGGCCTGCTTTGAAGCCATAAATACTGCGAAGCAACATTTTGGAAGAATTGATGTACTGATCAACAATGCAGGATATGGACTGTTCGGGGCTGTTGAAGAAACTTCTGAACAAGAAGCAAGGAGCCAAATGGAAACTAATTTCTTTGGAGTGCTTTGGGTAACACAAGCGGTGTTACCGATTATGCGTGCGCAAAAGGCCGGGCACATTATTCAGGTATCAAGTTATTTGGGTTTAATAGCAGCTCCGGTATTGGGGATTTACAATGCTTCCAAATTTGCTGTAGAAGGTTTAACTGAAACACTTGCTTTGGAAGTGAAAGCTTTTGGTATTAACGTTTCTTTGGTAGAGCCTAATGGCTATGCAACAGACTGGTCTGGCGAGTCGGCTTTTCAAGCAAAACCTATGGAGATATATAGTCCGGTAAAAGATGCATTTCAGAAGGCTGTGTCCGTTCCTGGTTTTTTTGGACAACCAGCAGCTACTGCAGAAGCCATAATTAAATTAGTAGATGCACCTAATCCACCACTAAGGTTATTGTTAGGGTCTTTTGCTTATCCTTCGGTAAAAAAAGTTTATGAAGAACGTCTGGCCAGCTTTGAAGAATGGAAAACTGTTTCTGAAGCTGCACACGGAACCAATTGATAGCAGAAAACAATGAGAATTTTAAAAGAAAATCACCAGGGGTTTAGTACCGTGCTAGCCCTGTCGCTTATTCCATTGTCGGGATTTGCTACAGATATTTATTTGCCTTCACTTCCGGCGATGGCAAAAGACTTGCATGTTTCAGCATCCGCTATTCAGCTTTCGTTGGTGCTATTTATGTTTAGTATAGGCATGAGCCAGATTTTTATTGGAAGCATATTGGATAGTTTCGGACGTTTTAGGATCAGCATTATATCACTTGGGCTATTTTCGCTGACCAGTTTTGTTATTGCCATTGTACCCAATATTTATGTTATTTATGCAATGCGTATTCTTCAGGGTATCACCATTGCCTTTATTGTAGTAGGAAAACGTGCCTATTTTGTGGATATCTACTCAGGAGATAAATTAAAGCATTACATCAGCTTGTTTGCCATTATCTGGGCCTGTGCTCCAATTATGGCGCCATTTTTAGGGGGATACTTGCAAAGTATCTTTGGCTGGCGATCTAACTTCTATTTCCTTGGTGTGCTGTCGCTTCTATTTTTGATTTTGGAACTCATTTATAGCGGCGAATCTTTAAAACATTTTCATCCATTTAAGATCAGGTCAATTGCGCAGACTTATAGTGGCATGTTAAAAACAACCGACTTCATACTCGGTTTGGCTATTATTGGCATTTGCTTTGGCCTGGTGGTTATTTACAGTTTGTCGAGCCCCTTTATTATAGAAAGTGTATTTGGTTATTCTGCTGTTACAACGGGTTATAGTTCGTTGTTATCTGGTTTTTCTATCATGACTGGAGGGATTATTGCCAAATCGCTTATTAAGCAACCCTTGGCTAAAAAGGTTGTTACCGCTCTTATCGTACAGGTGAGTTTAGTGTTCCTTATGATATTTACAGTTCCTTTTGGTAGTAATATTTACACATTGATAGGATTCACGATCTGTATACATATGTGCGGTGGTTTTATTTTTAACATCATTTATGGCTATTGTCTCAGCCGCTTTTCAAAAAATGCAGGTGTTGCAAGCGGACTTACCGGTGGTGCCATGTATATGGTTAGCTCGGTATTTAGCTATGGGTTTGCAAATTTATATGCTGTTAAAAGCCAAACTTTATTGGGGATAGCAAACATTTCTTTGATTCTGGTGATTAGCATTCTGTTTATTGCTTTTAACCGATATAGAAAGGTACGGGTGAGTAATGAGCTGAAGACTGCTTTAGCCTAACTAAATCCGAAAATGAGGTAATCCAATAAACATTATTGGATTACCTTTTTAAGCACTCCGAGTGCTTCCACCATTTCATTTTCCTCAAGAGAAGCAAAGCCCATTCTCATGGAGTTGGTAGAAAAGGATTCGTTCTTATAAAAATTGCCATTATCGATATAAAGGTTTCTTTTTGAAGCATCTTCAGACATTTTTAATAAATCGATCTTTTCATTAAAATTGGCCCATACGGCAAGTCCTCCTTCGGGGAGATTGAATGTAATGTGCTCAGTAAAGTCAGATTTGAGGATCTGACAAAACAGGTTCCTGCGCTGCTTATAGATTTTTAATGTCTTCCTAAAATGTCTATCCATCTCTCCGTTGTCAAACATCACTGCAAAGGCCTCTTCCAAAAGTGTGTCTCCTTGTTTGTCTATCAGTTCTCTTAATGAGGATGCGGCATCAACAAAGGCTGATGGACCTACCATAAACCCAATTCGCAAGGCGGGGGCAAAAGTTTTTGTAATTGAACCTATGTAAATTACATTTTGATTGTGGTCAATACTGGCTAGTGGAAGATATGGCTTATTGTTGTAGTGAAAATCAAAATCATAGTCGTCTTCTAGAATAGCAAAGCGATATTCTTTGGCGAGATTCAATAATTTCAACCTTCTTTCTACACTTAATGTTACTGTTGTTGGGCAGTGGTGATGTGGTATTACATACACTGCCTTTATTTTCTGATGCTGTAAAATGGCTTCCAGGTAATCTATATCCATTCCATTTTCATCAACAGGAATCCGCAACAGGTTTGCACCGGCGTATTTGAAGGCGTCATCTGCAGAGGCATAGTTTGAAATGCCAACTGCGATATGATCAGTGGGGCTGAGGAGTAGTTGTGCTGCTAAATAGATGCCCATCTGACTGCCTTTTGTAATGAGTATATTTTCAGCTGAGACATCCAAACCTCTGGTATTGGAAAGGTAGTTGCTGATAGAGATACGAAGATGTTCTGAACCTTTGGAGCCACCATATTTGAGAAAGTTCCGGCCATAGAATTTTCTGGACAAGCTCCGGTATTCGCGCATGAGCAGGTCTACCGGAGCCAGACGCACATCAGGGAAGCCATCATCAATAGCCAGCGTAGTTTTCTGAAGATTCAGACTGGGCATTGCATTTTTAAAATGATTTGTCCATAGAAAAGCCTCCTCGGGTTTATGGTTTTTGTTGGGGTCTGGCAGCTTAGTTTTAGAGATTACAGGCAGCCGGGAAAGCACAAATATTCCCTTGCGTTCGATAGCTTCGGCCCAGCCCTGGCTAATCAGTTCTTCATAGGCCAGTTTTACGGTATTTCTGTTAATGCCGATCAGTTCTGCTAGTACCCGTGAGCTTGGTAGCAGGTCTGATGGCCGTAATGCACCGCTGGTAATCAGTGAGATAAAGCTATTACATACCTGGATGTACAATGTTACAGGGGCATCGCGATCTATCTGAATTAATGATTTGTATGGTAGCATCTGGGCTGTAGTTTTTGTAACAATTGGTATGTAAATATACCCCAACTCATCTATACTTTTGAATAAAATTACTAAAAATGAAACGAGTATTAGTCATTAATTCGAGCGCAAGGTCGCTCACCTCCAGAAGCAGAAAACTTACTGAAATATTTGCCGATCACTGGAAAAACATTCATCTTAATCCCAGGATCAGCTTCCGTGAACTTGGAAATGCCGATGTGCCTCATGTAACCGAAAATTGGATTGCTGCAGCATTCAAGCCTGAGGAAGCAAGGTCTGAGCAGGACAAACAGGCCTTAAAAATAAGCGATAGTTATATTTCAGAATTAAGGGAAGCAGATGTGATTGTGATTGGCGCACCGATGTACAACTGGTCGGTTCCCAGTGCGCTAAAAGCCTATATCGACCAAATTCTCAGGGTCAACGAAACGTTTAAGATAAACCCTGCCAATGTGCAGCATCCATATGTGGGTATGTTGGAAAACAAAACCCTGTTTCTGTTGCTATCAACAGGCGACGAAGGATACGGGAAGGGAGAATATAATGAACATATGGATTTCCAGAGCCCTTATTTAAAGACCGTATTTAATATTATCGGTATTAGCAATATCCATGTAGTAGCCATTAACGGAAGATCTTCTGATGCTATTGATGCATCGTACCAGAATTTAAGAATGCTGATTGAACAGGAAGTTGTTTCAACTAATATGTGCAGGTGATGAACAATGTACTCAAAGGAAGCATTTTTATTGCACTGGGAGCGGCCAGTTATGGTATGCTAGGAGTTATTGTGAAACTGGCATATCATGAAGGGTTCAGTACTGCCGAGGTAACATTTTCGCAGTTCAGTCTTGGGTTTGGAGGGCTCTTTATTTTGAGCTTGTTCCGGAAACAGCAGCCGGTGTCTGAAACGCGAACATCAGGTATTAAAAGCATACTTAAGTTGGTAGTGGCGGGTACTTCACTCGGGTTGACCAGTGTTTTTTACTATTTGGCGGTGCAGTACATTCCGGTTAGTGTTGGAATTGTGCTACTTATGCAGACGGTATGGATGGGAGTTGTTGTAGAGATGATCTTGTATAAAAAGGCACCGGGACTGCGAAAGATACTGTCGGTTTTCATTATTCTGGCCGGGACAGTATTGGCGACCGATTTGCTTAAAGAATCTGTAAGCATCAACTGGGTGGGATTTGGCTGGGGTTTTCTGGCTGCGCTTTGCTATACGGCAACAATGTTCACATCAAACCATCTAGAACTTCATTTTCCACCGTTAAAACGAAGCCTGTACCTGATCCTTGGCGGACTGATTGTTATAATACTGATTTTTCATTCTGCGTTGAATATGGAATTTTCATATGGCATATTTACCAGCTGGGGCATTCTCCTTTCTTTGTTTGGGACAATTCTTCCGCCTTTATTGTTTACCAGGGGGATGCCGCTTACAGGTATAGGGCTGGGGGCCATTATTGCATCTATAGAAATTCCTGTTGCCATATTTACGGCAAACATACTTTTAAAAGAACCTGTTAACCTGCTACAGTGGGTTGGTGTTGTTCTTATCCTGCTTGCAGTGGTGTTGATGAACATCCGAAAAAGAATATAAAATGAAAGGCCTCAATTAGAGGCCTTTCATTTTATATTCTTTTATCAATTCTATCCTGGTATTAATTGGGTTGCGATGCCAATTCTATTCCATACGTTAATGGTAATAATTGCTAAGATCACTTGTGCCAGATAAGTTTCGTCCAGTACTTTAGCAGCCTGCTCATAGGTTTCATCTTTTACATGATTGGCAATTAAAGTAACTTCCTCGGTCAGTGCTAATATTGCGCGTTCTTCTTCTGAGAAAAATGGAGTATCGCGCCAGGCATTGAGTGCATAAATACGCTGCTCTGTTTCGCCGGCTTTACGGGCATCTTTGGTGTGCATATCAATACAAAATGCACATCCGTTTATTTGTGAAGATCTAATTTTAATCAGGTCCTTATGTGTTCTTGTCAGTGGTGTGCTTTCAATGAATTTTTCCAGTCCAAGAACTGCTCTGTATCCTGCTGGCTCTACTTTGTCGATGTGAATTCGTGTTTTCATGTCTTAAAATTTATAAGATTTATTTACCACAAAATTACCGCTATGGTATTGATGATAAATATCCCAATTACAAAATAAGGGGTGGTCCAGCAAACTGAACAGACATAGTGCAACAGGACGATTGTTTGAATTTTGCAAGTATTCATTTGTTCTCTGCAATCATTGCGTTTCCATGAGGGCTTACCTTTGTTTACATAAATTAAAAAGGAATAATCATGGATAAAACAATTCAAAAAGTATGGTTCATTACAGGAGCTTCGAAGGGATTAGGATTAGCACTTGCAATACAGTTATTGGAACAAGGACAAAAGGTCGCTGCAACTTCCAGAAGCATCCAGGACTTAAAAAATGCAATAGGTACTGAAAATGACAATTTTCTTCCCTTATCGGTTGATATCAGGAATGAAGAAAGTGTCTCAGCTGCAATCGAACAAGTTGTGGCGCGCTTTGGAAAGGTGGATGTCATTGTGAATAATGCAGGCTATGGCTTAGCGGGCGCCCTTGAGGAATTGACAGATGCGGAAAGCAGGCAAAACTTCGATGTCAACGTATTTGGTTCTTTAAATGTGATTAGGAAGGCAATGCCGTATCTGCGCAAACAAGGTTCCGGGCACATCTTTAACATCGCATCTATTGGTGGTTTTACAGGAGCTTTCCCAGGTTTTGGAATCTATTGTGCTACAAAATTTGCAGTTCATGGTTTCTCAGAATCATTGAGGGAAGAAGTGAAAAATTTTGGCGTAAAAGTAACGGTGGTATCACCCGGATATTTCAG
>Ga0157373_10002586_pt1 | contig 13744 bp, 7 predicted proteins | sample C65metaG_FD_113460 | JGI IMG/M metagenome (GOLD analysis project Ga0157373, IMG submission 113460) | Corn rhizosphere microbial communities from Kellogg Biological Station, Michigan, USA - C6-5 metaG | ecosystem: Host-associated > Plants > Roots > Rhizosphere > Soil | place: USA: Michigan... | reverse complement strand
GTAGGAACCCACGGCGAGGCTTTTCGATTAGGAGGGCATGACCACACATGCTCGGGGAACGGTGCTCGTCACCGGGGGCGCCGGCTATATCGGCGCGCACACGGCCAAGGCGCTCCACGACGGCGGCTGGCGGCCTGTTGTCTATGACAATCTGAGCTCCGGCTTCCGCGAGGCGGTGCTGTGGGGCGAGTTCGTGCACGGCGACGTGCGCGACGCGCGAGCGCTGCGCGAAGCCATGGAGCACTACGGCGCCCTGGCCGTGATCCACTTCGCCAGCCTGATCGAGGTGGGGCGGTCGTGCGAGCGGCCGGACCTGTTCTATGACACGAACGTCGGCGGCACGGCGGCTATCCTGCAGGCCATGCAGGAGGCGGGCGTGCCCCGGCTGGTGTTCTCCTCCACGGCAGCCGTTTATGGCCAGCCTGAGGGGTTGCAGCCCGGCGACGCGCTCATCGAAACCCTCCCCAAGGAGCCGACCAGCCCCTACGGCGATACCAAGCTCGCCTGCGAGCGGATGATCGCCGCCCATTGCCGGGCCTTTGGCCTGAGCGCGGTTGCGCTGCGCTACTTCAATGCCTGCGGGGCGGACGCGTCCGGCCTGATCGGCGAGGCGCACGATCCCGAGACCCACCTGATCCCGCTGACGATCCGCGCGGCGCTGGGCCAGGGCAAGCCGCTGACGGTGTTCGGCCAGGACTTCCCGACCGCCGACGGCACCTGCCTGCGCGACTACATCCACGTCACCGACCTGGCGGCCGTCCACGTCGCGGCGCTGGAGGTCGATCTGGAGGCCGGCCGGTTCGAGGCGGCCAACGTCGGGACCGGCTCCGGCTATTCGGTGCTGGAGGTCATCCAGGCCGTGGAGAAGGCGCTGGGCCGGCCCGTGCCGCACTCGATCGGGCCCCGGCGGGCGGGCGATCCGGCCACGCTGATCGCCGATCCGTCGCGGGCCAAAGCGTTGCTGTCATGGCGGGCGACCTCGTCCTCGCTGGACCAGATCGTGGAAAGCGCCGCCGCCTGGCACTGCAACCAACAATACGGCGGAAAAGCGTCGGGTGTTTCTACTCAAACAAAGGTGGAAACCATAGCAGATAGAATACTCGTAAACTAGGTGTGAAATATTATTTGCTATAACAAATACTGATGAACGTAACATATTCGATATAACTAAACTATCAGGCCCTGCAACTCGCTGGAAAGAGGCTCGATTTAGGGAACCATTTCACGCGCGCGTAGTTGATCATTGGGTTTTCCATTTAGTATCGGGGTACTGCCTTGCAAAACGAGTGGCTTCCGCAACCGCCCGGTCGTTCGATCGCGCCAATTCCCCAAGCCCGGCCTCGCAGCCGAGGCCCGCGGACCCTCCTCTGTTTCTCCCATCTTCGCTGGAATTTCGTGTTCCAGAGGCCCCAGCACCTGATGACCCGCTTTGCGCGGGACTATCACGTCGTGTTCTGGGAAGAGCCCATCTCCGCCCCGCTTGAAGCCGGCGCCAGCCTGGAGCGCCACACGGACGAGGTGACGGGCGTCACCGTCATCACCCCACTGCTCCCTGACAGCCTGCATGGCGAGGACCGCGACGAGGCCCTCCAAACCCTCCTCGACGCCTATCTGGCGCACGAGAAGGGCGAGTTGGTGCGCTGGTACTACACGCCCATGATGCTGAAGTTCTCCCGGCATCTGGAGGCGGTCTGCACCGTCTATGACTGCATGGACGAGCTGGCGAACTTCCGCTTCGCCCCGCCCGAGCTGGTCGGCCTGGAGCGCGAGCTGCTGGCGGCGGCCGACGTCGTCTTCACCGGTGGCTACAGCCTCTATGAGGCCAAGCAGAACGCCCACCGCAACATCCATCCCTTCCCCTCCAGCGTCGATCGCAAGCACTTCGCGCAGGCCCGCTCGATCGCCGCGGAGCCGTCGGACATGGCGCTGCTGCCCCGCCCGCGTCTCGGCTTCTACGGCGTCGTGGACGAACGGATGGACCTCGAGTTGCTGGCGGCCATCGCCGATGCGCGGCCGCAGTGGCAGCTCTGCATCGTCGGCCCGGTGGTCAAGATCGATCCGGCCGACCTGCCGAACCGCCCGAACATCCACTATCTCGGCGGCAAGAAGTACGAGGAGCTGCCCTTCTATCTCGCCGGCTGGGACGTCGCGCTGATGCCCTTCGCCATCAACGAGTCGACCAGGTTCATCAGCCCGACCAAGACGCCGGAGTATCTGGCCGGCGGCCGGCCTGTCGTCTCGACCCCGATCACCGACGTGGTGCGCCACTACGGCGATCTCGAAGGCGTGCGCATCGCGGCGGCGCCTGAGGACTTCATCGCCGAGTGCGAGACGGCCCTGACGCTGGCGGCCGAAGGCGGCGCTTGGCTGGAGGTCGTGGACAAGACCCTGGCGGAGCTGTCCTGGGACTCCACACAGCAGCAGATGGCCGATCTGATCGAGGAAGCCATCGACGCCCACAGCGCCCCGGTCATCACCTTGCCGACCTCGCCCGCGATCCGGCCGTCGAGCCGTCGCAAGCCCTACGACTACCTGATCGTCGGCGGCGGGTTCGCGGGCTCGGTGCTGGCCGAGCGGCTGGCGCGCGGCTCGAACAAGAAGGTTCTGCTGGTCGACCGGCGCCCACACATCGCCGGCAACGCCTATGACCACAAGGACGCGGCCGGCGTGCTGATCCACAAGTACGGGCCGCACATCTTCCATACCAATTCGAACGAGATCTCGAGCTACCTGTCGCGGTTCACCAGGTGGCGGCCGTACGAGCACCGGGTGCTCGCCTGCGTCGATAATCTGCTGGTCCCGATCCCGATCAACCGCACCACGATCAACACGCTCTACGGCCTCGACCTGCAATCCGACGAACAGGCCGAAGCCTTCCTGAAGGAGCGCGCCGAGCCGGTAGCGCAGATCAAGACCTCAGCCGACGTGGTGATCTCCGCCGTCGGACAAGAGCTCTATGAGAAGTTCTTCCGCGGCTATACCCGCAAGCAATGGGGCCTGGACCCGTCGGAGCTCGACAAGTCGGTGACCGCGCGCGTGCCCACCCGCACCAGCACCGACGACCGCTATTTCCTCGACAGCTTCCAGGCCATGCCGGCCGAAGGCTACACCCGGATGTTCGAGAACATGCTCGATCATCCCAATATCGACACCATGCTCGGCGTCGAGTTCGAAGACGTTCGTGACGAGCTCGTCTACGACCACCTCATCTATTCAGGCCCGGTCGACGAATACTTCGACCACCGCTACGGCAAGCTTCCCTACCGCTGCCTGGAGTTCAAGCACGTCACCCTGGACCGCGAGTGGTTCCAGTCGGTGGCGACGGTGAATTATCCGGCCGAAGAGATCCCCTATACTCGCATCACTGAGTACAAGCACCTGACGGGCCAGAAACACTCCAAGACCTCGATCACCTACGAATTCCCCTGCGCGGAGGGCGACCCCTATTATCCCGTCCCCCGCGCGGAAAACCAGGCGCTGTACAAGAAGTACGAGACGCTGGCGCTGGAGATCCGCAACGTCACGTTCGTCGGACGCCTGGCCACCTACCGCTACTACAACATGGACCAGGTCGTTGGTCAGGCGCTGGCCACTTACCGGCGCATATTGGAACGCGAAGGCCGCGCCGCGCAGGACCTGCGCTCAACCGTAATCGCGGCCGGGTAAGACCGCTCAGGCAGGCAGCTGCCGGGCGACGATAGCGTCTATATCCGCGCCGCCCGGCAACGTCCCGTAGCTGCGGCCCCAGTCGCCCGCCAGACGCGTCGCGCAAAAGGCGTCTGCGACGGCGGGCGAAGCGTGGCGCACCAGCAGCGACCCTTGCAGCACCAGCGCCATGCGCTCGGCGATCCAGCGGGCCTGGTTTTCGGCAACGCCTTGGACCAGGCGATCCTCGATCTCGCGGGCGGCGGCGTCCAGGCGCGCATCGGCCGAGCGAGGATCGGCGATCTCGGCCTGGAAAGCGGCCAGCGCCGCCGGCTCCTTGCCAAGCGTGCGCAGGATGTCCAGCGCGATGACGTTGCCCGAGCCCTCCCAGATCGCGTTCAGGGGCGCCTCGCGGTAGAGGCGCGGCATCGGGCTCTCTTCGACGTAGCCCGCGCCGCCGTGGCATTCCATGGCCTCGTAGATGAAGTTCGGATTGCGCTTGGTCAGCCAGTATTTGCCCAGCGCCACCGACAGCCGCGCGAACGCCCGCTCCTCCTCCGACACCCCATCGAAGGCGCGCGCCACCCGCATCGTGAGCGCCGCAGCCGCCTCGTACTCCAGCGCCAGGTCCGCGATCACCGAGCGCATGGCCGGCTGGTCGATCAGCGTCTTCTGGAAGGCCCGCCGGCCGCTGACATGATGCACCGCCTGCGCCAGGCCCATGCGCATGATGCCCAGCGTCCCGGCCATGGTGTCGAGGCGGGTGTGGTGGACCATGTCGATGATCACCGACACCCCCCTACCCTCCTCGCCCAGCAGCTCGGCGTAGGCGTCGTGGTACTCGATCTCGCTGGAGGCGTTGGACTTGTTGCCCAGCTTGTCCTTCAGCCGCATGACCTGGATGGTGTTGCGCTCCCCGTCCGGCCGGATGCGCGGGACGAGGAAGCAGGACAGGCCCCCTTCCGCATAGGCCAGCGTCAGGAAGCCGTCGCTCATCGGCGCCGAGCAGAACCACTTGTGCCCCACCAGGCGATAGCCCTGCCCCGGACCGGGCGCCTCCAAGGGAAAGGCGCGGGTGGTGTTGGCGCGCACGTCGCTGCCGCCCTGCTTCTCGGTCATGGCCATGCCGACCGTGATCCCGGCCTTCTCGGCGATGGGCCGCAGCGCCGGGTCGTAGTAGCCGCCCAGCAGCTTATCCAGCCAAGGCGCCGCCACGTCCGGCTGGCGGCGCAGCGCCGGAACGCAGGCGTAGGTCATGGAGATGGGGCACATCACGCCGGCTTCGGCTTGCGTGAACAGCGCCAGCAGCGCCGCGTGCGCCACATGGCCGCCGGGCCGATCGGCCGTCCAGGCGATGTCGTGGATGCGGTGCTCCATGGCGAGCGCCATCAGCTGGTGATAGGCGGGGTGGAAGCGCACCTCGTCCACGCGCCGGCCATATCGATCGAACGCAACCAACTCCGGCGGCGAGCGATTTGCCTCCACGCCCCACTCCAGCACCTGCTCCGAGCCGACGGCCCGCCCGAGCGCCGTCAGCGGCGCCTCGACCCAGCCCCCGCCCTCGCGGATGGCGGCTTCGCGCAACGCCGTATCGGTGGCGAACAGATCCCGCCCGGCGAACTCGCCCGGCTGGTTGAAGACCTCGTGCGTCTCGAGCTCGGTGCGCGGCGCGTAGCGTGACATGGCGGATCTCCCTGGCGGAGGTCCTAGCACGAAGATCGGCGGATAGGCGAAGGGCTCGCGCGCCCGGCCGGAGGCGCGCGCAGGCATGTGCATAGGGGCGCGTGTATCGCGTGCGCGCACGTATGCGGACGGAGGCGGGCGCGTGGGGGATAACTTCGCTGGTGGGGATAAGGGAGGCGCTGTTCATCGGGACAGTATGAGGGCGGCTGGGCGGAGGGGGATTTCTTTGGCCGCGGCGCAGACGCCCTCCCCTGGCGAGCGGTCGAGAGGGCGGGGATAGTTCCGCGACTCCGAAGGGGCGAGAGGACACGATTGTCTCGTCTTGATCTGTCTCCAGAGTCTCGCATTCCGGACAAAGAAAGAGGCGGCAGGGTGACCTGCCGCCTCAGTGCATCCGGTTCAGAGGGGACCGAAGCCGGAGAGAATTGCGTCAGCCGCCGAAACCGAACGATACCTTAAAATAAGGGCCGTCATACTGACGATCATAGGTCTTGCGCTCGGTGATACCGCCGTCGATGGCGTCGAAGTAGCGCTCGACACGATAACCGCCCGATAACTTGAAGCCGCCGGTGGAATAGGAAAGGCCTAGGTTCGCGCTGAGGCCCGGCACCGTGACTGTCTTGGTACGATTGTCGCCAAAGGATTGGTCGTAGTAGCTGGCCGTATAGCGCGGGCCATGACCTAACGGTGGGCGAAAAGCTGCAAGAAATGCCACCTGATAATCGCCGTGCACATTGCCCGAGGTCACCGCTTTTTGGCGGCCGAAAAGCACAGCCCCGCCAAGACCCAAATCGACATCTACCTGGCCGTTGGCTGCCTCGTCGCCCACCAGCTTCATCGACCCATCCCATGACACGGCCGGACCAGCGCCCTCGAACGAGCGGCTGGCGTCCAGTGTGCCGTGGAAACGGTGGAAGTGAGCACCGTATTTTAGAACGTCTTCTGGCGGGAAATAGGTATCCGGCCGACCGTGGAGAGTGGCTTCCGAGGTTGAGCGCAACTTCATGTATCTGACGCCGAAATTTATTTTGGAATTCGCCAACATCGGTATCGATCCCAAACCGACATCTCGGCCGACATCGAAGTCCGCGACGGTATGGCTTTCTTCGTTGGTCGAGGTTGTCGTGGCGTAATTGTACATATTGACTGTGCTCGGATTGAAATACTTTTCTGGGGTATCGGAGTCGCCGTGAAGCTGGTACCCCCCTCGCACCGCCCACTTGGGATGTTCCTCGGTATTGGCGAGCGCGCGGCCATAGCGGACGCCAGCGCTGACTGACCAACCGTTCGGCTGCGGCTTGTAGGTGAACTTGATCCCGCCCGCGCCGATACTGTCGAGCTCGTTCTGGCCGCCGAGCGGATAGGGGTGGTCGGCCGGGAATAGCGCCACCGTGGCCGGGACCAAGATCTCCTTGCCACCACTGATGCGGCCGTAGTCACCCGAGAGTTCGACCTGGAAAGGATGATAACCGCCGGCGTTGAGGATGCCGCCCCACCGGTCTGACCCCGTCCAGGCCTTTGTAACCCGGATGCCGTAAAGCCTGGGCTCGTTGAGGAAGACGTTGGTTGTTAGGCCCGTATCATCGGAGTTGAGGAAGGCGCCGGTGATGTTATCCTTGTTCTGCAGGTTCTTGATGTAAGCCATCACCGTCCAGCCGCGGTCTTCGTTGGTGAAGATCGCCGCTATGTTGATGTTGTTGTAGGCCTTGAGCTTGTCGTAGCCGGGGGTGTTGAAAATCCGCGTCCAGGCCTCCGACTGGTAATAGATGTCGCTGTGCAGGGTCATCAGCCAGTCGTTGGCCAACGGCAGGGTGAAGTCGCCGGTCAGGGTGGCGGTGAAGTGCGGCGCGTTGGGCAGGCTGTTGCCGGACAGGTCCTTAGAGAAACCTTCGCCGTTGTTCGGGGCGTCAGTGTTGGGACTTAGACCTGCAATGTAAGCCTGACAGGCGAACCCGTTAAAAGTCTTGTCGGCTGGCGCTGGGGTGGAGGTACTATCGACGGGCACGATACAACTCGACGCGAATGTCGGGAACGGTTTGTGCAAAATCCACCCTGGCATTCCCGCTGTGCGATCCATCAAATCGATGGCTTTAGATCCATCAGCCATGCGGGTGTTCTCGTACCCGCCCTTGAAGCCCAACCGCAGGTTCTCTAGCGGCCGCCAGTCAGCGACGAGCTCGGCCCCCCAGATCTTGGCGTCGAAGTTAAGATTGACTGCGCTACGGTCGACGATCTGCGAGATTTGGTAACCGGTGTAGTCGTAATAGAAAGCGTTCACATTAAATATGAGCCTGCCATCCTGAAGCGTGTTCTTCGTCCCCACCTCGTAGGCATCCACGTACTCTGGCTTAAAAGTCTCCGGATGAGTGAGTGATTCCGTGACGAGCTTATCGAGGTCATAGCCGCAGTCCGGGCAGCCCAGAGGTACGCTAATCAGTATGTATCCTGGCGGGTTCGCACCTCCAGCCTTGTAACCTCGGACGTAGGAGCCGTAGACGAGGGTCTCATCGGTAAAGGAAAGGTTAGGTTTCCAGTCGACAGCCAATCGGCCAGTGGGTTTCTTCCACTCTTGCTCGATCACTTTGCGTGTCGGTGTCCCCCAACTTTCGTCGGCCAGCAACCAACTAGGAATCTGCGGCGCGGTCTTCTTATCGACGGTCCACCGCAGGCCCGTGGTAATTTTGATGTTATCAGTGACGTTAATGTAAGTCTCACCAAACACGGCGTAGGATATTAAATGGTATGGGTTCTTGCTAAGAAAATAGTTTTTTCCAAGGTCGTTCAAATGATGGATATCATTCGTGTCATGATAATAAACACTTAGTGGGTACGCCAAAGCTGTATTACTATACGAATATCCGCCCCGGTCACTAGCCGAGTTGCAGTAAGGATCTCCGGGTATTCCCAATGCCTCATAACAATGAGTGCCAGAATCGAATATCGCGCCAATAGAATTTATCAGAACGTAATATTTGTCCTCGCCATCAAAGCGTAAGAAGTTAGCTCCCAAGCTGAAATTGAATCGGCCCTCGTAGTTCGACGAGAGCCGGAGTTCTTGGCTAAACTGTTGCGTCTTCGCACTTGAAAGGTCGCCTACCATCAAGCGGTCGGAACACCCAAGTTGAGGATCGCAGACAACGTCAGTTCCATCGGCCGTCAACCCCGGATCAAAGATGCCAGGCTTAGTGTTAAATCGGTTGAAATCTTCGAATGAAAAGACGCGGTCGAAGTTGAAACCAGTTTCGGAGGTAAGGGTAAGCGTTCCCGGCAGATCAAACTGCAACTGGAGTTCGGCGATATCCGATTTGGCGGTGTACTCGGGCTTGATTCGAGTCTCGATCTCCCGCAGGTTTCGTGATTGCGTGCTGCTGACATATGGATCGGCATTGTAGCGCACTGGCGCGCCCACCAGGCCCGCAGCGGCCGCATATGGCAGTGCAAAACCGTTAGGGGTCTGAAAAGAATCGGATGAATAGAGGGAAGCAGGCAAGCAGCCTTGCGTCCAGTAAACCTCGGCTAATGTGCCAGCAAAGACCGGGTCACCGGTAGGATAGATAGAATAACCGTTAATTTCACTCGGGCCAGGGTCACGATGACAAAGCTGCTTGCCCGAGCGCAGGCGGTCGTCGTTTTCGCTGAAGTGCTCGTAAGTCAGGTTGCCTCTGATACCGTCAGTCGGCTCCACTCTCAACGACACACGTCCTGACCACAGGTTGCGCCCGTCCGTCTGCTGGCCCGTCAGCGTATTCGTCACAAAGCCGTCCCGCTTGGTCCAGGCGCCGGCGATCCGAAGCGCCGCCTTGTCTTCCGCCAACGGCAGGTTGATCATCCCCTCCAGCCGCATGGAATTGTAGTTCGCCACATCCCCAGACAGCTTGGCCTCGAAATGACTCAGGTTCGGCTTGGCCGAGATGATGTTGACGACACCTGCGGTGGCGTTGCGCCCGTAAAGCGTACCCTGCGGTCCGCGCAACACCTCCACCCGCTCAAGGTCGTAGAATTCCTGCTCAAAGAAGCGATTACGGATGAAGGGCGTATTGTTGAAAGCCACGGCCACAGCCGGGTCCACCGTCGCCGAGATGGCTTGAGTCCCGATTCCGCGGATTTGGATTGAGTAGCCGCTGAAGTTGGTTTTCGTGAAGGTGAAATTGGGAACTTGGGTCATCAGGTCCGGCCCGCCGGCGACTTGTGACCTCGTCAGGTCTTCCTGGCTGAACGCCGACATCGCGATCGGCACGTCCTGGATATTCTCTTCCCGCTTCTGGGCCGTGACGATCAGCGCCTGCACAGTCCCCGCGTCAGCGCCGTCCCCCGCGGCGCTGCCGGACTGGGGGTCGGAGGCCCTCACGACCAGCAGGGTGCCGGTGGGTGTGCGCTGGTAGGTCAGGCCCGTGCCGTCGAGAAGAGCGACGAGCGCGCTCTGCGGGTCGGTTTCGGCTGAAACGCCCTTGGTGCGGCGGCCGGCGACGATGTCGGTGGAGAAGAGGACTTCCTGGCTGGTCTGGGTCGCGAAGGTCTGCAGGGCGGTCTTCAGGTCGCCGCCGGCGATGTCGAACTTGGCGGTGTCCTGGGCGTGCGCGGCGGTGGCCAGCGCGATTACGGCGCAGCTCGTCAGCGCGAGCGTCTTCAGCCGGTTGTTCATGTCGTCTCCCCCGTTTTTCGGCCGCTTACAGGGCCGTCAATTTGGGAAGACGGGGCGCGCGGGCTTACCCACGGGACGTGGAGAGATTTTTTTCTGTCAGCTCCGCGGGACAAGGACGGTGGCGCCGTTCGCATTGGAGCGGGCCTCCACGGGGTAATAGGCGGTGACCGCGCCGACGAAGCTCATCGGCTGGTTGGTCAGGAACATGCCGTTGACGCTGTAGCGCGAGAGGGTCGGGTCGCCGATCAGGATGGGGCTGGGGAGATAGCGGTTCATCTCGGCGACGGCCTGCGGCAGGGGCGTGTCGGCGAAGACCACCCTGCCCTCGCGCCAGCTGGTGGTCCTGGAGGCGTCGGCGGGCAGGACCTTCGAGCCGATGGAGTCCAGGGTGGCGACCAGCTGCTGGCCGGCGACCAGCGATTGCTGCGGCGCGGCGACCTTTTGCAGCAGGGTCGGGCGCGTCGGTTCGACCTTCACCTTGCCCTCGACCATGGTCACCTGCACCTTCGCCCCGTCGAGGCGGATGTCGAAGGCGGTGCCGACGGCTGTCACCTGGCGCGGGCCCGCGGTGACGACGAAGGGGCGGGCCTTGTTGTGGGCGACCTCGAACAGCGCCTGGCCGGAGATCAGGGTGATCCCGCGCCGCTGCGGCGTGTAGTTCACCTCGACCCGGCTGCGGGTGTTGAGCGTGATCTTCGAGCCGTCGGTGAGGGTGACGGTGGAGCGTTCGCCCACGCCGGTCTGGTAGAGGGAGCCCTGCCCGCTGGCGACCTGCAGGCCGGAGGTTCCGCCGAGCGGCGCGGGCGCGGGCTGGGTCGCGGCGAACCAGCCGCCTGCCGCCAGCAGCGCGGCCGCGGCGATCCCGGCGGCCATGCGGGCGTAGCGGGGCTGGGGCTTCAGGGCCAGCGCCTCGTCGTGGAGGGCGAGCAGCTCGGGACTGGCGGCGAAGGCCTCATGCAGAGCGGCGACGCCGGCTTGCAGGCGCTCGAAGGCGGCGGCGTTGGCGGGGGCCTCGCGCCAGGCGGCGAAGGCGGTGCGGTCTTCTTCCGTGCACAACGGCGAGCGCAGGCGGGAGTCCCACCAGGCGGCGGCTTCATCCGGGCTGCGGCGCAGGTCGGCGGCGGCGTTCATGGCCGACCTCCCATCGCCTTCAGCAGGTGGGCGTTGGCGCGGGCGATGTGGTCCTCCACCGTGCGGATGGCGATGCCGAGCCGCCGGGCGATGTCGGCGTGCGACAGGCCCTGGAAGTGGTAGAGCATGAACACAGCGCGCGTCCTTTCGGGCAGGGCGCCGAGGGCCTGGATCATCGACCGGACCGCCTCCTTGCCCAGTAAGACGCGCTCGGCCGTGAAACCCACGTCCTCGAGGCTGTCGGGAAGCGCATCGTGGGCAGACGCGCGATGGGTCGCCTGCTTGCGCCGCCAGTCGGTCAGCACGTTGGCGGCGGCCTGGAAGAGATAGCCGTCGATGTTCTCGACGCCGGCCAGGTCCTCGCGGCGGGCGAGGCGGAGGAACACCTCCTGCACCAGATCCTCGCGATCGGCGCCGGGCGGCATGCGGCGCTGGAAGAAGCTGAGCAGCGCGGGCCGATAGCGGCGCGACCAGACCTCGAGCAGGCCTTGCGCGGTATTGACCTTTGCGGATGGCTCGGCGCTCACCGGAACTCCCCACGCGTATACGCACGCATAGGGTCCCGCCGCGTCTGGAGCGCTGTCAAGGTCGGCTCGAAGCGTCCGCGATGACGGCCCCCTGTTAGACTTTCTCGAAGCGTTGCCAATTGAATCTATAGTGACTCGGTAGGAATTATGGGAAAGATGCCTCTCATTGAGCGAGGGAGGCATCGATGAGGCGGTTTGCCGTGTTGTTTGCGGGCGTGGCGCTGACGGCGCTGGGCAGTCCGGCGTTCGCGCAGGACGCCACCGAGACCCGCATTCAGGCGCTGGAAGCACAGCTTTCCGCGCTGCAGGAGCAGATAGCAGATCTGAAAGCCTCGACGGCGGCGAACGAACAAGCGATCCGCGACGAGCAGCATGCGACCACCGTTTCCATCGCCAATGGCAAGCCGACCATCGCCAGCGGCGACGGACAGTTCTCGGCCACTTTCCACGGGGTGATGCAGCTCGATACCGCGCAGTACTTCCAGGACAAGAGCCTGCCGGTCAGCGTCACCAACGGGCGCGATCTCAACAGCGGGACCAACTTCCGGCGCGGACGGCTCGGCGTCGACGGCAAGCTGTTCGGCGACTTCGACTACGGCCTGCTGCTGGACTTCGGCGGCTCGGGCACGGACGGATCCACAACGTTGCATGAGCTGTGGGTCCAGTATTCCGGCTTCAAACCCTTCAAGGTTCGCGTGGGAGCGTTCGCGCCCAACCTCGGACTCGAGGACGCGGCCTCCACCAACGGTTCAATGTTCCCTGAGCGGCCATCGGCGGCGGAAGTGGCGCGCAGCCTGGCCGGCGCCGACAAGCGCATCGGCGCGCAGCTGCTGGCCAATGGCGATCACTGGCTGGTGGCCGCCGCGGTTACCGGCGCGAGGACGACCGACCCGGCGACGCTGGACGAGCAGCGCGGCTACACCTTCCGCGTCGCGGGCACGCCGCTCTACGGCTACGACTGGCGCATCCACCTGGGCGCCAACGCCAGCGTGGTGACGACGCCGGCTCAAACCACCGCGGGGCTCTATCAGATCGCGCTGTCGGATCGCCCCGAGCTGCGGGTCGACGGCACGCAGCTGGTGAACACCGGCTCCATCGACGCCGACGGCGCCCGGCACTGGGGCCTGGAGGCCGCCGGGCAGAAGAAGAACCTGCTGCTGCAGGGAGAATACTTCGACTACCGCATCAACCGCCGCTCCGGCCCGGGCCTGACCGATCCCCACTTCCACGGCTGGTACATCGAGGGCGGCTGGGTGATCACGGGCGAAGCGCGCAAGTACAACACCGGCACGGCCGCCTTCGACGCGCCGAGCGTCGACCATCCCTTCGACCTCGACGAACACGGCTGGGGCGCGTGGGAGCTGGTGGCGCGCTACTCGGTGCTCGACCTCAACGACAACGTCTTCTCGACCGTGTCGGCCGACCGCGTGCGCGGCGGCGAGCAGACCATCTGGACCGGGGGCGTGAACTGGTTCGTCAATCCAGCCGTTAAGTTCTCGCTGCACTACCTCGATGTGAGCGTCGACCGTCTCAGCAGCGCCGGTCTCCAGGCAGGCCAGGACTATCAGGCCGTGAACCTGCGCAGTCAGTTCGCCTTCTGACCAACCCCCAAAAAGGACATCCCCCAATGACCGTGGATTTCAAATCCCCCTCGCGGCGCAGCCTGCTCGGCGTCGGCGGCGCGGCCCTCGCGGCCCCCTTCATCATTACCGGCACGGCCCGCGCGGCGCCCAAGCCGCTAACCCTGCTCAACGTCAGCTACGACCCGACGCGCGAGCTCTACAAGGACATCAACGCCGCCTATTCCGACTACTGGAAGGGCAAGACCGGCCAGACGCTGAACATCAACCAGAGCCACGGCGGCTCGGGCAAGCAGGCGCGGGCGGTCATCGACGGCCTGCCCGCCGACGTGGGGACGCTGGCGCTGGCCTATGACATCGACGAGATCGCGCAGAGGGCCAAGCTGCTGCCGGCCAACTGGCAGAGCCGGCTGCCGAACAATTCGACCCCCTACACCTCCACCGTCGTGTTCCTGGTGAAGAAGGGCAATCCCTGGAAGATCCGCGATTGGCCGGACCTGATCCGGCCCGGCATCAGCCTCATCTCGCCCAACCCC